>Ga0172370_10005104_pt1 | contig 17119 bp, 11 predicted proteins | sample LakKiv5m_FD_114538 | JGI IMG/M metagenome (GOLD analysis project Ga0172370, IMG submission 114538) | Freshwater microbial communities from Kabuno Bay, South-Kivu, Congo - kab_022012_11.5m | ecosystem: Environmental > Aquatic > Freshwater > Lake | place: Democratic Republic of the Congo...
GACGGCGGTGACGATCATGGTCTTCCAGGGCGAGCGCGACATGGCGCGCGACAACCGGCTGCTCGGTCAGTTCGACCTGACCGGCATCCCGCCCTCGCCGCGCGGCATCCCGAAGATCGACGTTACCTTTGACATCGACGCCAACGGCATCGTGCACGTCAGCGCGAAGGATCAGGCCACGAGCCGCGAGCAGAGCATCACCATTACCGGCTCCAGCACGCTGGACAAGACCGAGGTGGACCGCATGATGCGCGACGCGGAGAGCCACGCCGAGGACGACAAGCAGCGCAAAGAGCTGGCCGAAGCGCGCAACCAGGGCGACACCCTCGCCTACCAGGTGGAGAAGCAGATCACCGATCTCGGCGACAAGCTCTCCGCGAGCGACAAATCGACGCTGGAAAGCAAAATCAAGAACGTCCGCGATGCCGTCGCCGGCGAAGACGTGGCGCGCATCCGCACCGCCACCCAGGAGCTGAACAACGCCATGATGGGCATGTCGCAGCACCTGTACGAAGCCGCGGCCGGCGCCCAGCCCGGCGGCGACGGCGCGGCCGGCGCCGGCCCCCAGGAAGGCCCTGCCGGCGGCGAGGATATCATCGACGCGGAGTATAAAGAAGAGAAGTAAGGGCCAGATGAATAGTGCCCGGTCCGGTGGTTGAGTAGGCAAGGGAGCCTTTCGATTCTTTCCATTGCTCCCGCGCCGTATCGAAACCACCGCGTGGACAGGTAGGCCTTGAAGGAACGGGCGTTATAAGTGAGGTGGTTTCGATACGGCGCGGGAGCAATGGAAAGAATCGAGAGGCTCCCTTGCCTACTCAACCACCGGACCGACACTATATCTGACCAGTAATCAAAGGAGTAGACGATGAGCATGATCCGCTGGGATCCATTTGAAGATATGAACCGTCTGTGGGACCAGGTGAATAACCTGTTCGAGCAGAACCTGGCGCGCCCCGAGCGCGAGCCGGCGCCGCGGACCTGGGCGCCGGCGGTGGACATCGCCGAGACGAAAGAGGCTATTATCCTTCGCCTCGAGCTGCCCGGCATCGCGCCGAAAGAGCTGGATATCCAAATTACCGAGGAGACGCTGACCATCGGGGGGGAGCGAAAACCGGCGAAAACGGACGGGCAACGCCTGCTGCGCGTCGAGCGCCGCTACGGTCCCTTCCGGCGCTCCTTCACCCTCGGCATGCCCATCGACCGCGAAGCCGTCACCGCCGCCTACCACGACGGCGTACTGGAAATCACCCTGCCGAAAAAGGAAGACCCGAAGCCGAAACAGGTGAAGATCCAGGTGCAGGATAATGAGGAGCCGAAAGAAATAATCGCCGAGTAATTTTAGATTTTGGATTTTGGATTTTAGATTGTTTTATTCCATAATTTGAGGGCTTCTGATGGATGAACAAACCTTTAAAAGACGAACAAAGCGGGCGGCGCTGGACGTGATCCGGCTGGTAGATAGTATGCCGCGCCGGCTATCTACTGACGTGCTGGGACGGCAGATTCTCCGTTCTTCGACATCAGTAGGGGCGAATTACAGGGCGGCTTGTCGAGGTAAATCAAGACCAGACATGATCTCGAAATTGCAAACGGTCGAAGAAGAGACAGATGAATCGATATTCTAGCTGGAAATGCTCTGCGACTCTGGAGCACTAAAAAAGGAGGAATGCGCACCGCTAATTCGAGAATACGGAGAAATACTTGCCATGACTGTAGCATCAATAAAAACTCTGCGATTGCACGAAGTAGAAGATAAAGATCGTAAACAATTAGAACGAAAGAATAATAAGAAACCGGAAAATAATCCAGGGAGAGTGATCGATAAAACGGAAACAATCCAAAATCCAAAATCCAAAATCTAAAATGCTGGGGAGAAGATATGGCAGCCGCAAAGGACTATTACAAAATACTGGGCGTGAGCAAAACGGCAACGGAGAAGGAAATCAAATCCTCCTACCGCAAGCTCGCGCGCAAATATCACCCGGACGTCAACCGGGGCTACAAGGCGTCGGAAGAGCGCTTTAAAGAGGTTTCCGAAGCCTACGAGGTGCTGTCCAATCCCGACCAGCGCAAGAAATACGATCAATTCGGCCACCTGGGCGACGCCTGGCGGCACGTCGGCGAAGCCGGCTTCAATCCGGGCGCGGGCGGCTTCGGCGGCGGCTTCAACCCGGACCTGGGTGTGAACGTCAACCTGGACGATCTCCTCGGCGGCATGTTCGGCGCCGGCAGGGCGGGTCGTTTCAACCGCCGACAGATGGCCACCCGCGGCAATGACCTGCAGTATGAAGTTGAAATCACGCTGGAAGAGGCCTTCCGCGGCGCCGAGCGCTCCATCACTCTGCGCGTTCATGACACTTGCCCCACCTGCCATGGCTCCGGCAACACGGCGAACAACCGCATCTGCCCCACCTGCGGCGGCCTGGGCGTGGTCGAATCGCCCCGCACCCTCACGGTGAAAATCCCGAAGGGCGTGAAGGACGGCTCGCGCATCCGCCTGAGCGGCAAGGGCGAGCCCGGCATGAACGGCGGGCCCGCGGGCGACCTTTACCTGCTCCCGCGCATCGCCCCCCACCCGCGCTTCGAGCGCAAGGGCGACGACCTGTATACCGACGTGCCCGTTACCTACCCCCAGGCGGCGCTGGGCGCGGAAGTATCGGTGCAGACGCTGGACGGCGCCGTCACCGCCCGTGTCCCCCCCGGCGCCTCCTCCGGCCAGCGCCTGCGCCTCCGCGGCAAAGGCATGCCGAAGCTGGCCTCCGAAGAGACCGGCGATCTCTACGCACAGGTGAAGGTAATGGTGCCGAAAACATTGTCCGATCGCGAACGCGAGCTTATCGAAGAGCTGCGGCGAATTCAGGAAGGCGGAGAGTAGGTTTGAGTTTGAGTATCATCATGAAGAAAAGCTTTGCTTTTTCGTTGAAGATATTGGTGCTGACGCATAAACTACAAGGTCAACACCAATATGCTCTTGCCAATCAACTATTTCGCAGCGGCACTGGTATCGGTTCGAATGTCGAGGAAGCCGCGGCAGGGGTAAAACTCAAAACTCAAAACTGAAACAGACCCGCTTTCTCCGCAAGACGGAGGTGTATTACATGACAGAGCGAGATGAACGCGAACAACCGCTATACGTAATAAGCGTCGCCGCGCGGATACTGGAGGTGCATCCGCAAACGCTGCGTATGTACGAGCGCCAGGGCCTGGTCAGGCCGCGGCGGTCCGGCCACATTCGCATGTTCAGCGACGCGGATATCGAGCGCATCCGCCAGATCCTCCGCATGAAGGAAGAGCTGGGCGTCAACCTGGCCGGGGTGGAGGTCATTCTCAACCTGCTCGACCGTATCGACGAGCTGCAGCAGGAAATCGAGCGCATCCGCGCCACCGCGAAACGCCGCCTGAAGCGCGTCAGTCAGGACTGGTAAGGCAAGTTTTGAGTTTTTGGGATTGATACTGTCTCATCCGAGTTTGCACTTGAGTATTGTTCTCCAGGTAAGGAGATCGTATTTTTCATTCCGCACGGATGCGGAATATCAGCCTGAAAGGCTGAAAGTCAATAGCCAGGGGTCGCACGAAGCGACCCCTGGTAGGAAGGCCGACCAATTCACCGGCGTCGACAGGACGTCGGCGCGCTGATCGCAGGAAGCGATATTGGTGCGACCGTCCGAGGAGGAAGATTGATGAAAAATGTTAAAACTCGATCTCATGTTGGTCGTGATGGAGTCTTAAAGTTGGAAATACCGACCGAACTGACGTAGATGGATATCGATGTCGTGGTAATGTATCAGCCGGTCGAGGCGCCGGCAAAAAAGCCTACTACGGAAGAACTCGGTTGGCCGCCAGGCTTCTTTGAGGCGACAGCCGGACAGTGGCAAGGCGACCCATTGGTGCGCGAGGTTTGAGTTTGGGGGATATTGAAACCGGAGAATCGCTAAGCGACAGAAACCTTTTCTGCGTAATCTGCGTAATCTGTGGTTTCCATAGAGAGAATGGAGGCAACCATGCCCATGGATTTTAATAAGTTTACCGAGAAGGCGCAGGAGATGCTCGTCATTTCGCAGGGCATCATCCAGCGCTATCAGAACTCGCAGCTCGACACCGACCACCTGCTGCTCGCCATGCTCGAGCAGCCGGACGGCACGGCGCCCAGGGTGCTGCAGGAGGCCGGCGTCGATACCATCGCGCTGGCCGGCGCGGTGAAAAAGTCGATCGAGAAGATGCCCAGGGTTACCGGCGGGGCGGGACGCCAGGCGCAGATCTACCCCACCCCGGCGGCGCAGCGCGTGCTCGCCGAGCTCTGCGGGCAGATCGCCGAGCGCATGGGCGACCAGTATATCGCCACCGAGCATATCCTCCTCGCCATTATGGAGGAGGGCTCCTCCGCCGGCGCGAAAACACTGCGCGACTTTGGTATGACCGCCGAGAAGGTGCAGCAGGCGGTGTCGAAGGTGCGCGGCGGCCAGCCCATCACCGATCCCGGCGCCGAAGGCCAGTACCAGGCGCTGGCCAAGTACAGCCGCGACCTGACCCAGCTCGCCCGCGAAGGCAAGCTCGATCCGGTTATTGGCCGCGACGAGGAGATTCGCCGCACCATCGAGATCCTCTCCCGCCGCACGAAAAACAATCCGGCGCTCATCGGCGAGCCCGGCGTGGGCAAAACCGCCATCGTGGACGGCCTTGCGCAGGCCATCGTGGACAACCAGGTGCCGCAAACGCTGAAGAACAAGCGCGTGATTGCGCTGGACCTCTCCAGCATGGTCGCCGGCTCCAAGTTCCGCGGCGAGTTCGAGGAGCGCATGAAGGCGGTGATGGACGAGATCAGGAAAGCCCAGGGCGAAATCGTCCTCTTCATCGACGAGCTGCACACCGTGGTCGGCGCCGGTGCGGCGGAGGGCGCCATCGACGCCTCCAATATGCTTAAGCCGGCCCTCGCCCGCGGCGAGATGCAGTGCATCGGCGCCACTACGCTCGACGAGTATCGCAAGCACATCGAGAAGGACCCCGCCCTCGAGCGCCGCTTCCAGCCCGTCTTCGTCGAGGAACCGAGCGTGGAGGCGACCATCAAAATCCTGCATGGACTCCAGGAGCGCTATGAAAAGCACCACGATATCACCTACACCGACGAGGCGCTGGAGGCCGCGGTAAGGCTCTCCGCGCGCTACATCTCCGACCGCTTCCTGCCCGACAAGGCCATCGACCTGATGGACGAGGCCGGCGCGCGCAAGCACATCCAGGTTATCTTCATCCCCGGCGACGTCCGCGAGATGGAGCAGCAGGTCCTTGAGCTGGAGAACAAGCGCGACGACGCCGCCATGAAGCAGGACTACCAGGGGGCCGCCGCCTTCCAGCAGGAAATCGCCCGCCTGCGCGCGGAAATCGCCGTGAAAGAAAAGGAAAAGCCGCGCCAGGTCGAGCCGGTGGTGGAGAAAGAGGACATTGCCGAGCTGGTCGCCCGCGCCACCGGCATCCCCGTCACCCGCATGTTCGAGGAGGAGGCGGCCCGCCTGCTCAACATGGAGGACGAGATTCACAAGCGCATGATCGACCAGTCCTACGCGGTCGGCGTGGTCTCCGAAGCCATCCGCCGCGCCCGCGCCGGGCTGAACGATCCCAAGCGTCCCATCGGCTCCTTCATCTTCATGGGCCCCACCGGCGTGGGCAAAACCGAGCTGGCGCGCGCCCTCTCCGAATTCCTCTTCGATGATGAGGAGGCGATGGTGCGCATCGACATGTCCGAGTATATGGAGAAGCACTCCGTCTCGCGGCTCATCGGCGCCCCTCCCGGCTACGTCGGCTTCGACGAAGGCGGCCAGCTCACCGAGGCGGTCCGCCGCCGTCCCTATCGCGTCATTCTCTTCGATGAAATCGAAAAGGCGCACCCGGACGTGTTCAATATCCTGCTCCAGGTGCTCGAGGATGGCCGCCTCACCGACAACATGGGTCGCACCGCCGACTTCCGCAACACCGTCATCATCATGACCAGCAACGTCGGCAGCCAGCACGCCCTCGGCGCCGCCCCCACCATCGGCTTCGCGGTGGCGGAGGAGCGCGTCACCGACCAGAATTACGAAGCGCTGCAGGCCAGGGCGCTGGACGACCTCAAGCACGTCTTCCGCCCCGAGCTGCTCAACCGCATCGACGAAGTGGTGGTCTTCCTCCCCCTCCAGCTCGAGCACATCGTGCAGATCGTCGATCTGATGATCGACAAGACGCGAAAAAACCTCCTCGAGCGGAATATCGAGATCACCCTCACCGACGCCGCCCGCGAGCTGCTGGCCGAAGAAGGCTACGACCCCGCCTACGGCGCCCGCCCCCTCCGCCGCGTAATCCAGCGCCAGGTCGATAACGCCATCTCCCGCGGCATCCTGCAGGGCGAGTACCGCGACGGCGACACCATAGTTGTGGACGCGGAAGGAAGGAAGATCGTTACGCGGCTCTACATCCCGTCAGCCTGAGGCTGACATTCGCCGGCAGCCTGAAAGGCTGACATTCGCCAGCCCAGGGTGGAACCCTGGGGGAAGTCGCCCCCACCTCCCCCTGGGCTTCCGGCCTTCTCCGTCAGCCTGAAAGGCTGACATTCGCCAGCAGCCTGAAAGGCTGACATTCGCCAGCCCAGGGTGAAACCCTGGGGACAGGGAAGCTCCCTCTCCCTCCGCCCCCCGGCTTTGCCGGGGGGCGTCATCTTTTCAACCTGCAAATCCCAAATCCCATAGCCAGGGGTAAAGCGTAGCGACACCCCTGGGACAGGTCAGCCCCCCAATCCCCGCAGCCTGCAAGGCTGAAATTCGCCAGCCCGGGGTGGAACCCTGGGGACAGGGAAGCTTCCCTCCCTACAACCTGCAAATCCCATAGCCAGGGGTAAAGCGTAGCGACACCCCTGGGACAGGTCAGCCCCCCAATCCCCGCAGCCCGAAAGGCTGACATTCGCCAGCCCAGGGTGGAACTCTGGGGACAGGGAAGCTCCCTCTCCCTCCGCCCCACGGCTTTGCCGGGGGGCGTCATCTTTTCAACCTGCCAATCCCAAATCCCATAGCCAGGGGTAAAGCGTAAGTTTACCCCGATGAAGTCGGGGCGACACCCCTGGGACAGGTCAGCCCCCCAATCCCCGCAGCCTGCAAGGCTGAAATTCGCCAGCCCGGGGTGGAATCCTGGGGACAGGGAAGCTTCCCTCCCTACAACCTGCAAATCCCATAGCCAGGGGTAAAGCGTAGCGACACCCCTGGGACAGGTCAGCCCCCCACCTCCCACACCGTGCCGATAATGTCGGCGCCGTGACGATGGATGGGTGATTGTAAGGCTGGGAGTCCGCAAGGGCTTCCGGCCTTTCCTGTTTGCCCTCTGTGTCTTCTGCGTCCTCTGCGAGAACCCCTTATTCACCATTCACCATTCTCCTTGCACCTTGGCGCCTTTGTGTTAAACAATACATCCGGAAGGATATCTCTCTGAAACCGGCGAATGCTAATTAAGTTACATGAATTAACCCCTGAAACGGATATTGGATATAACCCTTATGCCGACATCCATACAGTCAATGATCGGGGCACTAAGGTTAGAGCTTACCGAGATCAAAAAGAAAGGCGGCGGTAAGCAGATCGATGTGCGCGGCGGAGAGAGGATTGGCACAGCTGACCGGCATGTCCTCTACCGTTTCCCGCTGGCAGAAGATTTCGATGTGCGTGATGAAACGCCGATCCGCATTGTTTGCGGCCAGCAGGAAGTTGACGGCTCCATTGTCTCGATCAAGGATTACTGGTTGACAGTTGCCTTGGAAGAGGATCTCGGTCCCAAAATCCCTTATGCCCGACTAATTGCAGACGATTCCTTCCTCATTGAGCGACTGCTGAAGAAGTTGGAGGAGGTTGATAACGGTTCGGCGGCATTCAATCATACAGCAGCGCAACGGGTGATTGGGGAAGGCTGTATCGACAGTGGCACAGTCGAACCTGCTACCCAGATTTGGCAAGGATCCCTGCTGAATTCCGAACAACAGGAGGCAGTGCGGCGCTCACTGGGCAGCGACACGACGTTTATCTGGGGACCACCGGGCACGGGAAAGACGACGGTACTTGCGCGCATCGTGGAAGGCCTCTACCGGTCCGGTCGCTCGGTGCTGTTAGTATCGAATACGAATATCGCAGTCGATACTGCGCTGATGCAGATCGCAAAACGCCTGGAAGGTGATCCACCCTATTATAAAGGTTTATTACTCCGACATGGCAATGCCACCGAGAAGATCGATCCCATTCGTAAAAATGTGGTTATTGATGAAGTAGTAGAACGGCGTAGCGTCACAATTCAAAATGAACTCAATCAGGTGTTGAGAGAGATCCAACGTCTCTCTGCACAAGCGGAACCTTATCGGCAAGGTATACAGGCCCATGAGAATACAGCGCGGCTCCAGACGCAAAAAGCGGGAGCAGAACAATCATTAGCTGGAAACGAAAAACGCCATACCGATCTTCGGCGGGAAGAGCTTGGTTGCCGTTCACGCATCGCCAAATTGAAGGATGACCTACAGCGAGCACAGAATACCAATGCCTTTCTTCGGCTGCTCCAGGGGTTGAATCTTGAACGCCTTACGAGGGAACTAGGGGATACCGAAGGCAAGCAGCTATCCATTCAAGAGGCTTTAGCGTCTATTTCTTCCGCTTTGAACAGTGAGCGAACCCAGCTCAATGAGTTAATACAAAAATGCCAGGAAGCGGAAGCTTCTGCCGTTAAACATCCGGCACTCCCCCTCTGCCGGACCCGGCTACAGGAATATGAGCAACAGACTAGCGTGTTACGCCACCAGGTGCAGGAGTTGGAGGCTAAACTGGCGGCCATCAGGCAGGAGATAATTAACAACTGCCGCATCCTCGCCACCACGATCTACCGGACATATCTTCCCGGCCAATTTGAACGTCAATTCGATGTAGTGGTCATCGATGAAGCCTCGATGCTGATGTTGCCGATGTCATACTTCGCAGCGGGCATCGCCCAGCAAAGCGTCGTTGTCGCGGGTGACTTTCGACAATTACCCCCGATAGTAATATGTAACGATGCGGCATGCAAGGAATGGCTTGAGCAGGATGTTTTTGTGAAATCGGGTATTCATACGGCCGTTAGGACGAAAAAAACGCCGGACTCCCTGGTCGCCTTGCGGCAACAATTCCGCATGGAACAAGGCATTTGCGACTGCATAAACCAGTTTTTCTATAGTGATCACCAACTGGAAACGGTTAAACGGCCGCGTGAACTCGCCAATAACCCGCTGACTGCCAGTGCCTTGTCGTTTATCGATACATCGGCATTCAATCCATGGACATCCGTGAAACTGGGCAGTTATTCCAGATATAACCTGTTCCATGCATTACTAATACGCAACCTTGCTTGCCACCTCTCAAATGAGGGGTATATCACCGCGGACACCTTTGAGCACCTGGGAATTACCGCACCATACAGCGCCCAGGTGAGATTGCTACAGGCGCTCATCGAAGAGAAATTACCGGTGAATGTCGCACGTGGCCTAGCTGCGACCGTCCACCGCTTCCAGGGAAATGAGCGTGATACCATTATTGTTGATCTTCCAGATTCAATAGGTTTTCGGCTTGGTCAATTTATGAAAGGCAGCCAACCGGAAGATGCCGGAACGCGCTTGCTCAATGTGGCGATCAGCCGCGCTCGCGGCCACATCATTCTAGTGGCAAATTTCGACTACCTGCGGGACAAAGCCCCGCAGGAGAGCCTGATCCATGGCATACTCGATCATTTCGAGGCCAGGGGAGAAGCCCTTGATATAGAAGGGGTGCTCCCGCTCGGTGATCGCGATTGGATCGACGGGATTTCCCAGATTGATATCTCCAAGCTCGATCTCCCAGCGGACGCCGGCGGGCTTTTCTCAGAAGGGACGTTCTACCCGGCATTCAGCCAAGATATCAACAACGCCGGTCATCATATTGTTATATTTTCGCCGTTCCTGACGGAACGCGGTACAAGCCGTTGGGCGAATCATTTTATCGGCGCTATACAACGTGGGGTGGCCGTTCGCATCATTACCCGCCCACCCGGCGACCACGGGGGAACGCTGGATGACAGCGTAGAAGAAATCATCACTAATCTGCGCCACCTGGGTGTTGTCGTCGATCTCCGTGCGCGTATGCATGAAAAGGTAGCCCTCATCGACGATGAGACCTTCTGGCACGGCTCGTTAAATATCCTCTCGCACCGAGATACAAGCGAATCGATGATGCGGCTTCCTAGCGAGGCACTCTGCCGCCAATTCGCACGCTTTATCACCACGCCGTCAGGGGGTAATGATGACAATATAGACATCACTCAGCAAGAAAATCCCGAGTGTCCGCTCTGCGGCCAGATCATGGTCTGGAATACCGGTCAATATGGCATTTATTTCACCTGTCCTGTACTTGGTTGTGCTGGTAAACTCGAATCACGCCGACCATCTTCAAGCGGGCGCCGATCAAGTAAGGGTAAATCCACAAATGCGAATATGCCCTCTAAACCTTGTCCATCAGATTGTGGAGGACGATTGGTAAGGAGAAATGGGCGTAATGGGCCATTTCTTGGCTGTACCAATTACCCTCGCTGTAAGGTGACAGAAAATATTCGCTAGATGAAAGAATATAACTTATTCGTAGGCATGACCTATAAATAACAAGTAAATTAATGAAAAGGTTTGAGATAAAACGAAACCATGATAATTAGGCCTAGAGAGCCGTTTATATTCTGATAACCGATCCACAATGACCGAGCAAAAGTGTGGTTGAATTGTCCTTACCAAGAATGAAACTGCACTTGGAGAATCGAAATGACATACCGAGTTGCCATGAGGATACGGTTGACTGTTTTTCTCGTCTCTGCGCTTGCGTTCGCATTGGGATTGCTATGGCGAAATGAGAGTCTAGTTGTAACAGGTGCAATCATTCACTTCCTTGCGGGAATATCGGAGCTAATACAGGAATACCACAAGGCGAAACAATATCGGGCAAAAACATGGACACCGAAAGAGCACAACTGGATCGAACGAATTGGTGACTGGGCAAGAGGAGTGATTACATTCGCTGGCCTCATCCTTATGGTCGCCTCCCAATCTAATGATGAAGCAATGAGCTATCTTATCGCTGGTGGTATAGTTTGGGGCGGTGCGATCTTGTGTTACTTTTTGTCAGGTATTATCGCACGGGAAGTTGGAGGCATACCGCTAAGCATGGGGTATGGAGGGTGGAAAATCCGGCGCACACGAAAAGGGCGATTACTTCATTAAGACCACTGGTGCCTACAGTAGTATAATGTCCATTACCGAGAAGATTCTCTACCGTGCGTCAAACCAATATATAGGTGAGTGTGCTTTCGAGTCCCACGGTTTCCATTGTCTTGGAATACAATGACAGCCAAAGGACAGCCCCAAATACGGGGATAGCCACCATTCGCGCATGGAGGGGGCTGTCCCCGTTTCCGAATTTGCTATTTATATTGCTTAATCCTAGCCAAGAAGGTTGACAAATCAAAGATTAATGTATTAAAATGAATTGTACTACTGTCTGATGACAGTAACTTTGTCCAATTCTTTACGTGGAGGTTGTTATGACTGATGATCAACAGCCAAACATCGATAAAAATGTTACTATGGATAATCAAGTACAGAAAGAGCTAGAATTAACTACTACAGAAGAAATAAAGAGAGGCATTTTCTCTAATTATATGATAGTAAACCACTCACCGGAAGACTTTACATTAGATTTTATCTTAATAAGTCGTACTGGTGGAACTTTGAATAGTCGAGTTATTGTTACACCATCTCATTTTAAGCGTATGATTACTGTAATGGCAGATAATTTGAAAAAGTATGAAGAAAAATACGGCGAAATACCTGAAAGACAGATATAACGAATTTATGGAGGAGATATCATGTCGGCAGTCTTAAGTATATTATATGCAGTCGACGGAAATGTCTCGTTGTTCTCAAAATTTGTCTTTCAAACAGTTGGCTTTATAATCGGTTTCATAATGGGAGGAATTACTGGATATTTTGGGAATTGGCTTTGGTATCGTTTTGGTCCATATAAGAAAAAACCTCACTTTACTATGACAACAGAAGGCGACAATACTTCTTTCTCAGGTCTAATGACTGCTCAGAATCAAGAGAGGATACTCAGATCGCTTCGAGCAGTTAAAACTGTTTCATCCAAGCCAGAGAGTATACAAATAAAACCATTGATAAAGGATGATCGAACTAGTACATCGTAATATAAAGTATTCGTGAGTCCAGTATTGCTTCCGAATAACAGTTTTAATCGCCGACCGGAATATTAAGGGAAAATAAGGGACAGCCTCCTATTATTTAAATAGTCATATTCTCATATAACAACAAGGCTACAGAACTATTACCTTTCGCTCGATCATCCGCTTGCCGTCCTCCCCGTCTTCCTCATCACCCTCCCCAACATTTGCTGGCGCAACTGCCGCAAATACGGTCGCGGTAGGGACTGGAGTTGCCTCCAGCCCCCCGCACAGACCCCGGCGTGCAGGCATTACCGCACCGGGTTCCTCCCTAATGTCAGACGGTCAGGCGTTGCGACGGATACGGATGCATTACTTTGGCTTTCGGTATCCAGCGATTTATGAGTCGGTTCATGCGCTCCCACGTCACGTACCCTTTCTGGCTTCGACGACCCAGCACCCGCATCCAGCGTTTGGTCACCTCGTCGCGAAATGCTTTCAAGGCCGGCGTGTTGCGCGGCACTCCATAGTACTGGTAGTGTCCCATGAGCACCTGTTTCAACCAGGCTCCCACGGAGGGAACGGACTCCGATATGCGCCAGCGAAGCTCTATGGAAATCTTTTTGAGTTTCGCCTGCACTTTCGTCCGCTGGCTCGTGCGTCGGACGCAAAACTTCCCCTTCCTGGTGGTGCTGCAACTATGCGTGAACCCCAGGAAGTTGAAGGTCTCCGGGGCGCCGCCCGCGTCGCGCTTGCGGCGGTTGGCGGCGGCAAAACGTCCGAACTCGATCAGCCGTGTTTTCTCCGGATGCAACTCCAGATGAAAACGGGCAAGTCGTGTTTGGAGCTCCTGCTGGAACCGTTCGGCGTCTTGACGATACTGGAAACAAACGACCACGTCATCGGCATAGCGAATCATCTTCACTAACCCGGTGGCTTGCGTCGCTATCCAGCGATTCCCCCAGTTATCCAGCGCGTAGTGCAGATAGACGTTCGCCAACAACGGGCTGATGCTGCCCCCTTGCGGCGTTCCATACTCACTACGCTGCACGTTGCCGTCAGCCAACACGCCCGCCGACAGCCATTTCTTGATATGGCGGATGACGCGCGAGTCGGTAATGCGGTGCTCGACAAACCGGATCAGCCATTCGTGGTCGATGGTGTCGAAAAACGCACGAATATCGAGGTCGAGCACCCAGTTTACCTTCTGCCCTTCGAGCGTCACCGCCAGCACGTCCAGCGCGTCATGCGCGCCGCGACCGGGGCGAAACCCGTACGAGCACTCACGGAAATCGGTCTCATAGATGGCCGCCAACACTTCGGAGGTGACGCGCTGTACCAGCTTGTCCTCCAAGGTGGGGATGCCGAGGGGACGCCGCGTGCCATCCGTCTTCGGGATATACACCCGGCGCACCGGTTTCGCATGATACGCCCCGCGTTTCAAGCGGGCGGATAAGTCGCGGAGGTTGTCCGCGAGGTTCTCCGCGTAACTGGCCCAGTCTATCGCGTCAACACCGACCGCGCCGTCTTTGCGCAACGCAAAGAAAGTCTCGGCGAGCCGATCGAGATCGTAGACATGGTGCCACAGCGTGGTAAACCGCATCTGTTTATCCGCGGCAGCTTTCTGCCGTATCCGACCGAGTTTCTCTTGCAAGCCGACCCGGAGCTGCGCCCGGAGCTTGGTAACGCGCGTCAGATTCCACTTGGGTACCTCCCTTTGCTCCACCACCTCCGCCGGCGTTGGGATTGCACCTACGCCATTGTTCGGCGGCTTCATCGCTTCTATGGAGGTATACGACTTCCCGGTCTCGTACATCGTGCATTACTCCCGTAGGATTTTCACGCGATCCAACAGTCCATCATCCATTGGATAAGGCCGGGATCTCTCGATTTCGTTACGACGCATCCTGGCATGCCTGCGCATGGTCTTCGACCTCGTGGGGTCCCGATGGCTCTCGCTTAACGAGCCAGCGGATATTGCCTTCCGCACCTGTCCACGTCGTGGGCACCCCAATTTAGGTATTTCGCGGCTCAATACATGGCCGACATGCCCCTTGTTCTAACGCTTGCGCGCGTCTCTTACGAGGCGAACGCCATAGTCAAGGCCGGTGTGGTTCGCTAAACCTTCACCGTGCGGGACTCCCCCGGTCCATCGGGGTCTCGCCGTGTGATCTGAATCGCCAGTGTGACGCCGTTGTATCCCATGGCCAGTGGGCACGGCGATGACAGATCAGGAGCGGCTCATACCCGCTAATACGTCGTCGCTTTCATCGACGCTTCGGACAGCCTCCTATTATTTAAATAGTCATATTCTCAAATAAAATAGGAAATAGGGGACAGCCTCCAATTACTAAAATAGTCATATTTTCATATAACAACCAGGCTATAGAATTGTTACCTCTGTCTGTCTCGTTCATCCACTAGCCGCCCTCCCCGTCTTCCTCATCATCCTCTGCTGGCGTAACCGCCGGCTAATACTCATCGCCCTGCTTCCGGCGTGGCTGACATAATCTTGCCGGACTGCCCGCCGGTTCTCCCCGCATTTCGCTGTTTTGGTGTATAGTTCAATAACATCGCTTATCCGAGGAGCAACCGATGAACCGTGCTTCCCTATACTGCCTGGTCGTTCTCTCCCTCCTCCTGTCCCTGGTGTCGCTCGCGGCGCGCTCCGCGGAGCCGCTCTTCCGCCCGCACACGCTGCTGGGCGGCGAATACTGGGGCGTATTGCCGGAAGCCGGCTACCTCGACTATCTCGCCGCCGTGAAACCGGATCTCATCCACGGCGCGGTTGTCGGCCCTGAGCTCGCCGGTTGCATCTATGATAAGGACTTGATCGGAATCACCCCCATCTATCCCCGCGACAAACTGACGATGAAGGACTACCTGGACTGGTGGCGCGAGTTCAACGCCCAGGCGCATGCGCGGGGCATCAAGGTACAGGCCACCTTTTCGCTCACCTATAGTTGGGGGGATGAAGAACAGCACAGCGGATTCTTCAAATATTACGACGATCTATGGGAGACGGATGTCCTCGGTCCCAAACCGGCGCCCAGCCTGAAGGACTTCCTCTCCATCGACGCGAACGGCAAATTCGTCAGCAACAAATATGACGCGCATATTCCCACCAACTGGAACACCTATCGCGGTTGCCTGAACAATCCGCTGTGGCGCCAGGTGCTGAAGGCGATGGTGAAGTCGGGTATCGACGCCGGCTTCGACGGTTTCATGGTGCAGTTTCCCTACTTCGATAATCGCTGCGTTTGCCCGTATTGCCAGGCTGAGTTCAAAAAATTCCTGGCGGCGAGATTCACGAAGGAGGAGCTGGCCAAGGAATGCGGCATCGACAACCTGGAAACGCATCTCTTCACCGTCATCGGCTCCGCGGACAACAAATACCCGCAACTCGATTTTGCCGCGCGCGAGTTCGGCGCGTTGGAGGTGAAGGATTGCTTCGACGAGGTTTTCATCGACTACGGCCGCGCGCTGAATCCCGGTCTGGTGGTCTCCATGTGGACCCATTTTCGCAACTTCCTCACCGAGTATATCGAAAACACCTCTCCTAATACCAACACCGAATTCAAAAATATTGCCGATGAGCGCAACCTGCTGCCCATCGAGCGCTGGGGCAAGGGGGAGAATTACCTGTGGTACTCCAGTCCCGTCTACACCGGCAACCTGAAAAAGGGCGTCCTGGGCGACGAGGCTCTCGACGGTCGCGTGCTCCGCGCGATGGCCGACGGCAAGCCGTTCGAGATCTTGCGGTACGATTACTTCCGCTGGCGGGTGACCACCGGCGAATCGTTGGCGCTCGGCGGCATCTGCCTCGGTTCGCGGGTATCGGGCGGCCAGGACCACGAAGAGCCCAACCACCTGCAGACTTACTTCCAATTCATCCGCGATAACGACCGATATTTAAATCCGGCGGCGCGCGAGAGTTACGCCGAGGTGGCGATGATCTACCCGCGCCAGGCGATCCTGACCGGTGACGCGAGCTTCTTCGCGCCGTTCCGCGACATCGGCCGCGCGCTGCTCCAGGGTCACGTGCTTTTCGATGTCATCATCGACCAGCGGATGACCGCCGCCGACCTGGCGAAGCGGCGCGCCGTGATTGTGGTCGCGCCGCAACACCTGACCGCGGCGCAGGCCGCGCTGTTGAAAACCTATGCCCGCGGCGGTGGAAAGGTGATCCTGAGCATGAGCGGACCCGGCGACTGCACGCTGGCGTCGCTGGACCGGGGGGTCGAAGTCGTCGATCAAGCCGACCGCGGAGCGATGATGCAAGCTGTCGCCGCTCTCGCCGGCGTATCCTTCTCCACCTTCGACGCCCCGTGGACGGTGCAGGTCTACGCCGACCGCCAGCCGGCGGCGAAGCGCGTGCTGGTGCACTTCGTGAACTTCAACCGCGACGAGTCGCAAGCCGGCAAGGAGCTGCCCATCGCCGCGGCGCCGGTGAAGGCGGACCTGAGTTTGCCTGCCGGGTTCAAGGTCGCCGGCATCAAGTTCCTCACCCCGGAAGCGAAGGACTTGCACCTGGGCTTCACGCAGCAGGGCGACCGCGTGCAATTCACCACCCCCGCGTACCTGGTCTACGGCCTGGCGATGATTCAGGGGAAGTGAGAGCGCGGCTGTGTAAATGCGGGGACATTTTATCTGTTCTCTTATGCGGTCATATAATCACATAATAGTATAGAGAACCTGTCCCTTTAATTAAAAGCGTTCTCACCGCGCATGCCTCCGCCATTCATCTGTTTATTATTGTTCATTAGCTTAATCTAATGTTCATATTAGTCTGCACTAATTGTTTCACGTGAAACACTTATAAGCACTATTATGTAATAATCGTTATTACCTGATAATGGTTATTAGGTAATAGCCTTTCTAACTGTTTCACGTGAAACAC
>Ga0172370_10005108_pt1 | contig 17103 bp, 10 predicted proteins | sample LakKiv5m_FD_114538 | JGI IMG/M metagenome (GOLD analysis project Ga0172370, IMG submission 114538) | Freshwater microbial communities from Kabuno Bay, South-Kivu, Congo - kab_022012_11.5m | ecosystem: Environmental > Aquatic > Freshwater > Lake | place: Democratic Republic of the Congo...
GTCCAGTCCAGGTTCTCCGTGCCCGAGTCCATCGCGATCTTGGCCCCGGAGCTGACGGGAACCCACTCGACCGGCAGCCCCTCGCGATCGGCGAGATCGAAGGCGGCGAGGATGCGGCGACACTCCGGCTCCGCGAGCGAGCCCATCTCGCGCGTGGGATCGCCGACGATCAGCACGCGTCCGAGACCGTCATGGAAAGGCTTGAATTCATTGACGACACGCGCGACCACGAGGTTCGCCGTGTTCTGACCGAACGGACGATCGGTCGGCTCCAAGGTCTCTCCGTCCGCGTCGAGCTCCAACTCCTGCACGCGCCCCGGCGGGAAGGCCGCGCCGACGTCGTCGCTCCCGAGCGCGCGCAGCAGCTCGTAGGGGTAGAACAGGCCGCGCCGGCGGGCCTCCACGACCCGTCGCTCATAGGCGTCGAGCGCACGGATGGGCTCTGTCTTGGGTGGTGTGATCTGGATCTGCGCGCCGCGACCGGTGGGGTTCGACCACTCGATCACCGATTCCAATGCCGGTCCGCCATCGGGTCTTCCGATGCGACACCGCACGACGACCTTCTCGAGGCCGATGCCCACGGTGGGCGGCGTGAGTCGGCGGGCCAGGCCCTCGATGTCAGCCCGCTCCAGCGCGATGGGCGGACGGATGAAGAAGATCGCGCGGTTCCAGAACAGCTTGCGCGAGCGACCGCGGCGCAGCTGGGCCTCGCGCATCGCGTGCAGGACGAGGTGGAAGACGCGCTCGAAGCTCGGGATGCGGGTGACCCGGCCGGTGCGCGGGTCGCGTTCGGGATCCATCCGCTCGCACTCGACGAGGCAGAGCAGGCGCTCGTCGCTCGGATCCTGCGTGGCGCGCCCGAGGGCGAGGAAGAGCTCGGCGGGGCCGGGCAGGCGCTCGAGCGCGAAGGCCTGGAGGCGGGACAACTCCAGCAAGTCGACGCGCGAGGGGTGGAGGTCGCGCAGGAAGCGATCCTCCACGACTGTCGCGGCATTGCGCTCGAAGGTGCGGCTCCGGCGGCCGTCGCCGAGCGTGCCCCAGACGAGCGAGAGCCGCCCGACGCCCGGCGGTACGAGGCGCAGGAGCAGATCGGGATTGCCCTCGGCGAGGGTGTCGATCTCCGCGAGCTCGGTGGCGGTCGGCTCGGGGATGACCAGATCCACGTCGACGGGCGCCGGACGCTGCGCGCGGCGCTTCGCCAGCGCGGACGCCACGAGATCGGGCGCGTCCGCCCACGTCCCGGCGAGGCCGAGGACCGCGCGACCGCCGGGCAGCCCGTAGTGCACGCCGACGGGCGCATCGGAACTACCGATAAGCTCGACGCGCTCGGCGCCCGGCCACAGGCGGTCGACGATGAGATCCACGTAGGTCGCGCGCCCGTGCGGGGGCAGCGCGAGCGCGTCGTGCACGAGCAGCAGCAGCGTCCAAGCGGGCAGGGCGTCGAGCACGCCGACGGAGTCAGCCCGCGACGTGGGCTCCGATCCCGGATCGAGCAGCACGCGCAGGGCCTCCGACGCGGCCGCGACGAGCACGTGCGCCTCGCGCAGTTGGTGCGGCCGGTCGCACAGCACGTACACGGCGCTCAGCGCGGCAGAGGCCAGGTTTCGGTGCCGGTCGATCGTCGCGGCGGCCACCTGGTCGAGCAGATCGCGGCGGCGCGTGCGCTCCGTGTCACTGGCGGTGTCCTCGGCGGTCTCCACGAGGCGCGTCAGCAGGCCGAGCACCCACTCGTCACGCGCCTCCCGGGCCCGTCGCGCCTGCGCGATCCGGAGCGCGACGTCCTCGAGCTCGTCGCAGGGCTCCAGGTCTTGCAGTCCGTGCCAGCCGAGCGCCGCGAGAGCGCGCGCCTTGAAGGCGCCAGGCAGCCCCTCCCCACGCCGCCCCAGGTAGCGCAGCCACAGCGCGAGGTGGTCCACCACCGGCGCGGCCTCGTGATCCGGCTCGGGCGCGAGCTGCCCGTCGTAGAGGGCCTCGTGCGTGAGCCACGCCTCGACCAGCGCGAAGATCTCGGCCCGGCTCGCGTCCGTCTGCCCGTGCGAGATGGCGTGCAGCGCGGCCGAGACCTGGTCGGGCGCGGCGTCGTAGCCGAGCAGCCCGGACTGCATGACCTCGAGCGGGCGCCGCGGATCGCTCGCCGCGACGGCGCACGCGGTGTGGTCGAAGGGGCACAGAGGCTCCGCGGGACCGCTCGACGGCGTACCGTCGCCCTCCGCCTCGGCCTCGATGACCGCGAGCAGATCGCCCGCGGCGACGCGCGACGCCGGCTCCACCAGCAGGCGCGCGAGGCGGCCCGCGATGGGCGCGTCGATGCCCACCTCCATCTTCATGAGCTCCAGCGTCACGAGGCGCTGTCCCACACGCACGACATCGCCGGCCGCCACGTGCACGCGCGTCACGGCCGCAGGCACGCTCGCCACCACGCGCCCGTCGGAGGCCCGCTGCAGGCGGTGCGCGGCGCCGTCCACGTCGACGTGCAAGGCCGCCGGCGTGCGCACCGTGACGACGCGCAGGCGGCGACCCTGCCACGTCAGGAGCGCGGTGGCCTCGCCCGTCGGCTGCCAGGCCACGTCCACGGCACGATCGCCGGCGGTGACGCGGTAGTGAAGGGCACCGGTGGCCGCGACGCGCAGCGCGACGGGTCGCCCGCCCACGTCGAAGCGAAAGCTCTCGGCCTCGGCCGGGGGCACCTGGCGGGGCAGACCGCGTTGAGCATCCTGAAAGAAGTTCAGCACATGTCCGCGCCGCGCGCGACGGTACTCGCCGATGGCCGCGGCCACGAGCGCGGCGTCGAGCAGCGGCCGCTCGGTCGGCGCGGGCCGGTCCGCGATCGCGCGATCCAGCCATCGGGTCGTCATGCGCCCCGCGTGGAAGTCAGCGGATCCCAGGATCTCTAGCAATAACGACCGATTGGACGGGCCGGCGTGGATGGCGACGACCAGGCGGGACAGGGCCTCCTCCAGGCGGGCGACGGCCTCCGTGCGCGTCTCGCCAAATGCAACAATTTTTGCAATATTAGAATCGAATTCAGAAGGAATCTCATCACCTTCCCCGAAGCCCGAGTCGACGCGAATGCCCGGGCCCTGGGGTGGATCGAAGCGCACGAGCCGGCCCGCGCAGGGCCTGAATTCGGCGTCCGGATCCTCGGCGTTGAGCCGAGCCTCGACCGCGTGGCCGCGGATGGGCACGGGCCGGCTCGGCAGGGGCTCGCCGCGGGCGACGTCGATCTGCGCGCCCACGAGGTCCAGCCCGGTGACGCACTCGGTGATGGGGTGCTCCACCTGGAGGCGCGTGTTCATCTCGAGAAAGAAGCGCTCGGAACCATCCGGCGTCACGAGGAATTCGACCGTTCCGGCCCCGACGTAGCCCGCGGCCCTTCCGACCGCGACGGCGGCCTCGCGCAGGGATCGGTCGACCGACTCGCGCAGGAAGGGCGCGGGCGCCTCCTCGATCACCTTCTGGTGGCGTCGCTGCACGCTGCAATCGCGCGTGCCGAGCGCGAGCACCGTCCCGTGCGAGTCGGCGAGCACCTGCACCTCGACGTGGCGCGCGTCGGGCACGAAGGCCTCGACGAGCAGCGTGCCGTTGCCGAACGCGGACAGGCCCTCTGCGCTCGCGCTCGCGAACGCGTCGGCCAGCTCTTCGGCGCGCTGCACCACGCGGATGCCGCGCCCGCCGCCGCCCGCCGCGGCCTTGAGCAGCACGGGATAGCCAATGCGATCGGCGTGTGCGAGCGCGTCCGAGGCTTGCGCGACCGGGCCGCCGCTCCATGCCGCGACGGGGACGCCGGCCCGCTCGGCGAGGCACTTGCCTGCGATCTTGTCACCGAGCGCGCGCATGCTGGCGCCCGATGGGCCGATGAACACGATGTTCGCCTCGAAGCACGCGTCGGCGAACTCCGCGCTCTCCGCGAGGAAACCCCAGCCCGGCCACGCGGCGTCGCAGCCCGCACCGGCCAGCATCCGCACGATGCGCGGCACGTCGAGGTAGGCGCTGCGCGGCTTGCCATCGGGCCCGGAGACGAGCGCCTCGCCGAGCGGCAAGGCCCAGTCCGCGTCCCGCACGAAGGTCGCGTGCCTGTCCGAGCGCGTGTACAGCGCGACCACCTCGAGGGGCTCGCGCCTGCGCACGGACCACGCGCGCGCGGCGCGGATGAAGCGCACGGCGGCCTCGCCGCGGTTGACGATGCCGACTCGGTGGAAGGGGCGATGAAGCAGGCTCATGGGTTTCACGCTGGTCAGGCGACGGCCGGACGTCCTCGCGAAGAGCCGGCGAGGGTAGTCATCGGGCGGCTCGCGTCAAGGTGCGCCGCGTCAGGCAGGCTGCGTCATAGGCGGCAGGCGGACGGGGACGAATGCTCACGGAGGCCGGAGACCCCCGCCGATCCCGGAATGGCAACCTCCGCAGGCTCACTTGCCGGTCACTACCCAGCGTCCGGTTCGCCTCGACAGGTCGAGCGTGCCCGACTGCGTGACGCTGGACATGGAGAGGCTGCCGGCCTGGATCCGGACCTTCTTGCCGATGAGATCGGTCTCCGTCCGGGCGCCCTTGGCGTCGATGGAGCCCTTCACAGTGTGTGCGACGCGCGCAGTGCCGGCATTGTTCGACTCCAGATCTCCTGAATTGCACCCACCCAAGTCCCTGTAATTGCAGTTGACTGGCTGGGGCACGGCGCGGACCGAATCCTGTCCGGTTCTCGTGCAGGCGCGAGGCGGCCGGGGCGATGTGGGCGTCCCCCCTTCGCGCGCGGGGCGCGCGAAGGGGTCGGTCCTCCTCCGGGCTCGCGCTCCGCGCTCGGTCGCTTCGCGACTGCACCGCGACGCGGCGCACCCTCCGTCCGACCTGACGCGGTCTGCGGCCATCGTGGGCCGCGGCGGGGGCTGTCCCTGGGGTCGGGCGCCCTGGTTCCCGGCGCGTGAACCCGCGTGCAGCCGTCACGAAACCTCGCGGCCGCGGGCAACAGTCAGCCCCACGCAGGTGGGGCTTCGCGGCGGCAGCCCGCGACTTCTCTCGCCATGGCACCCGCTCGCGCCATGGCGTCCCTGCGCCGCCGCCACATGCGGCGAGCGCCAGGGCCAGGGTCGCTGCCGCGCGTCGTGCCAGGTCTCGCTCCATGCCGGGGTACTCCGAGGCGACCGTTCGCTCGGCAGCATGACGGGACTTTGTCGCCGCGACGAGCGAGGGTGGCGTCGCGGGCGGGGCCAAGCGCACGCGCGCACACCGCGGCGGCCGTGACGCGCCCACCGGTGCACCCCGCAATGCAGGATAAGCATGTGAAACATAAGCATAATCATGCCAACCGCTTGCGCCGGCCCGGCGCGGCCCTAAGCTCGGGGAGCGGAGGTTCGCCATGCACCTGCTTCGACGCACTGTGGCAGCAAACGTGCGCGTGACTGCGGCCTGTTGCGTGGTGGCGGCGTGTGGGACCACCGCCGGTGGTGGTCCGGCCGCCGTCGCGGCCGAGGAGACGGGGGGCCTCCTGACCGGCACGGCAGGGCCGCAGGACGCCGCGGGTGGAGCGGACCAACCCGGGCCGGCGGACGTTGCGGCTGGTGCGGATGTGGCACCTCCGACCGAGATCGCCCCGCTGGCCGACCTGTCTTCGCCGCCCGACGTCGCCGCCCCACCCGAGGAGACCGCGCCGCTGGACGTGGCCTCGCCCGCCGATGCCTTGGCGCCCGAGGACGTCGCGGCGCACGAGGACACGGCAGCGCCGGAGCTGCCGCCGGCGGACATCGAGCCGGCCGACGCCGGCGCGCCGCCCAACGCCTTCATCGTGCACGAGTGGGGGACCTTCACCGGCGCGCAGGGCTCGAACGGTGCGTACCTGGTGGGCCTGCACCACGAGGAGGAGCCGCTGCCCGACTTCGTGTACGGCCGCGCGAGCGTGGCGCTCAACAGCCAGAAAGCGATCGAAGGCCTGCCCGAGCCCTGCAATCAGAAGATGGAGACGCCGGTGCTCTACTTCCATACGCAGAAAGCGCAGGACGTTACGGTCGAAGTGGAGTTCCCGCTCGGTGTGATCAGTCAATGGTTTCCGTATGCCATGTCAACAACGCCGCCGCTCGACGTCTTCGCCACGAACCTGGGTGCCGGCATGCAGCAGAAGACGCTCTCGGGGGGCAGCCTGAGCTGGACCGTGCTCGTGGACCCCACGTTGGACACAAAGAAGGCGCCGCCGGCGCCGCCTGGCAGCGTCTGGTCGCCCGCGCGCGAGACCTCCGCGGCGCCGGTCCGCTTCCTGGGGGTGTCCGACAACGGGCAAAAGATCGATGAAACCGAGCACTTCCTCTTTTATCGCGGGCTCGGGAAGTTCACGCTGCCCGTGACCGTGACGTCCCAGCCGGGCGGCGCGCTCGCGATTGCCAACGGGGCCCAGGAGACGGTCGCCGCAGCCGTGATCCTGCGCGCGGGGGCCGATGGGAAGATGGGTGTGGCGGTGCTCGGCGCGCTGCAGGCCGGCAAGACGCTGGAGACGACGCTTCCGGCCGCGACGCTGGCGGCCGACACGGGCGTGGCCACTGCCAAGGCGGGGCTCGTGGCCGCGCTCGTGGGCGCCGGGCTCTACAGCGACGAGGCGCAGGCGATGGTGGACACCTGGCAAAAGGCGTGGTTCGCCACGCCGGGCACACGCGTGCTGTATCTGCTCCCGCAGTCCTGGACCGAGGGGCTCTTGCCGCTCGCGGTCACGCCCGCGCCCACGCAGCTCGTGCGCGTCCTCGTGGGGCGGATCGAGCTGCTCACGCCCGAGGATGAGCAGGCGGCGGTGGACACCATCCTGGCGGCCAAGGCGGTGAAGGGCTACGGCCTCGTGCAGTCGGCGTTCCCGCACCTGCTCGAGCCGCGCCTGCGCCGGGCCTGCGAGCTCGTGGGCGACGTCGAGGCCGATGGGTGGTGCGCCGGTGCCATCGCCTGGGCGCAGGAAGGCACGCCGTGGCCCTGGCCCTGAGCCGGCGATAGGAGACCCAGCTCGCACGGTCGCGCGATACGCGCACCCTGCCGGGAGCGACTCCGGCCGGGCCTTTCCGTCGCCGCTGATTGCGCTAAGCTCCGTCCTCGCCGCGGCCGCCGACCCGCCGCGCAGGGAGTCCCCATGAGCTCGCTCGTCGCATCGCCCGCCTGGCAGGCCCTCGAAGCGCACCGCGCCGCCTGGCAGGGGCGCCACCTCCGCGACATCTTCGCAAACGATCCCGGCCGCTTCCCACGCCTGACCGTCACGCTCGACGCTTTAATCTTTGATTTCTCTAAACACCTCATAGACGACGACACGATCGCGCTCCTCTGCGCCCTGGCGCGGCACCGCGGCCTCGAGGCCCGGCGGGACGCGCTGTTCGGCGGCGAGCGCATCAACCTCACGGAAGGTCGCGCAGCACTTCACATCGCGCTTCGCAACCGCTCGGATTCACCGGTGTTGTTGGAGAGCAGGGACGTCATGCCCGGCGTGCGCGCGGTCCTTGAACGCATGCGCATCTTCTGCCACGAGGTGCGATCGGGCGCGTGGCGCGGCTACACGGGACGGCCCATCCGCGACATCGTCAACATCGGCATCGGCGGGTCGGATCTCGGCCCCGCGATGGCGGCGATCGCGCTGAAACCCTTTGCAACCGACCGGTTGCGTGCGCACTTCGTCTCGAACGTGGACGGCGCACACCTCGCCGATACGGTCGCGAACCTGGATCCGGCGACGACGCTCTTCGTCATCGCGTCCAAGACCTTCACGACGCAAGAGACGCTCGCGAACGCGCGATCGGCGCGCGCGTGGTTCCTGAAGACCGCGAACGACGATCGCCACGTGGCGAAGCACTTCGTGGCCGTGTCGACAGCCAAGGCCGAGGTCGCGCAATTCGGCATCGATCCCGCGAACATGTTCGGCTTCTGGGACTGGGTCGGCGGGCGCTACTCGCTGTGGTCGGCCATCGGCCTCCCCGTCGCGCTCTACGTGGGCTTCGATCGCTTCGAGCAGCTCCTCGACGGCGCCCATGCGGTCGATCGCCACTTCGCGACCGCGCCAATGGAGCGCAACATCCCGATCCTCATGGCACTTCTGGGCATCTGGTACACCAACTTCTGGGGCGCGCCGGGCCACGCCGTGCTGCCCTACGATCAGTCGCTCGCGAGGCTGCCGGCCTACTTGCAGCAGCTCGAGATGGAGAGCAACGGAAAGCGCGTCACGCGAGGAGGCGAGCCGGTGGACTATGCGACCTGCGACGTGCTCTTCGGGGAGCCGGGTACGAACGGTCAGCACGCGTTCTACCAGCTCATCCACCAAGGTACGTCGATGATTCCATGCGACTTTCTGGCTGCCGCCCGGAGCCCGCACCCGATCGGCGACCACCACGCGATGCTCCTGTCGAACGTGCTCGCGCAGGCCGAGGCGCTGATGCGAGGCAAGACCCAGGCCGAAGCGCGCGCGGAGTTGGCGGCCTCGGGACTGCCCGAGAGCGAGATCGACCGGCTCGCGCCGCACAAGGTCTTCCCCGGCGACAGGCCGAGCACGACGATCATGTACCCGAGTCTGGACCCCCGCACGCTGGGCATGCTGCTCGCGATCTACGAGCACAAGACGTTCACGCAAGGCATGATCTGGGACATCAACCCCTTCGATCAGTGGGGCGTGGAGCTAGGCAAGCAGCTCGCCAAGCCGATCCTGGCCGAGCTGAAGGGGGGCGCGCCGCAAGCCCACGACAGCTCCACGGCGGGGCTGCTGGCGTGGTTGAAGGCGCGGGGGTGAGAGGGGGTTTACGATTGTTTGCTGCCGGCGTCGTCGCGCGAAGCGTAGCACGAGGAGACGCACGAGGAGTCGTCGGCGCATCGGGATCTGGGCGTCCCCCTTCGCGCGCGGCGCGCGCGAAGGGGGACGCCCAGATCCCGATCACCCGGGAAGAAGGCACACACTCGCGCAGCCTCACGCGTGCGGCCGAATTCAAACATAAACACCTTCTGATGCGGGGTCCGCAAAATGGAACCGCAGGCGTGGTGGCGGCGGGGAGCCCCAATCGACCCGCGCGGCTGGTCGCGCCGGCGAACCCGTGTCGATGCTACTTGCAGGGCTTGAAGTCGGCGATGGACACGCCGGCCATGTTGGCCTTGCACGCGCTCGAGTAGGTCTTGCCGTCGCAGCCGCAGACCGAGCTCTGGTTGGGTGGGCAGCCGGTGACCCAGTCCGGCTTGTAGGCGCAGGTGCCCTTCTGGCCGCACGGGCCGCTGCAGAACATGCTGCTCGAGCACTTCGCGTTGTCGCCGACGTCGCACTTGACCGGACAGGAGCCGACGTAGCTGACCCCCGTGCCGGCCATCTGGGCCAAGCACGCGTTGTCGTACGTGTTGCCGTCGCAGCCGCACACGACCTTGAGCTCCTTCGTGCACGACGCGGGCGGGGCCTTGCACTCGCCGAACTCGCCGCCGCACGCGTTGTTCGGGAAGACGCAGGACGTGCCGGTGGGGCAGGGTTTGTAGCCCGGCATGGGTGGGGTGAACGACTCGCAAGGCTGCGGCCCTTCGCACGCGCCGAAAAACGCCGTGTTCGTGCCGGCCTTCATGACCTCACAGTCGTTGGCGTACGTTTTGCCGTCGCAGCCGCACACCGGCGGCATCTCGGGGCCTGCCGGCGATGGACAGTCCCCTTCGTACGTGGGTGCGCAGATGCCCGCGCCGCTGCACTTCGCGATCGGGCCCTGGCAATAGTGGTTGGCAGGGCAGGTCGAGTCGTCGCCCAGCGCGCAGGGCGGCGGAGCGGCGCACGGACCGTCGGATGCGAGGTTCACGGCCATCTGCGCTGCCGAGCAGGCGTTCGGCCACGTCACACCGCCGCATGCGCACACGGGTGCGTCCTCCTTCGGGCAGTCCAACGGTCGGGGCGCGCACGTGCCGGCCATCGCGCAGGTGCCCTTCGGCGTGGCGCAGTAGGCCGTGTCGCCGCACTCCTTGAGGCCGACAGTGCAGCCGCCCGGCGCCGAGGTGTCGGCCACGGCGTCCACCGGTGCGGCGGCGTCGGAGGAGACGACGTCGGTCGGCGCGACGTCGCCGGGCGCGGTATCTTGCGCTTTCGCGTCGCCGTCCAACGATGGCGTCGTGTCCGGGGACGCGACGTCGGTGACCACCGCCATGTCGGCGGGGGGCGTGGTGTCGAGAGGCGCGGGCGAATCGGACGTCGCGGCCGAGTCGCCGGACCCGGCCGTGGCCCCGTCGGCCGCCACCGCGATGTCCTGAGCGGACGCCGTGTCGCCGGCGGCCGTCGTGGTCGTGGCGCCGCACGCCGCGGCGAACAGGCAGCTCGCAAGGGCGAGAGTGGCGTCGCGCGTGCCTTGGCAGGAACGGATGCGCATGAGACCTCCAAGGGTGGCAAAACGTTGCCTGGCTGGCCGGGTGATTGTGCCTCCGGTCGACACCGGGACGCAAGACCGACGGGTCAGTCTGCGCGCGGCTCCCGAATCCAGATCTCTGACATGCACCACCCAAGTCCCTGTCATGGCTGCTCACTGGCTTGGACACGGCGCGGACCGAATCCAGACCGGCTTTCGTGCAGGAGCGAGGCGGCCGGGGCGATGTGGGCGTCCCCCCTTCGCGCGCGGGGCGCGCGAAGGGTCGGTCCTCCTCCGGGCTCGCGCTGCCGCGCTCGGTCGCTTCGCGACTGCACCGCTCCGCGGTACACCCTCCGTCCGACCTGACGCGGTCTGCGGCCATCGTGGCGCAGGGGGCGCCCTCCACCCTCACCGTGCGCGAAATACGTCGGCTTCCCGGCGTGTTGTCGCAGGGTCTCGCGGACTGTGGCTGCCAACCCGCTAACGTCTCGAGGCGCGAGCTGTGCGCGCCCGCCGAGGAGGTCGAACCATGTCGATCCGACGATCACGGACTGCGTGGCTGTTTGCCCTGTTGCCCGCTACGCTCGCTCTGGCCTGGCTCGCTGGCTGCCAAGGCACCACGGGGGCCGCCGCGCCGACGGCGAGGCCCACGACCACGACCATCAAGGAGACGGAGGCCATGCCCTGGAACAAGCTCACGCAGCTCACCGCCGACGAGGAGCGCGTCATCGTCCACAAGGGCACGGAGGCGCCCTATTCGGGCAAGTACGTGCACGAGAAGTCGCCCGGCACGTACCGCTGCAAACGCTGTGGAACCGCGCTCTTCGATGCCAGCACGAAATTCGAATCCGGCTGCGGCTGGCCGAGCTTCGACGACGCGCTGCCTGGCGCCGTGCGCGAGCAGACCGACGCGGACGGCGATCGCACAGAGATCCTCTGTGCCACGTGCGGCGCGCACCTCGGCCACGTCTTTCGCGGCGAGCGCATGACGTCGAAGGACACGCGCCACTGCGTCAACTCGATCTCGGTCGACCTCGACAAGCGCGTTGCGCCCAAGGAGGCCTTCGCCTACTTCGCGGGCGGCTGCTTCTGGGGCGTGGAGGGCCTGCTCGAGCACGAGCCCGGCGTCCTCTCGGTCGTGAGCGGCTACATGGGCGGCACCGTGGCCAGCCCCACGTACAACCAGGTCTGCACGGGCCGGACGGGCCACGCCGAGACCGTCGAGGTCCGCTACGATCCGGCGCGAACGACCTACGAGGCGCTCGCCAAGCGCTTCTTCGAGATCCATGATCCCACGCAGGTTGACGGACAAGGTCCTGATATCGGGTCACAATACCGCTCGGCGATCTTCGTCGGCGACGACGCCGAGCGCGCGACCGTCCACAAGCTCATCGGACAGCTCAAGACCCGCGGCTACGATGTCGCTACGCGTGTCGAGACCGCCGATCGCTTCTGGCCCGCCGAGGACTACCACCAGGATTACTATGCGAAGACGGGGAAAGCGCCCTATTGTCATGCGCCCGTCAACCGCTTCGGGCGCTGATCGGCGGCCTCTAACGTCCGAACTCCACCCCGAGATGCAGCATCAGGCGGTGGCCGCGGTAGGTGAGGCTCTGCGTGCCGACCGGCTTCGAGGACGTGGAGTAGCCGCCCCCGGCCCAGGTGAGGTCCTCCAGCGCGAATTGGACCACCTGGTAGATGAGATCGGCACGCAGCGAGACGTTGTCCAGTGCGATGCGTAGACCGGGGCCAAAGCCGTAGCCCAGCGAGTAGCGGTTGCCCCTCGTGACCGTGCAGCCGGACGCGGCGCAATGGGAGACGTCCTCGTCGAGGCCCCGCCCCAGGTCGCCCCCCGGCATCAGCGCGTGCAGGCCGACCTGGGCGCGCAGGACGAGGTCCACGGCGGGCGAGAGCGGCGAGAGGTACTCGGCGACGCCCTGCACGAGGAGGTCGGAGCCTAGCGTCAGCGTCTTGCCGTCGTCCTCGAGCTGCGTGTCGGGTGTGTAGAGCAGGCCGAGGCCCACGCGCGCGCTGCGGGTCACGGGAAACAGGAGGTCGGCGCCCAACGTGATGCCGGAGTCGTCGGTCAAGGACTGGCCCGCCGACGTGCACATCGCCGCCGACGAGCACGCGAGCTTCAGGTCGCCGCTCGATGAGCCCGGCACGGCCAGGCGGAGGCCGAAGTCGAGGCCGCGCGCGCGCGCCGGGCTGCCTGCCGTCGCGGCGAGCGTGCCGAGGGCGCACAGGAGGACGAAGCGTCGCATGGGCGTTGCTCCCCGGTGGGTGGCTCTACTATGTGCGCGTCCCGCGTGCGCGTCAAACGCAGACCTCGAAGGCGAGGCGCGCGAGCGCGACGGCGACCAGCTTCGCCCGCTCCACCAGCGTGTGGGTCAGGATGCGCTCCTCGTGCGTGTGGGCCTTCTCGCCGACGGGACCGAGGCCGTCGATGCTCGGAATCCCGAGTGATGCCGTGAAGTTGGCATCCGATCCGCCACCGGTCGTCTCTGCCGCCAGCGTCAGGTCGAATGAGCGCGCGACCGTCTGGAAGTGCCGCACCAGCGCGCTCGTGCCCGCGCTCTCGACCCAAGGGGGCCGCCCGATGCCGCCCATGGCCTCGGCGTGCGTGCCCGGCAGGTCCTCACGCGCGACGATGGCGCGCACGGCGGCGTCGATGGCCTCGCCCGCCTCGGTAGTCCTCACGCGCACGTCCAGCTCGCAGCGCGCGTCGTCGGGCACGATGTTGCGCTTGGCCCCGCCGGAGATCTTGCCCACGTTGAGCGTGGTGCCCGCTGCGAGGTCGGTCAGCGCCTCGAAGTCCAGGACTTTCTTCGCCAAAGCGACGATCGCGGAGGCCCCGTCCCCGTGGTTCGTGCCCGCGTGCGCGGCCTTTCCCCGCACGGTCACGAAATAGCGCCCCACGCCCGCCCGACCCCTGACGATGCCGCCGCCCTTGCGCCCCATCTCGAAGTCGAGCGCGAGCGTACGGTCCCGCGCCGCGGCCTCGATGAGGTCGCGCGAGGTCGGCGATTGCACCTCCTCGTCGCCGTTGTGCACCGCCACGACGTCGATCCGGTCGAGCACGCCCTGCGCAGCGAGCGCCTCGAGCGCGGCCTGTGCCACCACGAGCCCGCCCTTCATGTCCGCCACACCGGGCCCATGCGACCAGTCGCCGGCGTGCTGGAACGAGAGGAATCCGCTCGTCGAATCGAAGACCGTGTCGAAGTGGCCGAGCACCAGGAGTCGCGGCGCTATGTCGGCAAATTGCGGCGCGGCGGGCCTGCGCGCGACGAGGTGCACCATGTCGCCCGGCCTCGCGACCCGCTCGCACGCGAAGCCCAGCGCCGTGTATCGCGCGTGCAGCTTCTCCACGCAGGCGAGCCGCCCGGCGGGGTTGTCGAGGCCCGAGTTGATGTCCACGAGCTCGCGCAGCCGCGCTACGTACATCGGCTCGCGGACGTCGAGGTAGCGGACCAGCGCGTCTTCGGTAAGTTCTGACATGGGGCCTCGCTGAAGAAGTTTGTAATAATAGGGTGTTATCTACCAGACGGGTCTCGACTCCAGGAAGCGCTCGATCGCCGGCAGCACCACCTCCGGCCGCTCGAGCAGCGCGTAATGGCTCGCCCGACACAGCGCGAGGTGCTCGGCGTGGGGCAGCCGCCGCGCGATGTGGCGCGACTGGAACGCGGGCGTCATGGCGTCGAGCTTGCCGCTGATGACCAGCGCGGGCGCCGGGATCTCGGGCAGAAGGTGGTAGACCGAGTGCGCGTCGAGTTCCTGGAATAGCCTGAGATAATTCGGAAAAGACGGCCCCAACACGTCGTCCATGTAGCGCTGCAGCATCGGCTGCAACTCGAGCGCGCGCCGGCCCGCCGTCACGACGAACGTGGCGGTCACGGGAACCCGGCTCATGCGGGCAACGTCCGCGACCAGCGTGGTCAAGTGCGGATGTTGTCTCAGCAATTCGACGAACGCGTGGAGCCGCTTCGGCAGCCACGGCACGCTGAAGAGCGGCTGCAACCCCGTCCTCAGCACGTGCCCGTAGGTCCCGTTCATCAGCACCAGGCCCGCGATGGTCTTCGGGAAGCTCGCCGCGGCCTCGAGCGCCACCTGCACGCCCATCGACCAGCCGCACAGGACCGCGCGCTCGACACCCTCTGCGCGCAGCACGCTCAACGCGTCGGCGGCGTGATTCGGCACGGAGAGCTGCCGGTGCGAGGGCGGCGAGTCGCTGTGGAAGAGGCCTCGGTAGTCCCAGGTCACGATGCGGTAGCGCGCGCGCAGCGCCTCGATGAGCGGGCGCCACGAGTAGAATCGCCCGCCGAGGCCGTTGGCGAGCAGCAAGGTGTGATTGCCCTCGCCGACCACCTCGTAGTGGATTCGTGTGCCGTCATCGCCCGTCGCCGCGCCGACGCGCACGTCGCCGAGCCAGGCGTCCGGACCCGTTTGCGATGTCGAATCGGCCACTTCGTTCGATCCCGCGCGCGCCCTCGACATCCCACTCTCCGTCGCCGAGAGGCGATCGATGCCCCGGACTTATCGACCAACCCCGACCCAGGTCAACTTTTGCCCTTGCGCGCCGCGGCGGGCGCGGCTATTTGGGCCCCCGCCATGTTGCTCGCCATCAACCCCGATCACCCTGAACCCCGCAAGATCCGCCGCGCCGTCGAGGCAGTCGACAACGGCGAGGTCATCGCCTACCCGACCGACTCCTGCTACGCGTTCGGTTGCGACCTCTTCAACAAGAGGGCCGTGGACCAGCTCTACGTCATAAAGGGGCTCGAACGGAAGCAGCAATTCTCATTTATTTGCCCAGACTTGAGTGATATCGCGCGCTACGCAATGGTGGACACCCACGCCTACCGACTGCTCAAGCGCCTCGTACCCGGGCCCTACACGTTCATCTTGCAGGCGACCCGCGAAGTGCCGAAGATCGTTCAGTCCAAGCGCGCCACGGTGGGCATCCGCGTGCCGCATCACCCGGTCACGCACGCGCTGCTCGCGGAGCTCGGCCGGCCCATGATCTCGACCACGGCCGCGCCCCACGGGGACGAGCCCCTCATCGATCCGACCGATATCGATCGCCGCTTCCGGGGCGTGTCGCTGGTCCTCGATGGCGGAGTCGGTGGCATGTATCCTACTACGATTATTGATCTTTCTGGGCCGGAGCCGAAGGTCGTCCGAAAGGGCGCGGGTCCGACGGACCTCTTCGAATAGCCCCGGGTTGCACGCCCGGCTGCAAAAACTGACGCCGATCAGCACGCCCGCGGCGCATTTGGGGTTGAATAGGACTTCGAGAGCTGGTCTGCTCGAAGTTTGAGACGTCATGGATGCGGTGGCGCCCTCGACGTACCTCCAGCCGCCCGAACGCGCGGACGACGCGACGATCCAGCGCCAAGCCGCGCTGCTGGCTGACTCGCCGACGGTCGACCGCCTGCTCGACGCGCTGCCGGACCTCGTTTTCTTCTTCAACAAGCAGCGCCAGATCGTGCGCCTCAACCGCGCCGCCTACGAGTTCATCGCGCTCATCCACGGAGACTGCCGGCTCGGCCTGCGGCTCGGCGAGGCCCTGCGCTGCGTTCGCGCGCGCGAGCCGCCGGCCGGTTGCGGCACTACCGTGTTTTGTCGGGCGTGCGGGGCTGCGCGGGGTGTCGGCCAGGCCCTCTCGGGCGTGTACGCGGTGCAGGAGTGCCGGGTCCTGCGCGACGTCGACGAGTCGGCGCTGGATCTGCGCGTCTGGGTCGAGCCCTTCGATCACCGGGACGAGCACTTCGTCCTAGCGGTCGTCTCGGAGGTGAGCGACGAGAAGCGCCGTCGCGTGCTCGAGAAGATCTTCTTCCACGACCTGCTCAACACCGCTCTCGGCCTGCGCGGCGTCTCCGAGCGGCTGGACATCGTGCCGGCCGAGGACCACGACCGGTTGCACCGGGTGATGCGGCAGCTGACCGATCGGCTCATCGACGAGATCGTCGCGCAGCGCCAGCTCTCCGCGGCCGAGAGCGGCGATCTCGTGACGCGCAGGACGGAGGTCTCCGCGCTCGAGACGCTCCGTGCGCTCGCGGAGGAGTACACGCACCATCCGTCCGGGCGCCGGCGCGTGCTGCGGATCGCCGGCGACGCCGTGGACGCGACGCTCCAGACGGACGCGGCGCTGCTCGGACGCGTGCTCGGGAACCTGCTGAAGAACGCGCTGGAGGCCGTCGGGCCCGACGGGATCGTCACCGTCACCTGCGGTCCGCACGAAGGCGGCGTGCGCTTCGCCGTGCACAACCCCACGTACATGGAGCCGGAGGTCCAGCTCCAGATCTTCCACCGCTTCTTCTCGACGAAGGGCGCGGGTCGCGGCCTCGGCACGCACGGCGCGCGCCTGTTTGCCGAGCGCTACCTCGGCGGCCACGTCCTGTTCGAGAGCCAGCGAAGCACGGGCACCACCTTCCGCGTGTGGCTGCCCCTTCGCTAGTAGCCCGTCGGGCATCGACGTGACCCGCCGAAATTCCTGGCACGACGCATGTGGCAATGTCGAGTCAATTCAGTCTGTTATGTGGCTTCGTGTCACAACGGCCCGCCGGCTCCTGGAGGGCGTTTGTATACGAATTGGCCAATGAACCATGCGCTTCCGGAGCGATGTGGAGAGGCATGCCTATCCGGTTCGTGAACAACGAACGGTTCCATCCTATGGACGGCCGGCCGTCCCGGGATGTTGCCACGTACCTTCGCGCACTGCGGCGCAAGTTGGCGCCTCACACGTCGTGACGAGGCCCAGCCCACGCTTCGCCGACGCGTTGTTCAACATCCGGATAGGCATGGA
>Ga0172370_10005111_pt1 | contig 17095 bp, 14 predicted proteins | sample LakKiv5m_FD_114538 | JGI IMG/M metagenome (GOLD analysis project Ga0172370, IMG submission 114538) | Freshwater microbial communities from Kabuno Bay, South-Kivu, Congo - kab_022012_11.5m | ecosystem: Environmental > Aquatic > Freshwater > Lake | place: Democratic Republic of the Congo...
TAGGCGGTTTGTTAGCAGCAGCGATCGGCACACCATTGCTGGAGAGCATTTTCCACGTCTCCAAATGGCTGTATGCCGACACAGCTGCCACGATCATCGGGAGCATCCTGGTGGTGGGCTTTTCGCAGGAGTTCCTGAAATACGCAGCAGTGCGTTACAGCATCTACCGCTCGGTGGAATTTGACGAAGCCACCGATGGTGTGATCTACGCCACGGCAGCCGGTCTGGGCTATGCCACCCTGCTCAATATCCAATTCGTGGTCTCGAACGGGGGCGTGGACCTTGGCGCCAGCGTGATCCGCATGGCGGTGGTGGCCCTGGCGCATGCCAGCTTTGCCTCGATCACCGGCTACTTTTTGGGGCGCGCCAAGTTCGAGCAAAAGCCCTTCTGGTGGATGGCGCTCGGCCTGACACTTGCAGCCATAGTCAACGGGTTGTTCAACTGGCTGCGCGGGCAGGTGGTCTCAAGCAGGATCAGCCTTGGCAGCCCTTCGTCCAACCCTTGGATGGGACTCCTCCTGGCAACCTTTCTGGCTGTTTTAACCAGCGGGGTCATCCTGTGGCTGGTGCAGCGTGACATCCGTGCCGACCTGGCATCTGAAATCTAGGAGTCAGCCATGACAGAAACCACTTTAACCAAAAAAACCTTTTCCTTCGGAGACCATTTCTCCGAGTGGCTTGTGGCAGGCGTCACCCTGGTAGCCCTGCTGGCCGGCTGGTTGTACAAATCCAGTGTTGAGAACCGGAGCGTTCAGTTCGAAAACTCCGGGATCAACGCCCAGACCCCGCAGGGCTGGCACAACCTAACCCCACAGGGAGATGAGGTCCTGCATGTGAGCGATCCGCTCTCGAGCGGCTTTGGGACAACCTATATCGTTCAGCGAATCCCGGTCGAGGCTGGTTCAGTTGTCGGGCAAGCGGCCAGCCTGTTGACCCTGCAGCGCGGCCAGCAATTGACCGCCTACAGGGTGCTGGACCAGAAGCCGGTCACCGTTTACGGGCAAGCAGCTTACGAGATGAGCTACGTCTTTGTTGAATCCGACCCCAATCTGACCCACGACAAGTTTCCCAACATTGTGCACGGCCTGGACTACATCTATATGAGCGGGGACCACGTAATCGTGGTGACCTACTGGGCCGAAAAACACTCCTACGATTATGACCTCGGGCGATTTCAACGCTTCCTGAGATCCCTGAAATTTTAACGGAGGGTCAAGATGAGAACGCAAACAAATAATCGCATATGGATCATGGCTCTGGTTCTGGCGCTGGTCACCCTGGCGTGCGGCAGCCCCAATCCGCCTGTTGAAACCCAGGCTCCCCAGCCAACACCGATCAACCAGAACCAGGTCCAGCCCATCAATAACGGCTCCAGCGGAGCAAGTCGAACAGGCTTGATCGCGGCCACGGTGCAGATCTATGGCCTGGTGACCGTGAACGGACAATTGACCCCGATCTATTCAGGCTCCGGAACGATCATCAACCCGAGCGGGATGATCCTTACAAATGCCCATGTAGCCAGCCCGGCCTCGCAAGGCGACACCCAGGATGAACCGGATGCCCTGGCAGTGGGTCTAATGGACAGGGAGGATCAGCCACCCGTGTTCCTGTATTATGCCAACGTCAAGGCGGTGGACAGCTACCTGGACCTGGCGGTGATCCAGATCACTGCGACCATGGACGGCGCGTTTGTTGACCCAAACAGCCTGAACCTGCCCTATGTGCAACTGGGCAATTCGGATGACCTGCACGTGGGCGACCACATCAACATCTTCGGGTTCCCGGGCATCGGGGGAGACACAATCACCTTCACGGATGGGAACGTCTCCGGATTCACTTCCGAGGAGGGCATCGGCGACCGGGCCTGGATCAAGACTGACGCCACCTTTGCAGGCGGAAATTCGGGTGGACTGGCTGCCAGCGATGGCGGATACATCATCGGCGTTCCGACCATTGCCAGCTCCGGTTCAGAAGGCAACATCACTGACTGCCGGGTGGTACAGGATACCAATGGGGACGGGCAGTTGAACTCGGCTGACACCTGCATCCCGATCGGCGGATTCATCAACGGTCTACGCCCGGTCAACCTGGCCCTGCCGCTCATCAAGGCAGCACAATCCGGGCAGCAGTATGCCAGTCCCTTCAGCGGCAGCAACACCCCCACGAATGCCGGAAGCGGAAGCGAAGCATTTGGTGCACTGACCTGGTACACCGGCACAGGCGGCGCTAATTGCCAGTTGGGAAACCAGGTCAATTCCTTCTCGTCCGGCATTAATTCGATGGCGGCTGCCTTCGACTTCAGCGGAATGACAGATGGCGAACCCTGGGCTGAAGAATGGACCGTCAATGGCGATGTTTTGTACAGCGCAGATTACGTCTGGAACCTGGGCCGGCAGGGCTCGACCTACAGTTGTCTTTATAATGAAACCCAGGCTATGCCGGATGGCGATTATCACGTGGAATTCTATGCCGGGCAGAACTATGACCGCCTGACCCATGGTAATGTGACCGTGGGCGGAGGCGGCAGCAATCCCAATCAGAACGTGGCACGTGGGGTGGTGACGGTTTACGGACAGGTGTATGATGCCAACAGCAACAACGTGCTGCCCAATGCTGAGATCTATGTGCTCTACCCGGGGACCAGCTATGCCGATTGGAAAGCCAATAATTTTGCTGATGCGGACATCTACTCGTTCGCCAATTCGGACAACAATGGCAATTACACCCTTCCGGACAAACTTGCGCTGAATGTGGGCTACACCTTCGTGGTGTATGTGGAGGGTTACAAGATCACCTTCGGTGATGACCTGGTCTGGACGGACCAGGACCCGGTCAATTACCAGATGGATGTTTCGATGTCCAACTGAGGCTGAAAGATGTGTTGGTTTTCGGGGTATTGGGATTGGTTATTGCAGGACTTGATGACCCCTCAACTCAACCTACGGAAATCTTAAGATAATAAAAGAAATCAGTAACGCCCGGCATTGGCCGGGCGTTACTGATCGATGGGAGATCGCCACGAGCTGGAATTTTACAGACGTTTGCGATGACTCAAGAACAGATCGCCATCGCAAATGAAATGGCACGTGCACGGGCATGCAGTGCCGAGGACCCTGGCGGGGTGAATGCCCAGGTGAGAATCGCATTATTCGAGGAGAAACTTCGTTGCTGTGCTCCTCAGCATAACGAGGTTAATTTAAATTACAACCAATTATAGACAGGATTATCCTGAAATGTTTATGCCATTGGCGACGAGATAGGCGCTGACATCCGCCGGGGAGCGCAGGCCTTCCTCCAGGAAAGCCTTATAGACAAAGTAGCCGCTGAACTGGGGCGTGCGTCCGAGGCTATTGATAATGGAGGCTTTATAACGGATGATCTGCTCACGCAGGTCGGGTGTGAGCAACATCTTGAAGCGCCGCATGACCCGGATCTTTTCATGGATGAGAGCCTCATCCAGCCACCAGATATCCACCTTCCAGAGGCGACCCCAGTCCCCCAGGTTGACGCGCAGGTTCAGGTAGAGACCTCCCGGAAGAATGGCATGCTCTTCATTCTCAAAGGTGACCCGGGTGACAATGGGATGGCTGGTCATCCGCCCGGCGGCTGTAAAGATCTTATCAATGGAGGTCATGGACACGTACAGGTCCAAGTCCGGGTAGACCATCACATCCAGAAAATAGCTGCCGGTAAAGAAGACTTCCCCGGTAGGTCCCAGGGATTCCATCAGTTGGATGGACTGCATCAACCCGGCGGCTTCACGCTGCAACCGGGCGGCGCGCTCGAGCAGATCAGGGCTCAAGGACAGGGACCTCAACGATTTGCTCCCGCTCCGGCCCAACCGAGGCATAGTGGACGGGAACACCTCCCAGAATATTGACCGTTCGGATATAGCGCTGAGCCTGGGGAGGCAGATCCTTCCAGCGCCGGATACCTGTCAGGTCCGTCTGCCAGCCGGGGAGTTCAATATAAACCGGCTCGACGCTACCCAAGTCCGCCTGACCAAAGGGGAGCCCGGTCAAGGTTGTGTCACCAATGCGGTAACCAGTACAAATGCGAAGGCTCTCGAACCCGCTCAGGATGTCGAGCTTGGTAATGATCAGCTCTGTCAGCCCATTAATGCGGGTTGCATAACGCAGCAGAACCCCATCCAGCCAGCCGACCCGGCGCGGGCGACCAGTGGTGGTGCCAAACTCATCCCATGGGTTTGAGCCCGTACCGCGCAACCGTCCAGCCAATTCACCGGACAACTCAGTGGGAAAGGGACCGCTGCCAACCCGGGTCTGGAAGGCTTTGGCAATGCCCATGACACGGGCATTCCGGGCAGAATCCAATCCCAACCCGAGGCCGATCAAAACACCCGGTGCGGTCGTAGCAGAACTTGTCACAAAGGGGTAGCTGCCGTGGTCAATATCCAGCAAGGTCCCCTGGGCACCTTCAGCCAGCACAGACTTTCCTTCCATCAGGGCTTGATGCAATTCAGCAGAAACATCTCGAATGTAATCCGACAAGATCTGGCGCTGGGCTGCAAAGGTCTGCAACAACGACTCGATCACCAACGAGGGAGCGCCATAAAAGGATAACACCTGGTTGGACTTCTCAAAATGGGCGCGCAGACGGTCCATGAAATCATCCGCCTGCATGTCCCCCATGCGAAGACCAGTGCGCGAGGATTTATCAGTATAAGCCGGGCCAATGCCGCGCCCGGTGGTACCCAGGCTTTCCCTGCCACGTGCTATTTCCATGGCTTTGTCGATAGCCTGATGAGCCGGGGTGATCAGGTGGGCGGCATGGGAGATGTGCAAGCGGGATGGAGAGATCGGGATACCAGCAGCTCGCAGCATTTCCATCTCTTCGATCAGAGATCCGGGATTGATGACCATGCCGTTCCCGAGGATGCCGATTGTATTGGAGTGGATGATCCCGGAGGGCAGCAAGTGGAGCTTGTAGATACGGCTGCCGATGGTCACGGTGTGACCGGCGTTGTCGCCCCCATTAAATCTAGCCACAAAGTCTGATCCGCTGGCGAGCCAATCCACCATACGACCTTTGCCCTCGTCACCCCATTGCGCACCAATTATGATCTGGAGTGCCATATTCTCTCCTGCAACCTGTTTTTTTGTGGAAACCGTACAACTTCCAGGGAATGATTATAACAGGCAGGAGAACACTAGTATGGAATGGTATAATTGATCCAGGTGAATTATGAAGAAGAAGTTATCCATCAGTATCAGCATTCTGACTGCCCTTTTCATTGTACTGCATTTGTCTTTTGCAGTGCTGGCTGCACCTGCAGGGCAAGTGCAGCAATTTGCCACCCCCACACCCGGACCGGATGGCCGAATCATCTATATTGTCCAGGCCAATGATACCTGCAGCCTGATCTCGATCCTGACAGGTATATCCCAGGATCTCATCCGCCAGATGAACAAGCTAGGCGAGAATTGCATTTTGTTTGAAGGCCAGGAATTGGTACTTGGCGTGGGTGTGTCTTCCATTCCTACTGCCACCCCGCCAGCAATAACACAAGCACCCACTTCCATTGTTCCATCTCCCACTCCGTTCCTGGGGAATGCACAATTGTGTGTAGCGCTCTATGATGATGTAAATGGGGATGGTTTGCGCCAGGCGAACACCGATGAATTTGATGCCTATATTGCTGCTGAGACAGAACCAACGATCGAGGGAGGCGCAGTCAGTTTGACCAGTCTTACCGGAACTTATTCAGAGACCATGTCGACCCTTGGCGGATTGGATCCGGTCTGTTTCCTGGAGGTTCCGGAAGGCAATTACACCGTCAGTGCGGCCGTGCCGGACGGATACAATGCGACCACAAGCCTGAGCTATATTCTGAAAGTGAAACCAGGCGACCAGACATATGTCAGTTTTGGCGCTCAATCCAAATCCCTGGCTAACCAGGCAAACAGCGGACAAAAAAAATCACCCATCCTTGGCATCCTGGGGGTGATCCTTTTGTTGAGCGGTGCGGGACTTGGGTTATATGCAATTCGAATGAAAAAATAGGTCTTCCCATTTTTTATCTAAATAACATCTTCAGAATTAAATCTGGCTCTTAAGATGCAAGTGCAGATGGAAAACTGTCTGCCCGGCATCCAGCCCGGTATTAATAGTCAGATGATAACCTGCTTTGATGATATTCTCAGACCGGGCGAGATCGATGGCTACCCGCAGCATATGCCCAGCGAGAATTTCATCTCCCGGCAGGAGGCCATTTAACGAATCAATGTGACGGTTGGGGACGATCAGGATGTGGGTGGATGCGGCGGGATGTGCATCCCTAATTGCGATCACCAGTTCATCACGGTAGAGCACTCTTTCGGGTGCCCTACCGTTAATTATTTCGCAAAATACGCAGGGAGTCTTTCTGCTCCGCCAGCGCAACAAGCGCACTACCAGGTAATGGACGATCCGGTGGCTGTCGATAAAAATTCGAAGACTACTTGGTCTCTTCACCCTTGATGAAAGCCTCGGTCATATCACGGGCGATATTGTCACGGAACTGCTTGGGAGGAGTCTTCATAAAGTAGGAGGAGGGAGCGATCAATGGACCAGCCAGACCGCGGTCCAGGGCAAGCTTGGCACAACGCACGGCATCGATGACAACGCCGGCTGAATTGGGGGAATCCCAAACTTCGAGCTTGGTCTCCAGGTTAAGAGGCACATCTCCGAAGGTGGTCCCTTCCATGCGAATGTGGCACCATTTACGATCGGTCAACCAGGGAACATAGTCACTCGGTCCGACATGCACGTCTGTGGGATCCAGCGAGTACGGCAACATGGAGGTAACTGCACCAGTTTTTGAGATCTTCTTGGATTCCAGACGCTCACGTTCGAGCATATTCATGAAATCGGTATTGCCGCCGAAGTTCAGTTGATAGGTGCGGTCAAGGCGGACGCCCCGGTCCACGAACAGGCTGGTGAGGACACGATGGAGGATGGTTGCCCCGAGCTGTGACTTGATGTCATCACCAATGATGGGCAATCCTTTCTCGCGGAAACGATCCGCCCAGTATTCCGAGGATGAGATGAAGACCGGAATGGCGTTCACAAAGGCACAACCTGCTTCAAGGACCTGTTCAACATACCACTTGGTGGCCATCTCGGAACCGACTGGCAGGTATGAAACAACGACATCGGTCTTTGTTTCTTTCAGCAACTGGACGATGTTCGCAGTTGGACCTGGAGCTTTTGTCAGGATCTGGGAAAGGTATTTACCGAGACCATCGTGGGTCATGCCGCGCACCACGGGGACATTTAAATGAGGAACTTCAGTGAACTTGAAGGTATTATTTGGAAAAGAGAATATTGCCTCGCTAAGATCCTTGCCTACCTTCGTACTAACAACATCAATGCCAATCGTAAATTCAATATCACGGACATGGTAACCTCCCAGATTTACATGCATCAATCCGGGGACAGTGACGTCATCCGGTGTATCCTTGTAAAATTGAACACCCTGTATCAATGAAGATGCGCAATTACCCACACCGATGATCGCCACACGTACTTTTTTCTTTTCCATTTAATACTCTCCTCGTTCGTTTATTTCCTAAATTCTCTTACCGTTCTTATAGAAAAAACCTTTTTCCAGTTGCGTGTTTGGTCTTTCATTAAGCAAATAGTGCCACCAAACTGCCATCCTGGTTCCGATATTAAAGTCGTCGCTTTATCTCTTTGTGATGGAGCCGCCAAGTGATTATACACTCGCTTATGCTATAATCCGGCTGTTATTTAAAAATACATAAGCCGTGATATTATAAAGCATTCAGGCTATTTCTTACTTTAGAGATTTGTTATAGTTGTGTTAATGGAACCAAATCACATCCTGGCAGGAAAATTACAACGCGATACAATAATCCCCCCCTTCGACAAGCCATCGGTCGATGTACCCGGGGGAGATCTATTATATGCGGCAGCTGGGTTATTAAAATGGGACCGCAACGCAGGTTTGCTGGCACGCACCGGAGAAGATTATCCGCGCGAATGGTTGCAGAAGTTCAAGCAATATGGGCTGGATATACAAGGAATCCATATTCTGCCGGAACCAATGGAATTGAGAAAATTCTTTTCGTATGACGAAGAATTTGTGCTTCAGCAGAACAATCCTGTGGCACATTTTGCCCGCCTGGGATTACCCTTACCAAAGATCCTTTTAGGATACCAGCCCCCGGAAGAGACAGGGGTTGTACCAGGAAAGGTCGCCATCTCTTCGCCGAGACCATCCGAAATTCCCGAAAACTACAATCACACACGCAGCGTACATTTATGTGCGATGGAATATCCAACCACCAGCCGCCTGATCTCAACATTCCGAGAAAATCAGGTAAAAACCCTGACAATTGAACCTCACTCCAAGTGGATGCAACCCACAAATTGGAGCGAGGTAAGTCTGATATTAAATGGACTGACCGCCTTCCTGCCATCCGAACAGGAATTACGAGCTCTGTTCTGGGGTAAGACAACCGACCTGGTCGAGATGACCCAAGAGATCGCAAATCACAATTGCCAACTGGTGGTTGTCAAATGCGGTTCGCAAGGTCAACTCCTCTATGATGGAAATGAGCACAAATGCTGGCAGATCCCGGCCTATCCAGTCAAGGTGAAGGACCCAACCGGTGCCGGGGCATCCTTCTGCGGAGGTTTTCTGGCCGGACTTAAACTAACTGATAATCCATTACAGGCTGTTTTGCATGGAAACATCTCGGCTTCACTGACCATCGAAGGCAGTGGAGCATTTCATATTTTAGAATCCCACATCGGACTGGCAAAAGCCCGCCTGGACTCATTGCAAGAAAATATCAGGGAAGTCTAATGGACCAATTCGTGGAACGCCTGCTTGATCTGGCAATCGAGATACAACAAATTCCTGCACCGACCTTCCATGAAGCTAAACGGGCTGACCATATTCGGGAGTGCTTTCTCCTGGAAAAAAAACTCAAAGTTGAGATGGATGGTGCCGGGAATGTCCTGGCATGCCTGCCTGGGAATGGCAGGGCAGCACCGATCGTGATAAGCGCTCATATGGACACTGTTTTTCCCCAAGACACCAACTTGCGATTCACACGGGAAAGTGACCGGGTGTTTGGGGCCGGGATCGGAGATAATTCGTTGGGGGTGGCTGGATTGTTCGGCCTGTTATGGTCGATATCCGAACGCCACCTAAACCTGCCCGGAAACCTGTGGCTGGCAGCCAATGTATGTGAAGAGGGGTTGGGTGACCTTAAAGGTATGCGCGAACTCGTGAAACGGTTTGGTGCGCTGCCAAAAGCTTACATCATCCTGGAAGGAATGGCGCTGGGGCACATCTACAATCGTGCATTGGGAGTTACCCGGTACCGCATCTCGATCCATACCAACGGTGGTCATTCGTGGACTGATTACGGGCAAGCCTCGGCGGTGCATGAATTAACGGGGCTGGTAAGCAAATTGACTGCACTTCCCATACCATCCATACCACGCACGACCTTAAATGTGGGCAAGATCGCGGGAGGTACCTCTGTCAATACCATCGCATCACAGGCCAGCCTTGAGCTGGATCTACGTTCAGAAGGATCGGAAGCGCTTCAGGACATCTCTCAACAAGTGGAACAACTGGCTTCAGAACTGGATGCCCCGGATGTGCATGTCCAGATAGAAGTGATCGGTCAACGGCCGGGGGGAGAAATTGCCGACAACCACCCACTGGTCCTGCATGCCAAGGAATCTCTGTGGGAACAAGATATTGAGCCGGTATTAACCATCGGCTCGACGGATGCCAACCTTCCGCTCAGCATGGGGTTGCCAGCCGTCACCATTGGGCTGACCAACGGAACCAGCGCCCACACGGTACATGAATATATACTGACAGAACCTATAAAAAAGGGAATCGAGCAATTGGTAGCACTTACGCAAAAGATGATGGCTTAAGCAATACCCATCGGAAGGTCAAAACATTCGCAAATTTGGACATGATCAACTCTTGAAAAAACAGTTATTAATAGAAAATCATGGAAGAAGTCGGAGTGGGTTTTAAGATGAGATCCTTTTTTGTACGATGGTTACCGGTTCTCCTGTGGGCATCAGTGATCTTTATTGCATCAGCTAATCCGGATCCATACAGACCGCTGCCTATCAGATGGATCGAGCCATGCTTTTCAACAGAGTCGAATATGCCAAGTTGTGCTGAATTACTGGGCCGCGCTCTCCATATTTCTGAATATGCAGTTCTGGCATTCCTATCAGCGCGGGCAATGATCCTGCGCGAAAATATAAAATTCCTAAGCCTGGTTCCAGTCCTAGGAGTGACAGAATTGTATGCGCTATCGGATGAAATCCACCAGTTGTTCGTGCCCGGCAGGAGTTTTCAATTGATGGACCTTGGACTGGACCTGATCGGCGGGGTGATCGGGTTGAGCATTTATAAATGGATGAAAGCCAAAAGAAGCCGGATCCGGAGAGATTTTGCCGCTGAAGGAGGAGAATAAGAGGCTGGTGGCGAGATCGTGCGAGGCTTTTTTAACCATAAGATTTGGAAGAGGTGCTTGATGGCTGGAAAATATATGCCACTTCAAATTTACCTGCGTGACCTGCCTGCCAACCAAGAAGAAGTTTCATTAGATTTTGAACAAATCGAGGGAATATTAAACAATAAACTACCTGCCTCCGCCTATGAAGACCAAAGATGGTGGGAACATGAAACGGAAGGCAACCATGTTGATCAGAGGGCATGGACAAATGTTCTTTGGGAGGTTAAAAGTCTGGATGTCAAGGCGCAGAAGGTGATATTCGCCCGTTCCCGTAATATATCCTCTTAATAGAGAACACAATGGTGATGACCCAATGTGGCAGGGAGTTCTCAAATTTCAAAATCATTAAGAGACCCACTCCCAACTCTCGCCAGGAACCATGCGGGACATCTCCCCTCACAGGCGGAAATTTTTTTGCCCCAGCTTTGAGAATATCGCGCCCAGTGGAATGAGGTGACCATTTCCAAGGGTCAATTTAATTGTTTAGAACCAACCTGAAAAATTAAATTATATTTAATACAGAGCGATCTTTGGGAGAGAAGATTCTCATTTTTAAAGAAGAATTACTCTTTTAATTGGAGATCCTTTATTACATCATTTCTCAGAATGACACATTACTTTTATTTTTCAGATAGGTTTTTAGGCTTTCAAGGCAATCACTTCGAAGACTTCTACCGGTTCAGAGCGACCTTTGACCTGCATCAAGCCAAAAGGACGGGTTTCGATCTGTCCTTTGACCTTTTCAAAAGCTTCAAGAGAGATAAGGATCTGATCTTTGGCAGCGTTCTCCTGGATTCGCTTGGTGGTGTTGACGCTGTCCCCGATGGCTGTGAATTCAACCCGTTGTTCGGTACCAATCAAACCAAGGACAACATCGCCATAATGGATGCCCACCCCGAACGATAATTGCCTCCCGGGTGGGAGTTTGGCATGTAAAGCCTGAACGGCTGTGCGCAAGCGCAGGGCAGCACGCACAGCCCGCAGGGTATGGTCGGGTTGTGGAAGGGGTGCATTGAACCAGGCCATGACCGCATCCCCCATGAATTTATCGATCGTCCCTTCTTCCGCCAGAACTGCTTCAGCAGCTGCTGCCAGGTAATGGTTCAGAACTGCCACCAGTTCTTCAGGAGATTGCTTTTCGCTGAAAGTGGTGAAACCTCTAATATCTGCGAACAGGATGGTCATATCGGCATGCGTGCCGCCAATCTGGAGACTGTCCAGGTTGATCTGGTCGATGACAGCCGGGGAAACCATGCGCTCGAGAAGGCGTCGTTGGGCCTCGAGATGCTTTCGCTCGGTCAGGTCGTCCAGGACGATGGCAATACCCTGGGTGTTCTGCCCGGCATCTTTTAGAGGAGAGAGGTTCAAGCGCCAGTCCACATGGCCGCGTTCGGGTAAGTGGTGGGAATACTCCAGACCGGTGAACTGGCGATCGTTATTAATGACATCATTTAAGTGGGATCGGATATCCCACCCGAATGAGGGCATCACTTCTGAGAGCGAATGACCTATGATTTCCGCCCTGGAAATACCCAGAATGGATTCAGCAGCCCGATTGCAGAGGGTGACCTGATCTTCGATATCTGCTGTGATGACCCCGCTGGCAATGGATGAGAAAATATTATCCATCAGGTTCTTCAATTCAGTCACTTCTGCCAGGGTGGTACGGATGGAGGTAAACAAACGGGCATTCTCAATGGCGAGGGCAGCCTGGTTGGCAAAGGCACCCAATAATATGCGGTCTGATTCGACGAACAAACCTGAACGGATGCGATTGTCAGCGTATAAAACCCCGATCAGTTCCGCTTTTACCTTGAGTGGTACACACAGGATCGAACGCAGGTTATAGGCAACGATACTCTCCTGGTTGCCAAAACGCGGATCTTCCTGGGCATTGGTGGTCAGGATGGCTTCCCCGCTCCCTATAACCCGTTCCACAACGGTACGGCTGATCGCAAATTCTGAAGAATTGATGGATTCCTGTTCCCAGTTGCGAGCGATGTGGGTAACCATCTCTCCCTGAGGGTCGCGCAACATCAGGAAGCCGCGTTCAGCCTTGGTGAGATGCACGATGGTATCCATGACAATGCACAAGACCTCATTCAACTCAAGGGAGGAATTGACTGCCTGGGTGGTATCGGTCAGCGCCAGCAACTTGGAGCGTTCTTCTTCAAATTCAGTAGTCTGCCTGCTCAGGTTAAAAAGTGAACTTTCCAGGTTGGAAAGACTCTCGAACACTGTTGGCGAAAGCAAGCTTCGAGCCGGTTGAATTTCACCGCGGATCTGCCCAGCCATCTTGCTTAATGACAGGATTCGTTCATTCAGAGACGGGTTATTAAAAGAAGGTATCGTCATAATCCAGACTCATGGCAGGTTGTTAGCATCGTTCCTTTTTGGGGGTGAGGGAGAACCGGATCGGTCTTATGTCTCAACTTCTTAGCGATCTTTCTTGAAAAAGCGGTTACGCCAATTATAAAGCACGGCACGCCTGGTGTTCTGCCGGATCACAAAACTGGCATGGCGAGCCAAGGTAGTATTTTTTTGGGGTTGCTGACTGAAGAGAAATTTTTGATATTCATCAAGCAGGCTATCGATCTCAATAGCTGCACCAGGCAGACATTCCTGTAAAGCCAGGCAAGCCTGCATGGGGGTATCTGAGAGACGGGCAGGATTACCCAGACGCCGGAGACTAATATGAACAACCCTGAAATATTTCTCCAGGGGGTCTTCGGTGACCAGCCGGACCCAATTTTGGAGCCAATGTGGAACTTTAATGGAGTTCTGCTCAAGGATCAACTTCATACGCACCGGGAGGGGAGTGGGGATGGTACGCTGGCGTTGCTGCCCTCGCCAGAAGAGGAACCCGCTCAATCCGATGATCAGCAACCCCAAAAATGCATAGATATAGACCGGTGCACCAGTCTGATCCTGGTCATTGACCACCGGGATCTCTTCCACTGGCAGGACCGGGGTCGGGATGAAGGGGCGTGAGGTGGGAAGCACCTCTTCCAGATCCGGCCTGCTGAGAGGCGCCGGAGTAGGATTGCCAACCAGCACAGTTTCCACACCACTGGGTCGAGTGATGCCTTCCTGGGATGTGGTGGGCTCAAATTCAACCCATCCGATCCCCGGGAAATATATTTCCGGCCAGGCATGGGCGTCATTTTGCTTCACTGTCAGAACATTGCTTTGCCCCAACACTTTGTCTCCCTGGGCAAAACCGACAACCAGGCGTGCTGGTATGCCAACAGACCGCAACAGAATCACTTCAGCGGTGGCAGAATAATTACAATAACCCTGTTTATAATCCAAGAGAAACCAGGCCAGAATATCCGCTCCCAAAGGCGGGCGTGAAACCACCTTGCTATAGGTAATCTCGCGGCGCAGGTAGTTGGTTATGGCTGTCGCTTTATCGAAGACCGTTTCTTTCCCGGAAACCAGGTGTGCTGCCAGGGTGCTAACCTCACCGGAGAGGTTGGCGGGAATCTGAAGATAATGGCGCTTTACCCAATCGGGATATTCCTCCCCAGCCTGACGAAGTTCCAAAATAGTCGGATTGGATTCGATTGCTTCGACACGATACGATTCTCCAGCATGAATGATGTTATCAGCATGGATCAGGATGGGATCGACCCGGTCCTCCCCGACACGGAAAAGAGAGACATCCACAGGCCGACTGACCCATACAGGTTGAGCAGGAGTGAACAGGTTGAAGATGCGTCCCCGGGCGACTGTAAAAGTGAATTCACTTGGTTCCGGTAAGCCTTCGTCGGTCAATTGCAGAGTTGGCAACTGCAAACCTGGCAGGGAAGGGCTCAATGATAGGCTGCCGTGTTTGGCATTCGACCATTGTCCATTGTTATATTCATCGTAAACCCGTACCCGCCAGTAATAGCGAACCGCGACCGGTTTTGAGGGGACCTCAACATTGAATATCGTGGCATTGCCGGTGATGGCTTTTTGACCCAATTCGAGCAGATCACTGTTGTAATAATCATTGGTGGAACTGGAAGAGGTTCCCTCAAGCCCTGCAACCGCGTTCCCCAGATCTTTGCGGGTATTCTGCCAGGGTTCACTGATACGGTCCCAGGCATATTGCGCTATTAATACCGGTCTGGTTGGAGCAGGAATGACCCAGGCCAGCAACAGGATGGCTGAGGCGTAAATGACCAGTGCCAGATCCATTTCCTTGCGGGAATCAGCCGAGATACGTATCTGGTTCTCTCTCCAGAAACGTCTTTTCTGCAAAATGAACTTGCGACCCAATAACAGAAGTGAAAAGAACATGCCAAGGATGACAAATATGATACGGTTGTACTGGATATTGTCGTATACCTGGATGAGAATCAACAAAACCCAGGTTGGCAGTAATGCCCCAACAAAATTTTCGTGCCGGGACCACTGGTATCCTGCCAATATACTGACGCACCAATAGAGCAGGGCAATCATCATAACAAACAAGAGGGTATCATCGACCGGCTTTTTCTGGAAAAATAGTTCGAAGGAGACCTGCAGACGCCCCAAAATACCTGTCATGCGCTCCAACCATGGAATTTGCTTATAGAATTCAGCCCCGATCACCCAGGGAAGGATCACAATACTGTAGCCAAATGCCAGCAGTGAGGCGTTGAGCACACGAAAACGGCTGACACCCAAGGCCATGCCCAGAACCACACCCAGGGTTGTCAGGGTTACTATGATCTCAAGACCAGAGGTCCATTTTGTGGCTACAAGCCTGGTGGCAGAGAGGAACAATGCTGTAAACAGGAAAGCGGCTGCGGGAAAATCCCATTCCCGGGCGGATCTACTTTTCATTAATTAAGTGTACAATGATACTAATCAACCCGTCAATGCTCACCATAGTGATATTGGTATTCACAAATTCCCAAATTCTTTTGAGCCCCAACCTCCACTCTCACCTCAGCTGGTGGATAGATGGGAATGTGTGAGCAGTGCGACAGTTGCACCTGGTCAAAGTCCGGCAAACCTAAGGTGAGGTGCAAGTGAAGGTGAAAATCTCCTTTGAAAATATGATATCTTTCTCTACGCTCACACCGTCCCGGTATCCTTCGGGAGGATGACAATGATCCTTTACTCGTAATTTTCGTAAAGCCATAAATTAAATGGAGGTGATATGGATAATTTAATGAATGCTGGCATCAACTGGATCTCTGCCCTGCAAGGACTGGGAAACTGGTTAACCCTGCCCATGAAGGCATTCAGTTTCCTGGGCTCGGAAGATTTCTTCATGCTGGTGCTACCAGCACTATATTGGAGTGTGAACGCAGCCCTGGGTCTGCGGGTGGGGGTGATCCTGCTTATCGGAAGCAGTTTGAACGATATGTTAAAGCTGGCATTTCATACACCACGACCTTACTGGGTCAGCACCAAGATCCAGGCATTTGCATCCGAAACCGGATTCGGATTACCTTCCGGGCATTCGAATTCAGCGGTTGGCGTATGGGGCATGCTGGCGTCCCAGATCAAAAAACGCTGGGTGTGGGGTGCAGCCATCTTTCTATTTCTTATGATCGGCATCTCGCGCATTTATCTCGGGGTCCATTTACCGACAGATGTGCTACTCGGCTGGTTATGCGGGGCTCTGATCCTATGGCTGGTACTGCGCCTGTGGGACCCGACAAGCGGTTGGTTGAAAAAGCTAAACCTGGCAGAGCAGGTACTGGTAATTTTTGCTTTTACGCTGGTGCTGGTCATCCTAGCGTTGATCCCATATTTCAGCCTGCGATCCAGCGGATGGCAAATCCCTGCCAACTGGTTACAAACTGCATTCCAGAACCTGCCAGATGGAGAGGCACCCAACCCAACCGCCCTGGCTGGCTTGTTCTCCACAACCGGTACACTCTTCGGTCTGGGAGCTGGATTTGCCTGGTTGTACAGACGCGGAGGTTATGATGCTGGCGGAAAAAGCTGGCAGCGTATCCTGCGTTATATCGTGGGAGTGATCGGGGTTTTGGCCATCCGCTACGGGTTGAAATACATTTTTCCCACAGGTGAAACCATAACAGGTCTGATCTTTCAATATATCCGTTATGCAGTGATCGGAGCATGGGTATCAGCTGGCGCACCTCTATTGTTCTTTGCCATGAAGCTGGCAAAAAAGAACGGATAGTTCGCAACTCGAATTACAGGGGGGTGTTTTAAATTTCATCCTACTAACAAATAAAGCACGTCCCGCAGTATCTTATTTACCAGGTACCTGCGGGACGAATATTAAACCATTCGACTTCCAGGAGGCAAACTATGAAACCAGCAGATAGACCTGAAATGGAAGGGGAAGTATTTTACCCCACACAGAGCACAATCGACCAGGCTAATGTAAAAGATTGGGAGGCAATGGCAAGTTCCGCCATCCGGGACCTGCCAGGTTTTTGGGAATCACAGGCCAATGAATTGGAATGGTTCCAAAAGTGGGTAACTGTTCTGGACGACTCGAATAAACCTTTTTTCAAATGGTTCGGAGGTGCTAAGGTCAATATTGTGCATAACTGCATCGACCGCCACCTAACCACCTTCCGCAAGAACAAGCTGGCCCTGGTCTGGGAGAGCGA
>Ga0172370_10005118_pt1 | contig 17079 bp, 13 predicted proteins | sample LakKiv5m_FD_114538 | JGI IMG/M metagenome (GOLD analysis project Ga0172370, IMG submission 114538) | Freshwater microbial communities from Kabuno Bay, South-Kivu, Congo - kab_022012_11.5m | ecosystem: Environmental > Aquatic > Freshwater > Lake | place: Democratic Republic of the Congo...
GGGTGCCGTCTTTTCTGGGGATAAAAGGGGAGACTCTGGGGAATGTTTATTCCGCTAATGAATTCTTAACGCGCGTTAATTTGATGAGCGCATATAAGTTTCCCGAATACCACACGCCAGTAAATATAGGCAAGAGCGTTATAGTTATTGGCGGCGGAAACACCGCAATGGATGCGGCAAGGGCAGGTCTTAGGATGCAGAATATCAATGGCATTTTACCCAATACTTCTATAATATACAGGCGCACAGAAGTAGAAATGCCTGCCAGAAGGCTTGAGATAGAGCACGCAAAGGAAGAAGGCGTAAAATTTAATTTTCTTATCCAGCCTAAAGAATTTATAGGTGATGAAAAAGGGTTTGTAAGGAAATTAAGATGTTTGAGATGCGAATTAGGCTCGCCTGATGAGTCAGGCAGGAGAAGGCCAGTGGTGATTGAAGGGAGCGATTTTGAAATCGACTGCGACATTGCGATAATCGGCATAGGTTTAAAGGCCAATCAGGTGCTTACCAGCGTAACGCCGGGCCTTAAGACGGATAAATACGCCGATGTTATAGTCAATACGGACAATATGGAGACTTCCATAAAAGGTGTTTTTGCCGGCGGAGATATTGTAGGAGGCGAAGGCACTGTAATAGAAGCTATGGGCATGGCGAAGAAAGCTTCAAATGGGATAATTGAATATTTATCTAAGATTAAGAAATAATTTTTAAAAGGAGGAGCGGTATGTCGAAAAAGATTGAAGAGTTTATGGAAAAGGTAGTAGAAAGGAATCCGGGCGAGATTGAGTTTCACCAGGCAGTACAGGAAGTAGTAGAATCGGTAATGCCTTTTATCGAGAAAAACCCGAGATACCAGGAAGCGAATATTCTGGAAAGAATTGTCGAGCCGGAAAGAATTATAATGTTTCGCGTTCCATGGCTGGATGACAAAGGAAAGATTCATATAAACAGAGGATACCGTATTGAAATGAGTAGCGCTATTGGGCCGTATAAAGGCGGACTGCGTTTTCATCCAAGCGTAAACTTAAGCATATTGAAGTTTTTGGCTTTTGAGCAGGTATTCAAGAATAGTTTGACTACTCTGCCTATGGGCGGCGGCAAGGGCGGTTCTGATTTTGACCCGAAAGGCAAATCAGATAATGAAGTAATGAGGTTTTGCCAGAGTTTTATGACCGAGCTATCCAAATATATCGGCCCGGATACAGACGTGCCTGCAGGTGATATAGGCGTAGGCGGGCGTGAAATAGGATATCTGTTTGGGCAATACAAGAGATTACGCAATGAATTCACGGGAGTTCTTACCGGCAAAGGATTAAATTGGGGCGGAAGCTTGATAAGGCCGGAAGCCACTGGTTACGGATGTGTATATTTTGTCCAGGAAATGCTAAAGACAAAAGGAGAGTCTTTAAAGGGTAAAATATGCACTGTATCCGGTTCAGGAAATGTAGCCCAATACACCGTAGAAAAACTTATTGAATTGGGAGCAAAGGTTGTCACGGTCTCCGATTCCAACGGTTTTATCTATGATAAAGACGGCATAGATAAAAAGGAATTGGGTTATATAATGCATCTTAAGAATGTAGCCCGGGGGCGCATAAAAGAGTGTGCAAAAGAGTTTAAGTGCGAATACTTTGAAGGCAAACGTCCGTGGGGAATAAAGTGCGATGTAGCTTTCCCCAGCGCAACTCAAAATGAAATAAGCGAAGAGGACGCCAGAACATTGGTGAAAAATGGTTGTATTGCCGTAGGTGAAGGCGCAAATATGCCTACAACACCTGAAGGAATAAAAGTATTCCAAAAGGCTCAGATATTATATGCTCCTGGCAAGGCATCGAACGCAGGAGGCGTGGCTACTTCAGGGTTGGAGATGTCGCAGAACAGTATGAGGTTGTCTTGGAGCCGCGAGGAAGTGGATAAAAAACTGCATGACATAATGATAGCTATCCACGGGCAGTGCGTAAAATACGGCAAAGAAGGCAAATACATAAATTACGTACAAGGCGCAAATATAGCCGGTTTTGTAAAAGTAGCTGATGCAATAATAGACCAGGGGCTTGTATAAACAAGTCTAGGCGCTATAGTTGTTAAAAAAGGCAAATCCTTAATGGATTTGCCTTTTTGTTTGAGCCACCATAAACAAAAAGACCCCTAATTTTTAGGGGTTTTTTTGTAGGTGATAGGCCTCATAGCTTGCGCTATCAGTCCAGCCTCCTTATTTAATTGTCTATGGAAAGCATAGCATATGTTTTTCAGAAATTCAAGGGAGGCAGAATTTTTTTCAGTTAAAAACCGCTATTTTATTTAATCAATCGCCTATAGTAAAGGCAGATACTTTTTGATTTCGTGTTGCGTAATCTGGATGCGGTATTCTTCCCATTCTTTTTTCTTGTTAAATATGAATCTGCTGAATATATGTTCGCCCAAAGATTCTCTGACAAATTCGCTCTTTTCCGTCTCCTGGATAGCCTCAAACAGGTTGCCCGGCAGAGAAATAAGGCCCCGGCGTTCCCTTTCTTCCATGGCCATGTGGTAGATATTTGGCTCAACAGGGGGCGGAAGGGTATATTTTTTCTCGATACCCTCGAGGCCGGCAGCCAGAGTTACCGTAAATGCCAGATAGGGGTTGCAGGCAGGGTCTGGGCAGCGCAGCTCCACGCGCGTTGCCTTTTCATTCCCTGGCCTATATAAAGGAACTCTCAGCAAGGTGGTGCGGTTTTTCTGCGCCCAAGAAGCATAAACAGGGGCTTCGTAACCAGGCACTAGCCTTTTGTAAGAGTTTACCCACTGGGCAGTCAGAGAGCATATTTCTCTGGCATGCCTTAGCTGCCCTGCAATAAACTGCTTGGCGATAACAGAAAGATGGTGCTTATCTTTTTTGTCGAAGAAAGCATTGTTATTGCCTCTGAATAGCGATTGATGCGTATGCATGCCTGAGCCGTTTACGCCAAAAATCGGCTTAGGCATAAATGTAGCGTAAACACCGCTCTGCTGGGCTATTTCTTTGATGACGTATTTACAGGTTATCACATTATCCGCCATAGTAAGCGCATCAGAATATCTAAGGTCGATTTCGTGCTGGCTGGGGGCAACCTCGTGATGCGTTGCTTCCATGGGTATACCCATTTCTTCCAAGACTCTCACTGTTTTATTCCTTAATGTATTAGCCAGGTCATTCGGTATGAGTTCAAAATAAGAGCCGTCGTCGATCGTCTCGGGTTTTTTATCAGACTTGAGATAAAAATATTCTATTTCAGGGCCTATATAATAAGTAAGGCCTAATTTTCTTGCCCGTTCCAGAGCTCTTTTTAAGGCATATCTTGTATCTCCTTGATAAGGGCTGCGGTCAGGATTTAATATATCGCAGAACATCCGTGCCGTAGGGTCTGTTCCTAGCGTCCAGGGTAATATCCTGAAAGTTTTTAAGTCCGGCTGGGCAATAATATCGCTTTCTTCAGCCTCGGCAAAGCCGGTAACAGATGATCCGTCAAAGCCTTTGCCGTGTTCCATAGCTTCCATTAACTCGCCTTCTGTTATGGATACGCATTTTAGGATGCCCAGTATATCTACGAACCATAGCTGTATAGTTCTTACGTTATATTCCTTTATCTTTTCCAGGATTTCTTTCTTTGCCTTGGTTTTAGTTACAGCAGAAGGAGAGGAGGCGCTTTGTTTTATTTTAGCGTTGCTTAGTTTAATAGAGGCCTGTTTGATTTGGATCTGGTCAGAGGGTATTATATATTGCCTGCCGGCTTTTTCAGCGCTTAGGCTGCCGTGTTTTATACGGTCTATTACCGCTTGACGCGAAATTCCTAGTATTTTTGCCGCTTCTGTAGGGCTTAAGTATTCTTTCTTCATTTTTGCCTCCTTTAAGGTTCAGTTTCTTTACAATTGTAAAGTATACCATTTGTTTTACGTTTGTCAAGTATTTTTATTTTATTTTTGGAGAGGCATTTGGCTGCTTGTAAGGTATTTTATTATTTATACTTGCTAAAATATTTAAATAGAGATACAATATTTCCCATAATTGACCATGCCAAAATACTCCTATAAAGCCTATATTGATACCCTAAGCAAAATAAGCAAGGCCATCACTTCAGATTTATACCTTGAGGATGTTCTTAAGCTAATTGTTACCCTGACTGCTAATGTTATGAAGACAAAGATATGCACGTTGTGGCTTATTGATGAGTCTACTAAGGAGCTAAAAATAAGGGCGACTCAGGCAATGAGCGAGGAGTATTTGCAGGAGAGGAGCCTAAAGGTAGGCGAAGGGATTGTTGGTTTTGTGGCAAAGGAAAGAGAGCCTCTCGCTATAGCAGATGTACTTAAAGACCCGCGTTATAAAGAGAAAAAATTAGCCAAAAAGGAAAAGTTAGTCTCAATGCTTAGCGTGCCGATGATGGTAAAAGATAGGGTTGTTGGGGTGGTTAATTGTTATACAACTATGCCTTATAAGTTTAGAAAAAGCGATATAGACCTTTTAACTACGGTAGCCAATCAGGCGGCAGTTGCTATTGAGAATACCGAATTAATTGTAAAGACAAAAGTAATACAGGAAGAGCTGGAGGCAAGGAAGAAGATAGATAGGGCTAAGGGTATTCTGATGAAGGATAATAAATTGTCAGAAGAAGAGGCTTATAGCTTGATAAGAAAATCTAGCATGGACAAGCGAATCAGCATGAAAGACGTAGCAGATGCGATAATACTGGCTCACGAGATAAAAAGGAATTGACAAGGATTGTTTTGCGTGGTAATTTTTACATGGACAAAGGCGTTCAATTAGCAAAGAAGCTCCGAGAAAAAGTCGGAGTTTTTTCTTTTTAGGCAGTTTTCGGATGCAATTTAAATAAATGCCATTGATAGGGCATAGACAAAGGGGGATTTAGGCATGTTTGATAAGATAGGTTTTGACAATGAGAAATATTTAAAAGAGCAGACTGCGGCTATTTTGGAGCGGGTTGAAAGGTTTAATAATAAGCTTTACCTTGAGTTTGGCGGAAAGATAATCTTTGATTACCACGCCGCAAGAGTCCTGCCTGGATTTGACCCGAATGTAAAGATGAGGCTGCTTCAACAATTAAGCAATAAGGCAGATATAATACTATGCATATATGCCGGGGATATAGAGAGAAGAAAATTGCGGGCGGATTTTGGCATTACATATGATGTAGATGCATTAAAGTTAATAGATGATTTAAAGGAACGAGACATTGATATCAGGGCTGTGGTGATAACGCGTTTCGATAATCAGCCGGCAGCAAAAATATTTAAGAATAAATTGGAGCGCAGGCATATCAAGGTATACACGCACCGCCCCATAAAAGGATATCCTGCTGAAGTCGATTTGATTGTGAGCGACGCAGGATACGGGATGAATGATTATATAGAAACGAAGAACCCTTTGGTCGTGGTAATAGCTCCCGGTCCGGGCAGCGGCAAGCTTTCCACATGCCTTTCCCAGTTATACCACGATTACAGAAGAGGCAAAAAATCCGGTTACGCGAAATTTGAAACATTCCCCATCTGGAATATTCCGTTAAAACATCCGGTAAATATTGCTTATGAGGCGGCCACAGCAGACATCAAAGATTTCAATATGATAGATCCGTTCCATTTGGAAACTTATAATAAGACGGCTGTGAATTATAACAGAGATGTAGAGATATTCCCCATTTTAAAAAAGATACTGGAGAAAATAACCGGCGCAGAATCTCCATATAAGTCCCCTACGGATATGGGAGTTAATTGCGCTGGGTTTGGCATAACAGATGATGAAATAGTTCAGGATGCCGCGCGCCAGGAAACTATCAGGAGATATTTTAATTATTCTTATGAATATGTAATGGGTTTTGTGGATAAAGAGACGGTGCAGAGGGCAGAGCTTATTATGGAAGGGTTGGGTGTTAAGCCGGAAGACAGGAAGGTTGTTAAGTCTGCCCGTCGAGCAGCAGAGGAAGCAGAGAAAAAGAAGAAAGGCAATGAAGGAATTTTTTGTGGAGCCGCTATTGAATTAAAAGATGGCACGATTATTACCGGGAAGAATTCTACCCTTATGCATGCTACATCCAGCCTCGTGATGAACGCCATAAAACATCTCGCGGAGATCCCCGATAAAATACATTTGTTGTCGCCAAATATTATAAGTTCTATAAGGAGCCTCAAGGAGAATATTTCCAACAAGAAGATCGCGAGCCTGAATTTGGAAGAAGCGTTAATTGCTTTGAGTATCAGCGCAGCCACAAATCCTACCGCGCAATTAGCGATGGAAAAACTTAAAGAATTGCAGGGTTGTGAAGTCCACATGACTCATATTCCCACCCCGGGAGATGAGGCGGGCTTGAGGAAGTTAGGAGTAAATATTACCATTGAGCCGAATTTTTCTTCACAGTGGCTGTTTGTATCGTAGCATTTTAGTCTACCCAACATACAATTTATCAATTAGCAAATTTTGGAGGTAAAAAATGAGCGGGATTTTCGGAGTTGTATCTAAAGGTGATTGCGCCGAGACTTTATTGTATGGAACAGATTATCATTCCCACCTTGGCACAGAATACGGCGGGATGGCGGTATTGGGCGAACAGTTTAACCGGCAGATACACAATATAAGCCAGAGCCAGTTTAAATCGAAATTCTTCGAAGATTATAGACGCATGAAAGGCAATAAAGGTATTGGCGTTATCAGCGCCTGCGAGGAGCAGCCAGTATACCTTAACTCGCGGCTTGGCCCGTTTTGCCTTGTAACAAACGGTTTTATAGAAAATAGTAAAGAGTTGATGGACGGTATGCTTAAGAGAGGGGTTTCTTTTAGCGAGGTAAGCAAGGATAACGCGAACGCAACGGAACTCGTGGCAAAATTAATAAGCGAAGGCGACAATATAATTGACGGCATAGAGAAAGTCTTTGATGCCATAGAAGGCTCATGTTCTTTACTGCTTCTTAATAGAGACGGTGTTTATGCCGCTAGGGATATTAATGGTTATTCGGCATTAGTGATAGGTAAGCGTGATGATGCTTGGGCAGTGACATCCGAAACAGTAGCTTTTCCAAACAGCGATTTTAATATAACAAAGTATCTTGGTCCTGGCGAAATCGTGCTTTTGAATGAAAATGGGCTATCTGAAAAAAAGTCAGAGTCAGATACTAATCAGATCTGTGCTTTTCTTTGGATATATACTGGTTTCCCTGCTTCCAACTATGAAGGTATTAACGTAGAAGTGGTTAGGGAGAAGTGTGGCAGATGTTTGGCTAAGCGCGATAAAGATATACAGGTAGATGTTGTTTCAGGCGTGCCGGATTCAGGCATTGCTCATGCCATAGGGTATGCAATGGAGTCCAAAAAGCCTTACAGAAGGCCGCTCGTAAAATATACCCCCGGATATGGAAGAAGCTATACTCCGCCGTCACAGAAAACGCGCGATTTAATAGCCAAGATGAAGCTGGTCCCTATTAAAGAAATAGTAGAAGGCAATAGGATTGTGGTCTGCGAGGATTCTATCGTGAGAGGCACACAGCTTAGAAATTTCACCATAAAGAAATTATGGGACTGCGGGGCCAAGGAAATTCACGTAAGGCCGGCATGTCCGCCGTTAATGTTTCCCTGTAAATTTAATGTTTCCACGCGTAGCATTCACGAACTCGTTGCGCGTATCGCTATCCGCAACCTAGAAGGGCATGATTTAGAAGATGTGTCTGAGTATATAGATCACACATCCGAGAAACATAAAAAAATGATAGATTGGATTACTCGCGATTTAACGGTCACTACTTTAAAATACCAGACAATAGACGATATGGTGAGGGCTATAGGTTTACCTCGGGAAAAATTGTGTTTATATTGCTGGACAGGGGAATGTCCTGCGACAGGATGCTCAAAGAAGAGCAAGGAATCAAGTAAAAAGTGCGCTGCTAAAATATAAGAGTTGGCAAAGCCACGCGTATTAAAGAAAAAAATTGTTTTTATTGTAGGTCCCACCGCTGTTGGCAAGACTAATCTGGCTATAGAAGTTGCCAAAAATATAAACGGCGAAATAATCTCCTGTGATTCTATGCAGGTCTACAGGGGATTGGATATTTTAAGCTGCAAGCCTTCCTTAAGGCAAAGAAAACAAATACCCCATCATCTAATCGATATAATAAATCCTTCCAGAAATTTCGATGTTAGTCAATTTATAAAATTAAGCAAGAAATTAATAAAAGAAATTCATAATAGGTGCAGAACGCCTGTTTTTGTCGGCGGTACAGGTTTATACGTTGATTCTTTATTGAATGGTATTTTCCAATGTGCTTCTAAATCCCAAAAGATAAGAAATAATCTCTACCGACAGGCAAAAAAATATGGGAATACCTATCTTTATCGAAGATTAAAAAGAGTAGATCCTCCTGCGGCAAAGAAGATACACAAAAATGATTTACGAAGGATTATCCGTGCTTTAGAGGTTTATTTGACTACTGGTAAGCCAATTTCTATGTTGCAGAAGCAAAAGAAAGGGATTCTTCAAGATAGGAGTTTTGGTATTTCTATAATTGGTTTAACTATGTCTAGGGTAGAGCTGTATAATAAGATAGATGAAAGGGTGGATTTGATGTTTAAGAAAGGAGCGGTTAGAGAAGTAGAAAGAATTTTCAGAAATAAGTGCTCCAAGACGCTGAGGCAGGCTTTAGGCATAAAAGAAATTAGCTCGTATTTAAAAGGCGATATTAGTTTAGAAGAGGCAGGGCGGTTGCTTAAGCGTAATACCCGCAGGTACGCCAAGAGGCAGATGACATGGTTTAAGAGAAATACGGCAATAAAGTGGATAGAATGCACCAGTCCGGATAAAGATAGAAATACGGTCATAAATAATATATAGTTTAAATTAATTGATTTGGTTTTATTATTGCGATAAAATTATATTTATAATGTAAATAAGGAACAGCGGAGCTATATGCAGAAAAAATACGGCGAAGCAGAAGGATTGGAAATGAGAAAGGATCTTGAAAATAAGCTTTTCCTGATGAGGAAAGTAAGGTTTATCATCGGGATGTGCATTTCGTTATGGGGTTTGTTGTTTTGGTTCTTTAAGGTAGCCGGATTTGAGCCGTCCATGCTTTTTCTGCTGGTTTTGTTGGAAATGTTTATAAACCAGCCCTACCGTTTTATTGTTAACCGCATCAATAATTTGAACTGGGTGTTGCTTTTGCATCAAGTCTTGGATGTAATATTGATAACTTTATGCATGTATTACTTTGGCGGTACAGACGCCTATTTTATAATTGTAGTGTATTCATTGATTATAATTTTTGCTGGCGTAGTTGTTACTATTAAGAGTTCGTTTTTGATTGCCGGGCTTTGTTCTTTGAGCTATTTGATTTTATTTAACCTGGAGTTTTTTAGAGTTATACCCAAAGGACATGTATTCAATTTTAATTTGAATCCCCCCTTAAGCATTATCATGGGAGTATTTATTGCTATTTCTTTGTTTTTAATTGCTTATGTCTCGTCATTTCTGGCTAAAATTATTTTGAAAAAGAGCGAAGAATCCAGGGAGGCTATGAATAAACTCAAATTTGCTGAGGACGCAATGGTGCAGGCTGAGAAGTTAGCAGTTGTGGGCCAATTCGCCTCAGGTATTATCCATGAGATCAAGAATCCTTTGGGGGTTATTCTTAGCGGCGTTGAATATTTGGAAAATGAAATAGCTGATAAACCCGACCTTAAAGTTTCACTTGAGAAAATAAGGCAAAGCGCGTTGAATGCCAACAGCATTATTAAAGATGTCCTAAATTTCTCCAGGCCGAATGAACAGAAATTAGAGATAATAGATTTGAATACAGCGCTTAATGACAATCTTAGGTTGTTGAAAGAAGTGTCCGTGGGTCCTAATATACAGGTTGTAAAAGAATTTTCCAGGGAGCCGCTTGTGGTGAGGCTTAATACCAATCAATTTGAACAGGTATTTTTTAACATTTTTATGAATGCCTGCGAGGCTATGGCAAATGGCGGAAAAATTACTATAAGGACTTATTGTTCTGAATACCAGCAGAAAGGCCTTAAGTCGGGTTTCAGGGATAGTTCTTGTTTTATTTTTGGAGAAAAGATAGGAGTTTTGGAGATTCAAGATGAAGGCATAGGCATATCAGAAGAAAATCTGCCTAGGCTTTTTGAACCTTTTTTCACTACCAAACAGAATAAAGAGAATGCCGGTTTAGGTTTAGCGATATGCCGCAGGATAATAAACGCGCATAAAGGTGAAATAGAGATAAAAAGTGTGCCTAAAGAAGGCACCATTGTTATTATAAGATTGCCATTGTTTGAAGAAAGCAGGAGACGATAGGAACAAGATAAATATTTATTATGTTCACGGAGGGGATAGATGAAAAAAAAGATTCTTATGATTGATGACGAGGAAGATTTTTGTTATTTTACAAAAAAGAATCTGGAAAAAACCAGGGAATTCGACGTAATTATAGAAACCAGCCCTGAAAAGGGCATCCAGGTGGCGATAGAGCAACAGCCGGATTTGATACTGTTGGATATAATTATGCCGGAATTAGACGGTAGCGAAGTAGCCTTTCGTTTGGTAAATGACGCGCGCACAAAAGATATACCTATAATTTTTCTTACTTGCTTAGCCGATGAAAAGGATTTGGGAAGGTATGATGGCTTGAGTATGGTAGGCGGCAGGCCTTTTATTGCCAAACCGTGCCAGACGCCGGAATTGGTCCGGGTGATAAGAGAAGTATTAGAGCGCAAACAAAATCAACAATAATACTTTAATTTTTATAGTGATACCCACCTGTTTAGCTGTAAACCATTTCATTAAGGACTCTCTAATTAAAAATAAACAAGATGGCTTTTAATATCAGAATGATCAAAAAAGTTTTTTTTGTATTTTTTATATTGGCCAGCATCTTACCCGGTAGGTCTTTAAATTTTGTTTATGCTGAGATTAATATGATGAGCGAAAATTTTGATTACTCAAGTTTGTCTGAAGAAGAGAAAAAAGAAGAAGCCGATCTTATATACAAATACGCCAAGAAGTCTTATTTGGACGGCGACATAGAGACCGCCAAGACATTATTTTATCATGTATTAGAATTAGAACCATACCATGAAGGGGCAAATAAATACATAGATGAGATAATACCCAAAAAGCTCAGCCTAGATAAGTATATCAAAGCTAAAGAAAGGAAGGTTATCTTAGACAAAAAAGAGGAGATGGAGTTTAAGAATTTAGAGAATTCTATCGAAGCCGCAAGAAAACAGATGGACACAATGGAAAAAGAGCGTTTAACCAGAGAAGCGTTATATAAAAGCCAATTGAACAAACTGGAGAAAGATGTTATAGAAAAGGAGAAGGCAAAGAAGGAGAGAATAACGAAGGCTAAAGAAAAAGCCGAGAAGAAAAAACAGGCTAAATTAGAACAGCAAAGGATTATAAATGAGAAAAAAGAACTTAAAAGAAAGAAAAAAGAAGATATAATCAAGGCCAAGAAAATCAAAGAAGAAAAAGAGAATATTCTTCCTTTTACGGATCAACAGCTGACAGAAGATAGTCTAAAGGCTGTTAAGGATAAGGAGCAGATATCAGAAGAGAAATTAGTTAAGGAGATTGATTCCAGGAGAGGAACTTCTTGGAAGATGATAGGCAGGGAATTGGATAATTTAGAAAAAGAAAACAAACGCCTACACGCCATAAAAGAGAAAGAGAGAAGAAGAAAAGAATTAAAAGAAAAGAAAGACAAGGCGAGAGAGGTTAAAAGAGCGCGTAGGGTCGAAAAATTAGAGGCAAGAAAAAAGAAGAGAGAAGAAAAGATAGCCAAGAAAAAAGAAAAGCAGGAGAAAAAAGAGGTATTAAAGAAAAAGCGCGAAGAGTCAAAGTTAAATAAAAAACCTGAGAAGCAGAAGATTCAACAGAAAAAAGAAGATACTGTAATATTAAATGAAGACAAGGTAAAAGAAACGGATGCTGTTTTACAAAGGCATCGCCGCAGGATGGAAGCCGCGCTTAAGAAGAAGACTAAAGACAGCCAGGTAAAAGCCCTGTACGAAGAAGGGGTTTATTGTTATAAGAATAAAAAGTATTCTTTGGCAGAAGACGCTTTTAACAAAGCCTTAGAAATTAATCCCAACCACGTAAAGACATTGGATTATCTCTATATCCACATTCCAGAAGCAAAAAGTACTCCCGAATAAAAAAATAAATATCCCTAATGGAAAAAGTTTTGTTAGTAACTGTTGGCTTGGGTCCTAAGGACAAGACGGCCGATTATAAGAGCCAAGCCTTAGAATTACAAGAATTAGCTTTATCCACAGGGGTTAAGGTAGCGGGAGAATTTTTATGTTATCGCGATAGGCTTACGGCTGATTTATATATAGGCGAAGGAAAAGTAGAGGAAATAAAGCAATTATGCCAGCAGGAAGGCATTGATACGGTAATCTTTAACAATGATTTAAGCGGTACCCAGCAGCGCAATTTAGAGGATGTTTTAGAAAAAAAGACCATAGACCGCACGCAGTTGATTTTAGATATTTTTGCAAGGCACGCAAAAACCATGGAAGGCAAGATGCAGGTGGAACTTGCGCAGTTGGAGTATTTGTTGCCTAGGTTGACAGGCAAGGGAATAATTCTATCTAGGCTAGGCGGCGGCATAGGAACTCGCGGACCGGGCGAACAAAAATTAGAAGTAGACCGGCGCAAAATCAGAGATCATATAAGCAGATTAAAAAAGGATTTAGACAGTTTAGTGCAGCGTAGAGAAACGATCAGGAAAAAACGTAAAGAATCATCGGTTCCGACACTTACGCTTATAGGTTATACAAGCGCTGGAAAATCTACCCTGCTGAATTCCTTAACAGGCAGCAAACAGCGCGTTAGTAAATATCTTTTTACGACATTAGATCCGCTCTCGCGCAGCATCAATCTTTCCAACAATCAGAAGATAGTCCTTTCTGATACAGTGGGTTTTATTGATAATCTGCCTACACACCTAATTGAGGCGTTCAAGGCGACCCTGGAGGAGGTCACGGAGGCTGATTTGTTAATTCATGTTTTAGATATTAGCGACCAAAGGTTTTATGAACATAACGACGCGGTTTGGGATGTTTTAGAGAGGCTTGATACGACGGAAAAACCAATGGTAACAGTTTTAAACAAGATAGATAAATTAAGCGACAGAGATTGGCTGGGTAAATATCAACAGGATTTTCCCGACAGCATAGCAATCTCAGCATTGACAGGCGAGAATCTTGGCGGGTTGCTTAATTTAATCGAGCAGAAATTAGAGAAAATGATTACTTTGATTTCTTTAACTTTACCTATTGGCAGGATGGATTTGGTTAATTTAATCTATAGGGAGGGACAGGTTAAATCGATAGGTTATACAGCTGATTCTATTAATATAGAAGCAATGTTGCCTTCGGTGGTTTCTTATAAACTAAAAGACTACGTTAATAATTAGCATCCGTTAAGTTTCTTTATATATTTTATAATTTCCAGTGTTGTAGACTCTGGTGTTGATGCGCCTGCTGTAACTCCTACCTTTTTACTATTTTTAAACCACTTACGCTTAATCTCATTTCTTGAATTAACCCAGTAGCTTTTCTTATTAATCGATTTAGATATTTCATACAGTCTTTTTGTATTGGCGCTTGTCTTGGAGCCGATAATGATCATCACGTCATTTGCAAGAGGCATAGTTTTTATTTCTTCCTGTTTCATCCTCGTGGGATTGCATATCGTATTAAAGAATTTTAACTCTCCTATATAGGCGTTCAAGGCGTTAACTATCTCTGTAACTTTCTCTAAATTTTGGGTAGATTGTACTACGACAGCAGCCTTCTTTATTTCTTTGATTCTTTCTAATGGGATATTTTTGATGTTGTCTATAACTATGGCTTTATTTTTTAATTGCCCCACAATGCCGCGCACTTCATCGTGTTTTTTATCGCCTATAATTATAATACGGCATCCCTCGAGTTCATTTTTAATTGCTATATTCTGAATTTCTTTTACCATAGGGCAGGTAGCGTCTACGATAGAATAACCTAGCCGCAGGGCTTTATCAAAGAGTTTACGCGAGGCGCCGTGAGCGCGTATTAAAAGGGTTTTACCTTTGCCATTGCTTAAGCTGTTGACTTTTTTTATCCCAGCCTCACGTAATTTTTTAGCCACGTCTTCATTATGGACTATATCTCCTAACATATAGGCTTTTTTTCTTTCTTTAAGAGTTTCATTGGCGATTTTAATCGCCCTTTTTACTCCAAAACAGAAACCAGCCGATTTAGCAATGTTAATTTTCATAAATATTTTCCTTTTGACAATATTTTCAATGTAATAGATATTTTCTTATGCATGGGCACATAAGCACGTTTAGAAAATACATCGTATTTATTTTTTTCTACTGAATCCAAAATAGCCGCATATATTTCTTTCATTAGGCATATTGTGATACGCGAGGTCCTGTCTAATATCATAGGGATTCCTTGAGTTGTATCATCATAGTATTGTTCTGCCCGCTTTATTTGAAATTTTATTAGCTCCATGAGATTATTATTTAGAATTCCCCGCACGATATCATTTTCGGATACGCCGAATTTTTCCATCTCGTCTTTAGGCAGATAAATCCTGCCTCTGGAGAAATCTTCTTTGATGTCTCTGATAATGTTAGTAAGTTGTATGGCAATACCTAAATCTACGGCATATTTTTCAGCTTCTTTATCCCTACAGCCCAGTACCTTTATAGTCATGAGTCCGACTACGCCGGCTACTTTGCAGCAATAAACATATAGTTCATTGAAGTTCTCATAGCGATTTTTGTATATATCCATATACATGCCTTCTATGAAAGTGTCAAAATAATCCTTTGGAATACTATATGTCTGTACAATTATCCTAAAAGCATCTATCAGTTTTTGATCTGTTTTATTGTCGGTATAAGCCAAGTTTATGTTTTCTTTAATTTTTTCCAATGATTTAGTTCTGTAATTATCCGTATTTGTATCTACGGCGTCATCGCTTATTCTGCAGATGGCGTATATTGTATATAAGGCATATCTTTTATCGCGGGGCAGGAATTTGGAGGCTAAATAAAATGTCTTTGAGTATTTTCTGGTAATATTTTCAGCGATGATGAAACCGTAGCGAATATCTTTATCTGTGCGGATCATATATTATATATTTATGATGTTTTGGGTATAGTTGACCAGAAGCTCCCTATAGAGGGGTTTTATCTTAGAGGATTTGATAATATTTTGTGATTTTCTGGCTAGCCTCGATATCTCTTTCTTGGCGTATTCCAAAGCCCCTGATTCCGTTATAATTTTTCTTATGGTAAGCAAGTCTTTTTTATTTACATCATCCTTTGAGAAGATTTTTCTTATGATATTTTGATTCTTTTTATCCGTGTGGTGATAGGCATACCAGATTATAAGCGTTTTTTTAGCTTCTTTTAAATCAGAGAGCGAAGACTTGCCGGTCTGTTTTTCTTCCTGGAACATGCTTATTATGTCGTCTTTGATTTGGAATGCCCTACCTAAATATATGCCATAACTGGATAATTTTTCTGTTTCCGGCTGGCTCGCTCCAGCCAGTATGGCGCCTGCGGCGAGGGGGCAGGCGAAGGTATAATATGCGGTTTTACAATCATATACCTTTAATATGTTCTTCTTTTCTATATTCTTGAGGTCATTAATGCCGTAGACAAGCTCTAAGAATTCTCCGGTCGCGGTATGGATGGTTGCTTCGATAAATTTCTTTAGGGCTTTTTCCTTGCGTTCTTTTTTCTCTTTGATCGCCAGGAAAGCCTGCATGGCCATTGCATAAATAACATCGCCGGCTACTATAGCCAGATCCTGTCCGTTTAATTTAACACCTTTTTTATCAGCCAGGTAGCTATTAAACATGGCATGCATTGAAGGTTTGCCTCTGCGGGTTTCAGATTTATCAATTATGTCATCGTGGACTAACATGAAGTCGTGGAGGAGTTCTATGGCTAAAGCCGAGGTGTATAGGTTAGGGGCTATCTTTTTGGCGAAGCTGCGGTAACCTATAATGAACAAAATAGGCCGTATTCTTTTACCATCCCGCAATACAAAATTCCTGATGTATTTAGAAAGAAGGGGAGAGGTTTTATTTAAAGAATACAACCTATCGGTATTCTTGAGGAATTTCGTCAATTCCCTGTCGATTTGTTTTTTCATCTCTTCAAACATGCTCCTATGTTATCATATGTGAGTTTTTTTTACAAACTAATTTTAATTTATTAGTTTAGCAGATTAACATTGTTCATTGAAATATATAGGGTAAGGATGTATTTATGCTCTATTTGCCATCATATAAAAAAAGTATTGACAAGCACTTTTTATGTGATAGAATTATAATCCCTTTAGCACTCTTAGGTGGAGAGTGCTAAAGTTTGTTTCATTGTAGTCATAACTGAATAAAAAACAGAGGGTTAAGTAAAATGGTTCGTAAAGTTGATTATGATTCAAGAAGGATGGATATCCTGAGGAAGACTATTGAGCTGTATTTAGAGACTGCTCAGCCGGTCGGCTCGGAGGCTTTGCTTGATAATTATAGGTTTGATTTAAGCCCGGCTACCATAAGAAATATATTAAAGGATTTGGAGGGGCAGGGTTATCTTATGCATCCGCATACTTCCTCGGGCAGGGTTCCTACGGATTTAGGTTACAAATTCTACATTAACGATTTGATGCATAAAGTGCAGTTGTCCTTAAGCGAAAAGGATACGCTGCGGAATTTCTTTGATTCCTACTTGGAAATGAAAAGGGATATTCTGGAGAATGCCTCCAAAATCATCTCCGACCTGACACACTATGTGGGCATAGTAAACGAGGAAGACGAAAACAAAATTTATTATTGCGGTTGGAGCTATTTATTGGAGCAGCCGGAATTTCAGAATGTAGGCACCATTAGTTCGATATTCAAAGCCTTGGAAGAAGACAGACTTCTTGGTTTGATGAATCGCAAAATGGCAAGCGCCATGGAAGTCTTCGTGGGCGATGAGTGCGACTGCCTGGGGATTAATAATTGTTCCCTCGTAGTTCGTGAATGCAAAAGCCCAAAGTCAAAGAAATCA
>Ga0172370_10005119_pt1 | contig 17079 bp, 13 predicted proteins | sample LakKiv5m_FD_114538 | JGI IMG/M metagenome (GOLD analysis project Ga0172370, IMG submission 114538) | Freshwater microbial communities from Kabuno Bay, South-Kivu, Congo - kab_022012_11.5m | ecosystem: Environmental > Aquatic > Freshwater > Lake | place: Democratic Republic of the Congo...
ACAGGTGCCTTTCTCTCGGGGACCATGTGGCGTCTCGCAACCCACATTCTCCCAGGAAAGAAGGCACTTGTCAGTTATCTGCTACCCGATCTGAGTGGTTTGGACCGGTGGATTCGGGCTAAGTATACGTCTATGGCCTATGGCAGCTGGGAAGAGATGATGTTCGGTACGGCGAAGTATCCCGTGTCGATAGGTCTGGGCCCGGTCGAACTCGGCAAGAAGCACGTTCACCCGCAGATCGTGCCCCATCCCCGCCCAGGGAGTGAGGCCACACAAGCAAAGCTCCTCAAAGAGTACCAGCGGATGACCGAGGACGCCCTGAGCCACTGCGCGGCCCTGGGCTTCCCCAGCATCGTCATCGAGTGGGAGCACATCTATCAGATGACCAGCCAGCCCGACTGGGCGGCCTCCATCTTCAAACAGACCAAAGGCCAGATGAAGGAGTACTACGACAAGTACGGCCTGAAATCGGCTCTGATCTCCACGGTAGCCGACCTGCGCAAGCCCGACATGGTGAACATGCGCAAGTGCCAGGAGATCGACTGGATGCTGGCGAGCTTCGAATCCACCGCGGCGAACGGCGCCGACGTGCTCTCGATCGAGACCATGGGTGGCAAGGAAGTCTTCGACTACGCCATCCAGCGCAACGATATCAAGGGGATCATCTTCGGCATCGGCGTGCTGTCCAGCATAGACATGGCATGGCTGTGGCCCCAGATCGTCGCCATTGCCAAGAAGAACGGCATCACCCCCGGTGGCGACACCGACTGTGCCCGCGGCAACACCGCCATGTTCATGGCCGGCGGCTACACCGCCACCGACGTCCCCCACACCATCGGCGCCCTAGCTCGGGCCTGCTCGGCAGCTCGTTCCCTGGTGGCCTACGAGTGTGGCGCGACCGGTCCCACCAAGGACTGCGCGTACGAAGACCCGATCATCAAGGCCATCACCGGCGTTCCCATCACCATGGAGGGTGTTGCCTCGGCTTGTGCCCACGCCGAGCTTCAGTCGAACCTGGTGGCGGCAGTGGTCGACCTGTGGAGCAACGAGGCTGTCGAATACCACGACATGTTCGGCGGCTCGAGCATCGAGGTATTCACCGAGATCCTCGGCTATAACGTCGCCCAGATGAACGCTGCCATCGAACTCGGCTACGCCAAGGAACTGCAGTCCATCAACGTCGCGAGCGACAAGTACCGTGACGTGCACGGGTTCATGCTGTCGCCCGATAACTCGTATGAGATCGGCAAGGCCATCGTGGCCAACGTCGACAGCTACTACCTGCGGGCGAAGGCAGCCGTCCTCAAGACGGCCGAGTTGATCGCCGGTGACAAGAAGATGTTGCTGTCTGACTTCGAAAAGGACGCGCTCGCCAAGGCCCGCGCTGATGTCGAGGCGCTGCCCGACAACGAGGGCGACTTCATCGACATGTGCCTCAGCGAATACAAGAAGGTGCCGGGCTTCGACGTCACCTCCTACGGTTTCTAAGGGGCGGCGAGAGAGCACATCCACCGGAGGGCGGGAACGAACTCGCCCACGGCGAGATCCTCGAATCACAGGAGGGCATCGATGCCAAAGACAGTCAGCGATCTAACCAACTTCGACCCGATCTTCATCCGCTACGACATCAAGATCGCACCAAAGAAGAGGGCGGCGGCGTCTGTTTCCACCGACCCGGCGCTTGAAGCGATCGCCAAGGGTGTCGTCGACGGCGACGAAGATGTGGTGGCCGCGGCCGCCAAGACGGCCATCGCGTCCAAGGGTCCCCAGACAGTGATCGACACCCTCATCCTCGGCATGGCTGAGGTGAGCAAGCTCTGGGACGACGGGGTCTACTACCTTCCCCAGGTGATCCTCTCCTCCGACGCTCTCATGGTCGGGCTCAACATGGCTGAGGAAGCCCTGGGCTCCAAGGTGGTCAAGAAGGGCACCGTCGTGATGCACTGCGCCCACGGCGACATCCACGACATCGGCAAGAACGTCGCCGCTGCTCTGATCCGGTCGAACGGCTTCAAGGTCATCGACCTGGGCTCCGACGTGCCGGAAGAGACCGTCGTCAAGGCCGCCAAGGACAACAAGGCCGACCTCGTGACGGGCACCGCACTCATGACGACCACGATGTCCGCGTTCCACCGGGTCGCCGAACTCCTCACCAAGGAAGGCATCAACATCCCGGTCGTGGCCAGCGGTGGTGCGGTCTCCGAAGAGTGGGTGACCAGCTGGGATAGAGGCGTGTACGCTACGTTCGCCAAGGAGGGCCCGGAAATGGCGGCCGACGCCGCATCGGGAATGTCCTGGCAGGACATGCGCGCCAAGTGGAACCTCGTGATCTAGTCCCAGAGTAATCTGGGCGTAAGCGAGCGACCTCACGGAGGCCGGTCCAGTACACTGGACCGGCCTCCGTACTGTGACCACTCAACAACCGACCGGGGAGAACATGGATCACGTCCCGTCTCCTGATTTTGCGGCCGCGGACCTGGACTCGCTGCTGGCCGATGTCCAGGACGTCACGTCGGCCCCCGTAGTACCTACCAAGCGCACCGTGGCCGACCACGCATACCTGGTCGGCGACGACCAAGTGCTGTTCACGGGGTCGTTCTCCGACCAAGACGGCCGCAACGTAGAACGAGGGCTCATCCTGAACCGCTGGCCCGCTGCGTTGCTCACCGATCGGAGTGATCTGGTGCCGCCGCTCGGCTACTATCTCGACCATGATGCGCTCCTCTACCGTTGCGCCCTTGCCTACAGTCTCAACACACCGTTGGCCCTCCATGGGCACACCGGAGTGGGCAAGACCGAACTCGTGCGCTACTTTGCCGCGTGCATCGGCGCGCCGGTCTACCGCATGAACCTACATGGTCTCTCCACCACCGACGACATCATAGGCAGACTCCTGCCCGCAGGGCACGGCACGGTCACCTTCCAGGACGGTCTGGTCACCACCGCGGTGCGCCAGGGAGGGCTGCTCTTGCTCGAGGAGATGAACGCCACCGGCCAGGAGGTCTGGTTCGTGCTCCACGGACTGCTCGACGGTTCGCGGGCGCTGGTGGTGGTGGAGAAAGACAATGAGGTCGTGCACCAGCATCCCTGGTGTCGCATCTACGCGACCTTCAACCCCGGCGAGTACCCAAACCTCTACCCCGGCACCAAGGAACTCTCGGCCGCCTACCTGCGCCGATGGGCCTCGGTACGCATGGGGTTCCTCGACCTCGACGCCGAACGCACCATCCTGCTCGAGCAGCTTCCCGCCCTCGGTCAGCCTGAGCACGAGCGCATGCTCGAGTCCATGTTGCAGGTCGCCGGGGTCTGTCGGAAGATCCTCGCAGAGCGAGTGCATGCCTTCAACTTCGTGATGAGCACAGGCACCCTGCAATCGTGGGCGACCCTCGCGCTGCACCTGGGCCCTGTCAGCGCCGCCAAGATGGCGTTCTACGACCTGCTTGACGATCGGATGAAGGCCATCTTCCGCGAGCAGATATTCGCCTACGCCACCACGTGGGATCTGGCGCGCCTCGACGCGGGCGCTTAGTCCGGCCCTTCCCTGCAGGCCCGCCGCCATCCGTTCCTACTCCCAGAGGTCCCGGCTCCGCGCCGCCCCTTCACGCACCATCTCTTCCAGGAGTTCCACGAACACCTCCAGGGCGTCCCACCCCTCAATCAGCCCGACCGCGCGGCGGTGGTAGTCGGGCTCGATGCCAATGCCGATGGCGATCAACTCGATACCGGCCGCGGTCAGCCAGGGAAGCAATGCCTCCTCGTAGTATTCGTGCAGCGAGCCGGCGCCTACCGCCGGCAGCGAGGTCATGGCGGGGGTGCCGTCGGTCACCACGACGAAGATCTTGCGCTGCAGTCGCAGGCGGTCGGCCTTCTGTTTCGCGAAAGCGATCGCCTCCATCTCTAGGGTCCCCGACAGCAAGTAGCCGAAGTTGCCGCCGAACCAGGGCCGGAGGGTATCGCGCTGGTGGTCGTGGAGTTCGGTGACCCCCGAGGAATAGAGTGTGACATCCACCGGCACACGGGCGGTGGCCAGCAGATCGGTGAACGCGTAGGCGATGGCCAGAGCCTTCTCAGCGTTGTGATCCTGCAACATGCTGTACGAGACGTCGACCAGCAGATGAAAGTAGTAGCTCAGCGCTTGGGGAGCCTTCAGGCGCTGGAACAGCCGCAGATCCTGCACCGTCACGAACCGGCGCAGATTGGTGATGCCCACGTGGGTGCCGCTGCGGAAGCGTCCCTGCTCGCGCCTCTCCCAGTTGACGCGCAGCGCCCGGCGAAGCGGACCGGCTTGGTCGGCGAAGGCTTCGATCGCCTGGGGACCGTACTCGCCGGCCAAGCCCGTCAGGACCCCGGAGAGTATCTCGTCCGGCAGCAGATCGTCGGCGATGGCGTGGTCGATGCGGAAGAGGGCGTGACCCGCCACCATGTGAGGCAGCGTGACGAGCACCGTTCCAACCGCACCCTGCGTCACATCGTGAGCCACCTCCGGCTTGAAGCTGCAGAACTGGGTGATGCCCCGCTGCTCGAGCAGCAACCGCTCGGGCTCGGGTTCCTCTGCATCGTCGCAGGCGTCGAGCGCGAGGAGTGAGTCGCTCAACTCGAACAGCACCGGCAGCAGATCGTATACCACGAACTCTGCAAGGCGATAGGCCGCCTCCGCGTCGTCGCTGCCGGCGACGAGTCTCGCCAGGGGAGCCAGCCTCAGAAACGGATGCCACACCTCGGGAGCCGTTTCCGACTCACCGCGCAGCCCGGCGTCGGTGCCCGGCGGCAGTGATAAGTCGACCGCCCTCATCTCCACTGCGAGCAGACCGAGCAGGGCGGCCACCGGATCCGACGATCGACTGAGCTCCACGTCGGCGGCAAAGAGCGGCTGCAGGTGGCGCGCGGCCCCCCCGAAGCCGCGCATCAGCAGAGCGTCGGTCCTGGCGCCCTCGAGGTACTCGAGGATGCCCCGCAGCGCATTCGCGGTCTGCTGCTCGGCCAGACGCGCCCGTACCTGCGTGGGGAGCCGTCTCCACCGCTGATGGTGCGGGCGCAGGACCCAGTTCAACGGTTCGGCTCTCGCGATGTCGTCGGCACCGAAAGCGTCGGCTGAGCCCGGGACGGCCGCCTGCCGTCGAGCCATGGCAGGCGATCCCAAAACCCTGCCCAAGGCGTGGAGGAAGCCGGTACGGAAGGCCTGGAGGAATGGGGCCCGAGTCGTGAATCCCTTCCCGAGCGGGTCAGAAGCGAGAGACTGCGCACCGGCCGGCAGGTTCCGCGACGACAGCAAGTCGACCCACAGATGCACCGAGAGCGTGCCGTCGCGCGACTGCATCCAGGCCACCGGTTCGGCGTGGCCCAGGGACCAGCTGATCGTGACATCGAGGCCGCAGAGGCCGGACGCGAAGAGACACGCGGACGTCTCTATGAGTTCAAGTTCGCGCTCGAGGCACTCGCTTTCCACCCGATCCAGTCCCGGAAAGGAGAGGTGCTGGTACGTGACCGGACGGGCGCTCACCGGCGCACGTCACCCGCTACTTGGCGTGCAGAAACTCGGTGAAGTGAAAGACGTGCTCGGGACAACCTATCTCGCATCGCAGGCAACTGAGGCCCAGACAACGCGCGCTTCGCACCTCGGCCTGCGGTCGTCCGTTCTCGTCATGGCCGAGCGTGATGGCATCCTCGGGACAGCTCTCCCCGCACCTACCGCATTCGGTGCAGCCCTCGAAGCAGGCGATCATGGACATGCCCACATCGTCCACGACCGACAGGCCTCGGGTCCCCATGTCGGGGATATCCCGCTCCACCAAGCGAAAGACCTGCGCGTCCACGGCGTGTTCGCGCGGCGCAGGCAGGCCGGCCCGCTTCATGAACCTCAGGTACATCTCCCAGGGCATGCCTTCGGTCCAGTAGGAGAGTTCGAGCACATAGACCTCTTTGAACACCGGCGCCTCGGCAAACATGCAGTGAGCAGCTCGCATGCCCTTCGCGATGCTCTCGATCTCCCATAGATGCTCCGGGTCGATCACCAAGTCGCGCGCCAGCATCAGCGACGTGTTCCCGACCTGATAGATCGTCTTGACCCCGGCGGGCACCATGCCGATGGCCTGAGCCTTCTTGGCGTCTACGTAGGTGCCGGAGGCCCCGGCCATGTAGGCTACCTTGACTTCTTCCAAGTCGATACCCAACTCCTGCGCGAGCGTGACGTGCCCCGCGCGTGCCGCGCCGATGGCCTTGCCGACCTCGCCCACGTCGTGTTGGGAGAGGGCGATCGTGTCGGCCAGGTGCATCAGGCCGTCGGGCGAATCGATCTTGGGCAACTTCAGCAGCCCGTCTTCGAGCCCCAAGGCGATAACCCCCATCACGCCCGTGCCCGTGATGCCGCGCGCCCGCGCGCCGCCCGCCTCGATCACCTCTCCGGTTCGAGGATCTACCAGGTCGCCGTCCGTCGTATACATGTGCGGATCGAGGATCATGTTGCGGTACGCGCCATGGACGCGCACGAGGTCCGAAATGGCTCCCGGAGCGGCCAGCATGCCGTACTTGATCGCCTGGCCCTCGAACGCGGGACCGCAGGCGGCCGAACCGGTCACCACCCGGTCGCCGACCTTCAGGGCCATCTCGGCGTTCGTGCCGTAGTCGGTGACCAGCGCGATCTCGTCACGGTCGAGCATGCCCGACTTCAGCATCATGGCCAAAGCGTCGGCACCTACTTCGTGCCTCACTGCCGGCGGAACGACCAACTCGGCCTCGCTGGGCAGGTCGAGCCCTTCGATGTCGCCGACGGTGATGATGCGCGCCTCGCGCGATTGGACCTCGACTCCCAACGACGCCCGCTTGCTCTCCCCTGCATAGGCAAGATCGCGGATCTCCATGCCCTGGAACAGCGACAGCTGGATGGGGTTACCGCAGATGGCGACCCGGGCAACCTGCGCCCGCGGTACATGCAACGCGTCGATGACCTTGTTGACCGTATCGAGCATCAACGCGTGCGTTATCGCGGACCTGCCGTCTATGGAGGTCTCCACGGCAAAGTGCAGATGGTCCATCACGTTGCCGCCGGGAAGCGGATGCTGCGTTGTGATCGCCGTTGCCTGGATCTCCCCCGAACGTAGGTCGATCGCCTGCCCGCGCACGCCGCTGGTGCCAAGATCGAGGGCAATGCCGTACTTCTCCACGCTCATACTTGCCTCCCGCCGAAGGAACCCACGGCCGTGTCGAGTGTCTCATTACTCATGTCGGTGCCTATTACCACCAGGCGCCCGCTGGGCGCCGGGCTCCAGGGACGCTCGTCGACCAACCCAGAGGCCAGATCGAACCGATACCACCCGTCGACGGTGTTCACGATCGCCTTCGCCCTCTCGACCCGACCGAGCCGTCCTTCAGCGAGCCCATCGAACAGATCACGAACTTCCCGGCGCCCGACCACCTGGTCGACCGCGTAGCTGAATGACCCGAGTCCGGTGAGCACCTCCGCGTCTCCCGGATCTACAAGGGGGTGCGGAGCCGGTAGCTCGATGCCTTCTCCGATCCGCCCCTTGACGGTCGGAATGATCCAGGCTTCGGGATTCATGCTCTCCAAGACCCCCTTCAGGGCTTGTGTCCGCCCCTGGGACACAAGGTCTATCTTGTTGAGCAGCAGCACATCGGCCTGCTTCACCTGCGACGTGAAGAATGCCGGACTGTCACGCAAACGCTCAGTGAACGTGATCGCGTCTACCAGCACGATCACGCGCGCCCCGCCGATCTTGTCCACGAGGTCCTTGTGTCGGAGCGAGCGCACCACTTGGGCGATGGTGGCCACACCGGTAGGTTCTATGAGAAGCCGCCGCGGATGATAGCGCTCAGCTATCTCCAGAATCTGCATACGAAAGTCGAGGCGCAGCGTGCAGCAGATGCAGCCGCTGGACAGCTCGACGACCTCGGTACCCTCTCCGAGAAGGGCGGCGTCGATGCCCACATCACCGAACTCGTTCACCAACACGGCCAATCGCGACGGATCGGGCTCACTGTGGATCATCTCGAGTATGCAGGTCGTCTTGCCTGCACCGAGATACCCGGCGACGATATCGACGTCCATGGCTTCCCCTAGAGTAGACGGTGGCCGCCGACCACCCGCGACCGACCTCAGTCTAGCCGGCTATATGACCGGTGCCTACACTGTACCATCGGGTCGATGGTCCCGAAAGTACGCTTCGGCCTCGGCGATGTCGCGCCCGATCTGCTCGATCAACATCCCTGCCTCTGAGAATGTGACCTGCCCCCGCAGGCGCGACAGGAATCCCACCCGAACCTTGGTGGAGTAGAGGTCACCGGAGAAGCGCAACAGATAGGTTTCGACCCGCGTCACGCCGTCTGTTTCGAACGTCGGGTTGGTGCCGACGCTGGTCACGCCGGGTTCCTCTACACCCCGGCCCAGGTCGGTGAGCGTCACATACACGCCATGGGCGGGGACTGCCACATGCGCCGACACGTCAAGATTCGCCGTGGGACTCCCGAGATCCCGGCCGCGACCTGCGCCCCCTACCACGTATCCCTCCAGGGAATGAGGCCGACCCAGGAGTCGGGCGGCGTGTTCCACCCGGCCCAGTTCGATCAGTCCACGGATCCGGGTGCTGGATATGGGTCCGCCTTCCATCTCCATCAGCCTGACAGCGGCGACCGAGAAGCCGAGTTCTTTGCCGAACTCGAGCAGATTCTCGGGGGCGCCCGCGCCGCCACGTCCGAAACGGAAGTTCTCTCCCACCGTCACCTGTCGTGCTCCCAGTCGTTCCGAGAGCAGCAACCTGCAGAAGCCCTCGGGAGTAAGTTGGGAGAATCGCCGGTCGAAGGGCACCGCGATCACCTCCTGCACTCCCAGCGCTTGGAGCAGATGCAGCTTCGGTTCCAAGGGGGTTAGGATCAGGGGGGTGGACTCGGGGGCCAGCACCAGGCTCGGGTGAGGCTCGAACGTGAGGACGGTGGCCACCCCTCCCATCTCGGCCGCCGCCGCCACCGCCCGGCCGATGATCGCCTGATGGCCGAGGTGCACGCCGTCGAAGGTGCCGATAGCCACAGCCCTGTGGGTATCCCCCAAGGGTGCTATCTCTTCGATGGAACGGTACAGTCGCATGCCTATTCCTGCGGCGTCGGGAACACGACGATGGGACGGGCTTCGTCCGGGGACCCCTCCCACACACCCACGAGACCGGCGGGCGAACACACCAGGAAGCGACCGGCCGGTCCCCCCCGCACGGGTCCTCCATTGGCGGCCCGCGCAGCCTCAACATCCGTCGGCGTCACCTTTGGAAGGTACTGGAGGGCGCCCGACAACGACCGGCAACTGGGGTCCAGCCCCACCAGGCGATCTGGCTCGATGCATTCAGGCGGAGTGGCGTCGTCGACCGAGAAGGCGCCGATACGGGTGCGCCGGAGCGAGGACGCGTAGGCGCCGACGCCAAGGAACTCCCCGAGATCCTGGGCCAGACGACGCACGTATGTGCCTTTGCCCACGCGGGCGATGAGATCCGCGTGTTGCGTCTCGACGTCGAAGTTCACCATGGTCAGGTCGTAGACCACCACTTCTCGCGAGGGAGTCTCCACGTCTTCGCCACGATGTGCTTTCTTGTACAGGCGTTCCCCGCCGACTCTGACGGCGGACGTCATCGGCACCCGCTGAGTGATAACGCCACGAAAACGGTCCAACGCAGTCACGACATCGGCGGCTCCAACCCTGCCGCCGGTCTCCACGATGGTACCGTCAGGGTCGCCCGTGGACGAAGTAGAGCCGAACTGCACCCGCACCGCATACTCCTTGGGCAGGTCCATCAACAACGACGATATCCGCGTGGCACAGCCCACGAGCACGAGCAACAGCCCGGTGGCAAAAGGATCAAGGGTACCTGCGTGTCCCACCTTGTCGCTGAGGCCGTGCTTCACCCTGCGAACGACGTCGAAACTGGTGCACCCCGCGGGCTTGTCCACCAATACAACCCGTGAGGGCACCGCGATGCGTCCGCTCATAACCGCCGGCGTGTTTGATCCTCGATCCAATCGAGGGCCTCTCCCAGTTCCTGGTCGGTCGTGTAGCCCGCCGCTTGAGTATGCCCCCCGCCATCCTGCAGGTGCGCGATGGAGGCCACGTCGGTGACACCATCGGTCGCCCGCAGACTCACCTTGTATTCCTTTTCGCCGTTGCGCGGGCGTTCCCGGAGGAAGGCGGCGATCCGCACACCGGCGATGGTGCGCAGGCTGTCGATGATGCCTTCGGTGTGGCTCTCGTCGGCGTGCAACTCGGCGAAATCGGCCGCGTCCAGCCACGAGAGCGCCAGCCGACCGTCGAGGCGCAGGTCCAGACGGGCGAGTGCCCGCTGCAGCAGTTGCACCTTCACCAAGGCTTGGGTCTCGTACACTGCTCGGTACACGGCGTTGACGTCCACACCCACTTCCTGGAGGTCCGCTGCCATCCGGTGGGCGGCCGGCGTGGTGTTCCCATACTGGAAGCGACCGGTGTCCGTCACCAGGCCGACGTACAGCGCCGTCGCCACTTGGGCATCCACAGGAAGGCCGCCGGCCTGGAAGATCTCATAGAGGATCTGCGTGGTCGAGGCGGCGTCGCGATCGAGGAGGTTGTGTGTGCCGAAGCCCGTGTTGTCCGGATGATGATCGAGGTTGAAGCAGGCACCCGCACAGCGCAGGCTGTCCTGATCGAGGCGCCCCGCCGAAGCGCAGTCCATGATGTAGGCTGTGGTGGAGGGATCCACCGGAGGGAACGGCCCCCTCAGGATGCTGTCGATGCCGGGCAGGAACCGATACTCCTCCGGCACCGGCGTATCTCCCGGAAGGTAGGCATCGTACGTCAACCCGAGCCGATCTGCCATCAACATGAGGGCGACCACCGACCCGACGGCGTCGCCATCCGGGTTCTCGTGGGCCATGATAATGATGCGCTGTTCGCCCTTCAGCCGTGCGGCGACTTCAGTGTGGGTGACGGCCGTCATGCGGACGGGAGGTCGTCGTCATCGGAGTCGGAGTCGGAGTCGGAGTCGGAGTCAGGCTCCTCCGCCGGGGCCGAAGCGTCGATCCCCAGCACTCTCTCCTGGTCCTTGATCAACGCGCCGATGCGCATGCCTGTGTCGATGCTCGTGTCGTACACGAACTCGAGGGACGGGGTGCGTCGCAGATGCAACTCGTCGTTCACCGCTGCCTGCAGGAATCCGTGAGCCGACCGCAGGGCCGCGAGTGTCGCCTCCTTCTCGGCTGCACTGCCGAGAACGGAGACGAACACCTTCGCCTGCGAGACATCAGTGGTCGCATCGACCGACGTGATCGTCACGAATCCCACGCGCGGGTCTTTGACACCTCGGGCGATGGCGCCGCTCAGAACCTCTTTCAGGGCCTCGTTGACCCGACGCATCCGTACTCTCTGGTCACGCATCGACTTCCACCACCTCTTCCCTCAGGCCGACGACCTCCCACTCTTGGCCGTCGAGAAAGCCCACAGCCGCGTTCACCGCCGTCTCGAGCACACGCAGATCGGACGCTGCTATGGCGAACACGACCTGACTGCGCTGCCAAAGATCCTGGTAGCCTACTTCGGCGAACGTAGCTCCGTAGCGCTTCGTCAGAGTGTCGCGCAGACGCCGCAACTGCATCCGCTTGTCCTTCAACGAGCCCGCCTCGCCAAAGTGCAGGTCGGCGGTCACGATGCTCACGAAACCGCGGGGCATCCTGCTATTTCGTCCGGGCAACTTCCTTGATCTCGTACGCCTCGATGATGTCGCCCTCTTTGATGTCGTCGAAGGACTCGAGATGGATGCCACACTCGAAGCCCGTCAGCACTTCCCGTGCGTCGTCTTTGTCGCGGCGCAGGGTGTCAATGGATCCCTCGTGGACGATGCTGCCGTCCCGAAGCAGACGCATCTTGGCCCCGCGGACGATCCTGCCGCTCTGCACGTAGCAGCCGGCGATGGCACCGACCTTGGATGAGTAGAAGACCTTCCGGACCTCAGCCGTCCCGAGTTCTTCCTCCACCTGATCCGGCGTCAACATCCCGACGAGTGCTGCTTCCACATCCTCGATCGCCTTGTAGATGACGCGGTACGTCCGCACGTCAACACCCTCCGCTTCGGCGAGAGCCTTGGCCGCCACGGATGGCCTCACGTTGAAGCCGATGACCACGGCATGAGAGGCCGAGGCCAGCATGATATCGGACTCGTTGATACCACCGACACCGGAGTGGATAACCTGCACCTTGACTTCAGGATGACTGACGTTGTTGAGGGCCTCTTCCAGGGCCTCAACCGATCCACCCACGTCGCCCTTGATGATGAGGGCGAGTTCCTGCACGGCCTCTTCCTTCATCCGACGATAGAAATCGTCGAGACTGGTGGCAGCTCTGCCCTTAGCCATCTGTTCCATGCGCAGTCGCGCGGTGCGTCCCTCAGCCCGATGGCGGGCTTCACGCTCGTCCTGCACCACCTGCGCGAAATCGCCGGCCGTAGGGACCGCATTGAAGCCCAGGATCTGCACGGGGACAGCCGGACCGGCTTCGTCCAAAGCATCACCCAGGAAATCGAACATGGCCTTCACTTTGCCGTAGGCTTCCCCGCTCACGACGGCATCGCCTACCCGGAGCGTGCCCCGCTGCACCAACATCGTGGCGACCGGCCCCCGTCCGATATCCAACTGCGCCTCCACCACCACGCCGCTGGCCTCCGCCTTCGGGTTGGCCTTCAGCTCTTGCACCTCCGCGACGAGCAGCACCATGTCGAGAAGATCGTCGAGATGCAGGCGTTTCTTCGCCGACACCTCGACCATAACCGTGTCTCCGCCCCACTCCTCAGGAACGAGACCCTGATCGGAGAGTTGCTGTTTGACCCTGTCCGAGTTGGCGTCGGGCAGATCCATCTTGTTGATGGCCACCACCATCGGCACTTCGGCGGCCTTCGCGTGGTCGATAGCCTCTGTTGTCTGCGGCATGACGCCGTCGTTGGCGGCCACCACGATGACCGCGATGTCGGTGACCTTGGCCCCGCGTGCCCTCATGGCCGTGAAGGCCTCGTGGCCCGGGGTATCGATGAACGTGATGGGCCTGTCTTTGTGCGTGACCTGATAGGCACCGATATGCTGGGTGATGCCCCCGGCCTCCGACTTGACCACTTCCGTCTCACGCACCGCATCCAGAAGCGAGGTCTTGCCGTGGTCGACGTGCCCCATGATCGTCACCACCGGGGCTCTGGCGATCAGTTCGGCGGGGTCGTCGGCGAACGTCGGCTCGTCGCTCTCCTCCTCGGCATGCTGGATGATCACCTGACGCTCGAACTCCGAGGCCAGGATCTCGATAGCCTCATCGCTGAGCGACTGAGTGATCGTCACCATCTCGCCCAACTTCATCATGGTCTTGATGATCTCGCTCGAACTCAATTCGAGAGCGTCGGCCATGTCTTTGACAGTGGCACCACTCGCCAGCGTCACCGGCGACTCCGTGCCCGGAACGAGTTTCTTCTTGGCCGCCGGCTTTTCGGCTTCGACGGCCGCGGCTCCCCTGGGACTCGGTGCACCCGTCTTCCCGCGCCGACTCGCCTGAGAGTCTATGACCACCCGCCGACGGGTCGGCTTGTCGTCGGCGCGCCAGATACGGGCCGGAGCGGCGCCGGCGGGCTCCGCCCCGGGCCGGCGCGCACTAGAACGAGCGCCCGCGCGCTTGCCGGCGGTTTCGCCGGGCCGTTCGGCCGCGGCGGACTTGGGCGTCACCGAACGTGGGCCCCCGCCGGCACGAGGCGGGCCGGCGGGACGCGGTTCCCTCGCGGACGCTGCGGGGGATCCCTCGGCTTTCGCCGGTGCCGGCGGTTCCGTCTTCTTCGGAGGCTCCGGCGGTTTTGGCGGTTCAGCGCCTTTCGTGAGCACGGTCCCGGAAGGCTTCACGCCCTTACGGACAGGTACGCCCGGCCCTACTACAGTGGGTATATCCTCGAGTCGGGCGCCCTTGCCGCGTGGTCTTCCCCGTTGTGCACTGCTGCCCGCGCGTGCCGCGCGGGCAGCCGAGGCCAACTCTTCCTTGGCCTTGAGTTCCTCAGCGGTGGCCACGACGCGCGGCCCGAGTTGTCCGGGTGTGCGCGGCGACCCGGCGGCGGGCGTCGATTTGCCTTTCGGGGCCGGCGTCTTCGGCGCAGCCGGCGTTACGGCGGGCGCGACGACAGCCTCCGTCACGGGAGCAGCGGGAAGCACGGCTCCTTTCTCCCCCGCAGGGACTGCGACCTCGGGCACTACGGCGGCCTTGGAAACAGCGACCTCCGGGACAGAGGCGGTCTCGGACACTGCGGCGGTCTCCGAAACGGCGGGGGGCGCCGACGCCTTGGCGACACGCTTGGGCGCCTCGCTCCGAGCGGCCTTCGCCGGCGCAGCCGGTCGCTCAGCCTTCGCCTTCTTCGGCTGCAGCACGCGGTCGACGTCGGCCTCCTCGACGCTCGATAGGTTGCTCTTGACCTCCACCCCGCCGGCGACAAGCTTGTCCGCCAACTCTTGGGTGCTCAGGCCCCGTTCCTTCGCTATCTCGTAGATCCGTCTCTTCGCCACCGCTCACCTGCCATCGGTCCTGTCGCCTCACCTATCACCGTCTCGAATTCCGCGTGGATCGTATCGACCTCTACTACCACCGACCTGCGGAACACCCGCTGAAAAGCACGTCGGTGGAGGGCCCGGTCCAAACACATCCTCCGCGGACACACATACGCCCCTCGGCCCAGCCGAGGGCCTTCACCTTCTATCTCCACCACCGGCGGGTCGCCGCCGGGTCGTAACCTGAACCGTACGAACTGCGCCTGGGGCGCACGCCTGCCGCACGCGATACAGCGGCGCTCCGGCTCACGCCGATCGTGCTCCGCCGCCACCTCGCCAACCTCCGCCTCTCCCGGCCCGGCCTCGCTAGTTGTCTTCCGCGGCCGCCAGGGCCTGATGTGACGGGATGCCACAGTACTTGCTGTTGGGCAACGCGGCGTTGGGACAGCGCTTTCCGCCACTGGTCAGGGCGTGACACCGACCGTCTACCGCATCCGAGTCGGATTCGGTCACCGTGTAGCGGCTCTCTTCATCGGCCATCTCCGATTCCGACTTGATGTCGACTTTCCAGCCGGTGAGCCGGTTCGCGAGCCGCGCGTTTTGACCGTCTCTGCCGATGGCAAGAGAGAGCTGGTCGTCGGGGACGACCACGGTAGCCTCCATCGCCTCGTCGTCGAGGAGCACCTCGCGCACCCGCGCAGGCGAGAGCGCCTTGGCCACGAACCGAGCCGGCTCGTCGTTGTACGGGATGATGTCGATCTTCTCGCCCCGCAGTTCCGACACCACCATGCGCACCCGAGAGCCGCGAGGACCGACGCAGGCTCCCACCGGATCGACGCCGTCACTGTGCGACACCACCGAGATCTTCGAACGGTAGCCGGGTTCGCGGGCGACGCCGACGATCTCCACAAGTCCATCGGATATCTCGGGAACTTCGAGCTCGAACAACCGCCGGATGAGTTCGTCGCTGCGACGCGACAGGATGATCGGCGGCCCTTTCGGATTGGGCGATACTTCCTTGATCACGGCCTTCAGACGCATGCCGTGCTCGTAGCGCTCGGTCGGCACCTGCTCGCTCTTGGGCAAGAGACCTTCGACCCGTCCGAGATCGACCAGAGTGTATCGGTTATCGGACTGCTGCACGATGCCGGTCACGATCTCGCCCACTCGACTCGAGTATTCGTCGAAGAACATGGCCTGTTCGGCTTCGCGGATGCGCTGATAGATGACCTGCTTCGCGGTCTGCGCGGCGATGCGCCCGAAATCGTCCGGTGTGATCTCCTGACGCTCGGCCATGGAGTCGTCGTACTCAGCCTCTTCGTCTTCCAGATCGGGCTCCATGCCGGGCGGGAAGATGAGTTCGAACACGTGGATCTCGCCCGTCTCCTGGTCGATCTTGACCTCGGAGAACGGCACCGCGTTGGTCGTCTTGTTGTAGGCGGAGTGCAGCGCATCTTCGAGGGCCCAGATCAGGACGGAGAAGGGTATGTTCTTCTCCTTCTCGATCTGGCGCAGCGCCTCGATCGTTTCTTTATTCATCGCCTCTCCCCTGCTCGAACTCATACACAAGGTTCGCCCTGCTGATGTTGGCGAGGTCGATCACGACCTCTACTCCGCCGTCGGCCAGAACGATCTCCCCGTCCCGCGCCTCACGGAGCACCCCCCGCCAAACCGAACGCTCCTCGACGGGACTCTGGGTGCGCACGGTGACCTTTCGCCCCACCTGGGCCCGAAAATGCGCCGGCTTCGTCAGCGCCCGTTCCAGGCCGGGCGAACTCACTTCCAGCGTGTATGGACCGTCCAGCGACTCGGTCTCGTCAAGCGCGGCGCCCACAAAACCGGAGACGTGCGCACACAGATCGTGCGACACACCCTCCGGATGGTCGATAAACAACCGCACCACCCGGTGGCGACGATTGCCTACATCTTCCAACGCTACGAGTTCCACGTTCTCCACGTATCGGTCTATGACCTCTTGGACCCATGTCTCGGTGAGTTTCATCGCACAACCCTTACACAACACGAAAGTGGGCCGCCCTGCACCCACTTCCACACGCTCCCCCTGGACCTGTTATTCTCCTGCGTCAGTATAGCATGGGGTATTCATGCCGACAACACACGTTGGTACACCGAATGAAGCGCTCCATTCCGACTCTGCCGGGCTGTCAAAAAGGACCGACGACGCCGGATCGCGCCGGCCGGTAGTTCCGGGACGCGAGGCTTCGGTCTTTAGCAACGTATTACCGAGCCGCCTGCCATAGCTCTGCTACTCGGCCGGGTAGATCGGCCAGCGCGACCTCTTCCTTCTCTCCTCCGGCCCGGGCCTGCACTTCCACGACCCCTTCCCCCGCCCTTCGACCGATGGTCACCCGCACCGGGCACCCCATCAGCTCCGCGTCGGCGAACTTGACCCCCGGCCGCTCCCGGCGATCGTCCCACAAGCACTCCCATCCGTCAGCGGTCAGACGAGCGTAGAGGTCCGCGGTCACAGAGGTCTGGGTGTCGTCGGCAACTTGGACCTGAACCAGATGCACATCGAAGGGTGCGATCGCCTTTGGC
>Ga0172370_10005121_pt1 | contig 17075 bp, 14 predicted proteins | sample LakKiv5m_FD_114538 | JGI IMG/M metagenome (GOLD analysis project Ga0172370, IMG submission 114538) | Freshwater microbial communities from Kabuno Bay, South-Kivu, Congo - kab_022012_11.5m | ecosystem: Environmental > Aquatic > Freshwater > Lake | place: Democratic Republic of the Congo...
ATGGAGTGGCGCAGGGTCCCTGCACCCTTCGCCAAGTACTTGTAATATTGATATATGCTGCAGACTTCAGGGAGTCTGCAGCACCCTTGCGGATGACCAGACAATTATATCTGGACACTATCGGATTTACAGGATTTACAAGATAATGCTTTGTATTATTAATAATTTATGTTATAATTAAATTTTCTGTCAAGTTGAACTCCGTTAGGGCCGGATTTATCAATCAGGATCATGCGGCAGCCAACCTTTCAGAGCAAATTTCCCTTGAAACTTAGTGAAGAATTTTTTAATTGGGAATTATTAATCTTGTTAATCCTGTTGATCCTGTCTAAGATTTTTAATTATTGAATAAGGCAGGTTAGGTATTAAAAAGTTTCAGTACACAAAATTAAAAGTTAATAAAAATATTTTCGATTATCAAATCTATGAGTGGAAAGTCCGCGGCAAATGCAGAATATTTACCATACATTACTTGTGTTTTATACTGTTTCTTAAAAGTATTTTCGCAGGTTTAGGTAGGGACAGAACACTGTTCTGTCCCTACAATCGGTAAATAGTAATTAGAACGGGTATAACTTGAACACTTGAACACTTTTTTCGACTTGCAGACTTACGGGGAATTAAAGGAGGATCTTCCAAAATAAGGTCTCATAGCAATTATAGTATTTAACAAAATAGCGCTAACGACAAACGACTATCGACTTATAAGCCGGAAACAGAGAAGTTTTTAAATTGCTCAGTAAAATAATTGAAAATATAAAATTCCTTAGCTATATTATAAAATTATATTGGAAAATTGTTTTTATTTTTAGGGTATAATCGATTTGGACAGATCTATGCAGTCTGCAAGTAAATTAGCCTCGGTTTTTGTCACCGCCGCAAAATGGCGGCGGATTTTAGTTGTCAATTTTTTCATTTTCGCCTTTTTGGGGGCGGGGATAAGTTTGCTGCTGCCCAAATGGTATAAAGCTAATTCCACTATTATTCCTTCCAACAAATACAGTCAGGGCATCGATTTAGCTGCAATGCTGAATCCTTTCGCCGGCACCGGTCTGGATTTGTCTTCAGCTGGAAGCGATATGATTACTTTCTTAGGCATACTGAAAAGCCGCACTATCGGAGAAGCCGCGGTGAAGAAATTCAATCTTATCGATTATTGGGGCAGCCGGAATATGGACGACGCTTTGATTACTTTGGACAGCCGGATAAGTGTCGACATTAATAATGAGGGATTTATCTTGCTGGAAGTGGAAGAAAAAGATCCGGTTTTGGCCGCGGATTTGGTCAATTTTATGGTCGCGCAATTGGATAGCGTGAATAAAGCTTTGAGCGTACAAAACGCCAAAGCTACACGGGAATTCCTGGAAGCGCGGGTGAACGAAATGATGGCTTTATTGAATGCGGCAGAAGACAGTCTGCGCGATTTCCAGGAGAAAAACGGCGCATATTCCATCCCGGAACAGACGATGGCGATGATTCAAATTTCCGCCGATTTGCAGGCGCAAATCTATGCTTTGGAAGTGAAGATGCAGCTGCTGCAGGGCTCCGTAAACGCAGATCATCCCGAATTATTGAACAGTAAATTGGAACTGAAGGAACTGAAATCGAAATTAAATAGTTTGGAAGGTAAAGGAAGTTCCGGGGATTTGGCGAAATATCAGATACCGTTTGCCAAAATCCCTGAAATCGGGATGGAATTTATTCGTTTGACCAGGGAAGTGGAAAAATTTGGGATGATTCTGCAAGTGCTGTATCCCCAATTGGAAAACGCTAAGCTGGAAGAAGTCAAGAACACCCCTACCATACAGGTATTGGACACCGCCCGCCCGGCGCTTTTGAGGTTTAAACCCACCCGGTCGAAAATTACTATGATCATCACTTTTATGGGGATGGCTTTGACAGTATTATACATTATCATAGCTGAACGCTGGAACGCGATGCGGCAAACCGATGAAGCGTCTTACCGGCAAATCGACGCCAGCTGGAAAGCCATTTTAACTGATGCGATATTCTGGAAGAAGAGAAAGAAACAGTTTTGAGTTTTGAGTTTTGAGTTATAATGCGACAGAGCGCTTTTGCTTTTTACTTGCTACTTGTAACTTGTTGCTTTCTTTTGACTTTCGACTTTCGACTTTTGACTTGCAGACTTGTAGACTTGTTGACTTGCATACCTGCAGACTTATTTTTATGATAAAGGACATTAATGTTACATATTGGTTTCGATGTCAGGTTGATTACGGATAAGATGTCCGGGATTGGCGGTTATGCTTACAATTTATACCGGCATTTGCGGGAATCGGCGAATTTGCAAGTGACATTTTTCGATGATGACTATTTCGGCGGCAGCGATTTCTGCCGGATTCCCAGCCGCGGGCGGCGGAAAATCGCCTATATGATTTGGCTGAATGCCAAATTCCCCCGAATTCTGCGCGAAGCTGGAGTCGAGGTTCTGCATTCGCCTAATTTTGTCCCGCCGTTTTGGGGGAAAATTCCCGCGGTGGTGACTTTTCACGATGTAGGATATTTGCGTTACCCGCACACGCATCAGGGGATTTATGCGGCGGTGTTCCCCAGTTTCGCCAATGCGGCGGCGGAAAAGGCCAAGATCATCATCGCGCCATCCGAAAGCACTCGGCGGGAAATCCTCCATTTCTATCCCCGGGTCAAAAGTAAGGTGCGGGTAATCTACGAAGGCGCAAATGAGAATTTCCGGGTGATTGAAGATAATACGGAACTTAACCACCTGCGGGAAAAATACCGCCTGCCGGAACGGTTCATCTTATGCGTCGGCACTTTGGAACCGCGGAAAAATCTGGAAAGGTTCATCGCCGCTTACCGGATTTGGATAGAGAAGAATCCCGGGCAAAAGGTTAAATTAATCTTATGCGGGAAAAGCTGGGTGCGGCATAAATCTTTTCTGGACTTTTTGCAAAATTCCGGCGTAAAAGATAAAATCGTTTTAACCGGGTATGTGCCTTCGGAAGAGATCGCCGGCATCTACAATTTGGCGGAAGCGTTGGGATTTCCTTCCTATTACGAAGGATTCGGTCTGCCGGCGGTGGAAGCGATGAATTGCGGTTTGCCGGTGATAGCTTCCAATGTCTATTCCCTGCCGGAAGTATTAGGGGAAGCGGCGGCGTATTTCGATCCCTTTTCCACTGATGAGATGGTGAAAGCCCTCGACCTGGTATTAAAGAATGCGGAAGAACGGCAGCGTCTGCGGGAACTGGGATTACAGCGCGCTAAATTATTCAGTTGGAAGAAAGCGGCGGAAATGACCGAGCAAGTCTATTTCGAAGCGGCTGACACTTAATCCGGATAAGCCGGAATCAAGAAGGCTCCGGGCTCAATGCTCAAGACTTTGGACTTTGGACTTTGGGCTTTAGCAAAAGCTCCGTTTCCGAATTACTAAATTACCAAAGTCCATTTAATACATATAGTTATTAAAAATTATGGCTCTTCGCTGAATCGTGTGGGTAAAGTCGATTAAAGATTGACGATTGACAGTTATCGTTGTGCGATAACACAATCTTGTCACTCCGGCGAAAGCCGGAGTCCAGTCTTGGCGCTGCAATTAAAGCTGGATTCCGACTTTCGTCGGAATGACAAATCGGGTGTTTGGATTTGCAGTGTTGATTATCGTTACCCACACAAAATAGCGAAGAACCAAAACTATTGCCAAAAAAGCAACAAAAATACTACTAAGGTACTACGCCTCGTCCGGGACTGCGCCCGGAAGAGGAGGCTGCGCAGCTGATTAGAAAGACTCAGAAAAATTTGAAATTCGAAACTCTAAATCTGAAATCCGAAACAAAAGCAAAGCTGGATTCCGGCTTTTCCCGCCCCGCCCCGCCCCGCCCCGCAGGGGTCACTGCGTGACAGGGGCTGCTGCGTAGCAGGGACTACTGCGCAGCGCTCGGAATGACGCCCTGCGGGCGTATAGTATGTGTCAGGCAAGGGCGCCTGACACCACAATTCCGGCCAAATTATCGACAATTTTTTGTCGATGTGGTATGGCTAAGCGACTCGCACCCGACACCTAACACCCAATACCCGGCACCTAAAACCCAACACCCAATGAATTATGAAAGGTAAAGTTTTCATCGGATTATTCATCTCCCTGATGTTTATATATTTATCTTTTTGGAAGATAGACAGCGGATTATTATTTTCCGGGCATATCTTTTCCGGATTGTTCGGCAATCCCAGGATCGATTTGGCGGGGATGGGGCAAGCTTTGGCCGGAGCGCGTTACCTGTATCTGGCGATAATGGCAGTGTTGATCTATTTCGGCTGGTGGATAAGGGCTTGGCGCTGGCAGATTTTAGCCAGTCCTATCAAGAAAGTTTCGGCGAGACTGTCGTTTTCCGCCTTGATGATCGGGTATTTGGGAAATAATGTCTTACCGCTCCGAGCGGGGGAATTGATGCGGATGTATGTCGCCGGCAAACGAGGAGAAATGGCGATGTCCTCCAGTCTGGCGGTGATTGTGGTCGAAAGAGTGCTGGATATGTTGATGTTGATGTTAGCTTTCACGCTAAGCCTGCTGTTTTTCCCTTTGCCGGGATTTTTTCAGAAGGCGGGATTGATTACGCTGTTCGCTACTTTGATTTTCACCGGTTTTCTGCTCTTGCTGCTGTTCCAGAAAGAGCGGGCGTTAAAATGGGCGGGATGGTTTCTGAAAATCATTCCGGGTAAAATCCGGCAGAAACTGATTAAAATGATGGCGGATTTTTCCGACGGATTGGAAATTTTCCGCCGCAGTGAACACTATCTATTAGTGCTGTTCTGGACCGTTTTCATGTGGTCGATTTATCTACTGATAATTTATGTATCTTTATACATTTTCAAATTTATCGATCCGGCTTATCCTTTGATTTACCATTCACCTTTAGTGAGTTCCATTGTTCTTTTAACTATTACCACGATGGGGATAGGGATACCGTCGGCGCCGGGGGCGGTGGGGACTTACCACGGCGTATGTTTGTTCGGCATTGGTTTATTCGGAGTGGCTTCGGAAACCGGGATGAGTTACGCCATATTGATGCATTTATCCAATTTCCTGCCGATGACGATTATCGGAATTTATTGTCTGTTCCGGGAAGGAATGAAATTAGCGGAATTGGCGGGGGCGGCGAAAAAACAGTTTTGAGAAAAGCGGGCTTGGGGCTATAGACTTTGGGCCTTCGTAAAAGAAGAAGCAAATCTCAAAGCTTAAAGCTCAAAGTAAAAAGTAAAAAGCTAAAAGCTAACGACTAACGACCAACGACTTTTTTAAGCATAGGAGTATTGCGTGGAAGGCAAAGATTTACAGGTAAATTTATCTGAATATATTCGGGTGTTATTCCGTGGGCGCTGGATCATTTTCATCACCTTTGTTTTGGTGGTGACCGCGACCGCTTATTTGACTTACGAAATGCGGCCGGTTTTCGAAGCTGAAACTACCGTGATGATCGAAGAAGCCACCGCGGAAAAAACTATTTTCGATATGAGTCCGTTCTTTTTTTCGCAGACCAACCTGATCAATCAGATGGAAGTGCTGCGCAGCCGGACTTTGGCGGAAAGCGTGATTCGGACCTTGGAGAATTCCCCTTATCGCAGCGAATTGGCGATTTTGGGCGATTATCTGACTTTCGACGACAAGGTGGAAGCTTTGCAGGAAAATATGGATGTGGAGCAGATCAAAGATACCGACATTATCAAGCTGAAAGTGCGGGCGCCATCCTCGTTCGAATCCGCCTTCCTGGCAAATTCCATCGCCAATGAATATTATCTGTCCTCGCTGGAATATTCCAAAGCCACGGTTACCGATGTGCGGCAATTCCTGCAGGATCAGCTGCAGACGGTGCGGGAGAAATTGACGCAGTCGGAAGAGTTGTTGAAAGCCTATAAAGAAGATCAGAAGATTGCCGCCCTCGATGTGGAAACGCAAGCGCTGGTGGAACAAGCTTCCACCTTCGAATCGATGTTGAATGAAGCCCAGACTTCTTTGGATGTGCAGCTGCGGAAACTGGATGTGTTGAAACGGAAAATGTCGGAGGCGAAAAGCACCTTAGTGGAAGACATTTCCCAAATCACTTCCCCCTTGATCGAGCAATTGCAGGAGGATATCGCCGCCAAGCAGTCACTCATCGCTACATTGATGGCTAAAGGCACTCCGGGGACAAATCAAACCATCTCCGGATTAGAAAAAGAAATTAACCTTATCAAGGAAAAATTAATCGAGGAAACGCGGAAAATCGCCGGATCGGGTATAACTTCCACCACTCCATTGAAAACAACTCAGCAGTTATTCGACAGCATCTTAGTCTCCGAAGTGGAAATCAAGACCTTATCTTCACGCACCGAAGCTTTGCGGGATATAGTGGACACTTACAACGCGCAGCTGGATTTGCTGCCGGATAAAGCTTTGACATTGGCCAGATTGACCAGGGACGCTCAGCTGAATGAGAAGATATTTTTAATGTTGAACGAAAAATACGAGGAATCGCGCATTGCCGAAGCCGGGAAAACCGCCAATGTGCGTATCATCGATAAAGCCAAGCCTCCGCGCGATCCAATAAGACCGAACAAGAAACTGAATATTGTGTTAAGCATATTTTTAGGACTTGGGTTGGGGATTGGGATTTCCTATCTGGTGGAATTTTTGGACGATAGTTTGAAGACGGTGGAAGATGTGGAAAAACTGGGCTTATCGGTATTGGGGACCATCCCCACCATCGACTTGGAAGAATTCGGCCGCAAGTTGACCCGCGATGGCAAGGCGGTAACTTTAAGCGATCAGGATAGATTGAATCTGCGGCTGGTGACAAAGATTTCTCCCAAATCGCCCATTTCCGAAGCTTATCGGGCTTTGCGGACGAACATCCAGTTCGCTAATATCGATAAACCGCCGAAAGTGATCCTAATTTCCAGTTCGGCGACCAAAGAAGGCAAATCGACCACAACGGCGAATTTAGCCATCACTATGGCTCAGGCGGGTTACCGCACTCTGATAGTCGACTGCGACTTACGCCGGCCGACGATGCATACCTACTTTGGGATGGATCGGCGCTTCGGTCTTAGCAATGTGTTAGCCGGGGAACTATCTTTCGAAAACGCCGCCCGCCCCACCAGCACGCCGAATTTGTTTCTAATCCCCAGCGGCGATATTCCGCCGAATCCTGCGGAATTAGTGTCGTCTCAACATATGAAAGACCTGCTAAGTAAAGCGCGGGAAAATTTCGATTACATTTTAATCGACAGTCCGCCTATTATCGCGGTCACCGATGCGGTCATTTTATCAACCGAAGTCGATGGCTTGATATTGGTAGTTTCTTCCGGCTATGTGAACAAACGGGAAGTCTCCCGGGCGGTGAGCTTGTTGAAAGCCGTGAACGGGAATATATTAGGAGTAATGATCAACGGCTTGAATATCAAACGGATTTACGGAGCGTATTATTACTACTATCACTACTATCAATACTATTATTATTACGGTTCGACCAGTCCCCGGCGGCGGGGAAGAAGGAAGTAAAAGCAGGCCTTGGGCATTGGGCATTAGTAAGAGCGAACCTACATCCGTCTATTTACTCGTTGGTAATGCAGAACGACCGTTTTTCACTTGCACACTGCGCACTGCTTTTACTGACCATCGACGACTATTTTTAGGATAATACAGAATACGGAATGAAAAAGGAACATGGGAAAGATGGTAGTTAAGACTTTAGCTCCGGCAAAGATCAATATCGGATTGTCGATTGGAGGAATTCGAGACGACGGCTATCATAATATCGCAACAGTGATACAGACGGTCGGTTTATATGATAAAATAGCGATGGAAGAAGCGCCGGAATATGAGTTTATCTGCACGAATTTTAATTTTCCGGCCGGGGAAGTGAATTTATGCGAGAAGGCTTATGCGGTTTTTTGCCGGGCAACCGGAATAAAGCGCGGCGTGCGCATTGTTTTGGAAAAACAGATACCGGTGGGGGCGGGATTGGGCGGAGGTTCTTCAGATGCAGGGGCGGTAATTGTAGGATTAAATCGATTATGGGGCTGCGGACTTTCCCCGGCGGAATTGACCAAAATGGCGGCGGAAATCGGTTCCGACACCGCATTTTTCACGGCGGAACATCGGGGGAGCGCTTTATGCCGGGGACGGGGCGAAGAAGTTATTCCAATTGAAACCGTATTTGAGGGGTGGGTGGTAATTGTATTTATGGGAATCCATATCTCCACAACATGGGCTTATAAAACTATTGATAATAATTTGACAAATTCTGAAAAAAATGTTAATTTAGAAGGATATATTTTATCTTGCTTTCCGGTGCTAAAGGGGCTAAACGATGTAAACCGCAGCGGCCGGAGGGGTATTTCCCGCCGTCCGCCAATCGGAAAGAATATATCGGAGCGAATGGATCGTCCCGATATTCTCCGGCTGAAAAACGATTTTGAACCGATCGTTTTTGCGGCGCATCCAGAATTGAAAGAGGCGGTTCTGTTTTTACAAAGACAGGGGGCTTCTTTTTCCAGCCTCTCCGGGAGCGGTTCTGCAGTATTCGGACTGTTCAGCGCTAAAGCTGAAGCGGAAAAAGCGGCGAAGCTTCTGCCGGCTTATCCGCTTAAAGTTTTAGCCGCCACTCCAGCGCCGAATTCTAATGATTTGCTTCAGATTAATTAATCTTCGGAGTCAGAGTTGGAAATCACCGAGGTAAACATCAACCTGCGGGACGAAGACAAGCTTAAAGCCTTCGTCAACATCACTTTCGACGATGTATTCGTCGTGCGCGGATTAAAAGTTATCAAAGGGAAAAGCGGGCTTTTTGTCTGTATGCCCAGCCGTAAATTGAACGATGGCACTTACAAAGACATCGCTCATCCCATCAATAACGACTTCCGCCAAAAAATTGAGGAAATGATCCTCACACGCTACGAACAGCTATTGGAAGAAGGCGCATCCGCAACACCCGGATACGACGAATAGCTGTTTTTCGGTTTTTCCGAAACGCGTGAAATTCCACTTTAGAGGCTGTTCCAAAAATATCTTTCAGGACACAGGCCGCGGAACGATTGACGATAAACGATAGACCTGAAACAATGGAGAACTCATTCGATATTGTTGGGGAATTGTCGGCTGTTTTCGCAATCACATTACCCCGGTTTAAGCCTGATTTTTATAGCCCGGGCAGAAATCTGAAAGGTAAGATTTTTTTTGGGACAGCCTCTGAAAAGTTTATATGTGATATTCTTTATTTCGCATTTAAACTGTTTTTGGGGCGTCGCCAAGTGGTAAGGCACGGGGTTTTGGTCCCCGCATACGGAGGTTCGAATCCTTCCGCCCCAGCTAAAAGCGGGAATCAGGAATTGGGAGTTAGGAATTAGGGAAAAGCAGAAGCGGGGGGCTTGCTACTTGCTGCTTGTTACTAACTTAAACAGCGGAAAAACCGCAGTATGAATCAATTAAGCATTTTTTCCGGCGGCGCCAGCAATCATCTGGCGAAGAAAATTGCCGCATATTTGAATGCGGAAGTGGGTTCTTTGGAGCGCGTGAGATTCGCTGACGGTGAAATTTGGATCAAGTTCAATCAGAATATCCGCGGCACCGATGTCTTTTTGATTCAATCGCTGTATCCTCCGGCGGAAAATATCCTGGAATTGTTATTTATGATCGATGCGGCGCGGAGGGCTTCCGCGCGGCGAGTGACAGCGGTCATTCCCTATTACGGTTATGCCCGGCAGGACCGGAAGGATCAACCGCGGGTGGCGATTTCTTCGCGGGTCATCGCGGATTTGTTGACTACCACCGGCGCCGACCGCATTTTGACGATGGATTTGCATGTGGATCAGATTCAGGGATTTTTCAAGATACCGGTGGATCATTTATACGCTTCGTATGTTTTTTTGGATTATTACCGCAAGATGAATTTAAGCGATTTGGTGGTGGCTTCGCCGGATATCGGCGCGGTGAAAATGGCCAGCGCTTATGCCAGAAGGCTGGACGCCGATTTGGTGGTTATCGACAAACGCCGTCCCAAACCCAATGAAGCTTATGTGCAGACAGTTATCGGCAATGTGGAAGACAAGAATGTGTTGATCGCCGACGATTTGATCGACACCGGCGGCTCCATGGTCAATGCGGCGAAAGCTTTGAAAGAGCGCGGCGCCAAGAAAATCTACGCCTGCTGCAGCCATCCCCTGTTATCCCTTGACGCGGTGGATAAAATTAATAATTCCGTCATCGCCGAATTGGCGGTTACCGATACCATCCCCTTGAAAAGAGGTAAGAAATCGGACAAGATTAAAGTAGTTTCCAGCGCCGCGATGTTCGGAGAAGCGATTAAACGCACGCATTTGGAACAATCCATTAGTTCGTTATTTGTTTAAATGAAGTCCGCAAGTCCGCAAGTCGAAAGAAAAGTGGTGGTGTCAGGTGTCCTCACCTGACACATACCTTCGCCCGAAGGGCGTCATTCCGAGCGAAAGCCGGAATCCAGCTTTTGCTTTTATTACCTTCGCCCGAAGGGCGTCATTCCGAGCGAAAGCCGGAATCCAGCTTTTGCTTCTATTACCTTCGCCCGAAGGGCGTCATTCCGAGCGAAAGCCGGAATCCAGCTTTTGCTTCTATTACCTTCGCCCGAAGGGCGTCATTCCGAGCGAAAGCCGGAATCCAGCTTTTGCTTCTATTGCCAATTCCTGATTTAGAATTTGTTTTATAAAGTATCAATTGGAGTATTTTTAAAATGGAAACCGAAAAACTTACCGCGAATATACGCACCGTCAAAGGCAAGAATTCTATGATCCGTCTGCGCAGTCAGGGACGGGTGCCGGGGATATTTTACGGACCTCATTATGAGACGATGTCCATCGATATCGATGCGGTGATGTTGAAGAACGCTTTGGCGCGCCGTAAACCTTTATATCAGCTGGAAATCACCGGCAAAGGCGATTTCGAAGTGATTTTCCGGGAAATTCAGCGCGATCCGGTAAGCGAAAAAGTTCAGCATATCGATCTTTACGGCATCACCCGCGGTCAGAAGATTACTTTGACCATTCCCATTAAAATCGTGGGGATTCCCGTAGGCGTCCGCACCGGAGGCGGGATTTTGGAAGTAGTCCGCCGGCATGTGGAAGTGGAATGTCTGCCTAAAGACCTGCCCGATTTCATCGAAGCGGATGTAACTAATATAGAAGTCGGCAGTTCCATCCATGTGGGCGATTTGAAAGTGGAAAATTTAACCATCTTGCTGGACAAAAAAGCCACTATCGCCGCAGTCGTGCCGCCTACCGTGACCAAGACTGCTGTGGCGGTGACTGAAGAAGCGGCCGCCGCTGCGGAAGGCGAAGCCGCCGCCGGTGAAAAGGGTGAAAAGAAAGAGGCCGCTCCCGGCGACAAGAAAGAAGCTGCAGGCAAAGATAAAAAAGAAGCCTCCGCCAAAGATAAGAAGGAAGCTCCGGCTAAGGAAAAAAAGTAAAAGCAGTCGTTAGTCGGTGGTCGTTGGTAAAAACAGAAGCAAAGCAAAAAAGGACTATGGATTTAGCAAAACCGAATTTCCTGTTTCCAATATTTATTTGGCAGCGGATATTAATCGCTTGTTACTTGTTACTTGGCACTTGGCACTTGATACTTAATCGTGGATACCATTTTAATAGCAGGATTAGGCAATCCGGGGCCGCAATACCGGGGGACCTGGCATAATCTGGGTTACCGGGTGGTCGAAGGATTGGCGAAAGAATTTAATGTGGATTTTCGACCGGGCAAAGGGCAGTATCTGCTGGCGGAGAAGCGCATTGCCGGACGGGATGTCATATTAATGAAACCTACCAGCTATATGAATTTATCCGGTCAACCGGTTTTGCAGGTGGTGGAGAAGGAAGACCTGTTCCACGAAAATATCTTGGTGGTGTGCGACGATATCAATTTGCCTTTGGGCAAAATCCGCCTACGCAGCAAGGGCAGCGACGGCGGCCAGAAAGGTTTGCAGTCGGTGATTTATTATTTAGGGACGGAAAATGTCCCCAGATTAAGATTAGGTATATCGATTGGGCCGGTGATGATGGAAATCAAGGATTATGTGTTGTCGGAAGTGCCGGATAGATTTTCTTTGACTGTAGAAGAGATGGTTCGGCAGGGAGTGGATGCGGCGCTGTGTTTTATTACGGAAGGGTTGGCCTCCGCGATGACCAGGTTTAATGCGGCGGTTTCGGTGGATAGTTGATGGTTGATGGTGGATGGTGGATGGTGGATAGCAGGGCGAAAGCGGAATTGGGAAATTAAATCGACTGCAGTTCATTTGGGGGTGAATTGCAGACATATAAACCGCAAGGGCGGCCGCGCAGAGCGGGATTGTCCTTAAAATTAGCAGGAAAATAGTATGCTGCGCGAGGCAGACTGCTGTTTTTACTGACAAACAAATTCCGGAGAGCAGTAAATGGAAAATTTAATTGTTTGGATCCCCTTTTTTGGTATTTTATCATTAATTTTTGCGTTTTACAAAGCCGGCTGGATATCGAAACAAGATCCGGGCAACGCAAAGATGCAGGAGATCGCCGGTCACATTCAAGTAGGGGCGATGGCCTTTTTAGGGAGGCAATATCGGGTGCTGGCGCTTTTTGTGTTAGTGGTTGGGATAATGCTGGCGATAGCTTACAGCGGCGACCAGAGCGGTTTACCGTTGGAATCGCAGTCACATCCTTTGATTGGATTTTCTTTTGCTTTTGGCGCTTTTTGCAGCGCTTTGGCGGGATATTTTGGGATGAAGGTGGCGACAAAGGCTAATGTCCGCACTGCGGCAGCCGCCAGAACCGGATTGAACGGCGCTTTAATGGTCGCCTTCTCCGGGGGGACCGTGATGGGATTGTGCGTGGTGGGTTTAGGAGTGTTGGGTTTATCGGTGTTATACCTTGTTTATAGCAAGATTTTAGGTTTCCCGGATTATCAGGTGATGAATGTAGTTACCGGATTTTCGATGGGGGCTTCTTCGATAGCGTTATTCGCCAGGGTGGGCGGCGGGATTTACACTAAGGCAGCGGATGTAGGCGCGGATTTAGTGGGTAAAGTGGAAGCCGGGATACCGGAGGACGATCCCCGCAATCCGGCGGTGATAGCAGATTTGGTGGGCGACAATGTGGGCGATGTCGCCGGTATGGGCGCCGACTTATTTGAATCTTATGTGGGTTCAATAGTGGCGGCGATGGTGATCGGTGTTTCTTTAGGTTCTATGCAATTAGTCATGTTGCCTTTGATGCTGGCGGGGATCGGAATAGTGGTATCGATATTAGGGACTTTTTTCGTGCGGACGAAGGAAGGGGGGAATCCTCAAGCGGCTTTGAATACGGGAACTTTAGGCGCCGCAATTTTAATGTTGATTTTGAGCTATTTTATCATAAAATGGATGGTGCCTTTCGGAGGGGTCGCTTATACGGCTTACGAGGGGATAGATACATTTACCCGTAGTATGAGCGGGGCAGGGATTTTCTGGGCGACATTAGCCGGATTAGCGGCGGGAGTATTAATCGGATTTACCACGGAATATTACACAGCGGAAAATCGGGGACCGGCACGGAATATCGCCAAGCAGGGTCAGACTGGTCCGGCGACGGTGATAATTGCGGGCATCAGTTTAGGTTTTATTTCCACGGTATTGCCGGTGATTTATCTTTCAGTAGCGATTGTATTAGCTTATAAGTTTGCCGGATTGTATGGTATTGCGGTAGCGGCATTGGGAATGTTATCGACTACTGGTATTCAGTTAGCGGTGGACGCTTACGGCCCGGTAGCCGACAATTCCGGGGGCATTGCGGAGATGGCGGGATTGGGTAAAGATGTGCGCAGCCGCACGGATAAATTGGATGCGGTGGGCAATACCACGGCGGCGATTGGGAAGGGATTTGCCATTGGTTCGGCGGCTTTAACCGCACTGGCATTATTCAGCGCTTTCCAGACTCAAGCTGGCATTAGGGTGATCGATGTTTCCAGTCCTTATGTGATTGCCGGATTATTCATCGGCGCTACTATGCCGTTCTTTTTCAGCGCATTAGCTATGCGGGCGGTAGGAGAAGCGGCGTTTGATATGGTGGAAGAAGTACGGCGTCAATTTAGAGAGATTACCGGTTTGATGGAAGGCGCGGCGAAAGCGGATTACGCTAAGTGCGTGGATATTTCCACCAAGGCTGCGATCAGGAAGATGGTGGTACCCGGGCTTTCTGCGGTGATAATACCAGTGGTATTTGGTTTCATAGATAAAAATATGCTGGGCGGACTGCTGGCGGGTTGCACCGTTACCGGCGTATTGATGGCTATATTCCAGGCGAACGCCGGCGGCGCCTGGGACAACGCAAAAAAGCATGTCGAAGGCGGCGCTTTCGGCGGTAAAGGTTCTCCGGTGCATAAAGCCTGCGTGGTCGGCGATACGGTTGGCGATCCTTTTAAAGATACCTCAGGACCTTCACTCAACATTTTGATCAAGTTGATGTCGGTGGTATCGTTGGTGATTGCTCCGTTGATTAAATAAATTTTTGTATTTGTGGTGTCAGGCGGGGACGCCTGACACCACCTCTTTGTTTATTTCTAATATCGGATATCTAATATCATATATTAGATATCGCTTTTAATTAACCCTGCTCCCCCCATCGCAAGGCGGGGGCTGCTAACCCATAGGGGACCTCAATTATGGTGAACAAGTACGAAACGACTTACATCATCGATGGTTCGCTGGAACAGGACAAGATCGACGGCATCACTCAACGGGTGAGGGAGATTGTTACCAATTCCGGCGGGGTCATCATCGAAGAGAAGTTTTGGTTGAAAAGACGGCTGGCGTATGAGATTCAAAAGCGTCAGTATGGTCATTATGTGATTTTAAATTTCGATGCGGAAGGTTCGGTGGTGGAAGAAATGGAACGATTTTTCCGTATGAATCAATTTATCCTCCGTTATCTGTCTTTGCATTTATCGGAACGCGATTTAAAGAATATCGCGCTGGATAATGAGCGCCGGAAACGGGAGGAAGAAAAAGCTCTTCAAATGTCGCAAGCAACGAATAAAAGCGAGGAGTAAGGATGGCAGAGTTAAGAATGCCCGAGCTGAACAATGTGATTATTGTAGGCAATTTAATCAAAGATCCGGTATTTCGTCATACGACTACGGGCACCCCGGTCACTAATTTTTATATCGCTTCCAATCGGAAATTCAAAGATAATTTGGGCAATTGGAAGGAAGATGTTTGTTTTGTCGGTGTGGTAGCTTGGTACAAATTAGCGGAAAGCTGTCACGAGAATCTGCACAAAGGCTCCGCGGTCTTGGTCGAAGGTGAATTACAGAGCCGCAATTGGAAAACCGATGACGGTTTCAACCGCAATGTGGTGGAAATTAAAGCCCGCCGCATCCAGTTCTTGAATAAGCGCGAATACAGTCCCAACGATTTCTATTCTCAGGAATCCGACGCTCTGGGCGAAGAACCAGCTGAAACCGGCGAAGAATTTCACGCTATTGAAGAAGAATCCGGCGGCGCTCCCAAGACTTACGAAGATAAAACTCTTGACAACGGCACCGATTTCGACTTCGGCTATAAGGATTTGAAGCTGTAAAAAGCGGACTTTAGGCTTTGGACTTTAGGACTTAAGAGTTAAGATTTATTAATGAGAACGGAAAATGTTTTACATCAGATTCCCGCTTTCGCGGGAATGACAGTGTAGTTTTATGTCAAATATTATCCGTTCCGATTAATAATTAAAAGCAGAGCAAAAACGGGCGGAGAAGGACTGGGAAAGCAGTACCGAGTCAGGACTGTACCAAGCAGCTTCTATACAAAATTAGCGCTTTCAATTACCATTTAAAATAGGCAATAATAATGATTGGCATAAAGAAAAGAATTTGCCGTTTCTGTGAAAACAATATCACCTATATCGATCACAAAGACGACAAGACTATTGTTCGGTTCATCACCGAACAAGGTAAAATCATCCCCCGGCGCATCTCAGGTTCCTGCGCCATTCATCACCGCCAGTTAGTTCGTGCGGTGAAACGGGCGCGGCATCTGGCGATTATCCCCTTCAAGGTGGATTTGCCGCGGTAGCGGATGCGGCATCGGGCTTCGGGTATTAGGCTTTAGGTGTAATGACAACAGTGGTTAGTCTATAAAAATCCCCTAACGCGTCATTGCGAAAGGCTGAAAGCCTTGAAGCAATCCCTTGAATTTGTGATATAACCTCGTAGGACAACACAATTAGGCATTTGGCATTGGGTATTTGTAGATGCGGAAGCAAACGCTGGTTATTAAGGCAATAATATCTGTGCAAACAAAAGAAGCAGGCTTCGCCAGTATGATGCCTCGGAATAGTTTTTTGAAACAGCAAAAACGGAGTATTCAATGAATATAATTTTACGGAAAGATCACCCTGATTTAGGCAGCGCGGGGAAGACGGTGACCGTCAAAGATGGTTTCGCGCGTAATTTTTTAATCCCCCAGGGATACGCTTTGGAAGCCAGTAAAGCCGCGTTGAAATCGATAAAAGAACGGGAAAAAGTCGAACAGCAGCGTTCCGGCAAAGAAAGACGGTTGGCGGAAAAAGCCGCAGAACAAATGAGCAAAGTCTCTTTGACCGCCAAAATGCCCGCCGGCGAAGAAGACAAATTATTCGGCTCAGTCACCAGTCAGGACATCGCCGATTTATTGGCGGAAAAGGATATCCGTATCGACAAGCGGAAAATCCAGCTGGACGAACCGATAAAATCTCTGGGCGTTTATCAAGTGCCCATAAAACTGCATCCGGAAGTTACCGCCAAAGTCAAGTTATTCGTGATTAAGGAAGAGTAATCCGGATCGGGACCAATGCGCATACTATAATGTGACGACGCCGCAGGAGATTATTCTGCGGCGTTTTTGTTGGTAGATGGTAAATGGTTGATGGTAGATGGTGGATGGTAGATGGTAAATCCTTTTGTGGAGTCAGGCGCCCCCGCCTGACACTATTGGGAGGTGTATGGTTGATGGTGGATTGTAAATGATACTCCGTTTCTCGAAAGTCTGTTCAGTGCGTCATTCTGGCGAAAGCCAGAATCCATTGCTTTTATTAAACTTACTTTATGATGTCAG
>Ga0172370_10005122_pt1 | contig 17074 bp, 18 predicted proteins | sample LakKiv5m_FD_114538 | JGI IMG/M metagenome (GOLD analysis project Ga0172370, IMG submission 114538) | Freshwater microbial communities from Kabuno Bay, South-Kivu, Congo - kab_022012_11.5m | ecosystem: Environmental > Aquatic > Freshwater > Lake | place: Democratic Republic of the Congo...
CGAGCTAATAGAATATTTGTATACACAAATTTGGTACCATAATAACGTGAGAATTCATTCCAAACTGAAGATGTCCCCACGTGCATTCAGGGATTCATATTACAGGAAACAGGGTACTTGACAAACAGCAAAGTCTTTGGATATTGCCGAGTGGTTTAGATATGACTTGAAAGAGTGGGGTATAGAAAGAGGCGCCAGCAAATTTGAGGGTTTTGGTTTAGTCGATTTTGATATTTACCCACATTATTCAGAGGAATTATATAACTGGATTAAACAGCATTACAAAGGGAATAAGATGTACCTTCTAAAAAATGGCGAAGCAATTGCAGTAGAGGATGGCAAAATTACTATTCATGGTGAAAAAAGGGTAATTTCTACTTCTTAGGTAGCAATAAAATCAACTCCCTCATACTCCTGTAGTACTCAATATAAGGTCTTGAGTTATCTACTTTTTGGTTTACAGACATAGTTTTAAATGTTTGACCAATTAGATATTCCTTTCCCAGCCAGTTTGGTATTTTTGCTCTTAGGTACATACCACCCGGTATTGTCCAAGTATCAAGTCCTAAAGATAACGCACGCTCACCTGTTTTAGCTTCGACACAAGCTCTATAAATACCTGTAGTGGGACTTCCTACCAACGTGCCATAAAACTTTCTACCTTTCAAACTCCCGATTCTCTTTTCTAAGTCGATAAATGCTTTTACAGAGTTTTCAACTCCAACAGTTTGAACACACAGTACTTGAATAGCGTTAAGTTCTATTTCATTAAACTTAGCTGGCATCATCCATTACCTCCTTCAAAAACTTACCGGTGTAGGACTTATCACAAGCTGCTATATCCTTTGGAGTTCCTTGTGCAATTACTTCACCACCACCATCGCCTCCTTCTGGTCCCATATCTATAATCCAATCGGCATTTTTAATAAGTTCCAAATTATGCTCTATAACAAGCACGGTGTTTCCATTATCGACAAGCCTATTTAACAACTTCATGAGCTTTTCAATATCAGCAAAGTGCAACCCGGATGTTGGCTCATCCAATATATAGAATTCGCCTTTATTTCTAAGTCTGCTGGCAATCTTTAATCGTTGGCTTTCACCGCCTGACAAAGTGTCTAGTGTTTGACCTATTTCAATATAATCAAGACCTACATCAACAAGCATCTGCAACCCATCTCTAATCGATTTGCATTTAAATAAGTCCAAGCCTTCAAGGGCGGTCATTTCTAATACTTCCGCAATGTTTTTACCTTTGAGCTTATATTTAAGAACTTCATCGTTGTACCTTTTGCCACGGCACTTATCACATCTGGTTCTTACATCACCCAAAAAGTTCATATCCATATCAATGAAGCCTAAGCCATCACATTCCTCACAAGCACCTTTGCTATTAAAGCTAAACATAGGTACGCCAAGTCCGCTCTCCTTGGCGAATATCTTTCTTATCTCGTCAAAGATGCCCACATAGGTGGCAATACAACCTCTTTTATTGTTCCCAATGGGCTGTTGTCCTATCAACAAAACTTTATCTTGGTTACACTCAACAATTTCTTCAACTAACGAGCTTTTGCCCGCACCTGACACCCCGGTTAAACAAGTTAATGTTCCTGTCGGGATACTTACACTTACATTTTTCAAATTATTCCTGGTGGCATTTTTTACTTCAATATAACCGATTGGCTTCCTATAAATATCTTTACTTAGCCCATCCCTTTGACCATACACATATTGAGATGTAAGAGAGTTGCTATTATTTTTAAGTTCTTCGGATGTTCCATTAAACACAATCTCACCCCCAAGCTTTCCACCACCCGGACCAACCTCAACAATATAATCAGCACCCTTTATAACAGCAGCATCATGTTCTACGACTAATACTGTGTTGCCGCCATCCCTAAGTCTTTTCAAATTATTTATAACAACCTCAACATCTCTTGGATGAAGTCCTGCTGTAGGCTCATCCATTACATAAATAGTTTCAATAAGATCACAACCGAGCTGACGAGCTAATTTTATTCTTTGTGCCTCACCACCGGATAAAGTGTCTGTACCTCTATTCAAAGATAGGTAACCAACACCGGCATCAATTAAAAACTGGAACTGTTCAATTATTCGGGGCTTGATGACTTGGGCATTTTTGTGATCGATACCTTTGACCCATTCAATGGCTTTATATATAGGCAGGTTGCCCGCTTCACCAATGTTCAAACCATTTATCTTCACAGCTAATGACTCTTTTTTAAGTCTCCACCCGTGACATTCTGGACATTCAACATAGCTGAAATACTTCATCTCATCCGTGCTGACTGTTCGATAGTTGCTGGAACCTCTACTCGTAAGATGTGTTACAACTCCTTTGTATGTCCAATTGATGACACTTTCCTCATAGGCTTTAACAACTTCTTTTTTCCCATACAATAACTTATCCAAATCTTCTTTTGAGTAGTCTTTAAGCTTTCTGTCCATATCAAAGTAGTTTGTGGACTTAATAATCTTCCAAGCCATACTATTGACCCGCCAGTTGCTGTACTTTATAGCACCTTCGTTAAGGCTCTTATCCATATCAACAAGCTTATTTATGTCAACATCCATTGCCCGGCCTAACCCTTTACATCTTGGGCAAGCTCCAAGTGGGTGATTAAACGAGAAGTAACTTGAGTCATACACCGGCCAACCGGCTCTTGCAAACAAAAGTCTTAAATAAGTGTAGGTTTCGGTTACAGTTCCTACTGTTGAGCGGGGACTGGAGTGTACACGGTCTTGATTGATAACAACTGTTGAGGATATGCCTTTTATTTCATCAACCTGGGGCCTGTTACTTTTTTGAAGATATCGTCTTGCATAGCTACTTAGACTTTCAAAGTATTGGCGTTGCCCCTCTTTGGCAACAATGTCGAAAGCAATAGTAGACTTTCCACTACCCGACACACCAACAAAGGCAACAACCATATTTCTTGGGATAGTTAGGTCTATATTTTTTAAGTTATTCTCTTTTGCACCTTTTATTATTATGTCCGACATAAGTTGCCTCCTTTGAGGGAGTAGGCTATAATAATAAGGTATTACGTTACGTTATAGTCAAGTATGAATAACCTAATAACAGCCGGAGAGCTTGCAAAGCTTGCCGGGACAACTAAAAGAACGGTCTTATGGTATGACCAAAAGGGTGTATTAACACCCAAAGAGGTCTCTACTGAGGGTATTCGTTTATATAGCGAAAACCAAGTTCTTGATTATCAAAAAGTCTTACTTTTAACAGATTTAGGTGTATCACTTAAAGAAATTAAAGAATATTTAGATAAAAAAGGCAGCATACAGGAATTATTTGAGGAGAAGCAGCAGTTTATTAAGTCAGAGATTGGAAAACTTAACTTTAGTTTGAAAAACATACAAGAGTTCTCCAAGAATATTAAAAGCAATGGAACAATGATTATGCCTGAGATCAAGGTCATGAAACCTTTTGAGGTTTACTACATAGAAAGAATCGGTTCATACGTAAAAATTGGTGATTATTGCTCTGAATTGGCAGAAATGTTTTCAAAGAAAGGTAAAAAGTTCACAACGCTTTCGATATTTGAAAATCCCACTTATAGTCCCAAGAAGAGCAAGATAAAAGTATCGGTATTAGTAAAACCGGGTATGGTTGTTAAGAAAGAATATAAAGATATAGTAAAGAAAATGGAGTTTAATCCCGGCAAAATAATATGCTATATGCACAAAGGCTCTGGTAGTCTTTTGTCGTTCTTTTGGAAGGAACTTGAAAAGTATTGTGCTTTGCATGACTTAACTATAAGAAAAGACATTCCGGATTTTGAGATATATCACAACGTATCGGATGACGACACTAAAACGAAGATGGAGATATTCTTACCTATAAAATAGTTGTTTATGATAAACTAGGGATATAGTAGGTCTCTGGTAAGGACATAAAATAGTTCGCAACTTCCTCCCAGATGGCCCACCATTAATGCTCTTGGGTACCATTTCTTGCTTCATTCATCGTATTACAGATTAACCGAGTAATAATCTCTGAAAATGGTATCGAATAAAGCTCCTCGATTATCAAACCAATTGCAGTTGTGGAGCTTTTTGGAGCAAATGCGGGATTAGCGTTACTGTCGATAAAAAAGTATCTGCCTGACTGGTCAAGGCGTACATCAAACTTGGCATAATCTGCCATTCTGGTAAGTTCCACGGCTTTCTTAACTATATCTTTAAGATTGCTATCATCGTATTTTGCATAAGTATATGGCCAGGTTTTTTGATCGTCAGAAAAATCAGACCACTGGTCGTCGAAAGTAGCAAAAAGGTATTTCTCATCGGGTTTATTAAATATCTTTTCCGCCATATAAACTTTTGTGTTGTTGCCTTCAAGCATAAGTGCGGTAATTTCACGGCCGGCTATATACTCTTCTACGAGCACCGGCTGCTTGTAGGTGTCCATCAAATACTTCAAGCGATCCCTTAGATGTTTTTCGTTTTCTGATATTGAGTCTTTGTTAATTTCAACTGCTCCGTGAATTTCATTTAATTTTGAAATTAATGGGTATCTTAACGCCGGGTCCATGAAGTCATTTGGGTTATGAAAAAGTTGAAAATTTGGAACGGGTATACCTGCCGACTGGAGAAGTACCTTAGTTAAATATTTGTTGAAACACAGAGCTAAACCAAGAAGACCGGCTCCTGTATATGGAATATCCATGACATCTAGCAACCCCGGGATTGTAGATGATAGGTATTCGTTGCCTTTCATAGAATCAACGAGGTTGAAAACCATATCAGGCTTATACTTCTTAAGATCCAGCACCATATCGTCGTTACCGGGAAAAGTTTTAACCTCCAATCCAAGTTCTTTTATCGCATGTGCAATTTTATCGGCATCTTCCTTTGCTGTTTTTTCGGTTGTATACTGCTCGTCGGTCGGAAAATATTCACGTTTCGCATCGCTATATATGACTCCAATCTTGGAAACATTTAGGTAGTTTTTTATTTCAACTAATTTTGTAATACTTTCAGGCATTGTAGTAAATAATAGTTTATATACTAAAAAAGTTAAATAGTTAATTTTGGTAAATAGGCGATGTTGCTATAATGAAAGTGTGTTTGACACCAATTACCTTACTCAATTAATACAAGAGGATCCGTTGTGGTATCAAAACAGTACCATTCAAGAAGTTGTTAAGTTATTTCGTGAACCAAAGTTAACCCGTAATCAAAACTCCCTGAAAAGTGCGTATAAATCTCTTCTTAAAACAAATAGTTTTTATCGCGATACAACTGGCTACAACTGAGATCAACACCGATTACCCATTGAATACACCGTAATACATCACACCTCAAGCTCACCGACAATCAGTCTTAACGAACTTAACGCACTGGGCTTGAATTTGTATATACAGCAATACTTAAAAGACCCCGATGTAACAGGTAAACCCTTATATTCCGGTCATTACTGGTATAACAAACCAAAAATTAAAGCAACATGACTTTTGTTAGTTATCACTATCTTGCTCGGCCAAGCGGGAAATTAATTCAGTTGGTTGATACATCGGCTTTTTTATGGCACGCCGGGAATCTTGATGTAAACAAGAAAAGCATCGGTATTGCCTTGGCAGGTAAGTTTATTGATAAAGAACCTACTATAGAGGCATTAAAGACCGTTGCGAAAATTATAAAGCAATTCAATATTTCCAGAGAAAAAGTTGTAGGTCACAAAGAAGTAATTTTAAAGGATATTCTTGGCAATACTGCTTGTCCCGGAAATTTGTTCGAAAGCTCGTGGAAAGAAAAGTTACTGGATTTATTGTAATGGAAAGAACTCTTAAATTTACATCACACACAAGGCGTTGACGGCTGAGAAAGTGTAGAAAGTTCATTTCCTGTTCAAATCCTGTTAAAATGCATACGTTGGGGCGGTTAGCTCAGCTGGTTAGAGCACTTCGTTTACATCGAAGGGGTCATAGGTTCAAATCCTTTACCGCCCACCATTGCTAAATTATGGGGGATCGTCTAATGGTAGGACTGCGGGTTTTGGTCCCGCCTATCGGGGTTCAAATCCCTGTCCCCCAGCCAATTGCCGTTTTTAGCATACTTAAAGATCACATCAAAGCCATTTTTAAGCGTGGGTTCAACATTTCCGTCTTTTAGTTTTAGGTTCAAAAATACAAAGTTTAACAATTGTCGCTTCTGTTCTATAGTTGCTTTCTTTTGCCATATTTGTCCGCCTTTTTGAGATAGTTCAAAAATCTTTGAGCCAAGCTCGTAATAATTGATATTTGCTTCCTTCAATCTCTGGATTGCTCCAAGTACTGTATCTTGTTGCTTAGAGTATTGTTCAAACTTTTTATCGTAAAACTCTTGTGTGATCTTCTTGTCCAACTTATCGTCATAAAGTCCATCAAGTCTTTCTTGAATCCTGGAAAACTCTTTATTTAAGCCGTCTAAGGTTTGAGATTGATAATCTTTTTGAGTTGAGTGATGTTCCTTTAGAGCTTTTTGAATCCAATCGACTAAGTGGGTATTTTTAACCTCCATAGTATCCAGGATATCTACTAATTGTTTTTCAATTAAATGCTCCTCGGTGTAGTGTTTTTGTGTGCAGTTAGTGTTGTAGCGGGTGCAATGATAGTAAACAAGGTTTTTCTGAGGTTCAGCAATTATTGACCTGCCACAAACCCCACAAGTCATAAGACCACTTCCAAAAGTGTAAGCGTGTTTGTTGTATTTTGCCGTTGTCTTTCTTTTAATACGATCTTGTACCTTATAAAAGATTTCTTTTGAAATAAGTGGTTCATGTTTTGCATTGGTGTAATGCTTTTTGTTCCAGTAATACTCGCCACAATAAAAACAATCTGTTAAGAAGGTGTGAAGTGTGCTTTTAGGTATTGGTTTTCCTGCGGGTGTTTTCCAGCCTAACTCAAACATTTTTCGTGATAAAGATAGAAGTGTGTAGTTCTCAAAGGCATATAAATCAAAAGCCCTTTTAAGGTATGTTAAATCCTGCTCTTTAGCTGGGTCTTTGATCCAAACTCTTTTTTTATCGACTTCCGTTGTTTTATACCCGAACTTCTTGTTTCCTGGATAATGACCTGATTCGGCTTTAGCAGTTAATCCTTTTCGAGCTTCTTCTGATAGATTGTTAATATACTGGCGGGCAAGAGCCAGGTATATATCCCATTGAAACTTTTCATGTGATGACGAGTTTTTATGTATTATCAAGCCCTGCTTAACAAAATGGATTTTTCTTTCGGGATTTGCGTTTAACCACTCATCAAGTTTTACAGCATCAGAAAAGTTACGGGATAAGCGATCCACCTTTTCACAAATAAGGTGTTTAACTTCTGGATGCTTTTTAAGAAAGTCCAGCATTGAAACAAACTCTTTTCTTTCTTGCTTGCCTGATGCTGATTCTGGCACAACAAAGGACATTTTAACCCTTAAATCCAGGCGTTTATTATAATCTCTTAAAAGTTTTGATTGCGATTGCAGGGAAAAGCCTTCCAAGTCTTGCTCACGACTTGAGACTCTTGCCCACTCGATTGAATAATCCATATTTATATCCTCTAAGCTAATTATATACGATTAAGCAGAATCCAAATCCAGGTTACTTAAATCCTGGTTAAATAAATCACCATAATCCTCATGTTCTACCCCACCATCCGACTCACTATTTCGTTTCTTGTCGTAATCGGTAAGGTACACAAGCATTTTTCTTCTGTTTAGATCGTCTGGTTCTTGATAAACAAGCCCCGATGCTTCCAAGACAGGCAGAATTTGCTGTCTTAGGTAAAAGTCCGCCATAACCCTGCCATAGACCTCGTAGTGGGTAGTTAGAATCTCTTGGCGAGTTAAACCAAGCACGGCATTATGATTATTCTGGTTCTTCTTCAAAAATGCCTTTTCAACAACATCTCGGTAAAGATCAAGTATGTACGGCGGTAAATCCAGTTCCTGTGCTTCGTAGATTCCATCCCAAAGAACAAAAGCCTGTTCCACATCATTTTGATGAACCAACAAAGACAACCCTTTTGATTCCCTGTTCCATTGATTTAATAAACAAAATAGCTTTACAAAACTTACTATCTTTCCGATGTCTCGTTGATGCCTGGGCTTTAGACCACCCTTTATTCTCTCCTTAAACATTTTCAGGGTAAGTTCTCGTTCTGCCTGCAAAATAACAATGTCCTTGATATTGCTTTCCTTTACAGCTTGAATACGGTCTTTTAATAGTTTCCTTTTGGGATCAGCATTTACCGTTGCCAGGTATGCACGCACATCTGATTCTTTAAGAATCTTTTCATCAATGCTTTGTGATATTTTTTCCTGGGATACCTCTGCACTCGCCAAAATAAATCTGGTTTTTTCTTGTGAATCCATCCTGGGGTTTGCAGAACAAAAACACACGGCAGGAAATCCAATAATCTTGATATTCTTTGTTTTAAGCCCGTACTTCATGGTTTTATCGGTTACTTTAAGTTGCAAGGATTTTGCATCGTGGGATAACAAGGGTCGCAAGTGCTGTAACAAAATCGTGTGAGGCTGATCCAGGAACAAGAGTATTTTTCGTTCAAGGTTAATTACATACTGGTTGTTTTCTTTGTCATACTCATCCGAGTGGTCATGAAAGAAAGCTGTAGGTGAGCAGTACGCAATTGATTTCAAATCCTGCTCTGGAAACAATTGGGCTATTTCCATCGGGATAAATGATTTACCACTTGAGCTTGGTGAGACAAAGGCAAGATTCAACTGGCATTTGTCTGGTGCATAGGCAGATAAACACACAAGAAAAGTTAAAACTTTGCTGTACCTATCCTTTTTGATAGTAAGACTTAAAATATCCTCTAAATCCGCAAAATATAGCGGGGCAAAACCACTTGTATCTATGGGCGGTAATTGTTCTTCAATTATCTGATCTTGTTCCATACGCTTCCTCCAAAACTTGCGATACCTTCGCAACTAAATACTTTATTTGATCGTTTATCGGTTTAAGTTTCATATTTTCGATGAAATCCACTTGCTCCTTGTCTTTGTTTATCAAAGCCTGAACCCGCTCCATAAAAACTTCGGAGTCCTGGTCTATTTTTTTGCATAACAGATCGACAAAGAAATCAAACCTCTTAATATCAAGCCGTCGTCTACCTTCCTGCATATTCAATCTCCGAAAGCAGGGAAAACAACTTAACCAGGTTAATGGCAAATTCGTACAGTTGTTGACCCGATAGTTCAACTCCGTATTCTTCTTTTAAGATTTGACCTAACTCTAAAACGAGTTTTTCACTTAACATATTTAACTTTAGGCAGGAAATAAAAAACCGCCCCGTAGGGTGGAGCGGTTAAATCCACAAACGAGTTACCCCGTCCCTACTGTGGTGTGTATGCGATTACACAAACAGGGTAAACCCTGTAAACGGGAAAGTCAGGTCAGTATCAGTTAATGTATTGGAAAACTACCTTTTAGGTAAAGTGGAAAGGTCAAACTCGACATTGTGGGGCTTTCTATTTATAGATTCGTCTTTTGCGTACTTATCGAAACGCTTAATATCATCATGAGCCTGCCTATGGTTTGTATACGGTTCAAAACCGTACCTTTCCTTTAAGGCTTTGTTTGCTTCTTTGTAGCTCAGTCCTTCTTTTTTTCTTAGGTAGTAAAATGTTGCATCTCGGTCAAGATTTCTTTTTTTAGCAAGAGAGGCATATCGAAAATCGGGCAAACCTTTTTGTAACTTTCTAAGATAAGCCAGGTATTTTGGTAATGCCAAACAGTCAATCTCGGTGTCTCCGTATATTCGGATTTCCATATAATCTGCATCGGCAGTCATCTTTGGTAATAGCTCTGGGTAATGAATATAACCGTGTCCCTTACGGGATTCTATTCTTTCTTCTTGCTTTTGTGGTTTTGTTTTAACAACATAGCCTGGTTTTCTTGGATAAGAGATGCAGTCATCAAGTTTTGGAAAATCATCGTATAAAATGATGCTGGCTATTCTGCGAGAGTACCGTTCACTTAGGTGATATGTGTGAAGAAAATCGGACAGTATTTGTTTGGGTAAATACTTTTGCTCAAAATCTTGCAACAAAGGCGTTTCCCGCATCATACGGTCAAAGTCTATATTTCTGGATTTTCCCCTTATAATACCCATTTCCCAGCTCTTAAAACCGTTTACATTTAACTCGTCAGTCGTAAGGTTGTGGGTGTACTCAAGCACTTTAGTATACAAATCAACACCAAAACCAAAAGATTTAAGTTTTTCTCGTAAAACCTTAACATCAATACCCCTGTCCTTTCTTAGGTTGCCAACATCATCACAAAAAATGGGATTTACTGAAACACAAAACAGTACAACAGGGTCGGCACTTATTTGAGCTATATTTTCGGAATAAAAATCCCGAACTTCTTTATATTTCATAATCGCATCCACAGCTATATTTTACCTAAAAAACAAGCTCCTCAAAACTTTTTTGTACAAGCGGGGCAATGCTCGGCGGGTCGGCGGGACTCCTGGTGTCCAAACGGCTACCGCATTTTCATCTTTACTTTGTTGAACTTAACCGTGATCCGCCCTGTTCCTGGCTGTCTGGGCTGTTCTTTTGGATTAAGATAGCCTTTTATTCTCAAGGCAATCTCCAAGCATCTCATCTGGGTATTCCAATCTGGTACAGTTACTACTTTATTCCTGGTTTTGACTATTGTTGTTGCCTGCAAACCCTTACTGAGTAGATCAATTAGGAGTTTGTCGGAAATAAAGTTACCAAGATACACCTGTACCCGCTCTCGTTTTAGTATCTGGCATCCCATTGCAGATGCGATCCTATTCTTGTTTTTACCTTGTATATCGTAGGCGTATAGCACAGCTTTTACAGTATCCCGATATTCGAGATATTTTTCGATAAAAGCACGCTCACGAACCGTTAAGCCTTGATTCATAAACTAAAAATAGCACAAAAAGGCGGGATTTCTTATGAGGATGTTAAGTTTTGTTAAGTCGTTCCTGCCGATGATATAATCAATACATGAAAAAATCATTAAATGTTAAAAACGCACCTCCCGCAATCGGTCCTTACTCACACGCCACACTACACAATGAGTTTGTCTATACATCTGGTCAGATATACCTTACAACAGAGGGTAAATTACTTGAGGATACCTTTGAAAACCAGATTCATCAGGTTATGCGTAACCTTAAAGCTATTCTTGAGGAAGCGGGGACAAACTTCGCTAATGTAATGAAAACAACTATTTATGTTACTGATATGTCAACATATAAAACTATTAACGAGATATACGGCACTTACTTCACAGGAAACTATCCTGCAAGAGAAGTGGTCTGCGTTAAGGAGTTGCCACTTGGGGCGAAAGTCGAAATCAGTATGGTAGCAATAAAGGGCTGACTATCTCTTTGCGTAAAACTCCATCATCCATAACCCGTTCAAAACCCATCTTAATGCGTCCTTTAGATTGAATGAAAACTGGGTTTTATGTGCTTGCATAGCTTTATACTTTTTAAGCATTTCCGAAGGCGTTAGTAGTAACACATAATCTGGTTTAATAGGCTTAACTTGATCTGGGTTTCTCGCCATTTTCAAACTATTTTTTGAGTGTAAATATGTTACTGGTACGGTTGCGTACAAAACATCAAATGAAGGTATCTCTGCCTGTAAAGTTGTAACAGCTTTGGATAACGCAATATGATCTGGATGCCCATAAACACCAGAAGGCTCATATGTAACTATCAGATTCGGTTTGTAATCCAACACATTACCTTTCAGGTAACTGTACATACTGGGACTTTCGGCAAGTCTTCCGTCTGGGAAATCTGCGATTTGGACATCATTAACGCCCAATGTACTCATTGCCAGTTCGAGTTCATTTTCACGCACCTTGCCAAGATTTTGTTTCACAGCAAGTCCGTTGGTTAATGTACTTGCTTCCCCACTCGTAAAAATAATAAGACGAAGGTTATTTCCGTTTTTCTGTAGTTTCTGTAGCAACCCCGCAGTAAATACTGTTTCATCGTCAGGATGAGGAAAAACAACTAAAACTTTTACCGATGCGGGCAAACCCATTTTATTTATGTCAGTTATAAGTTTCATTTAACCTGCCCTCCGAAATCAATATCCCAACTGGTTTTACCTTGTTCATCTTGAACTTTTATCCCCATTTGCAATAACTGTTTTCGGTATTCGTCTGATTTGGAATAGTCCTTTTCTTCCCTTGCGGTTTCTCTCAATCGAAGAAGATTTGCTATGTATTCTTGCTTAATCCCTCGCTTTTGCAGTTCCGACTCTTTAATATCTGCAAGTACCTTTTTGGTGTCTAAATCAAATAAACCTATTACTTGACCAACTGTAGAAATAAACTTTCCGATAGTAACTGCTTGGGCTTTTTGTTCAGAAGTTCCAACAACGAGTGCGGGTATTTTAGAACTTAACTCAAGAATCGATGCGATAACTGGTACTGTATTAAAGTCATTGTCCATTGCATCTTCAAAACTATGCAATAGGTTGGCTAACATACCCTGGTCGGGTGCTATACCAGAAAGGTTGGTGAGTGAATCCATTGCAGTATAAACCTCGTATACTTTTTTACTTGCTTCTGCATACCGCTCAGGAACAAACTGCACATGAGAACGGTAATGGTTCGTTAAAAACATATATCTGATAACATCAGGGTGGTACAGTTTGAGCCAGTCTCCAATTGAAATATCATTGTTTAGAGATTTACTCATTTTGTCTTTTCCTACCATTAAAAGACCGTTATGAATCCAATAGTTAGCAAAATGCCCGTCATTTGCGATCATACTCTGGGCAATCTCATTTTCATGATGTGGAAATATAAGGTCGCCTCCACCACCGTGAATATCAAAATGTTCCCCAAGATATTTTACGGACATTGCAGAACACTCAATATGCCAGCCAGGTCTTCCATGACCCCAGGGCGAGTCCCAAAACTTAAAACCTTCCTCTCCTGACTTCCATAATGCAAAATCGAGTGGGTCTTGTTTATCTTCTTCAACATTTTTTCTAACACCGTGTTGTAAATCTTCTATATTTTGATGTGAAAGTTTACCGTAGTTCTGAAACTTCCGCACAGAATAGTAAACATTTCCCATATTCGTTACATAGGCATAGTTCTTTTCGATGAGTATTTCGATGGTTTTAATTATTTCGGGTATAGTTTCGGATACTTTAGGTTCAAAATTAGCTCTTTTAACCCTTAAAGCATCGAAATCTCTATCACATTGCTCGATTATTTTTTTAGAGTGTTCCAACGGATGTATACCCAACTCTTTTGCTTTTGCTACTATCTTATCGTCAATATCGGTGTAGTTTCTAACATATGTGGTTTCATAACCTCTGTATTCAAAATACCTGCGTATAACATCAAAAATAACTCCTTGCATTGCGTGACCCAAATGGGATGGTTTGTAAGGTGTGACACCGCAACCGTAAATCCCGACAAAACCAGGTTTAACTGGTTCAAATATCTCTTTTTTCTTCGTAAGAGTGTTATATATTTTTATGCTCATATATTTTCCTTCATTTATTCTAAACTATTTTTACATGGAGGCGATGGTGGGAGTTGAACCCACTTAACAGATTTTGCAGACCTGCTCCTAACCGTTCGGACACATCGCCAGATATGTCCAGATGTTGGCTTGCAGGGGTGTTTGTATTCTGTTTTAGTTTAGGATGAATCTACACAACAGCCATGAAAACCAACATTATTTAGTTGGCTCACAACAACAGTATTCAAGTGTGTAGTTATAAGTAATCATATGAACAAAGCAATTGTAGCAAAAAGGCGTATTTCAGTCAAAATATATAGTGAGTGGCACGGTGGGATAAAAATAAAGAACATTTTAAGATTTGTGTTTCTTTTTATTCTAAAGTTTCCTTGCAAATACTTCCGTAAATCCGCTTTTACCCCAATCAGCCGTTTTGAATATCTCGAAGCGATGTTTTTTGAGCAAAGAATAAAATGAATCTTTTGTTAACAACTTCTTAAATATAGGAATATCATCGCCACCCTCATGTTCAGGAAAAACGCCAGTTTTCCAAAGATCAACATCCTGTTGCTCATCCGTCAGTTCTGCGGACAAATACAGCACACCATTTTCCTTTAGTAATCTATGAATCTTTGATAGAAAGGCATCTTGTTGATCAAGGGGTATGTGGTGAAAAACCCTGTTGCACCATATGCCATCAAAAGCATCGTTAAGTGGTACATCCACAAAGTTGCCCGCATAAAATGTTCCTGCTGGTAGCTTTTTCTTGGCATAAGAAACCATCTCATCAGAAATATCGATACCCATAACAGAGAAACCTTTGCTATAAAAATATAAGGAGTCCTGCCCGCCACCACAGCCAACATCAAGAACCTTTCCTTTTTCTTTTAACAAGGAGACAAAATGTGCTTTTTGTTCTTCATAGAAACTATCTTTGTAACTCTTATCGGCATAACTTTTCGCAATCACATTATAGGATTTTCTCATTTGCTCTGAATAATCCGTCTTATTGGTCATAGAAGAAGCCTTTTGTTACAACTATATCTTTTCCACCGAGTGTTTAGGTGTAAAAGAAAGTTTTGCCTGCTGTGCATCCCAGTTTTCCCTGAACTTATCAGAATGCATATACTGATCTAATGCTTGTAATGTGGTTTCACTCAATCGGTATTCTCCTATAGTCCCTGTCTGTACTTCCTCAGATTTATCATGTTGATTGATCGCTTTTGAAAATCCGTCTTTTTCAGCCAGTCTATACTCAAGATTGCCGTCCACATAAAACACCGAGGCATAAGGGACATCTCTGCTACCTGTTGGGTCTCTAAACCGACAAAGTTCATTTGGTGCTTTATCGAGCAGGGACACATTTTGAATATAGCTTGTTGTATAACGCCTTTTTAACTTGTCCTCCGCAAAACCCAAAATAGCATTGAATACCGATTCTAAATGAGTGCGGACTTCTGCCACCTGTTCATCAGTCATTAAGCCACCCGTATCCGCAAATAATTGACGGTATGCTGTGAGAACCCCCTCGGTACTTGGACGATACATCATACCGCTTACAAGTTCTTTTGACCTCTCCAAGTCGAGTACGGCTCTGAATACATGAGCTTGAGCCACATCAGCCTTATTAACTTCTATCTCTACGCCTGCCACAGCCTCGGAAGCACCCTTTGCGGTTGCTTTTCTCGGTTCGGGTCGTGGAAGGTCTTCTCCATCTAAGAAACGCTGAACAGCAGAACTCACTATATTTGCTTCTAACTCTGTCGACCCCAACTCCTTAGCCTTTGTAAGCTCGCCCTGCAAAAAAACTGCAAAAGCAGGGAATATATCCTTCATAAGTTCGACTTCTGCTTGCTGTTCTAAATCAACATATCGCATATAGCTTCGATAATCATTGTGATCCCATGTTTGATCTTTCATTGCCTCGCTAACCAAATCTTGAAATCTGTTAGCGAAAGCAACGGCGTCATTGCCATCCTTTTCAAACATCCAGTTATACTTAGGGGATATTCCTCCGTTAGCTAATCTCTGCTTCAACACATCGCTTCTTCTTGCGTCTTCTTCCCATTGCTCTTGCTGAGCATTGTTATAATAATCGTCATCTAACTTTTCCAACTTCTTTCTGTCTGCTTCCGCATCTGTCGCACCTACGGCTTCGAGAAACTTTTCTTCATCTTCAACCCATTTTGCTTCTTTCAACGCACCAGACTCAGGGTCATAAGGTTTTTGAGATTCTTCTTCGGGAGTATGTTTTTCATTAGGCATATTACAAGTCTAAAACATTACCTGTGTATGTGCAAGGAAAAAATATAGTGAGTGGCACGGTGGGGTAAGAATCAGGCAAAAACACTTAACAAAACATCAGCTTCTTGTAAGACCAAACTTGGATATTCTATATTTTCTAACCAAGCAGGCGACCCAAACTCGTCTGCCAGCCCCAGCCAAGATTTCAAAATTTCAGAGTTAGCTTGATTTAACAACCTATCTTCCAGTTCGAACCCTACTAAATCCTTATTTACAATTTCATGATGTTTTTGGAAAAGCTGAAGCATTGGTTCCACGTCAGCAAGCAGTAAACCGTTGTTTATTAAAAAGTTCGAACCCAAATCTGCGAGTACACTTGTCTTTTCGGCAAAGTCACCATGTTCCAATTTATCAGTAGCATACAAAGCATAGCTAATTCTTTTCTCAGCTTTTTTAATCCAATCGTCTGAAGCATACTTCACACCAGCCCTTTCCTTTTCCAGTCGTTTTATTTCAGCCTCAATTTCAGCTCGTTTGGTCTTATACTCATTTTCGTCTGATAACTCACTATTTAGCCTCATTTCTACAAGGTTGTTTCTTCTTTTAAATTGTATTTCGATTTGAGCATCTATTCTTTGAAGCATTACTTCTGTATCTGTAGTTTCAACTTGGTGGTCGTGTTTTAACCATCTTAAAAACCAATCATGAAAATCCTTGGATACTTTTACAGTTTTTAATGTATCTTTTAACTGCTTTTCCAGCTTTTCAACTGAAATGTGTTTTTGTGAACAATGATTCTTATTTGAACATTTTGCATACAAGTAGATTACCGTATCCCCGTTGGCTAATCGTTTAGTTTTTGGATAGGTGATAATTGAACTACCACATTCAGAACACTTCAAAATACTTCGATAGGGTATATCTTTATGTATAGAAGGTCGTGAAATGCCTTTAGCACCTAATATTTTTTGTATATCCCAGTATTCTTTTTCATTCATAAGCCGTGGTACACTTAAATCAAGCTCACTTTCCTCACCATTCCAAACTATTTTTCCATAATAAAAGCTATCGTTCAGAATTCTGTAAAAGCTTGATATTGATAAAGGTTTGTTTCCTGTTTTCTCAGTGGTAACAGTTCGGTACCCCCATTTGTTATTTAAAACATCAAGTATGTGTTCAACTCTTGCACCTTCTAAAAACATTTCTATGCCTTTTCTAAGTAACGGAAATCTTTCATCGTCTATAACCTGAATTATTTCCCCCTTTTCTTTTCGGTTTAAATAACCAGGTTTTGCAGGACCAGGATACCAACCTCTTTTGAG
>Ga0172370_10005124_pt1 | contig 17071 bp, 18 predicted proteins | sample LakKiv5m_FD_114538 | JGI IMG/M metagenome (GOLD analysis project Ga0172370, IMG submission 114538) | Freshwater microbial communities from Kabuno Bay, South-Kivu, Congo - kab_022012_11.5m | ecosystem: Environmental > Aquatic > Freshwater > Lake | place: Democratic Republic of the Congo...
ATCACTTTCATTTCCTGATAAGCCACAAAAAATGCGCGATGTGTTGTTCTCAGAAAAATTCATGTGCTCCAACTGTGGAACCACTTTGCCAGAAATTGAGCCACGCATTTTCTCATTCAATACGCCGCATGGTGCGTGTGAGACATGTCATGGTCTTGGAACATTGCTTAAAATCGATGCAGAAAAAATTGTTGCACCGTCACTTTCTATGAGTGAGGGTGCGATTATTCCGTTTGCGCGCATGTTTGAACATGAAACATGGTATGGGCGTCTCGTGAACGTGGTGCTTGAGGCATATGACTGCAATATTCAACTTCCGTTTGAAGAACTTTCAAAAGAGATGCAAAACATTTTGCTCTATGGTGACAAAAAAATATACGAAGTGTATGGTGAAAATCGATTTGGAAAAACTACCACAATTCGCGAGCAGTTCATCGGGTTTATTCCTGAGCTTGAGCGTCGGTATAAAAATACCGATTCCGAGTTTATTCGCCAAGAAATTGAACGCTACATGCGCAAAGAAATTTGTCCCGCATGTCATGGAAAACGATTAAAGCCAGAAAGTTTGAGCGTCACGATTGATGGATTAAACATCGCAGATGTCACCGATCTTTCTATTCTTCGCGCACTGGAATGGATTAAAAGTGATATCACCACAAAAACATCAGACAAAGAAAAGTTTATTGCTGCTCCAATTGTGAAAGAAATTACGTCGCGTTTATCATTTTTGGATGCGGTTGGGTTGAGCTATCTCACGCTTTCTCGTGAAGCCGGCACACTTGCTGGTGGTGAGGCCCAGCGCATTCGTCTTGCATCACAAATTGGCACAGGACTTACTGGCGTGTTGTATGTGCTGGATGAGCCAACCATTGGGTTGCATCAGCGCGACAATCATCGGCTGATTGAAACATTGAAGCATTTGCGCGATACCGGAAACTCTGTGGTTGTTGTGGAGCATGATCGCGACACCATGTTGGCGTCTGATTATATTGTGGATTTTGGTCCTCGTGCAGGAAAACATGGCGGGCAAGTGGTTGCGCAAGGATCGCCAAAAGAAATCATGAAAAATACGAAATCGATTACCGGCGGCTATCTCTCAAAGAAAAAAATTGTGGCACTGCGCCATGACGCACCGCGCAAAGGTCTTGGTGAACAATTGATGATTTTAGGAGCACAAGCGCACAACCTCAAATCGTTAGATGTTGGAATCCCGCTTGGAACGTTTACCTGTATTGCTGGAGTTTCTGGATCAGGAAAGTCCACACTTTTACACGACGTGTTGTATCTCAACCTTGCCGAGCGATTGCAAAAAGTGGTGGAGGATAAGCCGGGTCAGTTGAACGATATGCACATTCCTCCTATGTTAAAGCGTGTGAGTCTTATTGATCAAAGTCCAATCGGTCGTACGCCGCGCTCCAATCCTGCTACCTACACAAAAATCTTTGATCTCATTCGCGAACTGTACGCTCAAACTCAAGATGCTCGCTCGCGCGGGTATCAAGGCGGCCGTTTTAGTTTCAATGTGAAAGGTGGTCGATGTGAAGCGTGCCAAGGTGAAGGACAAGTTAAAATTGAGATGCAGTTTTTGGCCGATATGTATGTGACCTGCGATGTGTGTCACGGAACACGATACAACACGGAAACGTTGGAAGTGAGATACAAGGATAAAAACATTGCTGAAGTTTTAGCATTAACAGTGGATGAAGCGATTGAGTTTTTTAGCGCAGCAAAAACAATTCAACATAAACTGAAAACGCTGCAAGAAGTTGGACTTGGATATATCCAACTTGGCCAGCCTGCTCCAACTTTATCAGGTGGAGAGGCGCAGCGTGTAAAATTGGCGCGCGAACTTTCTATTCGTTCAACCGAACACACGATGTATTTATTGGATGAGCCAACCACAGGACTGCACTTTGAAGATATTCAAAAATTGTTAGTTGTGTTGGATCGATTTGTGGATGCAAACAATACGGTTGTTGTGATTGAGCATAACTTGGATGTTATAAAAAATGCCGATTGGATTATCGATCTAGGTCCCGAAGGCGGCGATGCAGGTGGCGAGATTGTTGCAGTGGGTACACCACGCGAGATTGCAGAAAATTCTGAGTCAGCGACGGGAGAGTTTTTGAAGAGCGAGATTTGACTTTACTTGACTCATCAACTAATATCTACTCAATCTCGAGCATATTTGAGATGAAAGGAATATATGGTAGGAGAAGCTGATAGGGTTCGAACAGCATTAAATGCTTGGTGGGAAGCATATTCGGCTTTGGTTACGGGTGGAATAATTCCAGTTGATAATTGAGAGAGAAAGATTGAATCGGCTGTATGACAACAGATCCCTATTAATGTTAGATGCTGTTGATGGGACTTCTCCTGAAGATTCTGAAAACTACAAATCAGCCTTAGCGCTTTCACGTGCATTAATAAAACAATTAGCTGAGGCTGTAGAGAAAGCTTCAAAAAATGGCAAGAAGGTTTAGAAATAAAAAATGAAAGGGATATATGGCTGGAGTTGTTGGGGATAAAGCTGCTCGTGGAGGAATTTCTGAAGTTCAAGATGTAAGAAGAGAACTTGGTGCTATATGGCAAGCATATGGGTGTTTAATTCCAGCAATAATTAGCGGTAGTGATGTTGCAACAATACAACTTACGACGAAAGTTGATAACTCTGTGCTAGCACTTAAAAAAGCACAAGCTGGAACCTTTAAAGAAGGTAGTCGAGAATACACACAAGCATTAGCTGTTACTCGGGCTCTGATGTCAGAAATTGCTAGTGAAATACAGAAAGCCACAACAAACAAAGCAGTTCTTATTACGTAACCTACGGATAACTACGTTATACTACTCAAGTATGTTCAGGTTCTTTTTCTTTATTTTCGTTATATTTTTTTCATTCTTTACTATTCCAAAAATTTTTGCCGCCCAAGAGTTCACTGTTTCTCTTCAAGCCACATACTCCATTCCCGATCAAGGTGTGCCACGAGTGAGAAATGAAATTCGTATTAAAAATAATTTTTCAACAATTTTTTCAACACAGTATGCGCTCGAAATTGGATCATCATCGCTGCGATCCATCCGCGCATACGATGCAAATAACAAAGACATTCCAATTCAGGCGACAACTACAGAGAAAAAAACAAGCATCGCACTTACGTTTTCAGACAAAGTTGTGGGGAGAGATAAAGAGCGTGTATTTACCATTGAATATGAACATCCTGATGCGGCGCTTATTACAGGAAACGTGTTAGAAATTGATGTTCCAAAAATAACGCAGTCAGATGCATTTCAATCATATGTTGTCGTCGTCGAAGTTCCTGCAAAATACAAAAATCCAGAGGCGGTGTCTCCTGCAACATTTGTCACAACAGCAAAAGAAAATCTCAATACATTTACATTCGCACAAGGCGCACAACACGGCATCAACATGCTTTTTGGAGATAAACAGCAGTATGCATTTGAGGTCAAATATCACCTTCAAAATCAATCTATTTCACAGGGAGTTTCTCAGATTGCCCTTATTCCCGATACCGCATATCAACGTGTTGTATATACATCGCTTCAACCAAAACCAGAAAATATTACGGTTGATGAGGATGGAAATTGGATTGCAACATTTGGTGTTGATGCACAAAAGGATTTAACCGTTGTTGCAAAAGGATTTGTGACAATATATTTAAAACCAACAGTTCCCGTTATTCAAAAACAGAACGCATACACTCTTGCAGAGTCTGAATTTTGGCCTATACATGATGGGGCTATTCAAGCCAAGCTTCAGTCGTTCAAAAATCCACACGCAATATATAATTATCTTGTTCAAAACTTTTCATACGACTATCGCCGACTTGTATTAAACGATCAGCGGCGTCGTGGTGCTAAAGAAGCATTAAGCAATTCTGATCAAACGCTATGTCAGGAGTTTACCGATACGTTTATTACATTTGCTCGTGCAAAAGGAATTCCTGCGCGCGAAATTAATGGATACGCGTATACGGAGAACCCAAAACTTCGTCCCTCGAGTTTAGTTGGAGATTTACTTCACGCTTGGCCGGAATATTATGACGCTGAAAAAAAATATTGGATTCCTATTGATCCTACCTGGGGGAATACAACAGGAGGAGTAGATTACTTTTCGAAGCTTGATTTCAATCACATTGCATTTGTCATTCACGGACAAGACCCCATAAAACCGTATGCGGCAGGAATGTATAAAATTGTTGGAAAAGAGGGAAAAGATGTTGATATGCGCATCGTTCCTTCTACCACAGAACCTACAATGAATCTCTCTCTTACCCCACCATCGCTTGCACACCCGAACACTATTACTGTTGAAAATATGACGGGAGCTGCTTGGTATGATGTTCCGATACGGGTTACAACGTCACCGGCATTACAGCTTATTGGAAAAAAACCGTTTCTCACATTGCTTCCATATGAAAAAAAAGAAATTGAGATTCCTGTAGAGCAATCATCGGTTATTGTTGGAGGTCAGGGGTCAGTAACTGTTACTATAGGAGAGGAAAGCGTACGTTATGATACAAGCGCAGGAAGAATTAGCACCACAACTTTTGTGGGTATCGGTCTTGGATTCTGTTCCCTCATCGCCGGGGGTGTATTGGTTTTTGGATTCCTCAAACCACGTCATTTACGTCGGTAAGGCAAAGGATCTTCATAAACGTGTGTTGTCATATACGCGGATTGCTCAGCACAATACCAAAACATTAAACATGGTGATTGAAGCCTCAGTGTTGAAATGGTCGGTGCTTTCTTCCGAGTTGGAAGCCTTGCTTGTTGAGGCGGAATTGATTCATGCTCATCAACCGCAGTACAACATTCTTTTGAAAGATGATAAATCTCCTTTATACATTGTGATTACCGATGAAACATTTCCCCGTGTGCTCACTGCACATAAAAGAAAAATTGTGCATATGCGAGGAATAAAACGATTGTTTGGCCCATTTCCATCATCACTGCAAGTAAAATACGTTTTGCGCGCGGCGCGAAGGGTTTTTCAATGGTGTAATGAACGTGAAAAACAAGGAAAACCATGTTTTTATGTTCATCTTCAGTTGTGTGGTGGGGCATGTGCAGGTCGTACCTCTCAGGAAGAATATAACATCATGATCAAAAGACTTATTTCATTTTTGCGTGGAAACACACAAGAACTCACAAAAGACATAAAAGAGGAAATGCGTATTGCGGTCGAACTTCAAAAATATGAACACGCTGCTGTGTTGCGGGATCAACTTGCAATGATTGAGGAAGTTACACACAACGTACACCCACGTCCATTAGATCTCAAACTTCCACAACTCATGCAAAAAGAAGCTGATGAAATGGTGGTGCAACTTCGTCGTTTGGTTGGGATGCATATTTCACTTCCTCCTCATTATCCACTGCACCGTATTGAGGGGTACGACATAAGCAACACGCAAGGGACAAAGCCTGTTGCTGCAATGGTTGTTGCAAGAGATGGTCAAATGGACCACGCGGAATATAAAATGTTTCACATTCGATTAGGTGAAAAACCAAATGACTATGGAATGATGAAAGAGGCGTTGCTTCGCAGACAAAATCACCCAGAGTGGGGAAAGCCAAATTTGCTTGTTATTGATGGAGGGAAGGGGCAGTTGCGTGCGGTAGTATCGGTGTGGACATGGCCAACTCCTATATGCGCATTAGCAAAGGAACCTGATCGAGTGTTTTTTTACAATCCGCAAACAGAAGATATCACCATGACACCACTCAAGGATGGTGATGCGGCTTCAATACTTTTACGTCGTATTCGAGACGAAGCGCATCGTTTTTCCAAGAAACAACACTCCAGGCGACGTACTCGAGCTGTGGTAGAATGAATGCATGAAATGGTTTCTCAAGACAATCATAAGTACTGTAGTGACGTTATATCTTATTTCCCGCGTATTTCCTCAAGTGCATTTTGCAAGTATGGGCGTACTCATTACTACGGGTATTGTTTTGACGATTCTCATAGTTATTGGAAAACCATTTCTTAAAATTCTCTTGTTACCTATTAATATCATCACATTTGGCATGTTTGCGTGGGTGATTAACATTCTGGTGTTGTACATTGCGACACTTTTAGTGCCTGGATTTGAGGTGGGCGCAATCACAATCCCATCTGTTGTTATTGGTCCATTTTTGTTTCCAACATATGAACTTTCGCGTTTTTGGTCAATGTTTCTTGTGTCATTTTTGGTATCGTTAGGAAATGGAGTGATTGGGTGGATATTGTAAAAAATAGAAAAGGAGTACGATGCACATATTTTTATTAGTTGCGCAAATTATATTATCTTTTTTGCTTGTTGGAGCAATTCTTTTGCAGGCACAAGGATCTGGAATCTCACCCGTATTGGGTGGGGGTGGTGAGCATTACCACACTCGCCGCGGGATTGAGAAAGTACTTTTTGGATTTACTATTATTGGTATTGTGTTGTTTGTTGTACTCAGCATCGCAAATGTCATGGTATTGCAATGAAGTTTTTACGCAAAACATATTGGTACGCAAGTGCGTATGCACATAAACATGGATGGGTGATTGTTGCTGCCATTGTTGCTGGTGGAATTCTTTTCAGCGCGTTTTATAGAGTGTTTGTTATGATTTCACAACTCAAGCGAACACAATACATTGGTCAGGTTGGCACGATGACTTTAGCCACGCTTCCCCGAGAAATTCAAGAAAAATTAAGTGTTGGACTCACACAAGTTGATGAACTTGGAGAAATACAACCAGGACTCGCAGAACGCTGGATTGTTGAGGATGATGGGAAAACGTATCGATTTTTACTCAAGAAGGATGTTCGTTGGCAAGATGGAAAAAATCTTGTTCCAAAAGATGTTGTGTACAACTTTACGGATACGCAGATTATTACCACAGATCACGAAGTTATTTTCAAATTAAAAGATCCATTTGTTCCGTTTCCTGTTGTGGTGTCTCAGCCTCTTTTTCGTGAGGTTGTAAAACGCACGTGGCTTGTATTTACAGAAAAATATATTGTTGGGACGGGGGCATACGCTATCGTCCGTATGCACCAAGAGGGTGGAAGAATTTTTGAACTTGAAATCGAGTCTCCTGATGAGCGCTTGGTGTATCGATTCTATCCCACAGAATCACAAGCGATATTAGCGTATAAAAAGGGTGAAATTGATCACATAGAAAATATTACGCACGTTAATGAATTGAGCGAGTGGAAAAGTACAAAAATCATTCCGCATCTTCGTAAAGATAAATATGTGGCGCTATTTTTTGATGTGAACAATCCGTTGTTTGAAAAATCTATCCGACAAGCATTGAACTACAGTATTCCAAAAATTATTGGAGAAATCCGTGCAGAAACACCCATTGATCCGCGCTCATGGGCATACAATAAAACGGTCAAGGAATATGCATACGATAAGGAAAAGGCGATATCACTTTTACTACGTTCTGTTCCAAAACAAAAACTTGCCATAGAACTTGCAACTGTTGCACAGTTTCAAAAAGATGCAGAAGACATTAAACAGTTGTGGGAAGATCTTGGAAATTCTGCAGTACAAGCATGCGCACAAAGTAAAGATGTGCAACAAAAATCAGATTGTCCAAACCTTGGAATTTCGGTGAAACTGCGCATTCAAAACGTCCCCGATGTCTCAAATTTTCAAGTCATGTTGATTGCACAAAACATTCCCAAAGATCCCGATCAATATTTTATGTGGCACTCTACACAGCAAACAAATTTTATGGGATATAAAAATCCGCACGTAGATAAATTACTTGAAGATGGGCGGAAAACATTGGATTTGAAGGAAAGACGCTCGGCCTATCTTGATTTTCAACAATACTTGATTGAAGACTCACCTGCCATCTTCCTAAAACACCTTACGTTATATACAATCGATCGCATATGAATACAAAAATTGCATTAGTGAGTGGATTATTAGTATTTACTTTTATTGTTGCTGTGACGATAGCATTACTTTTTAGTAAAAAGCCAGAAAAATCTTTATTAACACAGCCAACACCATCACAGACTTCAACAATATTACCAAGTTCAACACAAAAACCAATACAAACTTTAACCCCAACACAATCCCCTACGCAATTAGAAGTTCAACCATTAAAACAAACGCAACAAAAAAGGAGCACAATGAAAAAAGGAATAATTGCGACATCAAAAGGAAACATTACAGTAGAGTTTTATCCAGAAGAAACGCCAAAAACAGTAGAAAACTTTGCAACAAAGGCGAAATCAAATTACTACAAAGGACTCACGTTTCATCGCGTTGAAAATTGGGTGATTCAAGGCGGTGATCCAGCAGGAAACGGTACGGGGGGTGGAAAAATGCCAACCGAACTTTCTCAACGTCCATTTGTTATAGGAAGTGTTGGTGTTGCGCGTGGGGGAGATATTGCAGTTAGTAATGATAGTCAATTCTTTATTTGCACCACAGACTGCGCATTTTTAACTGGACAGTACACAAACTTTGGAACGGTTATTGAAGGAATGGACGTTGTGAAAAATATTGCGATTGGTGACACTATTCAAGGTGTGAGTATACTGGAATAATGAAAATCCTTTTTGGGATTGTGTGTGCGGTAGTGTTTGCCATTGCTCCGCTTGTAATTGTTACTGCACAAACCATACGTCCATGCGCAAATGCGTTTTCTTTGTCACGTGAGTTTGTGCGTGTATTGCGTGAAGGAAGATCTCATACAGCGTCGGAAATTACCCATACGCAACAGGTATTATTTACATGTTTTGATGCATTTCAATCTTGGGATACAACATTTTCTGCGTACGAACGTTTACCATATGTTTCTGATATTTTAGAAAGATTTTTGAGTAGACAGTACGCGCAGCTTCGTGACGTACGTATGTTTCTTCCGTACATCCATCAATTCATCCGCGTATATCCAAGTATTGTAGGAACAGAAGGGGAGAAACGATACATTATTCTTTTGCAGAATAATATGGAATTGCGTCCGACGGGAGGATTTATAGGTTCTTTTGTCTCTATTGTGTTTCGTGACGGAAAGCTTGTGGAGTTTCGACCAGAAGATATTTATGCTCCTGATGGCCAATTAAAGGGATACGTAAAACCTCCAGAAGCTGTAGAGAAATATTTATACCAAAAAGGCGGATGGAAACTGCGTGATGCAAATTGGGATCCGGATTTTTCACAAGCAGCGCAAACATTGTTGTGGTTTTTTGATAAGGGGGGATACCGCAACATTGATGGTATTGCAGCGATTACGTTTACAGGAGTGCAGGAGTACATGCAGATTTTAGGCCCACTCTACCTCCCAGACCATGATAAAGAGATTGATGCGGAGGGTTTATACGCATTTGCACAAAGTCAAACAGAACAAGGATTTTTTCCAGGAGCATCAAACAAACGCGATGTGTTAGGTGCGCTATCTCGCGCGTTTACGCGCACTATAGAGTCACTAACACCAGACCAAGTGCAACGTTTTGGACATACGCTTTTTCGGCATCTTGCGTCAAAAGACATCCAAATATGGGTAAAGGATAAAGATCTCGCAGAACTTATACACACACGCGGATGGGATGGAACACTACATACCCCCATATGTCGCACAGAAACATGTCGCAAAGATTATCTCTATATTGTTGAAGCAAATGTTGGAATTAACAAAGCAAATTGTTGTATTGATCGAACTGTTGCATATGATGTGTGGTTCAATAATGACACCACTGCAACATCATCACTTCGTATTGCATATACCAATCACAATCCGATCACACCTCAACCGCCGAAGTTTTATGGTGGAGGATATAACAATTACATGCGCGTGTTGCGCGATCCCCTGTGGAAACTGCACACAATATTGCGCGATAATGTATCTGTAGATTTTTCGTACACACAACAAGAAGCACACGGAAATGGTATGGCGCTATCAAGCGGAATGTTGGCTGATGTGGGTGGAGGTGAGTCGCATACATTTACATACATGTATGAACATGAACAACGCTATGATTTTTCTCGTCCGCAAGAATATGTGCTCACTATTCAAAATCAGCCGGGATTGCGAACGAACGAACACACCATCACGATTCATGTTCCACAAGACGTGCGTATCAATCGTGTTTCATCTTCCGCATATTACGTTAATCAAGAGAGCATGCTGACTATTCATACAGCGATTGATCAAGATTTTTTGCTTTCGTTTACAGTATCACGTAAATGATCTATACTGCGCGCATCTATGTTTACATGGGTGCGTCTGCATTGGAAAATTTCATTACTTTTTGTATGTGTCATTGTTGGGGGTGGTATATGGATATTTACCTCACGCACTCAAGCGCAAAAGAAAAAACTTGTTTTTGAACAACCTCAAATACGCACCCTTACACAAGAACTTGAAGTTTCCGGTCGTGTAGATGCGAAACAAAAAGCAGTATTAAAGTTTCTTGCTGGTGGAAAACTTACATACGTTGGCGCAAAAGAGGGTGACGTGGTGCGCAAAGGACAAACTATTGCATCAATTGACGCACGTGATCTTAAAAAAACGCTTGAAAAAAATCTCAATCTCTATACAATCCAGCGTAGTACCATTGATCAAAATAAATATGCTCGCAAAGATATTCATGGAAACTACACTACCGATCAACAAAATTACCAAGATCAACTCACATTAGAAAATACCGTGACAACGGTTGAGCTTCAGGATATCGCACTTAAAAATGCATCACTCTACTCACCTATGGCCGGCATTCTTATTGCATCACCCAAGCAAGTTGCGGGAACTATTGTTTCTTCCACAGATACGTTTACTGTTATTAACCCAGAAAGCATGATGTTCTCCGCTGATGTGGGCGAGGTTGATATTTCTCAAGTTCGTGAAGGAATGATGGCTGAAGTTGAACTTGATGCATACCAAGGACAGAAAATCCCGACGCGCGTGGAGCGTGTTGCGTATCAAAGTAGTGAGGCGAGTACAGGAACAGTGTTTGCTGTTGAGTTTCTTTTACCTTCGAGTTTTACGGGAGTGACATATCGACTGGGGATGAACGGAAGCGTGCATATTCTTTTGGATAAAAAAGAAAACGTATTGAGTATTCCAGTACGATCTCTTATTGAGCGCGATGGAAAAACATTTGTTGAGGTGCGCGATGGAAATAAAACGACAATGTGCGAGGTGACGCTTGGATTGGAAACTGATGAATATAGAGAAGTGATTCATGGGGTCACCACGTCCGACATGGTTGTGGTGCGGTAATCTATGTTACTTCATGTAGACCATGTTTCTAAAATGTACCGTATGGGTGATACTTCAATTTGCGCGCTAGACGATGTAAGTCTTGAAGTTGATGAAGGAGAGTACATTGCTATTATGGGGCAATCTGGGTCGGGGAAGTCAACGCTTTTACAGATTGCATCGTTTTTAGACCTTCCAACTTCAGGGAAAATATATCTTCGTGGGAAACGTACGGAAACATTACAAGAAACTGAACTCGCGCGTCTTCGAAACAAAGAAATTGGGTTTGTGTTTCAGCAGTTCAATTTGCTTCCAAAAACGTCTGCATTAGAAAACGTTGCACTTCCTCTTGTATATGCGCGTGTTTCTGATGTGGAACGTGTACAACGTGCAACAGCAATGCTTCAACAGGTGGGTTTAGGTGATCGTTTACAAAATACGCGTGCACAACTTTCTGGTGGACAACAACAGCGCGTGGCCATTGCGCGCGCGCTCATCAATAATCCTTCGATTATTTTTGCAGATGAACCTACAGGCAATTTGGATTCAAAAAGTGGTGATGAAATTATGCATATGTTTGATGATTTACATAAATCAGGAAAAACGATTATTTTGGTTACACACGAACATGACATTGCACAACATGCGAAAAGGCAAATTGTGATGCGAGATGGACATATTATTTCTGACACAAAAAAGAAGAAGAAATCATGAACATTATCAATACTCTGCATATTGCGATACGCGCGATTTTTACAAACAAATCGCGCTCATTATTGACAATGCTTGGCGTCATTATCGGTGTTGGTGCAGTGATATTACTCATTGCTATTGGAAATGGACTGCAAGTGTATATTACAGGTCAATTCGATTCTTTGGGTGTGAACACTATTACGATTGTTCCAGGAGAAGTCTTTAGTAGTTCTGGAGGATTTGGGAGTAGAGAAAATCAGGTTGCCGCGTTCGCAAACAACAAACTTCGATATAGCGATGTGCGTGACATCGCAAAAATCCAAGAAGTAAAAGCAGTGGCTCCAGTTGTGCTAGGAAGTACGAAAGTTACATATCAAAATATTTCAAAAAGCAGATCTGTTGTAGGAACGGTGGCGGAGTATTCGATCATACGTAACACAAAAACAGAAAAAGGGGTATTTTTTGATGACGCAGATAATGAGGGGAATCGTCGTGTTGCGGTGTTGGGGTGGAATATTGCAGATGAGTTATTTAAACAAACCGATCCTATTGGAAAAACAATTCGCATCAATGGACAGGCATTCAAAGTACATGGTGTTGCGGAGAAAAAAGGTGGAGGATTTGGTGGGCCCCAATTTGATGATTATCTTTTTATTCCATATTCCACGTATGTTGATATTTTTGGTGATACAAAAGTGAGTCAAATTATTGTGCAAGCGCGCGATAAAGAAATGGTGCAATCTGCCATTACCACCATAAAAAAACAACTTTTGAAGCGACTTAAGGTTGATGAATTTTCTGTCTTTGAAACAACAGAAATTTTGAAGGTGATTAATCAAATTCTTGGCGTATTAACGCTTGGACTTGGGGGCATTGCGGCAATTTCGCTTGTTGTGGGTGGGATTGGAATTATGAACATCATGCTCGTGTCTGTGACTGAACGTACGCGTGAGATTGGATTGCGAAAAGCCTTAGGAGCAACGCCCAACACCATTCTTCTTCAGTTTTTGATTGAATCAAGCATGCTTTCTGTGTTTGGTGGTATGATCGGTGTGCTTTTGGCTTGGATTCTTGCGCTTGTGATCAATAATTTTTTCCCTGCTGTGGTGACAATGTCGGCTATTGCATTGGCTTTTGGTGTATCCGCTGGTATTGGTATTATTTTTGGTGTTGCTCCCGCACGACGTGCAAGTAAACTTTCTCCCATTGAAGCGTTGCGATACGAGTAACTCTAGAGTAGGCTAAAAGTATGCGCTTTTTACTTGTTCTTTTAAGTACGACCGTTGTTATCGGTGGTGTGGGTGGATATGTGGTGATGAAAAAGGGAATTGCTCTCAATCCGTCCTCTATTTTCTCCCTTTTTACCAACAAAAAGGGCCAAGAGGAATCTCCAGGAGAATCTCCTTCTCCATTGTTCGATGGAGGCGCTATTCTTGGAACAAGTCAGGAGGTTATAGAAAAAACAGCAAGTACAGTAGAAAAGGTTGTAACGCCGTTTGCAAAGCAGGTAGGCGTGAATGTGAATACTTCCTCATCACAAGCACCGTCCTCACAACAATCCGGACAAATCAATGTGAATCAAGCAGTTGAACAAATCAAAGCAAACGTATCTTCTATACCACAAGAAGTGTTTGATCGCGCGCGGTATGACTATTGTCAGCAGGTAGTGAAAGAGTATGAGCACAAGAAAGTGGAGTAACAATGTCAATTACACAAGAAGTTTCTAGAATGTATGAATCTGTGAAGCGTATTTTTGGAGGAGGTCAATCTTCTGTTCAAGAATTTTCACAACTTGAATGCGTTGATGCTCAAAATATTGAGAGGTATCTGGAGAGTTTTCAGGCTCTTTTTGAGATGTATAACAACATTGACAACGTTGGTATTCCAGAAAATTTGCATACTTCAATGGAAAATACACATGCAACAAAGAGAGTATTACAAAAACTTCCTTCTATTAATGATTTGTTTGCAGAGAATCATGATAATCCTCCTATTCAACGTTTTCGTCGTTTTCTTAAAGCTGTGTATAAAATGAAGAGGATGGCAAATGTGGGCGGAGGGTTGCGCCGTCAATATCCCGAAATGGACGCGCTTACTTTAGATGAGCAGCATCCAGAAGCATTGTTATTTCACTTAGAGGCTGGAATATCTGATGAAGGTCTCTCTTTTGCAACAACACTTCATTTGATTGAGATGTATTTGAATAAAATTTATGCAGAAAGCTTTACTCAGTACAGTTTTAATCCACGCAAGGATTGGTTAACTGATGTGTGTATGGAGCTCATGATAGCAAACGAAAGTCTACCTGTTGAGAGAAGAAATGAACGAATTCATGAATTATATGTGTTAGTAAATGAAACATTGGGGTGGATAAAAGGGTACTCACATATTCAACCAGCATTGCGAGAGGAGGCGCTGTTTGATCCTTTGGAAGCTAATGGGTTTGAAGTTGTGTATGTGGATGTAACTAATCTTGAAGAAGGAGATGACCTTGTTCGTCAGTTAGTTGAGTTTGATCAAACATGTTTTCAAGGATCTCCAACAGGATCTCCTGAACATACACCGCCTTTGTTAACAGCAAAGGATGTCATTTCTGGTGTGAAGGAGCATGCGAATCGTTTTGTCGTGTTGAAAAAAGATAGAAATTTTTGTGTTGTATTACAGGTGTGTCAAAGAGAAAAGAGGCATGACGTACATATCATGAGTCTCGCGGTGCATCCTAAACATAGAAGTCAGGGGCTTGCTAAAACTTTACTCGATTGGGTGGATGCGGAGACAGAGAAGTTGGGTGAGAATGTTATTACACTGCGTGTAGATCCAAATAACACACCTGCTTTAAAACAGTACTTGCGTCAAGGGTTTGTTGTTGCTGGGGTGCGAAGTGGTATCAAGGATCATCCAAATGTTGTAACGCTTGCATTGACGAAACGATTAGATGTTCAGCTGCAATACACAACAGATGAAGAAAAACGCGTATCTGTTAATAATTTGAATGAAATTAATGAGTTATGTTCCTCTGGCTTTAGAGGAATGCAAATAGAGCAAGGTGATGAAGATTCTTTACTTGTTATGAAAAAAATTGACGAGCAAAGTAAAGATAAGTTTCCTGTTTGGTCATAGTTGCTTTTTGCATGAGTATTTTTCCCCCATGCTAGAATATCCCCATGGAACTCGATCATGAACTTGTCGAACAGATCTCACAATTAAAACAGCGCGCTTTCGACGTGCTTTCTCGTCTAAAACTAGAAGAAAAACTCACGCTCATTGCGCAACTTGAAGAAAAAGCGGCTGACCCACAACTGTGGAACGATCAAGCACATGCGCGTCAAGTGACACAGCAACTTTCTGCGGCAAAAGACGATGTTGCCACCATCAGGGAACTTCAAAAAGCGGGTGAAGATTTGGACGCGCATCAGCAGCTCATTCAAGAAATGGGTGATGAGGCCATGCTTGCCGAACTCCAATTAGCAGTGAAAACGTATGAAAAACGTATTGATGCGCTAGAACTTCGCGTGTACTTTTCTGGAAAATATGATGCGTTGTCTGCAGTGGTCTCGATTCATTCTGGTCAAGGTGGAACCGAGGCGATGGATTGGGCAAGCATGTTGCAACGCATGTACTCGCGCTACTTTGAACGACAGGGGTGGAAGTTTAACTTGGAGGAGGAATCGCGTGGCGAAGAAGCGGGAATCAAATCATGCACCTTCATGGTGTATGGAAAATATGCCTACGGCCAGTTAAAAGGTGAGACTGGAACACATCGTCTTGTACGTTTGAGTCCATTTAATGCCGATAGTTTACGTCAAACCTCATTTTCTGGAGTTGAGGTGATGCCATTGGTTGAGGACAACTCCTCTGAAGTTGAGGTAAACGAAGATGAAATTGAGTGGCAGTTTAGTCGCGCAGGCGGCAAGGGTGGACAGAACGTGAACAAAGTGAACACTGCAGTTGAGTTAACGCACAAACCTACGGGAATCAAAATTGAGGTGCGGCAGGAGCGAAGTCAGGAACAGAATCGCAAAATTGCATTGACGTTGTTAAAATCCAAACTTGCTGAAATGGAAGAACAAAAGTATCAAGATGAGATGGCAAAAATAAAGGGAGTGCATAAAATTGCTGGATGGGGCAATCAAATTAGAAATTACGTGTTGCATCCATATCATTTGGTAAAAGATGTGCGAACAGAGGTGGAAACCTCGGATACGCAAGCAGTGTTGGATGGGGATTTGGATATTTTTATAAGCGCAGAAGTGAAGAGGGAGCGCTAATTTACATGAGAATTTTCTTGAAATAGTTGAAGTGTTGCGAGTTTTTGTCTTATTTTTTGTGGAACGAAATGAGACTTAGAGTCAAGAGTGAAATTCTTAACAACTCTTTCACTTCTCCCTCTACCAGTAATCAGTTGAATTGCAACAAAACAAAATGGATTTGCTGGCTCTTGTCGCGTAAGTCCTTCAGCCATCTCTTTGCCCTTTTTTATTTTTGCAGACATTTTTTTCGTTGCTTCTAAATCATTTGTTGCTCGAATCCACTCTTCAGTAAGACCGTTGCCAACACAATCTTGTTTTGGGTTAGCAAGTTGAGTAAGTAGTGCCTGCGCCGGACCTAAATAGAATTGAAAATAATAGTATGTTTTAAGCTCTGGAATTTTTTTCATATTGAATATATATCACACCATATCAAAATAGTCTATTTTAGGGAAAATATGCTACAATCCTCCTTTGTAAGGAGAAGATATGGCAACAGAGATAAAAATTAGAGGGCAGAAACCAATTATATTGCGCGGATATACTTCTGCTGCTAAAGAGGTACCTAAGTTTGCGAAAAAATTTCAACAAATTACAGCACTTGGAAAACTTATAGTGTAGAACCTTGCGAATGACGCTGAGGTTGATCATGGAACTGAAATTTCAACTGAAGATGGTAGAACATTGCACAAACTTAAACCGGGTGAAAGCATCACAGGAGAGGTTCTCTCTTTACAACTTATTGAACACATACGATGTCTTCCGCTTTCTTTTGCTCCGCAAAGTTGAGCATTTTCTTCCTTGAGTTTCCACTTTTGCAGATGATATAGTAGATCAACGATGTAGCGGAGGGATAATCATGGAGAACACAACGATCGTCAAGGACTTTGGATCTGCGATGGAAGCTCCTGTG
>Ga0172370_10005126_pt1 | contig 17069 bp, 7 predicted proteins | sample LakKiv5m_FD_114538 | JGI IMG/M metagenome (GOLD analysis project Ga0172370, IMG submission 114538) | Freshwater microbial communities from Kabuno Bay, South-Kivu, Congo - kab_022012_11.5m | ecosystem: Environmental > Aquatic > Freshwater > Lake | place: Democratic Republic of the Congo...
ACCATTCCATCGGGCGTAACTTTGGGCTGATATATTTTTTTGTGGATTGTTAATGCCTGTTTGCCTGAATACGAGGCAAAAACCTTTGCCGCCCTTCCTGTGGGAGCAAGCAGAACCGTTTCATAGCCCAGTTTTGGTGCAGCTTTTACGAGTGCGCTTAGCAGGGTGGTTTTGCCGGTTCCGGCATATCCTTTAAACAGAAATGCCTCTCTGTGCCCACGGTTTAAAACAAATTCGGCAAGTGCCAGTATCAATATCCGCTGCCCTTCGGTAGGCTCGAAGGGGAAATGGTCGAAAATCATATCTTCAACATCGCGAATTTCCATCAGATTATTTAGGATGTAATACTATTTTAGTGAAAAACGATTACTTTTCAGCAGAGAATAGTTGTCTGCTTCATTTTTTTGCCTTATACCATACTGTTTTTCAAAATAATTCCCAATTCCTAATTCTTCATTCCTACTTCCTAATTTCCACCACAAACTTGCATTTGCCAACTGCGCTACCGTTGCTGGAAACAATGGCAACATACATACCCGGCGGCCAGGATGAAATATCTATGGCAACACCTTTTTGGCCTTTAAGCACCGGTTTACTGCAAATAAGGTTACCCAGTAAATCGTAACAATGGAATTGAATGTTTTGATGGTATTCAGTATTTTCAAACTCAAACTTTACTTTATCTTTTGCAGGATTCGGAAAGGCATTTATAGATATGGTTTTCAGACTTTCGTTGTATTGCCCAGGGGTGGGAGCATCTATACCTACAACTATATCGCATTCAGATAAGTTAATAATTCCACTTTGTGGAGGGCCTGTTGTGCAAAGGCTATCGTACGCATAATTACCGGTGTAGAGGCTATCATATTCGAGACCAGGGTTTAATTTGGTTAAAAAAATATCCCAATTATTTGATTGTTGATAAACGGAACTATTTACCAGCTTATTAGAAAATACTTTTTTTAGATGATAGGGTTCATTATTATTTAAATACTGTCGGTAATTATAGATATTCAAAAAAACTGAGGTGTCAATAATGACCTCTCCTGGTGGGGCAGGATTCTCCCACTGAGAATTTCCAAAATATGAAGCTAAAACATAAACTGAGTCTAACTGTATAATGTCATAAAACAAACCAATATTATAATTCTGATTTAATTGATTAAAATCAAATACTTTATAATTTATTTCATTACCATTTTTATCAAAATTCATAAATAATCCCTTAAGTCCATAACTAATTTCTGTATATCTACCAACTCCAATAAAGTTTCCATTTGACAATTCAATGACATGATGTGCTTGACCAAGTAAAGTATCATTTAATCCAAAAGGCAAAACCCATTTTTCAATTCCTGTATACTCAATTAATGCAAAAAAGGGTCTTAAATAAACTATACCCGATGGACCCCAAGGGTTTTCCCAATAGACGTCGCCTACAATCAACAGATTATTTTCTCTCGTTAAATTAAGGCTTGAACCAAAGGGTGCATCTGATTGAGGATAATCTGATCCCTTGCAATAAGCATTGATCCACAATAATTCACCTTGTTCGTTAAGTTTAAACAAATGTACAGCTTCATTTTCCTCCCATTGATTTACCATTACAACTATGTCACCTGATGGGAGTTCTAAAATATCTTGAGCCCATGTACTAAGACTATTAGTTCCGGTATATATTTTGCACCACTCTTTTTCCCCACAGACATTGAGCTTCATTACATAAGGATACCATTTACCTGCCGAATATGAAAAGATAGCACCACAGGTCAAGATGCCACCTTCAGCAGTTTGTTCAATTGCATTTGTTATCACATATTCCTCTTCTGCACTTATTACTTTATCCCATAGTAGGTTGCCATTAATATCCGTTTTTATCAGCCAAGACCATTGCTTAAAAATTTGTCCAAAATTATTACCAAAATTTCCTCCAATAAGGTAACCTTTATCGTAGGTTTCAATAATATCACCAGGAAAATCGTATTGATTGTTTTGTGAATAGTATTTTGGCCAGGTTTGTGACAATGCCTGGCAAACGGTAAAAAAGAAAATTATAAGAATAGATATTTTAAATGTTGCTTTCATCTTTGCATAATTTTTATCGTCAATTTTTCAACTCATTTCGACATATCTCGACAGGTTCAATTTGCCAGCAGGTATATAACCGGCAGGTATATAATTTGTGAAGATTGGGTGATGATTATTATTTAATTAATGTAAACTTCGTACTTTCAATCATATTAATATTGTTGTAAAGCGTAACAATATAGACTCCCGGTATCATTTTGCGTGTGTCGAATACATACTTATCTTCAGCAGTTTTAACCGGAATTTCCGAAATAAGCTTTCCAGAATTGTCTGTAACAATCATTTTTCCAGAAAATGTTACCATATCGAGTTTCCATGATAGAATTACATTGTCTTTCGCGGGGTTAGGGAATACTTCGATATGCTTTTTATCTTTTCCTATTGGATGCATCATTTGTTCGTACCTTATCTCTTCAGACGATTTTAACATATCGGGTAAGAGTATTGGTTCGGAGTAAACGGTTTTATTGAGCGACAACAAGTAGTTACGTGCAAAGGCAGAAGCTATTCCTGATTGCTGCATTTGGATATTTTGCAATCCGGCCGTTTGTACCGAATCGGGGATGGCTCCGTTGAGTTCGGTCATCAGGTTACAAAAATCAACCAGCTTCTGGTGTTCGGCCTGCTGCTCTGTAGTAAGGCCGAATTGTAAGGGTATTTCGTTCAACACAGCAAATTCCTGATTAATGTTGCCCTGTTCAATGTGTAAAAATGCCAGTTCGTATTTTGCTTCGGGCGAAGCCATTGTGGTTAATAACAAAACAAGGCTGTCGGTGGAAGCTGACGGATTTATTGTATCGGTGAGGTATTTGATAACCAGTTTATGGAAGGCATTGGCCTGCTTTTGTGAATAATATGCAAGTTTCGATTGCAGTTGTTCATATACCGAAACCAGGCTGCGTCCCTGTAATATCTGACCCATCATGTAATCGGGTAATGGGGTGGCACGATTGCCGATTTTTTCGATCAATCCATCATCTTTAGAACTTTGCGGATTGGCTACCATCACATCACGTATCATGGCATCAAACAAGACGTTTTCTTTTTCAATTGCGGCACCGATAATCGTGTCTGTAAGGTAAGGCGAAGTGCTCATCAGTTCGGTATAAACCTGCATACTTTCGGCGGGTATGCTTGTTGCCAAATACTGTTTTAAATCATCCGTGTTACCGCCGTCTTCGAGCAATGCGAGAATTATCCTTAACGAATCTGCCTGTTGTTCGGCCTTAGCCACTTCTTCCCGTAATTCAAATTCATCAAAATCACCCTCAAATAATGGAGGACAGCTTTCCTCATTCCAAATTGCACCAGTTACTGCAAAAGGTGCAACAGTTAAGGGAGTATAGAAATTTGGTTTAAGTGGTACTGAAAGACTAATATGGTAGTAATAGGTAATATGTTGTGTCTGGTTATTAATATCAGTTGGAGTACCTGACGGACCTGTCCAACTGAAAAGATTGCCTGCTGGTCCATCAGGCTGTGGAAGGTTTGCTCCCTGGTATTTTGCAATGCCGGTTCGCGATGTTCCAAATATGGAACTTTTGGTTATGGCAATATCGTAAGAATTATTTATAAACTCGTTGCATTTCATTGATAACCCTGTTAATCCGCTAACACTTCGGTTTTCATTTTGAGCCAATACTCCTGTATATACTTTATCAAAAGTGTTGCGATAAATCATGTTATTGGCTTCACCGGATTGATTAATAATTGCACCAATTGCTTTCCGGCTACCCGACAGTGGCGCATCTGACCTAATATTATTTTCCGTAATACAGTAACCCGAACAATGATCTAAGTAAAAAGCGTAAAGCGTATCGTAGGTAGAACCATCACCTGAATTCACCGACATCCTAAAAATATTTGAACTTAAATTTACATTTGGGACGGCTGAAATGTATATTCCACGCTTGTTATTGCTAAATGTCGTGTTTTTAATTGAACAAGTACGGTTTGAGTGGATTCCATAAGATTTTATTCCATAATTTAAACCAGCAAATTGAGTAGAAAAATACTGTGTGCCATTAATTGTATCATTTTCAGATTCTTGATCTACCTGAAACATAGAGTTCATACTATAGATTCCATTGCCACGCTGATTGAACGGAACAGTGTTTTCAAGGGCATTTATGAAGTTACATCCGTTGAAATCAATCCCGTTAACTGATGTCATCATAACCGAGTATTGCGGAATTTGGTTGTAGGGCAAAACGGTCGTAGTTTCGAAGGTACATTGGGTAAAATAACCTACATTATTATTGTTAGTGTAGGTATAAGGTTCAAACACCACACCCGTTTTATTATTCCGGAAAACGGCCTTTGTGGCATAGATCATCCCACCGCCATCGCCATAGGTAACTTCGCCACTACCCTCTGGAATAATAGTTTTACCAAGCCTTACCGCCACCAAAGCATTTTCAATTATTCCTCCATTGATTATTTCGATTAATCCCTGGTTTGCTTCTGTTTGAGAAAGTGATGGATTTCCGCATACTTCGATGCCTTGCCATTGGCCTTCGCAAGCATTGGTAAGTATGCCTCCATCAAGGATAAGTTTGGCGCCGGGTTCGATGATTATTATTGATCCTGCCGGCATAGCAATTCTTGCGTTTTCATTAATAGTAAGTGTTGCACCTGCATTTACTTTCACATTTCTGTTTAAGCGCATAAATGAGTTCCAATTTGTATTGTTCGCAATAACAAGTGGTTGTACACCATGTATACAAGGCAACGGAATTTCCCAAACACCTCTCCCCCAGGTTCCTACTCTTAAACTATTGCTTACATAGTTAATTTCTATTCCGTTGCTTGAAACATGAGGTAACTCTTTCCCAACCAATTTCCATTCATTTCCTGCAACATTCATCATTTCGTTGTTAGTATAAAACACACCAAATTCTGTTGCAAAATACACACCACCATTACTTTCTCTTTCAGCTGCAATACAAAGTTCTCGTGCAGTTGTGTAAGGTATATTAAGTGAAATGTCAGTATAATCAATGTTTTCAGGATTAGAATAATCTATTATATAAATCATCTCATGAGCGAATGGCAAGTAGTTTTCGTTTGAAGAGCTGGAATAAGCAAGATAGATTATATCAGGGTTATCTGGGTCGATTTCAATTGCAGATATCCATGTATCCGTTCTTGGGATTGTCAATTCTTCCCAAATTACTTCATTGGCCGGGGCATTTGCATTTTTTGTCAGGAATACGTGCCATGTTCTTATATGGTTTAATGAGTCTTCATTATAAAGATGTACGTAAAGATAATCGGCATTGTTGTACGGTGTGTATAAGCCAAGTATATTTATCAGGTTTGAATTTGGGAATAGGCCTCTAAAATTTGAAATAAATGAATTATTATGATTTGGTAATCCGTGGTCAATTGCCCGAAAAACTTCCTCCTTATTGATAGAATTAATAAAAAATTTATTTCGGAAGAAAACAGATGGAGTCTGTTTGTTTAGTACACCTATTGTTTGCCAATATGCTGTACAGAAATTACTTACAGTATCTGATGAGTTAAAAGCATTGTTTGAATATCTCCAATATCCCCATTGTCCTGAACCCCACATATTATTCGGATCCTTATTGTCAATCAAGGGTTTCATTCCATCAACACCAAGCTCGTATATCCAGTTCCATGTTGGGTTCCAATTTGGTTCATATTCTGAATCAGTTAACTTAACACCATCATGATACAGACCAACCAATATATACTCTGGATTTGAGTAGGAGGTTGCCATTTTTTCGACCATTGCAACACCCAGTCCATCATACATGGGTTGCCATGTAAGACCACCATTGATTGATTTTTCGACACCCCCATGAGTGCATGCCCAAACATGATTAGAATTATAAGGGTCGTAAACCACATCTTCAACATCAACATGAACAGTAGAATAATAGTGTAGAAGCCCAGAATTGATATTATATTTGCACAAAATTGTACTAAACGATACTATGATATCTTCTCCGTTAACAACTTGCTCTACACCAAATCCATGTCCATTACCAAAAGATTTATAATCAACATGTGAGGCGATTAAATTCCATTGGTTACTGGCCTCAAAATCATAATAATAAAACGAATGGAATAGGGAGTGTTTTGAATCTATATAAATATATCCTGGTTTAGCCTTTGAAACTTCAATAATAAAACACTGATCCCGACTATCTCTTGATGTTAATATTGTATCCGGTTGTACTGACATCTCGTCCCAATGTTCGCCATAATTATGAGATGTCATAATTTTCCAAGCCGTATCAGCTTCTACATATGTTGAAGAATAGAGAATTGAATCGTTTCCGGGTTTCATTTCTAAATCAAATGTAAGTCCAGATAATACTCTTGTCCAGCTTACAGTGTCAGATTCACAATTTGCGGCTTTAAAAATTCCATTTGATGTTGCGGCATATAATATTGAAGGATTTTGGGGATCAATTACCAATTTGTAAATTATTGTAAAAATACTCAGCAAAGTATCCTTATTAGCGATTTGCGTCCAATTTTGTCCTTCGTCAGTAGTTCTCCATATCCCACCGGTTTTCCCTATCCACGAACTTCCGCCATCAGTGTTTCCACTGGTAGATGCATACCAAATGTGATGGTTGTTAGGATGAAAAACCGCCCAACTACAACCTGATTGAGCCCATTTTGTATCTGATCCAGTTTTATTCCATGTATTTCCATAATCGGTCGAATAGAATAACCCCCCCGCTAATGAGCCGGTGAGCATAAACTGCGAAGAAGCAGGAGTGCCGTCATCAAAAAATGTTAAAAATTCAACAGGGCCATTTCCTTTAAAAGTATTACTTTGATTAACTACATTTGGTCCTAATTCATGCCACGGCGCCTCGGTAACGTAATCATAAGTATCCTGCAAATTCATATAGAAGCTATACTCAGCATCGAAGTATTTTGTAAAATCACCATGCGGAGACACACGTGGTTCCCAAATCTTTTCGAATTTCTTAAATTCTTTAAACTCTCCGCCACCGGAATAAAAGTAGATGCTATCTATGCTTGTTTTGAGGCTATCTAAGTAATTTTCCATTTTTTGTCGGATAACATAAAAATTCTGATTCGGTATCATTTTGGTAAGATAAGAGTTTAATTGTCCAATACTATCCGCTATTAATCCGAAAGAGAATAAACAACTGATAAAAACTGTCTTCATTTTTGAAGAGAATAGATTCATTTTGTTTTTAGTTTTCATTGTATTATGATCTTTTGTCACTATAATTCATTACTTTTAATAAAAAAGTAATAAAAGGCTAAGATAATCAAGAAATCATCAAAAAATTCAGAACTTTCATAATCCCTGGATTTCTTTAAAACCAAAATGCGCTTTCTCATCGCACGAACATTAGAAATTTATGGACGAACATCGGTTTCATTGAACAAACCTTGTTGAAAGTTGCTTAAAAACTGCTCGGAAATTATTTTTTCACTAAATGAGTTAAATCCTTTTTTACCAGAAATGTTGAGCAAGGTAGCAGGAATAATCCAAAATTGTGAAGAACTTAAAGGATAAAAATCACTGTTATCCGGCAAAATAAATGAGATGGTCGAAAACCCAATTCCCAATTCCTAATTAACTACTTACGCCTTATTCCTTACACCTTTTAATTATTAAAAAGGATATCCGATGCCAAAGTTCCAGATTACATCTTTCATTTGCAAGCTACTTAATTGCCACCTGCTACCTTTTGGCATTGCAGGATCCCTCAGGGGAGCGGCACCATCGATCCTGAAAATGAAAAACGAAAAATCGAACCTGAAGCCAATACCTCCGTCGATTGCAATTTCGTTGAGAATTTCGTTGAAATTAAATTTCCCGCCCGGATAACTTTCGGAGTTGTTTAAAAGCCAGATATTCCCAAAGTCGGTAAAAAGGGCTCCTTTTAAAAAACCATACACCGGAAACCTGTATTCAAGGTTCGCCTCAAGAATGATGTCGCCCATTTTTTCGAAATAGGTTGTCGATGTATCCTGGTACGACCCCGGTCCGAGCGAACGGTATTTCCACCCCCGCATATCATTGGTTCCGCCGCCATAAAATCCTTTTTCAAAAGGCAATACCACCGAATTTCCCATGGGAACACCCAAACCGAACAAATTTCGATAGACCAATGTGCTATTTTCACTAAAAGTAAAATAATACCTGAAATCTATGTCGGAGCGAAGGTACTGGGAATATGGAATATTCCATACCGTGTAAAGTCCATTTTCGTTTTTGGGGGTATTCAGGATTGAGTTACCGAAATCCAGCAAATTTCCGGCTGATTCGAAATTCCATCTGAAAAAAGTAAAATTCTTAACCTTGTTCCGTACCTGATCATTATAAAGATAACTGTACTTGATCGCCATAATGAAATGGTCGGTATATTGGTTTTTAAGCCTGGGGTCATTCAGTGCGTTTATTTTCTGAATAAAAGCCGAATCGGGAAATATTGAAACCGAGTTAATCTCGATTGGGGTCAGGCTATGTCCGACAAATTCCTTCGATCGCCAGTTATAGCCAAAGGAAATGTTCGTGACGTACCTTTTGTAATCCGGCCGGTTCTGAAAGTTTGTTCCGGTTTTGATTGTTGTTCGTGGCCGTAACAATTTCGGAATTCTGTCCTGTGAAACTGGCAGCAGAAATTTAGGAAAATCAAGACTTACCTCTGCTCCTGTTTCAAAAGTATTGAAAAACAGAAGGACATTATTCTTCTTCGCAACCCCACCCTGTTGCCATTCAACACCGCCGGTGAGTTTAAAAGTAAGTACCTCGGCACCCCTGAAAATGTTCAGATTCTGATACACAAAATTGCCATTCATGCCCAATTTACCTCCCGAAGTGGTTCCTTCGGTTTCGACCGAAAACGACTGAACCGGCCTTCTGACTAGATTAATAGAACAATCAAGGTAATTTTTTAACGAATCGGGTGTACTGCTTTTATCGGCGACCTCCTTAAAATTGATGGAGGTATATCCAAACAAGGGCAGACCTGACAATTGCTTGTAAGTGTTTTTCTCGTCGGATTGCCTGTAAATCTGCATGGGTTCCATTAATATTGAGTTCCGGATGGACCGCGGCCGGACTTTTAAATTATCGTTATAGTAAAACAAGTAGCGATTAATGCCATTTTCGACTTTAGGATTTACAAAAACCTTCGTCCCGGTTGTGTCAGTCTTCAGGGGATTAAAATCGGGACGGATCAAAAATTTATTAATGAGATACTTTTTATGATCCTTTTCCTGATAAATCACCGAATCATTGTTTACCGGAATCTGAAGTTGTTCAATGTTCAGGTAAATATCCAGGCGTCTGCTTTTAAAAGCGCTGTCGATCTGGAAATAAACAAATTCCGGTGAAAAGTAGAAATATCCTTTATCTCTTAACATATCCGACACCCTGTATCTTTCATCGTCTAATTTTGTGGCATCATAAATCTGCTTTTTCCTGATCAGTGAGTTCCCAAAATCCTTAATCATCAAATTACGGATAGCAGTATCAACAATGTTTAACTGGATGTCTTTTACGCGATAAGGCTCGGTAAGTTTGATTTTATAAAAGACCTTCGCTTTTTTGTATTTTGTCTTTATCCGGGTTTCGATAGCGGAGTTAAAAAAACCATGGTTATCCAAATAAAGATTCAACTGATCTACCGATCTGTCGATAAGAAACCTGTCGAGAATTACAGGTTCCTGGCCAAGGTTTCTGTTGAGCCAGCTTTTAAACTTTGTTGTTTCCCCTTTGCTCGTAAAACTGTTTACCCAGACACCAAGCCGAATGATACCAAGGAAATTTTTGTTCGGGGTTTGCTGTAGAAGTCCAGGAAGATCGCCGGGATCGAAATTGAGCGTTTCGACATGACTTTTTGATTTATCAAGCGAAACACTGTTTTTAGTTAATAGGAATTCACTATCCTTCAGGTTACGTGTCAGGTTACAACCCGCCAATACAAAACCTGCCATGGTAAAAATAAAAACAATATAAAATAATGAATTTTTCAATGCTCAACCGGGCGTTTATCCTTTACAAAAGTAGCAAAATTGAATCTCCATGAAAGGGTCAGCAAAAAATAGCTCCATCAAACGAATTTATGCTGATTAAAATTTTACGAATATTTTTTTCAATTTTCTTTGTCGGAAAAAAAATAACTGTACATTTGCACTCCCATTTAGGGGATAGTTCTTTATAAGGGAGTTTAGCTCAGTTGGTTTAGAGCATCTGCCTTACAAGCAGAGGGTCATAGGTTCGACTCCTATAACTCCCACGAATTTCAAAGCCGCTTCCAGGAGCGGTTTTTTTTTGCCCGCAAATCAGGCTTTTATCTCCTGCTTTTAAATTACGCTTTACTTTGTACCCGCAATATCAAACAATAAGTATGAAATTCGCTTTTCAGAGAAGCAGTTATTACCTTGGTTTACTTTTCATTTTTTCGTTGCCTCTTTTTGTAAAGGCATTACCTGTGATCATTGCTGCATGGGTCTTAAGCCTGATTATCGAAGCCTTTTTAAACCGGAAGATCCAGCTTAATCTGAATATCCCTGCGATCCTTTTGCTGGTGTTGTACGTTTTTTACGTTAGCGGTATGTTGTGGTCTGCCGACAAAAATACATGTCGTTTCGCACTTGAAGTAAAGTTTTCGTTGTTTCTTTTTCCGGTCATTGTTGCCTCAAATAAGTTGTTTTTCAAAGAAAACTTTATCAAATTATTGTTAGCTTTCATTTTCGGTTGCATTGCCACTGCACTGATTTGTATGATTGTGGCCCTGCGTGAATCAATAATTTTTACGGCAACAGGTATCCGTTTCGATACCATTGATCCTGATTATGCCAATTGGGAATTCGGAGGCAGTCATTTCAGATACATTAACCTGTCACTTTTTTTACACCCCACTTATTTTTCACTCTACCTTTTGTTTGCCTTGATAAGTATCGTAGTAATCCTGCGACAAAAAATAATATCGAACAGACATCTTATTTACACCTTGAATGCCGCAAAACCTTTGTTCCTGTTCATGATTTACCTGCTTTCGTCCAAGGCTGGCTTAATCAGCGCGGTGATGCTCCTGATTTTTTATTCGGCTATTCTTTTTAAAAGACATAGCCAAAGATTGATAAATATTGTAACGGTATTGATCACCCTCGTATTGGTTTTTATCACTTTGCAAAATCCGCGATTCTCAACCATCGCTGATGCCATTCAGAATCCTGAAATCATTGATAATAACAGCAGTGACGGGAGTTTAATTTCGCGTTTTCATATCTGGAAAGCAGGGATTGAAGTCGTCCGCGAGAACTTCTTTAGCGGGGTAGGTCCGGGTGATACCAACGATGCACTGGTTAAAAAATACGAAAATTACCACTTTCGGGATCCTTTCCGTATAAGAGCCAATGCCCACAACCAGTTTCTCGAAACCTTTATTGATCTTGGGCTGATTGGGTTTTTAATTTTAGTGGGTGTATTGGTTTTTCCAATCAGAAAATCTTTCCAGGAGGAAAACATTATTTTTCTGCTTTTCCTTATGCTCACCGGCTTTAATTTTCTTTTCGAATCGATGCTGAACACCCAGGCCGGTGTGATCTTTTTTGGTTTTTTTTATTGCGTTCTGAGTATAACCGACAAATCAGATATTCGGTTAAAAGCCGGCACTATAACTCAAAGACATCTGGCGAATTAGCAGATAAACAACAACAGTAAACTAACTATCTCAGATATTTCGACATAATCCGGTACAATTCATCCGACTTAATGGGTTTTGAAAGATAATCGTCACAGCCGGAGTCAAGACTGATTTCACGATCGCCTGATAAGGCGAAAGCAGTTTGAGCAACAACCGGAATATTTGGGTTGATAACTTTTATCGCCGCGGTTGCTTCATATCCATTCATCACCGGCATTCGCACATCCATGAGTACGAGATCGAAATCTTTTCCACCCCTGATAAACTCCACAGCTTCCTTTCCGTTGTAAGCTCTTAAAACTTTTACTCTGCTTTTGCGTAGCATCAGATCCAGCAACTGGAAATTTGAATCTTCGTCTTCGGCAATCAAAATTTCCCTGTCTGCCCAATTCGGGCTTTCTTTAACGGTTGAAATGGCCGGCGGGAAACTTTCATCCGTCTTGATCTCCTTAAAAGGGATTGTAAAGTAAAATGTCGATCCCTTACCGTACTCCGATTCAACGGTGAGATTGCCTCCCAGGAGGCGGGCAATATTTTTCGAAATGGCCAGGCCAAGGCCTGTTCCGCCAGTTATACGGGTATGGTTTTCTTCGATTTGCCTGAATCTGTCGAAAATGATTTCATTTTTTTCCTCAGGAATTCCAATTCCAGTATCCTTTACATAGAAGCAAAGGTCTTTTCTGGTTTCATTGCAAAGTATTTTGTATCCCAATTCGATATATCCTTCGGTTGTATATTTTAGCGCGTTGCTCAGCAGGTTGGTAATGATCTGGTTAATGCGGTGAGGGTCCGATATAAACTGGATGTTTTGATCAGGGATATTTTGAACGGCCCTGAGTTCGATGTGATCTTTGCCAAGTCTGGATTTTAATTCCCTGAAATTATAATAGTTGTCGAAAAGGATTTTGTTGGCCGAACAGCGAAGCGAAGAAATGTTCAACTGTCCAGATTCGATTTTGGCAATATCGATGATGTCGTCGATGATGGCCAGCAATTTACGGCCGTTTTCACCGATGAGGTTGGTGAATTTTTGATGCTCTTCGGGAGTGTATTCCCCTTCGTTAAGCATCTCGGCAAAACCGATGATGGCATTCATCGGAGTGCGGATTTCGTGTGACATATTTGCCAGAAATGCAGTTTTGAGCCGGTCCGACTCTTCAGCTTTTATTTTGGCTGCCTTTAAATCCTCTTCCATTTTAATTCGCCCCGTGATGTCCTCTTTGCTGTATACAAAATGCGTAATCTTCATGTTTTCATCCCTTATGGGCGAAATGGAAGCAAGTTCCCAATACGATTCCCCATCTTTGGTGTGATTGCAATATTCGCCATGCCAATCCCTCCCGTCGAGAATTGTATCCCATATTTTCCGGCAAAAATCCGGATCAGTTGCATTCGAATCCAGTATAAATGGCAAGGTTCCCAAAACTGCACTGGCATCAAAACCTGATAATTCGGAATATTTCTGGTTAACATACTCTATTTTTCCCCGGATATCGGTAATGATAACCGGATTTGGATTTTGCTCGACCGACTGGAGTAACTTTCTAATCTCATCTCCGGACTGTTTTTTTAAAATTGTTGCAGCAACCTGTGTAGATACAAATTCCAGTAAATCGCAATCATTTTTTGTAAAGGCATATTCGTTTTCATAATCCTGCAAAATAATGATTCCTGTGACTTTCCCATTAACTCTCAATGGAACACCCAGCCAGGATTTTGCAGGAGAGCCGAAACGTTCGATCTTCCCTTTTTTTTCCAGTTCATCAATTTCGTGTCCCTTGAGCAGAAGCGATTTGTTTTTTCTGATAACCAAAGCTGATATGGTTTTTCCCAAAGGAAAATGTTCAAAATGATCGCGTTCATCTTTCATGTAAGGAAGCGAAAATTCGTCTTTTGTCTTATCATACAGCGCAAGCATAAAGTTTTTAGTATCCACTGCTTTACCAAGTTCTGTCTGGATAAAATCGATCAACCCACGCATATCCTTGGTTACACTAAGGGCCTCGGCAATGTTATGCATGATCTCAGTTCTGATCTCAGCCATTTTTTTTTCGGTAATATCAATAATAAAACCCTCTAATAAAATATCGTTATTACCTTTTATCCTGACTGCCCTGCCTTGTTCCCAAACCCATTTTACCGTGCCATTTTTGGTTTTAATGCGATATTCAAGCATAAACGGATTGCCATCTGCGACTGATTTTACAACAATCTCCGAAACATAATCACGATCTTCGGGAACAATAATGTTGTTATAACTGATTGTCCGGTTACCTAAGAAATCGTCGGAGGAATAACCGGTGAGTTGCCTCACATTTTTACTGATGAAGAGCATCGTCCAGTCATTATCGTTTTTGCAGCGATAGGCAATCCCCGGCAGGTTATCGATCAAAGTGGCATGCTGGCGTTTGCTTTCTTTTAAGGCATCGTCTGAAATCCGTGATTTTGTAATGTCGATCTGTGTGCCCCAGGCTATTGTAAGAAACCCATTCACAATGGTTCCCATAAAAGAATTCGAAAAATATTTAATTTCTCCCGATGGGGATATCTCCTGCGTAATCCCATCGATAATCCGGAATCCGTTTTGAATAAATTCACTTAAATACCTTGTGTTTTCTTCGTTTCGAGGTAAAAGATCAAGCAATTTCAAACCCAGAAGTTCAGCCGGTGAAGTGTTGAGCATGACGGCATAAGCCTGGTTGCAATCCACACAAACCGAATTATAAAACATGTCGATCATTACCTCAGCAGGAAGGCTGATATCAACAGGAATTTCTGGTTTGAAGCACCAAATCCCCACCGAAGTTGTGTTTAGAAAATCCGAAAACTTTATTTGTTCATCCTGAATAGAAGTTTCGGGAAAACGAACTTGTCCTTCATAACCATTCTGACCCTCAACATTGAAGCCGGTAATTAATCTTCTGAATTTTTCAGAATCAGCATTTTCTGAAATTACGATATCGATTCCCATAGGGAGCAAAGCACTTTTTTCGGTCACTTTTAAATGTGCCGGCGAAATAATTGCGGTAACAACATTGGCCGTCCTGGCAAGAGAAACAATATCCTCCAGTTGGCGGATATTTTTGTAGTCTGAGTTTCCGGGAACGATAAAAATAACACGGGGTTTGTTTTCAACAATTGCCCTGGATATTTCTGCAGGATTAAAACAGTAAAGTACTTCATGATCCGGCAGTGCTGATTTCAGCTTCTTAGGAACACTACTTTCTTCTGGTTTGATGAGAAAAAATACGGGAATGCATTTCATTATAATTCTTTTTCGTTGGATTCCAAAAATACTGAAATTAAATAACGTTTCACATTATGTAAGAAAATGTTTCGGGTATTAAACTGATGAAAGTTTGATTTTGATGACCTGAAACCATGCCGGTCGTAAAAAATTTCAATCGCTTCTGCAACACAATTTTCCTAATTTTGCGATATGGACGAAAAAAGTAAAATAGTTTACGAAACCCTGGATGGACTTGGAATCAGGTATGAAGTGCACCATCACCCGCCCCTGCCGACCATCGAAGAAGCTGTAAAATACTGGGGCCAGATTGAAGCAACCCATTGTAAAAACATTTTTTTCAGGAACCATAAAGGGAACCGGCACTACCTGGTTGTTATCGATCACCGGCAGGATTTGGCCATTCACGACCTTGAAAAACGCCTGAAACAAGGGAAATTATCCTTCGCATCTCCCGAAAGGATGCAGAAATACCTTGGTCTTACACCGGGGTCTGTGTCGCCTTTTGGCCTGATTAACGACAGCGGAAATCATGTACATCTTTTTATTGATGAAAACCTCAGATCAGCTGTTAAAATCAGTTTCCATCCCAATATCAATACAGCCACGCTAGTCCTGGCCTTTAACGATTTTATCAGATTTCTGAATGCCTCCGGAAACAGTTACGAATTTATAAGGCTTTACGATTAAACCCTTCACATGCAGGCAGCGTATAAAAATGTGCTGATTTATTATTTTTCCGGAACAGGAAACGCAAAACGGGCATCGGAATGGATTTTCGATACCGCTAAAGAAATGGGGATAAATGCCCGCCTGATCAATATCGACAGGTTCGTAAAACCAGAAATACCTGACGTTGAGGGTAAAACCCTCATTGGTTTTTGTTCACCCACGCACGGGTTCAACCTGCCACCAAATGTGCTCAAATTTATCTGGAAATTTCCGCGTCGGAAAAATACCGCCGTATTCATACTGAACACACGGGCAGGAATGAAACTTTCGAAATGGTTTGTTCCGGGTTTGAGTGGACTTGCTCAGTTTTTCCCTGCCCTGGTTTTGCTTCTGAAAGGTTATATGATCAAGGGGATGCAACCGATAGACCTGCCATCCAACTGGATATCAATCCATCCCGGTTTACGGCAAAAGGTAGTGGATTCGATTTTCGAAAGATGCGAAAGGATTACCAGAAAATTTGCCCGAAGAATACTTAGTGGGGGCAGCAAATTCAAGGCTTTTCTATCGGTTCCGTTCGATCTTGCGGTTGTACCGGTTGCCATAGGATACTATTTTTTCGGCAGGTTCGGAATTGCCAAAACCTTTGTTGCCAGCAACGCCTGCAACCTTTGCGGGCTTTGCGAAAAGCAGTGCCCGGTTCGCGCTATTAAAACCATTCAGGGCAGACCATACTGGACTTTCAACTGCGAGAGTTGCATGCGGTGTATGAACAACTGTCCGGAACGTGCCATTGAAACCGCACAAACCTTCACTTTTGCCTTATGGTGGATTCTTCTTTCACTTTTCACACCCTGGCTTTTGAATGCGTTTTATGGCATTAATCTTTTCAAATTCGATGCAACATCCTGGGGAACCCGGCTTTTCGAAAATATTTTCGGTTGGATGGTGGCTTTATTAATGATTTGGTCAGCTTACAATCTGATGCATTACCTGATGAAATTCAGGGCATTTAATAACCTGGTAGCTTTTACCTCCTTTACGAAATACAAATTCTGGCGGCGATACTAAGCACCGAAACGAAAAAATAGCGTGCCTGAAATTATCTGAAACCAGTACTGTCAAAAATTCAAAAACTTTGGGGATACAATAAAAAGGCAAAACCTGACAAGTTTGTAAAACCTGTCAGGTTTACATACATGTAGATCAGCCCCTCAAAAATATGTATCCGTTTTTTATTCCAAAACCAATTTTTTGGTTTCAGAAATCTGATTACCAGTCATTTTTACAAAATACAAACCTTTGGGTTGGCCGGATAAATCCAACACCTGATTTGATTTAGAATTAGCAGCAAACTGCCGGATCATCTGACCCTGAGC
>Ga0172370_10005130_pt1 | contig 17058 bp, 13 predicted proteins | sample LakKiv5m_FD_114538 | JGI IMG/M metagenome (GOLD analysis project Ga0172370, IMG submission 114538) | Freshwater microbial communities from Kabuno Bay, South-Kivu, Congo - kab_022012_11.5m | ecosystem: Environmental > Aquatic > Freshwater > Lake | place: Democratic Republic of the Congo...
AGGCAGGCCGTACGATAGGCCGGCTCGTCCTGCAAGAGGTCCAGGCACAAGGATTTTTCGAACCCGTCCGGGGCGTAGCAGCCGCAGGCTTCCGGGACCAGCAACGAGCAGCGCCGTTGTGGATTCCCCTCGCCCTTGCCGTAGCAGTCGTCGAGGCACGCGCGCCGATAGGCGAGCTCCTCGGCCAACCGCTCGTCGCAAGCCTCCCGCGCTGCCGCCAGGGCCGCGCGTTCGGCGCCGAAGGTGGTGACCTTGGCGACACAGGCCAAGGCGTCGGGCGAGAGCGTCGCGGGGTCGGCGTCTTGCAACGGAGAGATTGACGCCAACTGCCGGTCATACGCCGCGATGCGAGCATCGAGCAGCAGGCAGTAACCGGTGGGCGCGGGCTCGGCCTCGGGGCTGCACCAGTCGGTGGGCGGATCGGCCAGACACCATCGCGTGCGGCGCGCCTCCCAGTCTGGCGCCGTGGCACACTCGGCCGTACACGTCGCCAGGTCGTCCTCCTCCCGCAACAGCTTCGGGCACGTCGGCGCCTTGACTCCGCCCGCGTAGCACGAGCACGTCGGCTTCTCCAGGATCGAGGAGCAGAAGTCGGGGACCAGGCACGACGACGCGCCCCGGAGCTGCACGTCACCCGCGACGGCGGCCACGAGTAGACGCGACGGCTCGGGCTTCACCGTCCGGTACTTGGCGACCAGGTCGTCGATGGGCAGTAACTTCTCCGTGTCGTAGGCGCACAGCTTCGTCTCGTTGAGGTCGAAGGGGTTGTCGTCGCGGTCCGAGCAGTCGTCCTCGTCCGAGATGAACACGACGGTCAGCCACGCGTCGGGGCGCAGGAAATCGGGCTCGGTGGCCACGACGGGGGACCGACAGGCCGACAGGCGCTCGCGGCAGGCGATCAGCTCGTCCTGCTCGGAGCCGGGCGCGAGACCGGCGATCTCGGCGTCGAGCGTCTGCAGGCGCAGGACTACCTCGGGGCTCCGCAGCTCGCACACGTTGGGGTTCGTGGCGGCGCAGACGTCCGTGACGCCCTCGGCCTCCGGCTGCAGGGCCAGCCAGCCGGCCTTCAGCCCGCCCTCGAGGTTCACCTTGGGCGCACCGTCGGCGCCCACCAGCACCAGGCATCGAAGCAGGTCGACGTTCGAGGAGTCGAGGACGGTGGGCAGATCGACGGGGCACGTGTCGGAGGGCGGGACCGGCATGCAGACCGGGCCGAGGCCCGCGGTCTGGTCGGTGCACGCGTAGCCCGAGCCGGCATGTGCGATGCAATCGGCGTCGGTCGTGCAAGCGTAAGCGCAGCTGGAATTCAGGCTGCCATTGTCGTTCTGGGTGAGGACCCGCTGCTTATCGGACCACGAGCACTCCCAGCTTCCCTCGGCGCCGGGGAAGCGCTGTTCACACTCCTCGTCTTCTTGGCACGGAGCCACCTCCTGGTAGTGGCACGCCGGGCCGTACTCGGCGGCCGGAACGTTCATGAAGCGGCCCTTCCTCCCGTCCGTGCGCACGTCGGTGGTGGTCACCGCCACGCGCAGATCGAGGTTCGGGCGCTCCTGCAGCTCACCGACGAAGCGCTGCAGCTCGTCGGCCAAGCGGTTCTGCTCCTGGCACATCGAGCTGGAGTTGTCGACCACCAGCAACAGGTCGAGCTTGGCCACCGGGCAGGCGTTCGGGTGGTAGCAGCGCGACGACACGAGGCCGAAGATCAACGCTCGATCGACGGTGCCCGTCACCTGGGCGGCGTGGGTGTTCACGGAGCTCCGCGGCAGCAAGGTCCACGAGCCGTCGTCCGGCGTGCCGGCCAGCAGCGAGCTCTCTGGCACTCCGGGCGGCAGCGAGGCTGCGGTGAACGTCAGGCGCACCGTGGCGGGCACCGCGAAGGCCAGGTCGGCGGGGTGTAGCGCGTAAGCGATCTCCAAGGCCCCCTCGGGCACACCGGTGGCCTCGACGAGGCTGACCTCGACGGCCTTGGTCAACGCCCCGGCCGGGATCTCGACGGTGGCGGCCCCGAGGGTGAGCGTGGCCCCTTCGGGCCCGACCCGGCGCACGTTGGGCACGCCCTCCTCGTCGGCCATATCACCGCAGCCGAGGAGCACGAGCCAGGACAGAACGAGCGACGCGACGAGCAGGGAGCGCATGCGATCCTCCCCCGGGAGATTCCGGGATGTCAGGTGTTCCACGAAGAACACGCGCGAGCCGCCAGAAATGGGAACCCTGCACGTCACCATGCGGCGATGCCCACCCCCAGGCCCACCTGCGCCGCCCACCAGAAGCGCTGCTGCCACGCCTCGTTCAGCCGGAAGACATGGTCGCCCGCGCGGCCACCGACGACCACGAACAGGCGCGCCCAGAGCGGTACGTAGGCCTGCACCGCGCCCGCTAGAATGCCCGTGGGGCCGCCGCGCAGCCCGCCCACGATCAGGCGCTGCAGCTCGTAGCGGCCCTCAAGGTCGGCGCCCAGGGCCACCTCGACCCAGCGCGTATCGAGTCGCCAGCCAGCGAAGGCGCCGATGCCGACGGCGCTCCAGGTCGAGGGGAAGGTCGCCGGACCCGGAGACGCCCCGGAACCCGACAGGTGCGGCACCAGCGTGAACGCGCCCAGGTCGATGCGCAGCCCGACCAGCCCCGCGTGGGCCTGCCCGGAGGCCTGCAAGGGCGCGGTCGACAGCTCGTACCCGCTCACGACGGCCAGGCGCAGGCGCCCGGGGCCTCCCTTGGCCCAGGCCTGCACCGGGTCGAAGGCCCGGAAGTCGGAGCGCCCGACCACGGTCTCGGCGCCCGGATTCAGCACCACGTGCGCCACGTCGTAGCGCCCGCCCTCGCGCCGCCCCACGGTGTAGACGCCCGTGCGCAGGGCCAGGCGCCGGGCCGATCCGGCCTCCTTGACCACCTCGGCCGCCACGCTCTCGGTCTCGCGGTCGACCACGTGGAACGTGCCCGCGAGGTCGACGTCGAAGCGCAGCGCGGCCTTGCTGGTAGCCAAGTCCGTGAGCACGACCTCGCCCTGCCCCGAGGTGCGGAACAGGTAGCCCGGGTGCTGCGCCCCGCCCATGGTGCGCGAGGTCTCGACCACGGTGCGCTGGTAGGCATAGCGGTAGGCCTCGGCTAGCGTGACGCGCCGGTCGTCGTTGGCGTCGGCGGCGCCGCGGAGCCCCGAGACCAGGTGGTGCGTGAAGAACGAGCCGGCCAGCTCGTCGGACTCCTGGGCCCGCTCGCTGGCCGAGCTGGAGGTCATGACGACGGTGCCGGAAGATTCGAGGGTCTCGACCAGCGTGAGATCGAAGTCGGGCCCGGGGGCTCCGCCCTTTGCGGCGACCAGGCCGCCGCTCTGGCACGAGTCGACGACCGCGATCTTGAAGGTGGCCGGGATGGCGTCGACCGCCGCGCGGAACTCGGCGAAGCTCAAGCGGCCCGAACCGAGCTCGAGCGCCAGGCCATCGGCGTGCCCCGAGAAGTAGACGACCACCAGGGTGGACACGTCGGGTCCCTGCAGGCGGGCCACCTCGGCGCCGAGCTCCTGCAGCCGGCCGAGCAGCCCGTCGGGGGAGGAGCCCATCAGCACGTGCACGCGCCCGGGCTCGAAGCCGCCGAGCTCCACCAGCAGCGAGGCCACGCGGGCGGCGTCGCGCTCGGCGTAGCGCAGCGTGGGGCGGGCGGGTGAGCCCTCGTTCTGACCCGCGATCACGGCGAAGCGCACCACGCGCGCCCACGCGCCGGACGGGCCGGCCAGGAGGACCAGCGCGACGAGAAGCAGCGAAACAGCGCACGACCACCTCATGGCCGCACCGCCGCCTTCACGAACAACAGCGAGGCCTGCTCGTAGCCGGCGGGCAACGCGAGCGGCGACCCTACGCCCCCGGCCCTCTGGGCCGAGGCCTGCAGCTCGCGCGCCAGCGAGGCCACGTCGAAGGGCTCGTGCCGGAACACGACGACCACGCGCTCGGGGCCGACGCTGCCGTCCAACACGATGGAGTCCGGGGGCACGAAGGGGTCGGCGCCCACCCGCAAGGGCCCGGCGGCTCCCAGCGGATGGAAGAGGGTCACGCGCCCGGAGTCCTCGACCGAGAAGACAGCCGCCCACCCGTCGCCCGGAGCGACCACGCGGAACTTGAGCTGGTCGCCCGGACGGAGCAGTGCGCCCTCCTGCACCCGGAACGTGTCGCTGGCGCGGTGCCCGAACACCTCGAGGCCCACGGCGCCCTTGGCCCGAACGCCGGGCACCTCGTCGCCCGCGGGGGGAAGGCGCGAGCCGACCAGCACCACGGCGAAGATCACCGCGGCCAAGGCTCCGGCGGCCAGGGCCGGCCGCCAGGCGGGCAGCCACCAGCGCCGCGGCTCCTCCCGCGGCGTCAGCGCGGCCACCACGGCGCAGACCGTGCCGGGCAACACCTCGGCCCGAAAGTAGACCTCGACGCGGTCTCGTCGCTCCAGGCGCGCGGGATCGGCCCCCTCGGGCGAGACCCCTCCGGACAGGCGAGCCAAGTCGACCGCGAAGTCCGAAGGTTGCTGCGCCTCCATCTCGACCGAAGCTCCGTCGTCACGCGATCTCATCGACCACCTCCCGGGCTCCCCGAGCCCCGGCCAGCAGCTCTCGCACGCGCTTGATCTTCTTGCCCACCGTGCGCCTGCTGAGCCCCGTCACCCGCGCGATCTCGTCCTGCAGCATCTCGTCGACGAAGGCGTACACGAACACCTGCTGACCTCGTTCATCGAGCGCCTCGACCACGCGCGCGAGCTGTTCGTTCAGGATCAGGCGCTGCTCGAAGCCCACGGGATCGATCGCCTCGGGGAGCGTCGCGGGCTCCATGTACTGCAGGCGATGGCGCACGCGCAGGCGACTGAGGCACACGTTGGTCGACACGCGGTACAGCCAGGGCAGCGTGTGGTTCGGATCGTCGAGGCGCCCGGCGTTCCGCACCAAGCGCACGAAGGCCTCCTGGGTCGCGTCACGCGCATCCTCGAGATCGTGCAACAGGGCCACGCAGCGCCGGAAGATCACGGCGCCGAAGCGTTCGTAAGCGGCCTCGATCTCGGGGCGGTCCATGGCGGCTCGCGCGGTCGTCCACCTATCCTACGCGCGAGGGGGGCGGAATGGGAATCGCGGTCAGCGGATTTCTCTACCTTGCGTACTCTCCGATCTGCACAACCCGCACCCCTGGGAGCCGACCGAAATCCCGATCGTTGGTCAGCAGCGCGCTACAGCCGACCCGCAGCGCCGTGGCGGCCTGGATGGCGTCGGGGGTCTTCAGACCCATGGTCGCGCGAAGTCGTGCGGCCTCGCGTAGCAGGTCGCGATCGAGCCCGACCAGCGTGAGCCCGCGGCTTCCAGACAACAGGTCTTCGTACCGGGTCGCCAGGGCGGCGTCTCCGACACGATACGGAACGACCAGCACCTCGAGCAGCGTGAGCTCGGACGCGACCGCCTGCAATTCGCCCCTCGCGATCGCCTCGAAGACAGGCCTCACCACGTCGAGGAAACGCGGGTGTTCTTCGATCAGGTAGATGAAGGGGGCGGTGTCAATCGCGACGGGCCCGGGGCCCAGATCGTCGATTACTCCCATGAATCCCTCTCGGCCTGGACGTGAGCCTCGGCCGTCGAGCCCGCCCAAGCGTCGCGCCCCAGACCTTGCAGGTCGAGGATGGAGCGCTCGGGCACCTCACCCAGGGACCGGCCGAGCAATACGATCACCTCCTGGGAGAGCGAGCGTCGGTCGCGGCGCGCAAGCTGGCGCACCTGCTCGTACAGGTCGTCTGGCATGTTCTTGACGTTCAAGGTGGCCATCGCTTTGCCTCCGTTCCGCCTCCGCTTCGCCTCCATTATGGAGGAAGCAGTGGACGGTGTCCACGACCACGGCGCCCGTCAGCCACGCCGCAAGCGATGACAGGCATAGCCCTCCAAGGTTACCGGGCAGCGGCTACCCGGCGGCGCGACGGATCGCCTCGACCAGGTTCTTGAAGCTCGCAGAGCGCGTGTTCGCAACATCCAGATGCGGGCCGATCGCCCGGGAACCGCTGACCTTCTGGTAAACACCGCCCGTCAAGCGGTTCAGCTCGTCGGCCGCGTTGGCAAGAGCGTCTGGCGATCGGTACTTTCGGCTGGCTTGCCGCCCGGCGAGCCCCGACAGATGCAGGCCCTTCTCGACCGCCGCCAAGTCGGCCAGATAGAAGCTCTCGAGCTCGTGGCACGCAATCCGCACGACGACGCCGGCGCGCCCGCTCCGCTGACAGACGGCCACCAGGTGCGCTTTCAGCGCTCGGCAGTCCGGGTTCGAATCCTGGTCATGCAGCAAGACGAAGCGGGCGTCAGGGTTCTGATAGCCGCGGATCTTCCGGGCGGCTTGGCCTTGAAGGTCCTGCTTGCCCTCGAAGGGGATGCACCGGAAAGGGATCTCGGCGGGAACGAGTCTCGGAACGAGCCCCTCGAGCATCGCCTTCGCGGACTCTTCCTCGAGCAGGAAGACGAGCTCCCTCATCGCGGGTCGGCCCCTTCGAAGAAGCCCTGCTTCCAGAGCGAGCCCATGAGGTCGCCGTCGGCCATGTAGGCCGCGATCTGCGGATCGTCCTTGGCGCGCCGCACCTCGGTGGCGCCCTCCTTCTTGACCAGCCAGAGCACCTCGTCGAGGCGGCAGGCGTTCAGGAAGTCGGGGGAGTGCGTGGACACGAGCACCTGCCCACCGCGATGGGCGTACGCCCGGAACTCTTCGGCCAGTTCGCTCATCAGACGCACGTACAGCTGGTTCTCGGGCTCCTCGACGCAGAGCAACGGGTGCGGGCGCGGGTCGTGGAGCAGGACCAGGTAGGCGAACATCTTGATGGTGCCGTCGGACACGTAGCGATCGAGGAAGGGAGTCTTGAACGAACCGTCCTGGAAGCGGAGCGTGAGGAAGCCGTCCTGGGTCAGCATGGGCTCGATCGCCGAGACACCCGGCACGCGCGCGGCCATGCTGGCCAGTATCTTTCCGAAGACGGCGGGATGTCGTTCGTAGAGGTACTGCGCCACGCGCGATAGGTTGTCGCCGGTCTCCGAGAGGTGCTCGAAGTCGCCGGCCGCCTCCTTGCGGCCGCGGGCCGCGTCGATGTGAAAATCGGACACGTGCCAAGCCTCGATGAGGCGTCGGAATGCACTCGCCGCCTTGAAGCGCTCGAACTGGCCCAGGCCCTTGATGGCCAGGATGTCCGGAGAACCGAGCTTCTGCTCCTCTTTGTCGAGGCTGCCTTCGGTCTTGCTGAAGTCCTCCTCGTTCGTGACGGCGTACCCGACCCCAAAGGAAAAATCCAGAAAATGGAACGGCTTGCCGTGCGCCCCCCGCTTGTAGCGCAAGAACTCGCGGGTCACCACGGGCTGGCCGCCCTGCTCGCCGATCTCGAGCGAGTAGGTCACCAACCGGTCGGCGCCGACGATCTCCATGCGGTACTGGATCTCGATGAGGATGAACCGCGCGTCGGCATCACGGCTCAGGACCTCGTTGAACCGGCCGCGGGCATCGAGCGCCTGCCGGACGTTGCCCTTCAAGCAGTCGTGCAGAAACCCGAACACGTCGAAGAGCGTCGTCTTGCCAGAGCCATTGGCCCCGACGACCACGGCGAAGCGAGGCAGGTCCTTCACGTGAACGTCGCGGAACGCCTTGAAGTTCTTCAGGCGAATCGACTCGATCTTCATGCGCTCCATGCCGTCCTCCGCGTGCGGACAAACCGTATCGTCCCGGGGCGGGCGCGTCAATCCACGCGTTGAGTCGTTTCCACCGGCCGCTGGTCCTCCGGCAGGTGCTGCACGTACAGCTGGTGCAGCTCTTCCATGTGCTGGCCCGTGGTCTCGGGGGTCCAGGTCGACGTGTCGATGGCCGGCAGCACCTCGACGCGGATGTGCCCGCCGCGGAACGAGAGCGTGTCGGGGCGCCAGGCCTTGTGGGCGCCCTGCACCACGATGGGGACGATGGGCAATCCGGTCTGGAGGGCCAGGTGCGCGGGGCCCTTCTTGAAGGGTAGCAGGCGGCCCGAGCGCGAGCGCGTGCCCTCGGGGGAGAGGTAGATCGACAGCCGGCCGCGCTTCACGATCTCGGCCAACTCGCGCAGCGAGGCCACGGCGTCCTCGCGGTTCTCGCGGTCCAGGCGTAGGTGGCCAGTCAGGTAGACCATCTGGCCCAGGATGGGGTAGTGCACCACCTGGCGCTTCAGGATGCCCACGGTGCCGTAGGGGATCAGGCGCGCCGCCACGAAGAAGTCGAGCAACGACGCGTGGTTCACCACGTAGATGGCGGGGCGGTGGCGGTCCAGGTGCTCGCGGCCCGTGACGGTGAACCGGCAGCCGATCAGCCAGAGCACCGGGGCCCCGATCAGGCGCGCCACCACGATGCACGAACGGATGCGCGCCAGGCGCGAAGGCAGGAGCACCAGCAGGATCGCGGTCTGGAGGAGCGCGGCGGCGAGCAGCCACAGCATGCCCACCGCGAGCTTCAGCGAGTCGAGTACGACGGCCATGGGCACCCCCGGGTCGCGGCCGCCAGTCGGGATCAGGGCCGGGCTTCCAGTGTATCCCAGAAGTTGCACACGTCAGCCTGGTAATCGGTGCCCTGGCCCGGGAGCTGGCCCAGGTCCCACCGGGCGAAAGCGTCGGCGCCGGCGGGCATGGGCTCCCACGTACCCTGGAGCGCGCCAGGCCCGCCCGTCGCGTAGGCGCCCCAGGCCGCGTTCATGGCGCCGGCCAGGGCGGCCTGCTCGGTCGTGAACGAACGGCCCTTGGGGGGCGAGTCGAACACGAAGGGCAACTCGGCCCCGTGATAGGACTCGGCGCCGGGCAGGGGCAGGAACCCCGGCGCGTGCAGGAAGCGGTACAGCCACACGGTGGAGCCCGCGTCGCGGAAGGCGCGGGCCGTGCGGCGCGAGGGGCACACGAACACGAAGTCGCCGAGCAGGGCGTCCATGGCGTCGTTCGGTGAGGCAAACGCTGCCAGGGGATAGCGGGCCAACACGGTGTCGGCGAGGTCCAGGAACACGTCGCGCACGAAGGGCTCGTACTCGGCTTCCTTCACGCCGGCGGTGAACGCCAGGAACCGCAGCAGGCTGCCCTCGTCGCCGTTCGAGCCGATGAGGACGTCGAGGTCCCGTGCCGCTCCGCCGACCACACGTGCGTGGGGCTGGTCGGGCACGGTGAGGCCGTCGACCCAGGGGTTCCAGGCCGCGCCCTCGCCGAAGAAGATGCCCTTCTTCAACGGTAAGGCGCCCAGGAGGTCCTTGGCGGGCGCCGCGCGCAGACACGTCACCACGTCGTCGCCGGTGCACCCGAGGGCGTCGGCCAGCTGCACGCCCTGGGCCTCGCCGACCGCCAGCGTGGCCAGGTTCTCGTAGGCGAACGCGCTGTCGATCGCGACGCGCCGGAACAAGCCCGCCGCCTGCGGCGACACGGCCTGCAAGGCCACGCTCATGCCACCCGCCGACTGGCCCGCCAGCGTCACGTTCGCGGGGTCTCCGCCGAACGCCGCGATGTTGCCCTGCACCCATTCGAGCGCGGCGCGCTGGTCCTCGAGGCCCCAGTTGCCCGAGGCCGGGTGCGCAGCGTCTTCGGCCGTGAGCGCGGGGTGCGCCAGGAAGCCGAAGGGGCCCAGGCGATAGTTGAACGTGACCGTGACCATGCCCTGCTCGGCCGCCCACCGCGAGCCGTCGAGCGTCGCGTCGTTGGACGAGCCCAGGATGTACCCGCCGCCGTGCACGAACACGATCACGGGCCCGGGCACGCCGCGATCGACGCCCGGAGCCCACACGTTGAGCGTCAGGCAGTCCTCCGAGAACGTGGTGGCGTCGCTCATGGGCAGCCCGGACTGCGTGCAGGCCGGTCCGAAGGCCGTGGCCGCGAGCACGTCCTCGCGCGGAATCGCGGGGTGGGGCGGGCGAAAGCGCAGGTCGCCCAGGGGGGGCGCGGCGTACGGGATGCCCTTGTACACGCGCACCGGGGCCGTGGCGGTGCCATCTCCGAGCGGCACGTCGACGACCACGCCGCGCACTACGCCCTGGGTGGTCGTCACCTCGAGCGGCGCCGCGGGACAATCGGACGAGCATTCGTACGGGGGCTCGTCGTCGCGGGCGTCGACGGCCTCCACCGCGGCCTCGGCTTCGACCGTCCCATCGCCCGGGTTCGCCACGTCGTCGCCGGTGACGTCACCGCCCGAGGAGCCCCCCGAGCACGCCAGCACGCTCGCGAGCAGCAGCGTCGACAGGACCTTGACCATGCTCCCCCCTCGCGGCCGGAGGATCGGCCTGCGGACGTTCCAGTAGCCGGGAGTGTACACCATCGGTCGCGCTCGGCGGCCATCGATTGGCCCCGCGGCTGCACCTTGCGGTCGGCCGTCCGGCGTGCGATCGTGCAACCACTGGATTCGCTGGAGATCGCCCCGTGACCCCCTGCCGCGCCGCCGCTCTTGCCCTGCTGGCACTGGTGTCGGGCTGCTCCACCGAGCCGACCTCCACCTGCGCCGACGTCCCCTCGCCCGCGGGCCTCGACCTGTCGGGACCGTGGCAGGTACAGACCGATCCCGACGGTACGGGCGAGGCCAACGGCTGGGACGCCGGTCCCCTGCCCTCCCCCGTGACCGTGACGGTGCCCGGCTGCCTCGACACGGCCGTGCCCGAGCTGCACGCCTACGTGGGCAAGAGCTGGTGGCAGACCACCTTCACCGCCCCTGCGTTCACGCTCTCCGCCAACGAACGCGTCTGGCTGGTGCTCGAGGGCGTGGCGCTCCGCGCCCGCGTCTTCCTGGATGGCGCCCCCCTGGACGAGCTCAATCGGAGCGCGGGATTCGAGTTCGCGGGCCCCTTCCTGGTCGGTGAGGTGCCGCGCGACCACCTGCGCGCCGAGCTCAACGTGACACACCTGATGGGACCGGGCGAGCATCGCCTGAGCGTCGAGGTCGACAACACGATCTTGGAGAGCTCCATCCCCGACACCGCCTGGAACGGCTGGTGGAACCACACGGGGTTGATCCGCCCCGTGCGGCTCGAGGTGCGGCCCTCGGTCGCCGTGACGTCGCTGCGCATGGACACCACCCTGAACGCCGACGGGACATGGCGCGCCGTGATCACGGCCTCGGTCATGAGCGGCCAGGTCCAGCAGCGCGGCGAGCTGACGCTATCCCTCTCGGACGAGGGCGACGACTGCGTGACCGTGTTCCAGTCGGTCTCGGGCCGCACCGTGGCAGAGGGCGCGAGCGAGCTGGTGGTCGAGGCGGATCTCACCGACGTGACGCCCTGGGCGCCGCGGGCGCCGCACCTCTACCGGTTGACGGCCACGCTCACCACCGACGGCGGGACCACCTCGCGCACGGTGCGCACCGCCTTCCGCGAGGCACGCCTGGACGGCCCGCGCGTGCTGTGGAACGGCCTGCCGCTCACCCTGCGCGGCGTGAACCGCCACGAGATGCACCCCGACACCGGCTTCACGCTGAGCGAGACGGCCCAGCGCACGGATCTCGAGGGCATCGTGGCGTTGGGTGCCAACACGGTGCGCCTGGCGCACTACCCCCAGTCGCAGACCGCGCTGGATCTCTGCGACGAGCTCGGCCTGCTCGCCTTCGTCGAGATCCCCGCCTGGCACACCGAGGTCGAAACGCTGGCCGACGAGACGGCCTGGACGGACGTGGCGGCCCCGTTCCTGACCGCCATGGTCGAGCAGTACCGCCAGCACCCCTCGGTGCTCTTCTGGGGCATCGCCAACGAGATCGCCTCGCACACGGCCGAGGGCGAGGGCTACTGCCGGAAGGCGGCGGAGCTGGTGCGCGGCCTGGATCCGTCGCGCCTGGTGACCTTCGCCTCGGGCCAGCACGAGCTCTTGCCCCAGCAGCAGGTCGACCGCTGCTTCCAGCACGTGGACGTGGTGGCCTGGAACGAGGCCTACGGCTGGACCTACGGGGACCTCACCGACCTCGGCCCCGCCCTCGACGCGCTGCACGCGGCCTTCCCCGCCAAGCCCGTGCTGGTGTCGGCGTTCGGCGCCGAGGACGACGGCGAGGGCTTCCAAGCGACGTTCCTGGCCGCGCACCTGGACCAGATCGAGGCCCCCGCGCGCGCCGACTGGATGCTCGGAGGCCTCATCTGGGTGTGGTCCGACTTCGCCACCCCCCTTGGAACGAGCGCAGCGGGCCTGGTCACCGAGCGGCGCGAGAAAAAGCCTGCGTGGACGGTCGTGAACGAGCGCTGGGCGAGGTAGCGCGGCCTACTGGAAGGCCGCCGCCGTGCCCGACGTGACCTTGGTGAACGTGACGCCCGGGATGTCGTAGCGCCCGGAGTCGGGATTGCAGCTGTCGGCGGGCTCCTTCCAGCTGGTGCCGCTGATCTGCGTGCAGTCGGCGTTGAGCGTGCCCTCGAAGCCGAAGGTGGTCGTGACGGTCGTGGGCCCGTTGCCGCAGTCCTTCTCCTCCTGGGTCTGCTTGGTGAGGGACATGACGCCGTCCTCGAGCACGCCGCCCGGCCACTCCTCGCTGTAGGTGAAGCACGTGTCGGTGTCGTAGTTGACGTTGTTGGTGGTCTCGATGGTCATCGTGTAGCCGCCGTCGGCGCCCTTCGCGAGGATCATCGTGATCTGCTGCGTGACCATGCCGTCGACGATGCAGGGCGCGGTGCTCTGGTTCTCGGGGTGCGCGACGCTGGTCTTCCACGTACCGGACGGGTCGTCGCAGGCGTCGGTGGAGGCCTGGCCGCAGACGCCCGCCGTGCACACGTCGGGCTGGCCGTTGGCGCCGTAGCAGGGCTGCCCGTCGGGCAGCGGCAACAGCGCGCAGGCGCTCTCGTGGCACGCCGGCATGGCGCACGGCCCGCCGATCAGGTCGCGGCAATCCTCCTCGGTCGTGCACACGGCGTCGAACTCGGCCGCGACCACGCACAGGTCGACCTCGGCCCCGGCCTTCTCCTTGCGCACGCAAAGCTCGTCGTCGGCGCACGGATCGGTGGCGCTGCACGCCTCGTAGCACTCCTGCTCGAAGCAGATGCCGCCGCCGCACACCGCGTCGTCGGTGCAGGTCGTGCGCGCCTTCTTGCCGTCGTCGCCGCCGCACGCGACCAGCAGGTACCCGAGCACCCAGCACATCGTGACGATCCCGCGCCTCATGATGCGTCCCCCCTCGATATGTAACAAAAAGTCTAGCACAGCGGAGCGGGAAGGCAAGCAGACCGGGCCTCGCAACGGCGACCTATCGGTTGGGGTCGCCCAAGCACTTCTCGAAGGTGTCGACCAGCGGATCCCAGGTGCCGTCGGGCTTCACCCCGGAGCACACGGCGGGCAGCGTGCGGTCGGTCGTGCAGCCGTCGTCCTCGAGCGCGCCGCCGTCGGCGCTGTAGACCTGGAGGCAATCGACGTTCTGGCACGAACGCCAGCCGAACCCGAACGACGAGTGGTAGTACTCGTAGTGCTTCCCCTGCCAGTCGAACGAGATCGAGTCGTTGTGGTGGTTGCCGCCCCAGTCGTAGCCGGGCTTGCCGAGCTCGCTCACCTGGCCGTCGATCGAGATCCAGCCGGCCTGGCCCGTGTAGCCGGGTACGGAGCCCATGGTCACGATGCACTCCGAGGGCGTGGACTGCAGGTAGACGTACCCGTGCGTCGCGCCCACGTCGAACGTGCAGATCCAGTCGGCGTCGGACCACTCGTAGGTCTCGGTGCCGCCCCAGGGCACCTCGCACACGAACTCGTGGGCCTGGGGCAGGCGCACGTCGAAGCCGAAGTCGACCACCTCGCCGCCCTGGTCGTCGGGACCTGCGTCGATCGTGTCGGGACCGGGGTCGGGGCTGATGTCGACGAGGTCGGGACCGGGGTCGGGGCCGACGTCGATCGTGTCGGGGCCCGGATCGGCCGTGTCGGGCTGCGGCTCCACGGTGTCAATCGCGTCGGGCGTGACGGCGTCGGCTTCGGACGGCACGTCGACCGCATCGGTGTCACCCTCGGCGTCGCTCGGGTCGGGGGCGGTGTCGTTCACGTCGGAGTTGCCGTGGCGGTCAGGGTCTTCGGACTCGCAGCCGCCGAGCAGCGGCAGCGCGAGCACCAACAGCAGCGCGAGGGGACGCATGGCTCTCTCCTTCGGGATCATGGCGGACGCCGGTAGCATAGCCGCTTTTTCGGGCTTGGGAACCCGTAGCCGCAACGACCGGATCGCGCTACAGTCTGGGGCGTCCAATCGGCGGTGTGGGGAGAACGATGCGAATCAGCAGCGTGATCGCGCTCGGCGGGTTGCTGGCCACCTGCGCCGGAGGGAGCCAGGAACCTCCGGCGGGGTCGGCCTTCCTCGTGCGTCTCTCCAGCCAGGTCTACCCATCCTCGGCCGCGTGCGTGGTCACCCTGCCCGATGGCGCATCACGCACGACCGTGCAGACCGCGCTCATCAACACCCTGGGCTGCCTTCTGCCCGAGGGCGCGGCGCCGCCCGAGACCGCCTGGCTGACCGTGAAAGCGCCGGGCTTCACCTGGGAAACCCGCGAGCTGACGGTGGCCGGGCTCTCGGTCACGGGCGACGCGTGGGAGGTCGACTGGCCGCTGACCGCCCTGCCCGCCCCCGAGGCCACCGCCGACTACGCCACGGGCTTCGCCGCAGACGCGACCATCGACGAGCTCACGTCGCTGAGCGTGCCCCTGCCCACCGAGCTGGGGCCGGCCGAAGTGATCAAGTTCAACATCCTCGACCTCCAGACCACGCCGCGGGTCTACTTCCAGGAAACGAAGAAGCACCCCCTGCACTACACCTTCGCCCACGACGTACTGGGCGTGAAGCAGACCCAGAACGAGTACTACTTCGCGACCTACAAGGGCCTCGATCGCCAGGGCATGGCCGGCACCCTGGTCTGGTACCCCGAGCTGTCGACGCACCTCGGAGAGGGCGCCGCGCCGCTGACGGCGCCGGTCGTGCTCGAGTTCTTCCCCAACGACGACCTGACGGCGACCCAGGCCGTGCTGGCCGCGCGGCTGCTGGCCGAGCGCATGCCCTTCCTGCCGCTCGACGGGCTCGACCGGCGCCTCGTGTACCTGCCCGCGGGCGAAGTGCAGGAGGCCCAGGCGGCCGACGCCGACACCGCCTTCGTGCGCACCGGCACGCCGTGGGCGCGCCGCACCGACCTGTACGGCAACAGCGCGCTCCAGATCCTGAACCCCGGCGTGGCGTACGGCACGCTGAAGCGCCTGTCGCCCGAGGAGCTCGAGACCGCGGTCGTGTCGTTCCAGGACATCCTGCTGCTCCCGCGCCTGCCCATCGAGCTGCCGCTGGTCGGCGGGACCATCACCGAGGAGCGCCAGACGCCGCTGGCCCACGTGAACCTGGCAGCCCGTACGCGCGGCACGCCGAACATCTCGCTGCAGGAGGCCACCACCGACCCGCGCGTGGCGCCCTTCCTCGGCAAGCTGGTGCGCTTCGAGGTCCAGGCCGGCGCCTTCACCCTGGCCGAGACCACGCTGGCCGAGGCCGAGGCGTTCTGGGCGTCGCGGGTGCCCACGCCCTTCACCCCCGAGGCCGACCTCGCGTTCGACGAGCTGGCGTCGTTCGACTCCCTGGGGTTCGCGGACTCGATCCGCGTGGGCGCCAAGGCCGCCAACCTGGCCGAGCTCTGGCACCTGCTCGAAGCCAACGCCGCCGTAGAGCGCAAGATGTCGAACCCGGCCCTGCCCGCGGGCACGTCGCCGCCGAAGGCCCGCTCGCCGCGCGGCTTCGGCGTGCCCTTCCACTACTACGAGGACTTCTTCACCACGACGGCGGTCACCGATGCGGCCTGCGACGCGGCGGCCGACGACTGCGTCGACGAGGGGCGCGACGAGGCCCTGTGCAGCGAGGTGGCGGCGCTCTGCAAGGCGGGGCCCGCCGACGAGAAGCTGAAGGCCGAGGTGGCCCGCCTGATGGCCGACCCGGGCTTCCGCGCGCGCTCCGACCTGCGCGAGGCCTGCCTGGACCAGGTGCGCCACGTGATGCGCAACAGCCCGGTCGCGCCCGCCTTCGCCGACGCGCTCGCGGCGCGCGTCACGGAGCTGTTCGGCGACGCCAAGGTGCGCCTGCGCTCGTCGACCAACTCCGAGGACCTCGACGGCTTCACGGGCGCCGGACTCTACGAGTCGACCTCCGCCACCGCCACCGGCCCCGACGCGGCCGCCGACCGCATCCGCCGCATCTGGGCCTCCATCTGGAGCTGGCGCGCCTTCGAAGAGCGCGCGTGGTGGGGCGTCGACCACCTGGCGGTGCGCATGGGCGTGGCCGTCACCGAGTCGTTCCCCGACGAAGCCGCCAACGGCGTGCTGATCACCGAGAACATCGTCGATCCCACGGTGGCCGGCATGTACGTGAACGTCCAACTGGGCGAAACCTCGGTCACCAACCCCACCGACGGCGCGCTGCCCGAAGTGTTCAGCATCGTGCCCGGTCCCGACGGGCTGCAGGTGGCCCGCGTGCGGTACTCCAGCCTGTCGCCCGACCAGCCGCTCCTCAACCTGCTGGAAGTCTGGGGCCTGTACCTGGCGGCGACGGAGGTCCTGGAGCACTTCGCGCCCCTGTACGGCAAGCCCACGGTGGGCTTCCCGCTCGACCTCGAGTTCAAGTTCCACGGCCCCGAGCGGGCGCTGTTCCTGAAGCAGGTGCGCCCCTATTCGACCGCAACGTGGTAGGAGGACATCATGAAGCTGGACGTTCTGGTGACGCTTTCGCTCGGATTCCTGACCCTGGCAGCCTGCGGAGGCTCGGACGGCGGCGACGCGACCGACGTGACGCCCGTCGACACCGTCGATGCGCTCGATGCCGTCGACGTGACCCCTGACGTGCCTACCGACTCGACCGCCGACGCCGAGATCCTCGACAACGAGTGGGGCTTCCCGATGCGCCTGCCGCAGACGCACGCCTTCGAGTACGAGCCCGTGTGGGGCGGCACCGAGACCCTCGACGCCCTCGACGCCGACTGGCTGTGCACCTTCGCCCACGGCGGCGTGTCCGGCGTGGTGTACCTGCAGACCACGCCCGTGCGCGTCGAGTCGATGGGCATGAGCACCAACCCCGTCTTCGAGGGTCGGGGCGCCTGGATGGCCGTCGACGGGGCGCTCGCGGACGTGCTGGACCC
>Ga0172370_10005131_pt1 | contig 17057 bp, 16 predicted proteins | sample LakKiv5m_FD_114538 | JGI IMG/M metagenome (GOLD analysis project Ga0172370, IMG submission 114538) | Freshwater microbial communities from Kabuno Bay, South-Kivu, Congo - kab_022012_11.5m | ecosystem: Environmental > Aquatic > Freshwater > Lake | place: Democratic Republic of the Congo...
GGCCTTCGCACATCCGGCATTCGTGGTCACTTCCGCAGTTCAGACATAGAGGAAGGGACGCTCCGCGTGAACAGCCTTTACGAACATTCCCCCTCCATCCTGGTAACCGCCGCCGGGTCCGCCCGCATGGAAGACCTGTTGATGCAAAAGGAGCTGACCCTCATTCCCGATGAGGTGCGCCGGCAGCTCGATCGCTTTTCCTCGGCAACCGGAAAGATCCAGGGAACGCTCGAAGTGGGATATGAGAAAGATTGGCCGCGTCCAAAACTGCTGAAAGGAAACCTGACGTTTAGGGAATGCGCGCTGGCCAGCAGCGCCGGGCTGATCTTTCCCGTATTTGTCAAGGAAGGAGAATTGATCGTTGACGGAGAGACCGGCAGACGCTTCTCCGTAAAAGGCCGATGGGGGAGGTCCTCGGTGGACGCCTCAGGCCAGTTGGGCAGGTCCTGGGAAACCGGGGAGGCCAGGATCGTCGCCCAGGCAGACCTGGTGGAATTGCTTGGGCATTTCCAGCCTGATCTGCATTCGGCGATCTTTTTCAGAAGGCCGGTGACTTGTCGATTGGGCCTTGTAAAAGAAGAGAAGCGGTGGCGCTTCCAGGGAGACCTGGACCTGAAGGACATCTCTCTTGAGACGGCGTCGATGACGATCGAGCCCTTCGACGTACAGGGGAATCTCAGTTTCAGCGGCGATATCGATCCAGGCGAGCGGTTTTCCATCTCCAAACTGACGTGTACCGCAGGAGAGTCGGCCTTCCGGCTGTCGGGCGTCTATCATTTCGGGGAAGGCCGATTTGATCACAAGGTGTCGGGTCAAAAGATTCGACTCCGGGATTTGGGCGTTCATTTCAAAAAGGGAAACGTTACTGGGAAGGGCATGCTCACCCTGGATGCAGCGGTTCAAGGATATTGGACCCGCCCGGAGATGACCAGGGTGACCGGAAAGGCAAGCGGAAGAGATCTCTTCTTTGCGGCCCAGGCCTTTCCCCATCCCATCGATCACTGCAGTTTTGACCTTCAATTCGATGAAACAAGCCTTTCCATCGCGTCACTGGACCTGAAGCTGGGAGATAGTCCGTTTCATATGACAGGAAAGCTTAAGGGATGGGATGGCATGAGAGGGAATCTCATGGTCCAGTCCGACGATCTCGACCTCTCCAGCCTCCTCTCACCGGAACTCATCACCCTTTTCAAGGCCCCGACAGACCCGGAACCGGCGACCGGTTCGGAGCCGAATCCGGCCCCCGGCCAATGGCAGGAGGATGTCCGCCGGTTTATGGATCACTCGGATATCGATATGGATATCAGGGCATCCAGAGGCCAATGGCAGGGATTCAAGTATGGGCCTCTGAGTATGGAATGTGCGCTTCGGTCGGGCAATCTGTATATCAACCGATTCAGCGCGGCCTGGGAGCATGGCAAGATGCAGTTGCGAGGCTATGTCAAGGGCGGGAAACAGCCGGATATGCTCTTTTCCGCCTATATGGATATGACCCGACAGCCATTCACCGAATTCCCTCCGGCCCTCGATTTCCTCACCTCCCGGGCCGAGGGGATGCTGACCCTGGAGGCCCTCCTCTTCGCCCAGGGAAGGGACTGGAAAAGCATTGTTTCAAGCCTCAGCGGCAGCGTCAACGTGATGGTTCAGAAGGGGATGTTCAAAAAATCGAACATATTCATCAAGATCCTGGACTTTCTCAGCGTCAAAGGGGTGTTTGAGCGGCGTCCCTCCGATCTGCCGAAAGGAGGGCTCTATTTCGAGAGCATCGGGGGGCATATCGAACTGGATAAAGGCATCGCCAAGACAGAAGATATGACCATGGAGAGCCCGGTATTCAACGCGGTGGCCATCGGAGAGGCCGACCTGACCAAGGCCCAGATCGACGCGGAGGTAGGCGTGCACCCCTTTGGCACCGTCGATTCCCTGCTCAGCAAGGTTCCTGTGGTGGGGTATCTGCTGACCGGAGATCAGAAAGCCCTTTACATCGAATATTTCAAGGTGGATGGGCCACTGGACGATCCGAACGTCCAGTACATCCCAGTAAAGAGTCTGAGCAAGGGGACGACTCGTTTTCTGACGAGGCTCCTCTTCTACCCGAAGCGGGTCTTCGAGCGCATTTCCGATGCCGCAAAGAAATTCGAAGGCAAGGGGTATCCCCTGCCCGAGGAGGTGGGGGGTCCTGAAAGCGATATGGGGGGAGTGGGGGTTATGAAAAATGAAGAATTGAAGAAATAAAAATTTTGTGACTCACACGGAGCCACAAAGAACACAAAGGGAAGGGCCTTTTCCCCGTTTTTTACCAAAAACCCGTTGTGTGCTTTGCAGCTTTGGGTGAGTCCCGCCGTGGCGGGATTGGTTGTGGCCTTTGGGCTGCATTAGTCTTCGTTTTTGGCTTCCAGGAGGTCTCGTATACCCGGTCTGAGATAGAGGTGACTCAGGTCGAGACGCCTCAGGGCCTTCGCCACGGTCCGGACCTGATCCCCCAGCGGCGCCTTTGCATTGACGATAATCACCGCCTGACCCCTGATGCGGCACATCCCACCTGGTGAGAGAACCGCTTCACCCTCCATGGGCTCATAACGGATCTCCACCCCCAGTTGTTCGGCTACGGCCTCCAGGTGTCCGAGAACGGTCCTGTCATCCAACCTCAACCCTCTACGGCATCAATCCCACAAAGACACAAAGCACACCCAGGATCTTTTTTGTAGAAAAAGCGCAGATTCTTAACGCAGGCGGTGGATATCCGCCACCAGTTTCCGAACCGCCTCGGCCGAGTGGTTCAGGGCCGCTTTTTCCTCCCCGGTCAGCCTGATCTCGATGATCTCTTCCACGCCGTTCTCACCCAATTTGACCGGGACGCCGATGAAGAGATCATGAATCCCATACTCTCCACTCAGGCAGGCGGCGCAGGGGAGGATCTTCTTTTTGTCCTTGAGGATGGCCTCGGCCATCTCCACGGCCGCAGAGGAGGGGGCATAATAGGCGCTTCCGGTTTTGAGAAGCCCAACGATCTCGGCCCCCCCGTTCCGGGTCCGTTCCACAAGGGCATCGATGCGCTCAGGGGAGAGCAGCTCGGTGATCGGGATGCCGGCCACAGTGGAGTATCGGGGAAGCGGCACCATGGTATCGCCGTGACCGCCCAACACAAAGGCGTGGGTGTTTTCGACCGAGACATTCAGCTCCATGGCGATAAAGGCGCGAAAACGGGCCGAGTCGAGGACCCCGGCCATGCCGATGACGCGATTCTTGGGGAACCCGCTCACCTCGTAGGCCACATGGCACATGGCATCCAGGGGATTGCTCACGATGATCAAAATGGCGTTGGGGGCCACAGCGGCCACTTCCCGGGTCACGTTGGCCATGATCTTCATGTTGGTGGAGAGGAGGTCGTCCCGGCTCATGCCCGGCTTGCGGGGAATCCCTGCGGTGATGATGACGATATCCGAGTCCTTGGCCGCATTATAATCCCCGCTCGCCCCGATGATCCTTGCATCGTGCTTTTCAATGGGCGCCGCCTCGGTCAGGTCAAGGGCCTTCCCTGCCGGAACCCCTTCCAGTATGTCGATCAGGGCCACATCGGCCAGTTCCTTTTCCGCGAGGCGCATGGCAGCGGTGGCGCCCACATTCCCGGCCCCGATAACGGTCGCTTTCTTCCTCATGGTGATCCTCCCTCTCCTTGGCGGTTAATCTCCGGATGATCTTTCTGGATTTGAAACGGGATGGATTATAGAAGAGATGCTGGGTTGCGTCAAGGAAATGGGCGTGCCCAAGATCCGCGATTCCAGACAACCCGTGCACAAGTCGCTTGCAGCATCAGAGGATGGTCCGTGAGAAGGGATCACACGGCTGTGGCGCGTTCACGCGTGGCCTGGGTGGTTGGCCGTATCCCTGCTTTCGGGCGATCAAGCCCAGTGAAGGGGAAATGAGCACCTCCGACATATCCTTACTTGAGCAACCATAAAGAGACAATCTCCCCCCTTTGATTGATTCGAAAGCCGACCTTGGAGCCCACCCCGAAAGAGCTTCTGGATATCGGGGAACCGCCTATTCTGAAGTATTTGGCGTTGGAAGAGATCTTCCTCTGCCGATCGTCGATCACGATCTGATCTCCCGCCAATGCATCGATGTGGCCTATCCCCTCGAAATAGGACGGTTGTCGGCCATCAGCAGTGCCTTCTCCGGCCCAGGCCGGACGCGCCACGGCCGAATGCGTGAAAACCGCCAAAAAGAAGAGAGCCAACATCCCCCCGGTTGCAAACCGGCGTCTCTCGATCGGGCACATCACTTGTTCCCCCCTTCCTTCATGCCTTTATTGAAAGCATCCACCTTTTTCTGAAACGCCCTGTTTTTTTTGTCATAGGCCTCGATCTGCCTGTTGAGTTCCTTGACCTTCTTCTGGTAATTCCTCACCTCTTCAGGGGTTTTCAATGTTTCCCTTTCTGCCGCCAGGGCCTTCTTTTTCTCAGTCAGGCTTGCGTGTTCAGCATCCAGGGCAGCCTTTTCCTTGTTCATCTCCTCCGCGAAGCGGGGCTTTCTCCCCTCCCCGGCTTTGGGTTGAGCCTCCTTTTCAGCCTTGTCTGCGGTGTCATCTTTTTTCGGAACCCCGTCTTTCGCTTCAGGCTGTTTTTCCTTCCCTTGCGTATCAGGTTCCTTTGGCTCTTCATCGCCTGCCGCAACCGGAAGCTGATCTTCAGGAATAGTCGACGGATTGTCGGTGTAATGGACAACGCCGTTCTTGTCTGTGTACCGGTAATTCCGCGCCGATACCGGCGAGCAGGGCCAGATGAAAGAGAGTATGCAGACAAGGCAGAGAAGCCGCATGGGATTCCTCGGGCTCATTCGACGCACCGCCAGTAATAGATGCCCCTTTCCTCCCCCTCTTCCCTGAGCATCAGAATATTGCCGGCGGCCGTGCTGAAGTACTTGGTTTCGGTCTCATCGGGCATTCGTATGATCTTCGGGGGATACATCATCACGGGGTAGCGTATCCCGGTAGGTGCCAGCGGTTCTCCAGTAGTATTGCTGGGGTCGGTGATGGGGATCATATCGTTTTCGTCGATCTTGGCGTCTCCGTTGATGTCAAATTGGGCCTCATACAGCCTCCCGCCGTTGCAGGCGTCCATCTCCATGAAGATGGAATCGCCCCCTGCCTCGCAGGGCGACCTCTTGGGAACGGAGGTCATAATGATGGCCTTGCCGCTACGGATCATGGGATTGCGTATGACCCGTTCCCCGGGGAGCGGGAGATCGAAATACCACCCCGCGTTGTTGGCCACGCTCTTGGAAGGGTTGTCATTTTGGCCTGCCGTGGAGTCCTTTTCCGTGGCCCAGGTCGCCTCGTTGTTGGACAATACCCTCAGCATGTGGGTGCTGTTGCTGGGCTGGGCGTAATAGATCTCTGTCTGAGCGAGGAGGGTCACATGACTGTCCTGATGGGAGAGCCCGGGCCGAGTGAAAGCCCCCAAATACTCGCTATCGTCCGCATCGTCGCCATAGTCCCAGATCCCGTAGATGGTCTGCGTGCTCGTATCAACAAAATCCGCCAGACCCAGGTATTTGCCTGTCCCGAAAACCACCATATAGCCGGGCAGGGACGGATCGCAGTGGAGCATCACATCCGGCTTGGTGGTAATCGGTTGGGTGCTTCCAGAGGCGTCCTTCGCCTGGAACAGGGGCATGGGCGTGCCGCCGCTGAAGTAGGCCGCCTTCCAGTTGGCCGGGGATGCATCCGTGAGATCAAACTTCCAGAGGTTCCCCTTCAAGTCCCCTGCGTACACATAGTCCAACTGATTGTCCATGTTGACATCGATCGGCGTAGGCGACGAGAGACCGTTGCACGATCCCACGCCCGTGTCGATCTTGGCGATCGTCGTTCCGCTGACGGCGTCCAGCACGAACAGGACCGCATGCTCGTTGGGGCTGGCATACCCGTTTCCGAAGATCACGACCCAACTGCCGGAGTTGGCCTTGACAATATAGGCCTCGCTGAAGCTGTAGCCCATATCGGCAATGTCGGCCGCGTCGGTGGACGCCCTCGGGAATTCCCATTTGACCCTGGCTGCAAGGGTGCTTTCCGATGCGATGGATGCGGCATTCGTAATATCGAGGCAGTAATAGCCCCTCCCCCCCTTTCCGAGGCCCCCCACCAGCAGATCGGCCGTGCCTGTGCTGGCCGCATAGGGCGTCAGATCCACATAGTAGCGATGGGAATATGCGGTGGAGGTCAGATGATAGAGTTCCGGGAAGAGAAGCCCGGGAACGTAGGCGAAGACCTCCTCTCCGGTGGTCGCGTTGAGGGCATGGAGCATGCCGTCGTTGCCCCCTACGTAGATCATGTCCTTATAAAACGTGGGAGATGAATGGACGATGTCGCCCAGTTTGCTCGAACGGTCCCTGAAGGAGCCGCCGTTGGCCCGTTCGCTGGCGCTGTCGCCGCGAAGATAGTTCAGCATGGCCTCTGCTGTGGCCGGATCTGCATCCAACATGACCCGCTGGGCCAGGCTGTTGCTGAGGCCGGCGTAGCGGAAGGGAATTCCCACGGCGTTGGTGGTGTCATAGGTGGCGATGACCCGTCCCGAATCCCAGCTTGCGGTGTCCAGCAGGGCCCTGGCTGACCAGAGGGGAGTGTCACGCATGGCCGCCCCGGTGGTCTGATTGAGAGAATAGGCCTTGACATCGCCGGTCCAGCGGTCTGTTGAATAGCTGGCCTGGTAGATGACAGACCCGGCACGGAATTCTTCGCCGTTCACGGAGATGGAAGCGCCCGATCCCACACGCGCCATGACGTTTTGCATCACGGCCAGCAGGGAGTCGATCAGGTCCTGGGGATTGGATGCGCTCAGAAATTTTCCCCTCCCATTCACCGATGCGTGCCAAAGATCGTCAATCCGTTCCTGATCCGCTTCGTCCATCGGATTGGGCCAGGAGGGGTAAACCCTCCGGGCAGGGTCGCTGTTGTACAGATCGTAGTTGTAGGGATCCAGGGTGCCGTGGAGCCCGAAAGAGACCCCATACGTGACCATATGCTGCCACGTGGCCATATCGGGAAAATTGGTGGGAACCAGGTTTAGGAGCGTCGAGGAGAGGTCGGTCTTGTAGTACTTCATGGCCACGTCGGCCAGGGTGCCGGACCAGCTATCGGCATAGGGGGCGCCCTCGCTGCCGTCCTCGTTCCCTATGCCGGAGACGGTCCCGTTCCAAAATCCGTCGGTGATGAGAATGGAGAACGATTGCTGGCACTCTCCTCCATCCGCGGCGCTTGCATAGGGGCACGGTCCGATCCCGCCCGTTCTCCCTGCAAAATACTCTCCCGCAGCCTTGAGGGCTGCCCGCAGGGGCGTTCCGTCCGAAGAATTGAGGCCATAGAGGAGGGCCAACAGGGTATCGCTGTTGTCATAGGTCGTTCCCGCTATGGTCACCTTCACGGGCAGGACCGACTGATTGACCCGATTCCAGATGGAATAAAGCCCCACATTAACGCCCTCGACACCTTTGATGACCCGGGCAATGGCCGCCTTGGCCGTCAGCTCCCGCCTCCGGTAGAAGGAGAACCAGTTGGCGAAGTTCTGCAGCTCCTGGGCGTAGGTCCGGGGGCTCCCATCCTCGTTTTTGGGGACGATGTCGTCCGGCGGGCTCGAATCCTGGATGAGTCCGGCCTCGTTGATGTAGGTGCGATTGTAGGTGAAGCGGTAGTAGTTGATGCCGCCGGACAGGACGACCAGGTAGGGGACGTTTTCGGATGCAGAGTAGGTATAGTAGTGGGCGTTCTTGATGCTGATGGTGGAGCCGCTTGAAGGCTCGAACTTGACCGCCTCCGCACAGTATTTGCTGTTGCCGGACACAGTGGCATTGAGCCTGACATATTCGTCTCCGCCGCCTGCAAAATAGAAACTGCCAAGAGAAACCCAGGTCTCGTCATTGATCTGCTGATTGCGGTACACGACCTCATCGATGCCATTGTGGCGAATGGTGTAGGACGCATTGGTCGTGCGGTCCCATGTGGCCTTCCAGAAGGCGTACACAGTGTAGGTCCCGGCCACAGGAATATCGGGCGTCCACCTGGCCCATGCGGATCCATTGTTGTTGTAAGCATAAAAATAGGTCCCGAACAGGGCGGTGGTATATGATCCTGAATCCGCCCAGCCGGTGGCCGACTTGGAAAACCTCGGAGACTCGTTGTGCACGATAATCTCCTGCCGCACGGTGTCATACTCCGCCGAGAGGGTGAGGGTGGGGGTGGAGTTAACCGGGTTGGAACGGGGCGCGGTGGTGCTGGCGTTCGAATAGTTGGGCCAGGGGACGTAGTTGACGCCGGGGTTGTAATACATCCGGTTGTAGCCGGCCCACCTTGCCTGCCACATCTTCTTTATGGTCCCCGAAACGATGTAGGTGTCCGAGTAGGCATTGTCGCTGAGACCGAAGTTGAAATACTTATTTTGAAAGGTGCCCCCATTCTCGGTCGTCATGAACTCCCAGTCCATGCTGCCTGAATCGTCGATCACAAACATTACGTTGGCCGGGGCCGCCTGAAGCTGGGTGTCAAGGGGGACGTCGGAGATATTGAGGCAGGTGGACCCGGGAAGGGTCGTGGTGGTTGTGCTGCTGGTGGTCGTGGTAGTCGTCGTGGTGGTCGTGGTCGTGGTGGTCGTCGTGGTCGTGGTGGTCGTTGTTGTGGTAGTCGTGCTCGTGGTTGTGCTGGTGCTCGTGGTCGTGGTGCTCGTGGTCGTGGTGGTAACGCCGCTGACATATGTCGCCCAGAAGCTCCAGTCCTGATTTTGATTTTTGTAGGCATATTCGTTCGGGGGCGCGGTCCATCCAGGCACATCCAGGAATTCCACCTCGAAGCGCCACTTCTCACGCGGGTGGTAAAACGTCACTGTCTGACCGGAGCTCATCCATGTACTCCAGCTCCCGACATCGGGGTCGACCTCTCGGACCCGCCACCGGGCCGCAGAAGGATAGGGCGACGCGAATCTCACCGTGACGTCCGTTGCGGCAAAGGCATCATCGGACGAGAGGTGAAGAAAGACCCCCGAGCAGACGATACCAAGTACGCAAAGGGAAGCGATCCGCATGCCTCTTTTGCAGAGAGAACGAAAAAGAAAAACCAGACGAAAAACAAAGAAGAAGGAAGACATGGCATGACCCCCGAGATTATAGTCGGTTCTTGTACCCCAGTTCGATCACGACCGCGCTGTTGTTGTGCTTCCGGCGCCCGAAGATAGAATAGGCCCGCACGCTGCTGCCTCCGGTCAGGTCGAGAGAAGTGCCGGGAGGTATCCCGATATACCGTGCAATGAACCTGGGGGCGTCTGTGGTTGCAGTTCCAGGCACCTCGCACGATTTATCGCTGGTTCCTTCCCAGTAGGTGTCTTTTCGGATATTGTTGACGTCAATGTCGCCCGGCAGGCCCTTTACGGGGATGTTGTAGTCCGAGCCCGAGGGGTCCGTAATCTGGGAGGGATAGTCTTTCATCCGGACCGGATCAGTCTCAATCGCATTTTCCAATAGCTGGGCCAGCATCATGGCGGCGCCTTCGGCCTGGTAGAAATTTTCCCTGTATGTCCTGTCGTTTGCCGCGATCTGCAGTTCGATGGACGTGGTGGTGGTCACCGCTATGCCGATAACGGTAAGGAGGGCCAGGATCATGATGGCGACGATCAACGTGGACCCCTCTTCATTTCTGGCAGCCGCTCTTATGTTCATCCTGTGTCTTCCCTGATGCCGGCGCCCCGGGCCGGTATTGTCTTTTTTTTTCGATTGCCGTCTTCCCGGCGGACGTCGAAATCCAGGTCCCTTCTGATTCCTGAATTCCCGGCATAAATCCGCTGAACCGCACCGCCCGGCTATATATTCGGCTTCACTACCCCAAACTCGATGTCTTTCTTCAGGCCGCCCCCCGAGATCTTGACCTTTATGATCTTCGTGTCTTTGATCGGGCCGCTGGAATTCTCAGTTACGGTCCAGGTGACTGCATATCGGTCGACCGTTTCACTGCCGGAGGTCAGATTGGCGTATGACGAGCCCATGAGTGCCTCTATCCGGTGCTGGACCAGGGTGGTCGCCTCGGTCATGCGATTGGCATGGGCATTTCCCCTGATGGCGCTGACCTGCATGGAGGCGACAGCCAGAAGCCCAACCATCAGGAGGGAGATGGCCAGGATCACCTCGATAAGGGTAAACCCGCCTTCCCTGTTGTTTAAGGCCTTATCGCTCATGGGGACCTTGCGCCCCTTTGATAGTCTCATATGATCCCTTCTACAGGCCGAGGTTGCGGCACAGGATCTGGACCGACGCGGCCCGCCGGCGATAATGGTCGTTTTGGGCAGGCAGCACCGTATCCCCCTGTTTGTTCTGATAAGCCGCGTTGTTGACGTAATCCCTGTCCTCCCTCTCTGCCCGGACCACCAGGGTGATTTGAACGGACCGGATGTTCTTGAGGGTCGTGGTGACATTTCCATTGGCATCCAAGTAGACGAAATTGAGGGCGTCCACGTATTCCACCACCGGCTGATTCGTCGCGTTTTCGCTGCTCTTGACGCCCAGCTTCTGGATCCCGTCGCTTTTGTAAAGAGAGTAAGTCACGTGTTCGTATGGGTCATCCGTTTTTCCGTCCGGCCGGCTCCCAAATGTGTCTCCCCTCACGTCGGCTGTGAACTCAATCTTATCGGAAGCGGCGGTAAGGATCCGGGGCGGATTGGTCTTGTTGCCGGCGGGATTGCACCCTGCCTCTTCGATCTGCCGGGTCATATAATACATGGCCGCCCTGATCCTCTGCTGCATGGCCGCCACCTCTTCCTGGGCCACATATGCTTTCTGCTGGGACTGGTAGGTGGCATAGACGGCCGTCATCACGACCCCGGATATGGCCATGGCCACAAGCAACTCTGCCAGTGTAAATCCCCTGTTGTTACCATGCATAGCGAACAGTCCCGTAAAGACGCTACTGAATTTTGATATTACCGGCTGCCGACAGAACGACGCTCGTTGTCTTATTATTGGTGTTTTGCAGCGAGACAGTACCCGCCCCGAACCCGTTCGCATTATTAACGGGGATGCCATTCGAACGGAACGCAACGGCGGGGAGGCCGTCATCGTTAGTTGTCAAGGTATTTCCGGTGAGACTAACATATGTGTAATCGGTCCACTTGACCCTTTTGACGATCTCCTCGCCCGCGTCGCATTCGAGGTCATTGTCCTCATCTTTGAAGACCACATAGTTGTATGTCTCGCTGCCCACCGGTTGATTGAAGGTGATGGTGCAGTTGTGACCGCTCTTGATGGCTGTGAGTTTGGCGAGCTGGAAACTGGATAAAAGGTCCCGTGCGGCACTCCTCAACTGGTAGTTCGGCCTCAAATTGAGGAAGGTGGGTATCGCAATCGCTGCCAGAATCGAAAACACGCCGATGGCGACCATCAGTTCCGTCAGCGTGAAACCGGATTGTCGAATGGTGGATGTATGGGCCACGTTGGATACCTGTCGTTGTTCTTGATAAGGACTTTCAAGCAAATCTTGTGCCGGCATGTGCGATTCAATGGTAACACACTATATCCTATAAAGAAAAACGATTTCAAGGGCCAAGTCGGAAGGGAAGGGAGGTGTCAAATAATATATAGCTTCGTGGGGAACTGTAAACAGATTTTACACTTGGGAGGTATGCCCTGACCCGTCAATGAATCCCCTTCATTTCGCGCAAGGAAGACCTCGCCATGGTGATCCTCCTTCTCTTTGGCGGTTAACGTGCAGGTGACGTTTTTGCTGGATTCTGACGGCCAAGGATTATAAAAAAGAAGTGGCAGCGGGTCAAGGAAATGGCGGGGTGGCTGAACGAATGATTTCCGACACAGTGAAGAGGATCGGTGCTCTGATCGATGAGGCGGCTCGAATTCAGCAACCCCACGCGGCGCGGGTGTGTCCTCAGTGCAAGGCCCCCTGCTGCGCCAGGGTCCATTATCTGTATACGGAAAAGGACATTCTGTATCTCAAGTTGTCCGGGCGCAGACCGGTCTGGCGAAGGGAAGGGGTTATGAAAGGGGGGTGCTGGTTTCTGGGGCCGGCAGGGTGTTCGCTGGAACTCGGGGCCAGGCCCTTGATCTGCCATACGTACATCTGCAGGGACCTGGAAGCGGCCATTCGGGAGGGCGGAACGGGCTTGATGGAAACGCTTGGGGAGATGTTCAAGACCATCGGGGCGTTGCGAGGTCAATTATGGGCCGAATACCTGGATGATATCCGAAGCAGGCCGTGACTGTCCGGTTTCATGGCCGTTGTCTGGCGTTTCGTGTGTGAGGAAACGTATTTATTCTTGACCCGAAGCCATCGGATCATATATGTGCAGGGTGGGCTGGATCCGAGGGGCGTGGCGAAGGACCGAATGATCAGCAAGGCACAAGTGGAGCTGAGATGAAACAACTTCTGGTCACAGGGGGATGCGGGTTCATCGGGACCAACTTCGTGCGGTATCTCCTGGAGGAATCCGACTTTGACGGCCGCGTGGTGAACGTGGACGCCCTCACCTATGCCGCCAATCCGGACAACCTGGCGGACATGGAAGGCCGCTTTCCAGGGCGGTACGTCTTCGTCAGGGCGGATATCTGCGACAGGGAGCGCATGGCGGCCGTCTTTGAGGACCACCACATCGACGCGGTCTGTCACTTTGCGGCCGAATCCCACGTGGATCGATCCATCGTCCGACCCGACGCCTTTATTCAGACCAACATCGTGGGCACCTTCAACCTTCTGGAACTGGCAAGGAAGCACCAGGAAAGGCTCACCCTATTTCACCACATCAGCACCGATGAGGTGTTCGGAAGCCTGGGCAGGGAAGGTTTTTTTACGGAGGAGACGCCCTACCGACCCAACAGCCCCTATTCCGCCTCCAAGGCATCGTCCGATCATCTGGTGAGGGCCTATCATCATACCTACGGCCTTCCCGTTACCCTCTCCAACTGCTCCAATAATTACGGGCCGTACCAGTTCCCTGAAAAGCTGATCCCCCTCATGATCCTCAATGCGGTGGAGAGAAAGGCGCTTCCGGTGTACGGCGACGGCCTCAATGTCCGGGATTGGCTCTATGTCAGGGACCACTGCGCCGCCATCTGGCGGATCATGCGGCACGGAAAGAGGGGGGAGACGTATAACGTGGGCGGAAACACCGAGGTGGAGAATCTGCGAATGGTGGAGATGATCTGCGATATCATCGACGAACTCCTTCCCGCCGAAACAGGAGATTCCCGCAGGAACCTGATCACCTTTGTCAAGGACCGGCCCGGCCATGACCGCCGGTATGCCATCGATTGCACCAAGTTGACGAGGGAGCTGGGGTGGAAGCCGGAAACGTCCCTTGAGGCCGGGATTCGCAAGACGATTCACTGGTATCTGGACCATGCGGATTGGGTCAAGCGGGTGAGAAGCGGCGAGTACCAGAAATGGATCGAGACCCATTACGGGATGTGAGGGGATGCTGGATGCTGGTACAAGACGGTCATGTGTGGTCATGAGGTTGTTTTGTGGATGCTTTCAGCTTTGAGCTTTCAACCCGTTCTTTACGCCTGACGCAAGGCTGAAAACCTTGAAAGGGTAAAACGACGATATGAAAGGAATCATTCTGGCAGGGGGGTCGGGGACCCGGCTCTATCCGATCACCCGCGTGGTGAGCAAGCAGTTGATGCCGGTCTATGACAAGCCGATGATCTATTACCCTCTCTCGGTCCTCATGCTGGCGGGGATCCGCGATATCCTGATCATCTCGACGCCCGAGGACCTTCCCCGTTTTGAGCAGCTCCTGGGTGACGGATCGAACTACGGCCTTCGCCTGTCGTATGCGGTACAGCCCAGGCCTGAAGGGCTGGCCCAGGCCTTTACGATCGGCAAGGAGTTTATCGGCGGGGATGCGGTCGCCCTGGTGCTGGGGGACAATATCTTTTACGGCCGGGGGCTCTCGGAGATCCTTCGACGGTGCGGCGCGCTGAAGGAAGGGGGCATCATCTTCGGTTATTCGGTGAGCGATCCGGAGCGATACGGGGTGGTGGAGTTCGACCGGGACAACCGGGTGATTAGCATCGAGGAAAAGCCTCGAAGACCCAGGTCCAAGTTCGCGGTTCCGGGGCTCTACTTTTACGACAACGAGGTGGTGTCCATTGCGGAAAACCTGACCCCGTCCCAACGGGGGGAATTTGAGATCACGGATGTCAATCTGACCTACCTGAGGAGAAAACAGCTTCGGGTGGAGCTTCTCGGCCGAGGCTTTGCCTGGCTGGATACGGGGACCCATGAATCATTGCAGCAGGCCAGCAGCTTTGTGCAGGCCATACAGAAGCGCCAGGGCCTCAAGATCGCGTGCATCGAGGAGATCGCCTATCGAAAGGGCTATATCGGCCGGGGGCAGCTCGAGAGGCTGGCCCGGGAGATGATCAAAAATGAATACGGCCAGTATCTGATCGCCATTGCGTCGGAAACGGGGTGTGGAAATGATGACACTGAAATGTGCTGAGCAGGACGTGCCCGGCGTCATCCTGATCGAGCCTGCGGTCTTTGAGGATGCCCGGGGGTTCTTCATGGAAACCTACCATCTGGGCAAATACCGGGAGGCCGGGATCGCCGGGCCTTTTGTGCAGGACAATCTCTCCCATTCCCGGCGGGATACGCTGAGGGGCCTCCACTATCAGCTTCAGCACCCTCAGGGAAAGCTGATCCAGGTGCTCGCCGGAGAGATCCTCGACATTGCCGTGGATATTCGGCGGGGGTCGCCCGCTTTCGGCCAGTGGACCCGCGTTCGGCTGTCCTCGGAGGACCGGCGTCAGGTCTATGTCCCCGACGGGTTCGCCCACGGCTTCTGCGTCCTGAGCGAGTCTGCGGACGTCATGTACAAGTGCACCGACCTCTATGCCCCGGGGGATGAGTATGGGGTCCTCTGGTCCGACCCGGACCTGGCGATTCCATGGCCGGTTGAGAGCCCGATCCTCTCGCCCAAAGACGCCGCCTACTCAAGGCTCAGGGATATACCGGCCGACCTGCTCCCACTCTACAGGGTCGAAGAACCGGCGGCCTGAGATCCGACATGACACACTGAGGGCCTTTGTATCGATACACAGAAAGCCACGAGAAGAACCAGGGATCGGGGGTCAGGGATCAGGGGGTCGGTGCAAGGTTTTTCTTCTCACACAAAGCCACAAAGACCACTTAAGGAATGCTTTTTGGGGGTGATCAAATCCCCCGTTTTGGTTTTCTTTGTGTCTCTGTGCCTCCGTGTGAGGTTTTGGTTTTTTATTCTCACACAAAGCCGCAAAGACCACAGAGAGAAGTGTGATTGCGATTATTTTGGAGAGTCCGGTTAAGGGAAAACGGGAATGAATATGGACACCTGCGTCATATCACTGGGCGGCTCGATCATCGTGCCGAATGACATCGATGCGGCCTTCCTGAAACGGTTCAGGGAGGTCATCGTCACACGGGAGCAGACCCGGTTCCTGATCATCTGCGGCGGCGGGACGATATCCAGGAGATACCAGGACGTTGCCAGGGAGATCATCGACGTCACAAAAACGGACTTGGACTGGATCGGCATTCAGGCGACACGGCTCAATGCCGAGCTGATCCGTTCCATGTTCAGGGACATCGCCCATGAAAGGGTCATCCGTGACCCCAACGAACCGATTGACACAAAGAAACGCGTCATCATCGGGGCCGGGTTTGAGCCGGGGAGTTCCACTGACCTGCGGGCCGTGCAGTTGGCCGAACGGTTCGGTGCCGGCCGGGTGATCAACATGTCCAATATCGACTATGTGTACAGCGCTGACCCCAAAAAAGACCCCAACGCCAGAAAACTGACCCGCATGTCATGGGCCGATTTCAGAAAACTGGTGGGCGATGACTGGGACCCCGGTCTCAATGCCCCCTTTGACCCCATCGCCTCCCGGGCGGCCGAGGCCATCGGCTTACAGGTAATCATTATCGGAAATGATATCCAAAACCTCGAAACACTGCTGAGAGGCGGGACGTTCAGGGGAACCACCATTGGATAAATTATTACTGGCTTCCCCTTTTTTTCATCATCTCCTTCATCATCTTCTCCACGTCTTCCCGTGAGGGGGCCTTTCCCTTGCCTGCGCCTTCTAAGGACGGCATGCTTCCCATGCCCATCGCCTCGTGGGCGCTCTTGGCCTCGGCATACCCGTCAGGGACCTTGAACAGGGAATCGGGCTGGGACCCTAATTGAATATTTTCCAGGCGAGAGGAGACGGTCCCCACCGGCGGGGGGAGCACACTTTCGTGGCGAAGGGGGTAACCCAATTTCGGCGTATGCCACATCTTCACATGCACCGGGGGATCCTCGTCGCTATACTTGACATCCCCTTCGTAGATGTCGCATCGGTAGCCCTGAAGGGTTTCAGACCCTGTTTTCTTGAGCTTGTTTTTCTCTATCCATTCCTTCAGGTTGGCGGCATCCAAGGCCAGGTTCTTCTGTTTCATTTCGTCGATATTTTGGACCACATATTTGCGGGTCTCGGTGAACATCTGATAGATGTACGGCCGCTTCATGATGGCAATCGTCCCCATCATCTCGGTCCGGGTTGTGTTGTCGTTCTTGAAATAGATCTTGCCGGAATTTTTTCCGGCCATGGATTCCATCACTATGTCTGCGGAAAACTCTGCGGAAATGGCGTTGGTGGCCAGCAATAGGCTCAGGGCGGCAGCCCAAATCATGGATCGAATCATTTCTCTTTTCTCCTTCCGTGATGAATGCGTTCCTCGATAGAGAGGTTGGATCGATGCGGCGGTGGCCCGGATTCTCCATAAAGATTGATTTGATACCACAACTGCCGCCAAAAATCCAACGACTTTTGCCGGACACGGGCGATTGTTGGAGGGTGCATTCGCATGTATTGTTTCCTTGTTCGACGGTCCCGACTATTGTATATTTAAAGTCAGCCAACGATCAGGGTGTTTCCGTTCTGCCAGGTTAGGCGAGAGAAATCGATCAGTTGAAATAGACTATAGACAAACGGCCTCGGATGGTGTATATAGACAGGCATCTGTCACTTGGATCCGGGGTAAC
>Ga0172370_10005134_pt1 | contig 17052 bp, 18 predicted proteins | sample LakKiv5m_FD_114538 | JGI IMG/M metagenome (GOLD analysis project Ga0172370, IMG submission 114538) | Freshwater microbial communities from Kabuno Bay, South-Kivu, Congo - kab_022012_11.5m | ecosystem: Environmental > Aquatic > Freshwater > Lake | place: Democratic Republic of the Congo...
AGTGCGGCGCCTGCATAAACGCTGAACGTCAGAAAGGCCATGTCTAAAATCGTTGCAATAAAAAGAAAGGTACTTGCGACGAAAAGTATATCCGCGAAGAAATCTTGCTGGAGCAATTCCATGGTATTTTTGAAAAAGCCGGTTTGCCTGATGATTGGACTGACCGCATGCTGGCTGATTTAGGCCAAGAGGAAAAGCAACAAGCCAAATCATCATCTTGCCTGATTGATGAGGTTAAAACGGAAATAAATGGCCTTGAGAGCAAGCTGGACAAGCTAGTGGATGATCGGCTGGATGGCCTACTGGACAAAGAGATGTATCAACGCAAGAAAGAAAAACTCATCAATCAAAAAGTTGATTTGGAAGACAAATTGAAGGCAATCAGGCAAACGGGTAATAATTGGCTCGAACCGATGCGGGAATTCATTTTCGCCATTAAACAAACCAAAAAAGTCGCCAATAGCGGCGACCTCTTGGAAGTTAGAGCATTTCTTAAAAAAATCGGCTCGAACTTTGTTTTGAGTGGAAAAAGATTTGAATTTCAGCCAAAAATCGGTTGGGATTCTGTCTTAAACTCAAAAAATTTAGATTATCTCGGGGACCAGGATTCGAACCTAGATAGCCAGGACCAAAACCTGGAGTCCTACCATTAGACGATCCCCGAATATTAACGCGCCCTTATCAGACGCGTTTAATTATTTTTTCTTGTTATAAGGGCGTTTAGTAGCTAATTCTTCCTGCCTTTTTTTGCGGCTGGACTTCCTTTTTTCAATACTGACCAAACGAGGCACCTTAATTCTTGGATCTTTTTTTCTTTGAGCCATAAAAATGTTTAATATAAATCTGTGTTAGATTATAACAAAGAAAATCGAATTTGGCAAGACCAAAATCATTTTTGCTAAACCCTTGATTTATGCTAAAATATCTACATGTCTGAGCTATTAAACAACCTTAATTCAGCTCAAAAACAAGCCGTTATTCATGAAAACGGCCCGTTGTTGATTTTAGCTGGCGCTGGCACCGGTAAAACCACGGTAATTACCAGTAAAATTGCTCATTTGATTTTAGAAAAAAATTATCCGGCCGACAGTATTCTGGCTTTGACGTTCACTGAAAAAGCGGCCGCTGAAATGGAGGAGCGAGTCGATCGTTTATTGCCATTGGGCTATGCTGATTTATGGATCTCAACCTTTCACTCTTTTGCCGAGCGGATTTTAAAAGAACATGCTTTGGAAATCGGTTTGCCGAATGATTTTAAATTATTGACGTCAACCGAGCAATGGCTGTTAGTGCGCAAAAATCTGGATTTGTTCAATCTTGACTATTATCGTCCGCTGGGCAATCCGACTAAGTTCATTCACGCGCTATTGAAATTATTTTCCCGCGCTAAAGATGAAAATATTTCGTCTGAACAATATTTGGATTATGCCGGCAACCTGAAATTAAACACCGACAATATTGAATTCATAAAAAGGTCTGCTGAAAAAATGTTGCCGGAGGATTTGCAGGGATTGGCCAATGAGGAAATCGCCAAGCAACTGGAAATTTCTCATGCTTACCATATTTATCAAAAATTGCTGCTCGAAAACAACGCCTTAGACTTCGGCGATTTAATCAATTATACTTTAAAATTATTTCAAACCAGAAAAGGCGCGCTGGCCAAATACCGAGAGCAATTCAAATATATTTTGGTCGATGAATTCCAAGACACTAATTATGCGCAATATGAACTTGTAAAATTACTCGCGGCGCCAAAAAATAATTTAGCGGTCGTTGGCGATGATGATCAGGCGATTTATAAATTCCGTGGCGCTTCCATTTCCAATATTTTGCAATTCAAGCGGGATTTTCCCGAAGCTCAAGAAATACTTTTGACCGATAATTACCGCAGCAGCCAAAACATTTTAGATCTGTCGTATAAGTTCATCCAACGCAATAATCCTGATCGTTTGGAATATAAACTGAGCGAAATCGGCAAGGGACTATCAAAAAAATTAATCAGCCATTTAGATAAAACAGGTGGCATTGAACATCTGCACAATCAAACATTGATCGGCGAAGTTGAAACAGTGGTTAATAAAATTATTTCTCTTTATAATCAAAGCAAGGAAATCAATTGGTCGGATTTTGCCATTTTAGTCCGCGCTAATAGCAGCGCTGACGATTTTTGCTACGCCTTAGATCAGGCTAAAGTGCCATATTTATTTTTAGCATCTAAGGGGCTATATCAAAAACAATTGATTCTGGATTTATTGTCGTGGTTCAGGTTGCTTGACGATTATCATGAGAGTTCGGCCATGTATCGGGTGATAAATTTTGCCACTTGGAAAATCAATCATGAGGACATTATCAAACTGAATTATTGGGCGCGCCGCAAAGGCTGGTCGCTGTATGAAATCTGCGCTAAAAATCAATTATTGCCGGATATTAGCGATGCTGCCAGAAAAAAACTCGACTTAATCATAAAATTGTTAGCTAATCATTTGCCATTGGCGACTGCCGGCAAAAAACCGACTAAACTGATCCAGTTATTTTTAGAGCAATCCGGCTATTTGAAAATGCTGACGCATAAAGATTTGATTGAGAATCGTCGTGAGCTGAATTATCTGAATCAATTTTATAAAAAGGCGCAGCAATTCGAAAAAGACAGTCCGATTCATGATTTGAACGCTTTTTTAGAATTGATTGAAATGGAATTAGAAGCCGGCGAAGAAGGTAATTTGCCGAATGACGCCGAAAACGATAGTCCGGACACGGTCAAAGTGATGACGATTCATGCTTCCAAGGGCTTGGAATTCAAATATGTGTTTATAGCTAATATGGTTGATAAGAAATTTCCCAGCATCGGCCGCAGCGAAGCTCTGGAATTGCCGACGGCGCTGGTAAAAGAATTATTGCCGGAAGGCGACGCGCATTTGCAAGAAGAGCGGAGATTATTCTATGTGGCCATGACTCGCGCTAAAGAGGGCTTATATTTTTCTTCAGCAACCAATTATGGCGGCGCGCGGCCGAAAAAAGTGTCTAGATTCTTAATTGAATTATCAGAAGACGGTTTTAATTTATCGCCGGACGCGCTTAAAGAGACTGATGATTTTGAAAAAATCAAAGTTAAGACAAAAGAAGCTCCAGATGCTACAGCGAATTCAAGTATTCCGAAAAAGTTTTCTTTCACTCAGCTTAAGGCGTTTGAAAATTGTCCTTATCAGTACCGTTTCGCGCATATCTTAAAAATTCCAATCAAGGGCAAGCCGCAATTTTCTTTCGGCAAAACGATGCATAGCACAATGCAAAAATTTTTTCTACTAGTACGTACTCGCGCCGGTTCAGCGCAAAGTGATATTTTCGGCAATGGCAAAAAAGAGCCGCACATGTCATGGGAAGAAGCTAAAAAACTTTATGAAGAATCATTTATTGATGATTGGTATCCTGATGAAAAGATAAAAAAAGAATATTATCAAAGAGGCCTGAAATCGCTGAAAGTTTTTTTTGATGATTGGCAGGGCAATAAAAAAAACGCAGAAGATTTGGAATGTGGTTTCACTTTGAAGATTGCTAAAGATGTTTCAATCGGCGGCGCCATTGACCGCATTGACAAAATCGGCGAAGAGTTTAAGATTATTGATTACAAGACTGGCAATCCCAAAGATAAATTAACCGCCGAAGACAAGGAACAGCTGCTGATTTATCAAATGGCCGCGCAAGAGGTCTTGGGCAAGCCGGTCAAAGAATTGGCGTTTTACTATTTTGAAGGCAATAAGGAGATGTCGTTCATCGGCAACGAAAAAGAGTTGGAAAAATTGAAAGAAAAAATCATTAGCACGGTAGAAGAAATAAAAGTTGGTGATTTTACTGCTAAGCCGGAAAAAGAAAAATGCAAGTGGTGCGATTTTAAAAATATTTGCGATTACGCTTAATTTATGGTCATCCTAAACATCGCTCTGCAATCTTTAACTAAAAACAAAACCAGAACCTTTTTGACGATTCTGGGCACTGTCATTGGTATTGCCGCGATTATTATCGTGATGTCGGCCGGCGAAGGCCTTAAGGCGCAAATTACCGGTCAAATAGAATCATTCGGCTCCAATGTTATTCAAATCGAGCCAAAAGTGCCAACTACCGGCCGTAATTCGACAAGTAATGCTACCGCTCAAGCGCAAGGCATACAAATAAATACTTTAAAGATTGAAGATGGCGAGGCGATCAAGAAACTGCCCAATATCAATAATTTTTACGCCGCTTTAATGGGTCAGGAAGTCGCTTCTTTTGCCGAGATTAATAAGTATGTGACAATTATGGGCGTATCGTCGGCCTTTATTGAAATGGACCAGTCAAAAGTGGCTAAAGGGCGGTTTTTTTCGGATAGTGAGGATAATGAATTGGCCAAAGTCGTGGTTTTAGGCAGCAAATTGGCCGCTAAATTATTCGGCAATAATGATCCGATCAGGCAAAATGTGAAATTGGGCAAAAATAAATTCGTGGTTATCGGAATCTTGCAAGAACGAGGCGGGGGATTCGGTTTGGATTTTGACGAGTTGATTTATATGCCGGTACAAACTTTGCAAAAAGTAATTATGGGCGTAGATCATGTGCTGTGGGTGACAGCGCAAACCAAAGACAAATCCTTAGAGTATCAAACAGCTGATGATATTACTCAGACTTTGCGAGCTAGACATGGTATTGAAGATCCGAAATATGATGATTTTTCTGTCACCACTATGAGCGAAGCCCGAGACATGGTGGATACGATTTTTAATGCTATTACTTTGCTCTTAATCGCCTTAGCCGGGATTTCCTTACTGGTCGCTGGCGTTGGAATTATGAATATCATGTATGTTTCAGTTTCCGAACGAACTTTTGAAATCGGCTTGCGCAAAGCGATCGGCGCCAAACAAAAACAAATCCTTTGGCAGTTTTTATTTGAAGCGATAATAATCACTTTGCTCGGCGGATTTTTTGGCATCATAACCGGCTTGATTATTTCTTGGCTGATCAGTTTTATCGCCGGCCAATTAGGCTTTAGCTGGGATTTCATTTTGCCACCGCAGGCCATTGCAATCGCTTTCGGTTTTTGCGGGGCGGTCGGTTTGATTTTCGGCTATTGGCCAGCCAAGACTGCCGCTAAAATGGATCCGATTAATGCCTTAAGACACGAATAAGATGGCGTTAAGCAGAACTAAAAAGATTTATAATACTGATTGGTGGCTGCTGGCCGCGGTTTTGTTTTTAGTTTTTTTCGGTTTAGCCGCCATTTATAGCGTGGCACTCGGCCGCGGCACCGGCGAGTTCGGCAACTTTCAAAAACAGATCATGTGGCTGACAGTTGGCGCCGTCATCATGTTCATGGTTTCCTTTTTTGATTATCGTCTGTGGCGAAAAATCGGCTGGTTGGGTTATTTTATTTCTTTGCTTTTATTGATTTTAGTTTTAACGCCGCTGGGTTCCACTATCAATGGCGCGCGAGGCTGGTTTGACTTGGGTCCGGCCAGTTTTCAGCCGGTAGAGCTGATGAAAATATTTTTGATTATCGTTTTAGCCGATATTTGCAGCCGCTACACTCGCCACGTCCACAAGCTTGCCCAATTATTATTTATGGGGTTGGTGGTTTTAATGCCATTTCTTTTGGCCGCCGTCCAACCGGATTTCGGTTCAGCTATGGTGTTATTTTTTATCTGGCTAGCCGCTTTCTTATTAATTGCCCAAAAACGCTGGCAAGTATTTTTAGTTTTCGGCACGATTATTGCCGGCCTATTTATTGCTTGGACATTCGTTTTGGCGCCTTATCAAAAAAGCCGCGTGATGACTTTTCTAGATCCTAATCTGGATCCGCAAGGCCGTGGTTATAATGTCCGGCAATCAATGATTGCTGTCGGCGCCGGCAAGCTGATGGGTCGAGGATTAGGCTTCGGTTCGCAAAGCCAGCTGAAATTCATACCGGAAAGCCAGACTGATTTTATTTTCGCTGTAGTTGCCGAAGAAATCGGTTTTGTCGGCGTATTTCTAGTTTTATTCTTATTCGGCGTTTTCTTTTGGCGGTTTTATAATATGGCCAGCCGCGCGCCGGACGATTTCGGCATGTTTATTTCGCTGCTCACTGCCGCTATGGTTTTTGTCCATGTTTTAGTCAATACCGGCATGTGTGTCGGGCTATTGCCGGTCACTGGTATTTCTTTGCCTTTTGTGTCGTATGGCGGCAGCTTTTTATTAACCATGATGGTTTTAATCGGCATTAATTTAAGTATTTATAATTATGGCGCCGGCATCAATAAACTTTAACTCTTGACAAAATAAATTATATTGTTTTAAAATTTTACCGTGCTATAATCTAGTTATAGATTAATAGATCCTTCGCTTAATCGCCTAATCGGCGATATGCTCAGGATGACAATAATGATTAAGTCTAATTATAATATGTTCAATAATAATCCATTCAATAAGCGTCCAGAGGACGGACTAAAAATAGTTTCCCGTTGTCCTGTCTGTCAAGCTGACCATAACCCTAATGAAACTGCCATTTTAGATGAAAATGACGGCGCTCATTTGATTTATATTAAGTGCCGCAATTGCCAATCAGGCGTCGTGGCGATTGTGTCATTAAATGCCATGGGGGTCACTTCTGTTGGTCTAGTGACCGATTTGAATAGCCAAGAAGTTGTTAACTTTAAAGATTTTAGTATAGTAAATGAAGCTGACGTCTTAAATATGCATGCCTTTTTGCAGAAGCCTAAAATAACTCAATTATAAAGATAAGCTTGACTTTTTCAGCTTTTTCAGCTAATCTTATGTCAACAAGATTAGTTTTTTAATTATTAAGAATAACACGATAATTATAATATGACTTTACAGTTAAATGCCAAAATCAGGGAATTTTTAGGCAAAAAAGTGGTTCAAGTTCGCCAAGCTGGCAAGGTTCCAGCTGTGGTTTATGGCCATAACCAAAAAAATCTTAATTTAGAAGTTGATTATGTGGAGTTTGAAAAGATTCTGCAGAAAGCCGGTGAAAGCACTTTGCTGAATATAACTGTTGAAGGCCAAGAACCGATTAAGGCAATTATTGCCGATGTTCAATATGAGACGATCAAAAATCGCATCAGCCATGTTGATTTCCATCAAGTCAATATGAAAGAAAAAATCCACGCCAATGTCACTTTGGATTTCGTCGGCGAATCAAAATTAGTCAAAGAAGACGGCGCTATGATTATCCATAATATCAGCGAAGTCGAGGTTAAGTGTTTGCCTGGCGATTTGATCCATGAAATTAAGGTTGATATTTCTGGCTTGAATACTTTTGATAATGTTATCGCTGTTAAGAATTTGATAATTCCTAAAGGAATAGAGATTGTCCATCATGATCCCGAGGACATTGTCGTATCAGTCGCCGAGCCAAGAGAAGAAAAAGAAGAAATTCCAGTTGAGGCCGCTGCTACTGAACCAGCCGCTGAAGAAGCTAAAAAAGAAGAACCAGCCAAATAACCTAAAAACACCCTTAATTTATTTAAGGGTGTTTTTTAAAATTCAATTATTAAAATTCTTGGCCGCCCAGCCAAGTCTTTTTTTATTTCAATTTTACTTTGGGGAAAATACTTTTTAGCCAATTTCAAAAAATCGCGGAAATAATAGCTGCCAATCTCCGCCAGAATTATTTTTGGCTGGACGTCTCTATCAACAATCTGCTGGAACATTTTCCGATAAGCCGAAAGTCCATGCCGGCCGGCATACAACGCCGAAGACGGTTCATAACTTAAGCCTTTTTTCTCAGCAACAGTAAAATTTTTTATTTCCGCCTTGTCCAAATAGGGGAGATTGGCAACAATAATCGCGCCGCTTAAAACCTCATTTTTTACCGAATCAAGCAAATCGCCTTTTATGAACCTTATTTTCAATCCGAGCCTGCAGGCATTGTTTTTGGCCAAATTAAGGGCATCAGTAAAGGCATCTAGAGCCACTACCGAGGCTTGGGGCAGGTTTTTCTTTAAAGCTAAGGCAATGCACCCGGAACCGGTACCGACGTCTAAAATCAGGCTTTTTTGGTCTTTAGTAGCTAAATGTAAATTAGCATGATTCCTTATTGTCATCCTGAGCCCCTCGGCTACGCTCGGGGCAGGCTCATCATCACCGTTTAGGCGAAGCCGAAGGATCTGTTTAAGAGCCTCTTCCACCAACATTTCTGTTTCCGGCCGGGGAATTAAGACTTTATTATTGATCTTAAAATTCAAACCATAAAATTCTTTCTGACCAATAATATAAGCAATCGGTTCGTATTTTAACCGTCGGTCAAGCAAAACCTCGAATTTACGGTTTTGCCCCGCAGTCAGCTTTTTATCAAAATTAGCTAAAAGTTTTTCTCGCGGCCAACCCAAAATAAAGGACAATAAAATTTCCGCATCCAAGGTTGCGGAATCAATCAGTTTATTTTCTAATCTATGTCGCGCTCCAATCAGGGCGTTTTTGATAGTCATAAAAATATTGAAATTTAGCCAGATTAAAATACTCTTGACAAACTTTGGAGTAAAGCTATAATTAGCCACTATCGCGCTAAACTTTGGTGGTTAAAACTGAAAGAAGGAGAAACTGCTATGTTTTCAGGAAACACCGTCACTCAGTCGCTTCGAGTCATCGAACTCACTCTCGCCGAAAAATTAATGTCGCATTTCTTGCGTGGTGAGAGAACCCAGGTCATCGCTCTTCAGGAACAGGGCCGATACCGGAAAAACTTATTAGTCTTTGTGGACGACCAGCATCGGATTGCCGAGGGCGGGGTTTTTTATTGTTCTTTTTTACCATTCGAAGACGGCGATCAAGATTTGCTTCTCGGTTTGATCAAAAAAACCTTGGGAAGCAGATGGGAAGAGGCTAAGTCGTCCTTACTGGTCAGTTCATGGAATGATCGGCATGAGTTCTTTCAAATTGAAGAGGTGGTTGTCTTCACCCTCAAAGAAGATGGGGGAATTACCTCATCCCGTTGGGGATTAGACAATCACATTTTCCAATGAGGCGCTCCCGCAACAAAACCTCGTCGGTCTTAGCCGCGTTTAACGAAACGCCGCTTTGCTCCGACGAGGTAATTTTTTTGAAATTATTCGCTTAAAGCTAAAGAATCATAATGCGCTTTGACAGCATCGATAATCTTATCAATATCGCCATCCATCAAGCCGGGAATGTTGGAAAAGTTTTCGCCGACGCGATGGTCTGTGACGCGATCCTGAGGGAAATTATAGGTTCTGATTTTCTCGCTGCGATCACCGGTGCCGATTTGCGATTTTCTGGTTTCTGACAATTTTTTATTTTCTTCCTCTTCTTTTAGAGCCAGTAAGCGCGAGCGCAAAACCATCATGGCTTTTTCGCGATTCTGCACCTGCGAGCGCTCGTCTTGGCAATTCACCACCAAGCCGGAGGGGATATGGGTGATACGCACTGCCGAATAAGTGGTGTTGACCGATTGGCCGCCATGGCCGCCAGCGCAAAAAGTATCAATGCGCAAATCTTTTTGATCGATTTTCAAATCAACTTCTTCCGCTTCCGGCAAAACGACAACGGTGACAGTCGAAGTGTGAACACGGCCTTTTTTTTCGGTTTCCGGCACGCGCTGGACACGATGCACGCCGCTTTCGTATTTTAATCTGCCATAAACATTCTGGCCGGTCACTTCAAATACGACTTCCTTAAAACCGCCGATACCGATACGGTTTTCCGACAGTAATTTAGTTTTCCAATTATGCTTTTCGGCCAAACGCGAATAGAGCCGGAACATTTCCGCCGAGAACAAAGCTGACTCGTCGCCGCCGGCGCCGGCGCGTATTTCCACTAAGGCATTTTTCTTGTCATTAGGGTCTTTAGGCACTAACAATGACTTTAATCCTTGCTCGATTTCTTCTTTTTGCTTATTTAATTCAGTCAGCTCTCCGCTCGCCATTTTAATCAACTCTTCATCGCCGAAGTTATCTTCGGCCATTTTTTTCGCTTCTAAAATTTCTTGATCAACTTTTTCCAACTGCTTTTTGGCTGACATGATTTCCTTCAAATCATCATATTCTTGAGAAACCTGCTTGATTTTTTGAGCGTCATTAATAACCGCCTCGTCTTGCAACAGCCGTTCCAATTCTTCAAATTTAATTTGTAGCGATTCTAATTTGTCTTGCATATTATTATTAGCCTATTTCCTTCAAAAAATCATACCAACATTATACCATAAAAAAGAACCGGCCACCCCAAAGCGGCCAGTCCTTTTCAATGTAGCTATTTTCTGATGATTTTGATTGAACCCTCTTCCTTAGCTTTCTTGGCAGTCTTGATGGCTTTTTGCTTTTCCTTTTTAGCAGTCTTAGAAACCAAAGTCTTGGACTTGGCTTCAGTGCGTTTTTGGAATTTATCAACTCTTTTAGCGGTATCCAATAGTTTTTGCTTGCCAGTATAGAAAGGATGGCAAGCGGCGCAAATTTCCACTTGGATATCATTTTTAGTCGAGCCAACAGTAAAAACGTGGCCGCAAGCGCAGGTCACTTTTGCTTCTTTGTTGTATTGAGGATGGATGTCCTTTTTCATAAATTTATCTAAAATAAGGTTAATTTCAATTGACATAATTATATACGATTTCTTTAAAAAAGTCAACAATAGGGGATGGGGCCAATATTTTTAACTATTTTTGCCCAGTTCTTGACTTTAAAAGCCGAATATGTTAAATTTGACTTGCTCTTTTGGAGCTATTTAATTAATTTTATCCCTCATACCTTAATCATTTTCCTTGCCGTAAATACGGCTAAATAGGGTAGAGGCAGAAAGGAAAAACTATGCAAATGCCATTAGTTATGGATTTGCTTCAATCCGGCGTGCATTTCGGCCATCAAAAAGGCCGCTGGCACCCAAAAATGAAGCCATTTATTTTCACCGAAAGAAACGGTGTCCACATTCTTGATTTGGAACAAACTTTGGAAAAATTGGAAAAAGCCACTGAACTCGTTTCTAAAATCGCCAGTAACGGCGGCAGTATCTTGTTCATCGGCACCAAAAGCCAAGGCCAATCAATTATCGAAAAACATGCCAAAGCCTGTGGCATGCCTTATATTAATCAGCGCTGGGTCGGCGGATTATTCACTAATTACGCCAATGTCAGCAAGCTGATCAAAAAATACCGATCGCTTAAAGAACAGCGTGAAACTGGAGCTTTAGCCAAATACACCAAAAAAGAACAAGTTGAATTCAGCAAAGAAATTGAAAAATTAGACAAGATGGTCGGCGGACTTGAAAGCATGACTCGCTTGCCGGAAGCTGTTTTTGTGCTTGACGTTAAGCGTGAAAAAACCGCGGTTATGGAAGCGAAAAAAAGAAAAATTACCGTTATCGGTTTTTCCGATTCCAATATTAATCCGGAAATGCTTGATTATCCGATTCCGGCCAATGACGATGCAGTCAATTCTATTGAAATGATCACTAAAACTATCGCTAACGCTATCAACGAAGGCAAAGCCAAAAAAGTTGAAGTCAAAGCTGAATAAAAATAGTCGATTAAATTTCGACTAACGCACCTTAATCAAATAATTCAAATATTATGGACTTGAAACTCATCTCCCAGTTGCGCGACAAAACCGGCGCCGGTCTGGGCGATTGCAAAGCCGCTTTGGAAGAAGCCGGCGGCGATTTGGATAAAGCTTTGGAAATCATGCGCAAAAAAGGCGAAGTCAAAGCCGCTAAAAAATCCGATCGAACCACAAAAGAAGGAATCGTTTCCATTTCTGAGGCCGGCAATAAGATTGCTGTCACCGCTTTAGCTTGTGAAACTGATTTTGTTTCCCGCGGCGAGGATTTTCAGAAAGCAGCGGCTGAAATGTCAGAAAAACTGCTTAATTCATCTGAGGAAGAATTCAAAGCTTGGACTGATACTGCCATCAAAGATTTAGTCTTAAAAATCGGCGAAAACATCCAATTAACCGCTTCCGGCGTTTTTGAAGGTGCGGTTGTCGGACGATATGTCCATTCTAATAAGAAAGTGGCTGGCGTCGCTGTATTGTCCGGCGGCGAGCAAGAGATCGCCAATGATATTGCCATGCAAATTGCGGCCATGTCGCCGAAGTGGCTAAATCCGGAAGTGGTTGACGCTGAAGTTTTGGCCAAAGAAAAAGAAATTTATCGCGAACAATTGAAGGGCGAAGGCAAACCGGAAGCGATGTTTGATAAGATTATCGAAGGCAAGCTAGCTAAGTTTTATGAAGAAAATTGCTTGGTCAATCAAGTCTTCATTAAAGATGACAGCCAAAAAATTAAAAATCTCTTAGGCGACAATCAAATAACTGCTTGGGCCAAATTTCAATTATAATTTGCTTGATGCTTCCGCGGCAATAAATTTTGTTGCCGCTCAATATCACACAAATACATGATTATCGCGACAGTCGAAATAAACGCTTGGGAAAAGTTCAATGCTAATAATCCCGACGGATTGAAATTATCTATCGGCGATTTTGTCGTGATCACCACTGAATTCGGCCATGAGCTGGGCAAAGTCGTTGAACTGAAAGAACAAGCTGACAATAAAGAAGAATCGGTTAATGCCATTGAACGATTAGCTGCTAAAGAAGATTTGAATAAGCTCAATGACTTGAATCAAAACAAAGCTGATGCTTTAGATTATTGCCATCAAGCGGTCAAAAACCACAAATTGGACATGAAATTGGTTGATTGCCATTACTCTTTGGACGGCCAACGATTATCATTCGCTTTTATCGCCGACGGCCGAGTTGATTTCCGTGAACTAGTTAAAGAGCTTGGCCGGCATTTCCAAAAAGTCATTCGCTTGCATCAGATGGGTGTGCGCGATGAAGCTAAGATTTTGGGCGATATCGGCGGTTGCGGATTGACTCAATGTTGTAAGACTCATTTGAAAAAGTTAGGCAATGTCACTTCAGAATTTGCCGATGATCAGCAAGTAGTGCATCGCGGATCGGAAAGATTGTCCGGCGTTTGCGGCCGTTTGAAATGTTGCTTAGCTTATGAAGAAGGTCATTACCAGGAATTGATTAAGAAATTGCCGCCAGTCGGCACCAGAGTGAAAACCAAGCATGGTCGAGGAATTGTTGTCGGCTGGCATGTCTTAAAATCATCAGTCAATGTCAAGTTAGATCCGATCAAAGAAGCGGACAGGCCGGTAATCGTTGAAATTCCTATTGGAAAACCAGAAGAGAAGGAGTAAGTGCTTCTTCTTTTTTATATAAATGGTGGTACATTACAGAAAGAGAGGTAGGTTATGGCAGGCAGTGACGAAGAAGTCGGTCATGCAGAAACATTGATCATTGAGCTAAGAAGGGAGCTCAAAATAATCTTGGAACAGGTAAACAGCCTGACGATTCTAGTACAAGGAATATCGCCGGAAGCGGAGTTAGCGTCAGCTCTAGAGCAAGAGCTGAAAAAGAAATTGGAGTTGCAGGAAGCGACGCTTGCTGTCCAGCAAATCCAGATCAACAACTTGCGCGATTGTTTGCGGCTTAGAGAATCCGATAAACTCGATTTTCCCGAAGTCGAGAAAAAGATTGACGCCAGTTCCGGGAGTGACTCCCGGTTATCCGCCCGCTGGATAGAAAAGGAGGTTGCATAATCTTTCAGACTTGCGATTAAGACGCTAGCCCGTTGTTTGTTCGACCGTCCGCCGAAATTCTCGGCGGCGTTTTTTTATTATCAAAAATCTGCTATAATATTAAAAACTAAACTTTATTTATGAAAATCGCTATCAACGGTTTTGGCCGTATCGGCCGCACCGCTTTTAAAATCGCGCTGGATAACCGCAAAGCGCAAGTGGTCGCTATTAACGACTTAGTCGATACTCGCACTTTGGCATATATGCTGAAATATGACTCGGTTTACGGCCAATATAATAAAAAAATCTCTTACGACCAGTCAAATTTAATAGTTAATGGCAAAAAAATTCCGGTGTTTGCTGAAAAAGATCCGTCAAAATTGCCTTGGAAAAAATTAGGTGTTGATGCGGTTCTGGAATGCACCGGATTTTTTGAGAAAAAAGCTGAACTGGAAAAGCATTTGCAAGCCGGCGCCAAAAAAGTCGTCCTATCAGCTCTCGCCAAAGACGAGGTGACAACTTTGGTTTTCGGCACTGAACTGACTAAGAAAAAAATCGGCAAAGATAAAATAGTTTCCAACGCTTCCTGCACCACTAATTGCATCGCGCCAGTCATGCAAGTCCTGCAATCAGCTTTCGGCATTGATAAGGCGATTATGACCACAGTACACGCTTATACCGCCACGCAAAAATTAGTCGACGGACCAGACGCCAAAGACTTAAGAAGGGGACGAGCCGGCGCAATCAATATGGCGCCATCGACGACCGGCGCCGCCAAAGCTACCGCTTTGGTCGTACCGGAACTCAAAGATAAATTCGACGGTATTGCTATTCGTGTACCGTTGCCCTGCGGATCATTATCTGACATTACCGCCGTCTTAAATAAAACTGTGACGGTTGAAGAAGTCAACAAAGCAATTATCAAAGCGGCCAGTCAACCGATGTATAAAAACATTATCGGCTTGACCGGACCGGACGATGAATTAGTATCCTCGGATATTATCGGCAGTACTTATTCAACTATCGTTGATCTGAAATATACTAAAGTCGTCGGCGGAAATTTGGTCAAAATCTTGGCTTGGTACGATAATGAATGGGGTTATTCCAATCGCTTAATAGAAATGGCTTTAGCCAATTAAAATATTCTCAAAAACCTCCATTTCTGTTTTTTGGAGGTTTTTATATTATTAAATTATTATCTAATTTTAAACAAAATAACCTATTTTATCCACCCTTGTAAAAATTTACTTATTTTGCTAAAATATGCCTATCATCTTTAATATTTATCCACCTTCACCATGAACCAGAATTCTTTGCAGAAATTCTTCAATCCAGGAGAACGAGGCCGTTTACGCTGGGTAATTTTCGCGATTGCCTTGCTATTTGTTTTGACGGCTTTCATTTCAATGCTAAACACTGGCAGTAAAGTAATTTCTACTATCGACAGCGGTTTATCTGCGGTCCCCGTAATTAATGATTTGAAAGTCTGGCCAGTCTTAGACACTAATCCTTTAGATGGCAGCAAACGTTTGGGCTGGAGAAGCGTCAAACAAATCGATTTGGCTAAATATGGCCCATCTTTTCGTTTAGGTTTGGACTTGCTGGGTGGCGCTCAACTGACTTATGATGCTGACCTGAGTAAAATCACTATGAATGAGCAAGCTGATGCTTTAGCTGGCACCAAAGACGTTATTGAGCGCCGAGTAAATGCTTTAGGCGTATCCGAACCGATCGTGCAAACATCACAATCAGCTAACAAAAACAGAATTTCCGTGGAACTTGCTGGCGTGTATGATGTTAATTCGGCCATCAAAATGATTGGTGAAACTCCACTTTTAGAGTTCAAAGAGGAAAATCCTAACGCTATTAAGTTGACTGATGAACAGCAAAAAACCTTAGACAGCCAAAACTCTGAAATCCTTAAAAAAGCCGTCGACGTTTTATCGCAAGTAAAAAATGGCGGAGATTTTGCCGCTTTGGCTAAACAATACAGCGAAGATCCAGGCAGTAAAGATAATGGCGGTTTATATCAAGGCGTCAAGAAGGGACAATTTGTCACTGAATTCGATGATGTTATCTTTAATAAACTGAAAGTCGATGAAATTTATTCTGATGTAGTCAAAACCTCTTTCGGTTATCACATTATCAAAAAAGAGGGCGAGAAGGGTACTGGAGATACTAGAGAGATCGATGTCCGCCATATTTTATTCAAAATAAAAACCGCCCAAGATTTAGGTATTGCACCGCAAGATGAATGGTTGAATACTAAATTGTCTGGCAAAAATTTAAAAAAGGCCAGAATTGAATATGACCCGACTACGATGGTGCCGCAAGTATCATTGGAATTTGATAATGAAGGCGCAGTATTATTCGGCGAAATCACTCAAAGAAATGTCAGCAAGCCAGTCGCTATTTTCTTGGACGGACAACCGATCAGTATTCCGAAAGTCAACGAACCTATTTTAGACGGTAAAGCGGTTATCTCCGGTAATTTCTCAGTTGATGAGGCTAAAAAATTAGGCCAACGTTTGAATGCCGGCGCCTTGCCAGTGCCAGTCAATTTGATTTCACAAACTACGGTTGGCGCAACTTTAGGCCAGCAAGCGGTGCAAAAAAGCTTAGTGGCCGGTTTCTGGGGGTTAATGATCGTTGCACTGTTTATGATCTTATACTATCGATTACCCGGAATTTTGGCGGTAATCGCCTTATCGATTTATACTTCTATTTCTTTAGCGGTTTTTAAATTAATTCCTGGTTTTACCTTAACTTTAGCCGGCATTACCGGTTTCATCCTGTCTATCGGTATGGCTGTTGACGCTAATATTTTAATTTTTGAACGTTTGAAAGAAGAGTTAAAATCCGGCAAAGACTTGAAAAAGGCGATTGAAGACGGCTTTATCCGCGCTTGGACTTCTATTCGCGACTCTAATATTTCATCATTAATCACTTGTTTCATCTTATGGTGGTTCGGGTCAAGTATTATTAAAGGTTTTGCCCTGACCTTGGCCTTAGGTATTTTAATCTCGTTATTTTCAGCGATTATTATCAGTCGGCAAATGCTGCTTTTGGTGGCCAAATGGAAAATCAGCAAAAACAAGTGGCTATATAACGCTAAGAAGTCATAATCTACACCAACATGAAACTGCAAATCATAAAAAATCGCAAATATTACTATTTTGTTTCCATCGCTTTATTCGTAATCAGTGTCCTAAGTTTGATTGCTTGGGGATTGAAACCAGGATTGGATTTTACCGGCGGATCATTAATGGAGGTGGCGTTTGAAAAAAATCGTCCGGAAATTTCCGCCGTTAAAGACTCTTTAGGTTCACTTAATTTGGGAGAAATTATCATCCAGCCAGCCGGCGATAAGGATATCATTGTCAAAATGCGCTCGATCAGCGAAGATGAACATCAAGCTGTCTCTAAAAAATTCAATGAAACCTTCGGTCAGGACAATAAAATCACTGAGAAGCGTTTTGATTCCATTGGACCGG
>Ga0172370_10005136_pt1 | contig 17048 bp, 14 predicted proteins | sample LakKiv5m_FD_114538 | JGI IMG/M metagenome (GOLD analysis project Ga0172370, IMG submission 114538) | Freshwater microbial communities from Kabuno Bay, South-Kivu, Congo - kab_022012_11.5m | ecosystem: Environmental > Aquatic > Freshwater > Lake | place: Democratic Republic of the Congo...
GCAAGCCGAGAGGTGGTCAGAGTAATCTGATGCTGGATGCTAAGCAGGTGGTCGCCCGTTCGAATCGGGCCAGGCGCGCCATATGGTGGGTGTAGCTCAGTTGGTTAGAGCACTTGACTGTGGTCTTTATGATTAATTTGACAATAATTTGTTGATATGATATTTTATCTATATGATAAAAAAGAAATGCATGGTTTGTGGTAAAGCCATATCAATAAAAGAATATCATGTAAAAAAGGGTTGGGGAAAGTACTGTTCTAAAAAATGCCAAGCCAAAGAGCAGATAAAAGGCAAATGGCTGGAATGTGATTATTGTGGTAAAAAGATATGGCGTACTCCGAAAGATTTTACAAGATCAAAAAGTGGTAAATTTTTTTGCAGTATATCTTGTCATTGTTCATGGGAAAACCAAAACAAGCGCTGCGGAGAAAATGCGCCAAACTGGATTTCGGGTATTAGAGTTTATAGGCGTTTACTAAAAAAATATGGCAAGCCTGAAAAATGTGTTAAATGTGGAATCGAAGATAGCCGAGTTTTGGTTGTTCATCATAAGGATTCGAACAGAAAGAATAATAAATCTGAAAATTTAGAATGGCTTTGTAGAAATTGTCATTGTATTGTTCATTTAAGTTAATTACGGTGGCTATAGTGTAATGGCAGCACGATAGACTGTGGCTCTGTTAGAGCGGGTTCAAATCCCGTTAGCCACCCCAGTGTTATCCCTCTCGACGGAGGAAGCATAGAGATAATAGCGCTGATTCGAAATCCGGATCAGCGCTATTTTTATGTCCTGGGGGGGGGGTTAAAGACTTAGGGCATTATTTTTCATTGACAATGCCAATTTATATGCTAAAATAGTTATGAACATATGTTCATAACTATGAGGCTTATTCATGAGACCTAAAAAGACAAGGTGGGTTAAATGTTTACCGGGCGAGAGATGCTTTAGGCCCAAGTGTGCGCCTTTAAAGAAACTTGAAGGTGTTTGTTTGACCATTGATGAATTTGAAGCCGTGCGGTTGGCCTGCCTTGAAGGAATGAAACAGGAAGAAGCTGCAAAATTAATGAAGGTATCCCGTCCGACATTTTCAAGGATTATCAGCGCTGCTCACAAGAAAATAGCGGATGCGCTGGTAAACATAAAAGCAATCAAGATTGAAGGCGGTTGTTGTAAGATCATAAATAAAAAGAAGAGGTAAATATGGAAAATAAAGCAAAAGATTTAAAGAAAATTGTAAAAGCCGGTTACGCTAAAATTGCCAAGCAGGGAGGTTCGTGTTGTTCTTCCAGCTCTTGCTGCGGTAGTACTCAAACAGTAGATATAAGCAAAAGTATCGGCTATAGTTCTCAGGATATAAATGCTGTGCCAGATGGAGCCAATTTGGGTTTGGGCTGTGGAAATCCCGTAGCCTTAGCATCGCTTAGGCCAGGCGAAGTAGTGCTTGATCTGGGAAGCGGAGCCGGATTTGACGCATTCCTTGCAGCACAAAGGGTAGGTAAGGCAGGCAGAGTCATCGGGGTCGACATGACCGAAGAGATGTTTGAAAAAGCCAAAGCGAATGCCAAGAAAGGTGGTTATAATAATGTAGAATTTCGTTTGGGCGAAATAGAAAATCTTCCCGTTGAGGATAACGCTGTTGATGCGATTATATCCAATTGCGTGATTAACCTTTCCCCGGACAAGGCAAGTGTGTTTAAAGAGGCATTTAGAGTGCTAAAGCCGGGCGGAAGGTTGATGGTATCTGATCTTGTTCTGGTTAAAGAGCTGCCACGCGCTATCAAAGAATCGATAGAAGCGTATGTAGGCTGTTTGGCTGGAGCGATTTTTAAGGAAGATTATTTAAACCAGATCCGAACGGCAGGATTTGATAATGTGAAAGTCATAGGCGAGATATTTTATCCTGTTGAGGCAATGGCTAATGATGCTACTGCTAAGGTGGTAAAAAATAGCCCAATAGTTAGCCAGGATGACTTAAAAGATATCGAGCATTCGGTTGCAAGTATAAAGGTGAGCGCAGAAAAGAGGAAGAAATGATCGAGTATGTTATTCACGAAGAACGAAAATTAAGTTTTTTCGAGAAGTATCTCACTGGCTGGGTAGTGCTCTGTATCGGAATCGGGATTGCTTTGGGTAAGATGTTTCCTCAGGTGGCGGTGACATTAGATCAGATCTCGATTTATCAAGTGTCTATTCCTATCGCAATATGCCTTTTCTTCATGATGTACCCTATCATGGTCAAGATTGACTTTGCGGAGGTTATCAAAGCAGGCAAGACGCCTAAGCCGGTTATTCTGACGTTAGTTGTGAATTGGTGCATAAAACCGTTCACGATGCTTGCGATCGCATGGCTTTTTCTTGGGGTGTTGTTTAAAGGATGGCTTCCGGGGATAGAGATCGTAAAAGGTGGGGCGCAGGTCGAGCTGTTTCGCTCGTATATCGCCGGATGTATTTTATTGGGTATAGCGCCATGCACAGCCATGGTTCTGATCTGGGGGCATCTGGCCAAGGGCAACGACGGTCATACCCTGGTTATGGTTGCCATAAATTCCTTAACCATGCTGTTTCTTTATGCGCCGCTGGGAGGATGGCTATTAGGAGTCAATAAGATGCCGATCCCTTGGCAGACTATTGTGCTTTCAGTGGTGATCTACGTGGGTCTGCCGTTACTCTTGGGTTATTACTCGAGAAAATGGCTGATCGCGCGAAAAGGATTCAAATGGTTTGAGGCGAAATTTTTAAATTACCTGACGCCGGTATCGATCGGGGCGTTATTGCTCACGCTGATTTTACTGTTTTCATTCAAAGGTGAACTGATCATTAATCAACCGCAAATTATCTTTTTAATAGCGATCCCGCTTTTTATTCAGACCTGCCTTATTTTCGCCATAACATACGCCTTGGCGAGATGGTTGAAGCTGTCTTATCGTGATGCGGCTCCGTCTGCGCTGGTGGGAGCGAGTAATCATTTTGAGGTGGCTATCGCTACTTCAACGATTCTATTTGGGTTGTCATCGGGCGCTTCTTTGGCGACAGTGGTGGGGGTTCTTATTGAGGTTCCGGTGATGCTTATGCTGGTGAAGGTTTGTTTACGAACGCAAAATTGGTTTAAGATTGGAGTTAGTCATGGATAAAAAAAGAGTTCTTTTTGTGTGCGTTCACAATTCAGCACGGTCTCAAATGGCGGAAGCGTTCTTGAAGCAATATGGAGGAGGCCGTTTCGATGTGGAAAGCGCAGGCCTTGAGCCGGGAAAGCTAAATCCTTTAGCCGTTGAAGCCATGAAGGAAGTTGGCGTTGATATTTCCCAGAATAAGACCAAAAGCGCCTTTGATTTTTATAAACAAGGCAAAAAATATGACTACGTGATTACTGTTTGCGATGAATCTAAAGCTGGGAAATGCCCTGTGTTTCCTGGCGCTGCCAAAAGAATACACTGGAGCTTTGATGATCCTGCGAGCTTTCAGGGATCATGGGAAGAAAGATTAGAAAAAACTAGGCGCGTAAGAGAACAAATAAAACAGAAAATAGAGAGCTTTATGCTATCCATATAAGGGTTCCCAGGGATAGGCGGTGAGGTAGGAACCTCTCTGAATTCGAATCTCTTCAGGTACCCCAGTATTATCCCTCTCGACGGGAGAGGCACAGAGATAATAGCGCTGATTCTTGATAAGGATCAGCGCTATTTTTATGTCCTAGGGGGTTAAAGACTTAGGGCATTATTCCCGTCGAGAATAACCGCAATATTCACGTCTGCCGTTATACCGCTGCGAGCGTCGGAAAATCTGCCGAAATAATCTCCAAATATCGCCAAAATATCTCTTAGTTTATGGGCGCTAGTTTATGGCATATTCGCGCGATATTACGCGAATATCGAGCGAAAATTCAGCCATAAACTAAAGGTGAGGGCAGAGAGGATTAGGTGGTCTTTTGGGTGAGTTTCTGCCACATCGCGTACTGCTTATCCCAATCAAGCTCATCGGTGATATTACGTAGTTTATACTCGGGGATTTCGAAAAAGCAGGGTTCGTTCTGAAGGATAATCGCTTCCTGGATGCGAGGCGAGAGGAATAAAAGGCTCACGATCTGGTTAACGCGCTGCTGGCTTAAGTTAAGCCATCCTGAAACTTCCTTGATATCCTTAGCCTTATTATTATCGATAAGCTGCTGTATTTGATGCGCAAGCAGAAGATTCTGGCGTAACTGCGGCTCGGATTTTATTAATCGCTCACTGGGCGTTACGGGGCGATATTTCAGCTCGGCCTTGGTTACGTTAAATGCGTGCGATTTCTGGGTGCTATTGAGCACGATTTCAAGGATTGATGTTCCGCCGTCATACCTTATTTCTTTAACGAGGTCAATGAGAGTTAATCGTTTTTGCGTAAGCGTGGCACTACCCCAAGCCTCAGGCGCTAGTCTTTGATCATTTGACAGCCTTCTGAGGAATTCCATTACCTTTGATTCAGTGAGGCCTGCGTTTATAAGGCGCGTAGGGCATTCCTGATATCCGCGTTTCTGCGCATTTAAGCATACATAATGGGCGTAGCGTATCTTGCCCCACTTGACGCTATGGGTAAGATACATAGACGAATTACAGGCTTTGCATCTTAGAAGCTTGCTCAAGAGGCCCAAATTTTTGCCTATAGGTGCACGAGTTTTGGGTTTAGCGCTATTGTTATGCATAGCGTCTTGAACCTTTATAAAGATTTCATCGCTTAAAATTCGCTCATGTTCGCCGGGGTAAAGTACGTTTTGATATTTTATGTTACCCGTATAATAGGCGTTTTTAAGGATCTTCTCTATGGATGTGCTTGAAAACTTGACGCCACCACCTTGTTTACCATCAGCGAGCTTACGAACCTTTGTTTTATAGCCTTTTGAATTCGCGATTTTAGCGACTTCTAAAAGCGAATGTTCTTTTAAGTATAGATCAAAAAGCTCACGCACAATATTTGCTTCTTCTGGATTTATAAAGAGCTTATGCTTTTCTTTATCAAGGTTATAGCCTAAAGGTACGCATCCTCCGATCCATTTACCTTTCTTTCTGGCAGCGCCCATTTTATCGCGAGTTCTCTCTGAAATAATCTCGCGTTCAAACTGCGCAAAGGAAAGGAGTATGTTCAATGTAAGTCGGCCCATCGAGGTATTGGTATTAAAATGCTGTGTTACCGAAACGAAGGTGACGCTATTCTGATCAAAAAACTCCAAGAGCTGGCTAAAGTCAAGAAGGGAGCGTGATAGCCTGTCTACTTTATATACGATAACACAGTTAAGCCTACGGGCTTTGATATCTTCGATAAGCTTCTGTAGCGCTGGCCTATCGGTATTTGCGCCTGTAAAGCCACCATCATCGTAGCGTTCGGGTAAAATGACCCAACCTTCTGATTTTTGGCTCTGAATGTAGCTTTCTGCAGACTCGCGCTGGTTATCAAGGGAGGTGAATTCTTGTTCCAGTCCCTCAGAAGTAGATACACGCGTATAAATAGCGCATTTGATTATAGGTTTTTCTTTATCAGTATTTTTTTCCATATTTATTCCTACAGATTAAAGAACGAAAATCCGTTCCAGTGCGCGCCTGTAAGCTCAAAGGCAATCGCGGAAAGGCTGCGGTAATATTTATCCTTATATTCAAAACCTTTATCCAGCACTTTTACGTGAATATCTTGGCCCTTGTATTTTTTATGAATAACGCTGCCGGGTATAGGTAGACGTTTGTCTCGCATAAATGGAATGGAAACGACGCTCTTTCCGGCAGAAACTACCTGAGGCCTTAACGCCTTATTATTGATAGGATCGTATTTCTCGATAAATTCGATAATCTGCGTTTTTGTTTCATCCGAAAGCTCGCCATTGGCTATTTCCTGCAGCCTGTAAGCGATCTTCTTTATAAGATATGGCTTATTGGCGCAGGGCGCCTCAGTGACGCTAAATAGCTTGTTATACCGCTTTTGAATTTCCAGCAAAGTCGTGTTTTTAAGCGCATGTATTTCTTCCGAAATATCCTCTTTCATAACATAGCCTTTCGTTACACACATAGGGCCATAAGTTTCGCAACTAGTCAAGGGATATAGAGAGATAATTTTTGTTTGCCCAAAATGGCAAATAGGCGTATAATTGCTTACAAGTTGTTACATTTTGTTATAAAAAGAGAGGCATATAATGGAAACATTTACTGTAGAAGAATTAGCTAAGTATTTGAAGTTGCACGAATACACTATCCGGCGACTAGCCAGGGATGGAAAGATTCCGTCTTTTAAGGCTGGTGGGCAGTGGAGATTTGATGTTAATGAGATAGAAGAGTGGAAAAGGAAACAAAGGCAAGGATAAAAATTTATGAGATTATCAGATAATGAAAAAAGAGATGCGACAAAACTAATTCAAGAGGGTAAACCTTTACCCGATAAATACCGTTTTCTTTTATTTGCGGATGATAGAGAAGTTGAGCTTGTGTGGAGCGGAAAAACCCAGGAGATGTGCAATCTTATTTTGCCTTTTCAAACTATTGAGCACATTGATGAGCCACGGACGGAGCGCATTACAAAAGAAAAGCAGTATGATTTATTTGATATGTCAGGCCGGCAAATAAGAGGCTGGACGAATAAGCTTATATGGGGTGATAACAAACTTATTCTTTCATCGCTTAAGAACGGCCCTATGAGAAAAGAGATTGAAAAGCAAGGTGGCCTTAAACTTATTTATATTGATCCACCGTTTGATGTAGGTGCTGATTTCTCAACTGATATAGAAATTGGAGAAGAATCTTTTACTAAACAGCCTTCTGTGATAGAAGAAATAGCTTATAGGGATACGTGGGGTAAAGGTGCTGATAGTTTCATCGCTATGATTTATGAACGACTAAAGCTTATGCACGGGCTTTTAGCAAATGACGGTCATATATTTGTTCATTGTGATCAAAGGCTAAACGCCAACTTGCGGTATGTTATATATGAAGTGTTCGGAAAAGATAATTTTCGTAATGAAATAATTTGGCAGCGAACGTCAGCCGGAAAAACAGTCTCAGGCAATTTGCCAAAAAATTGTGATTATATATTATGGAGTACAAAATCATCGGACTATCAGTATCTTGGTTTTATGGGTGAATTGACAAAAGAAAATATCAAGGTATTCAGTAAAAATGATAACGATGGCAGAGGCTTATACAGGACGCAGCCAGTAATCAAAACGTCAGATCCGGGACCTAAAACTACGTATGACTATATAGATAATTCTGGAAGGGTATGGAAGTGTCCGAAGAAAGGTTGGAGATTTAATCAACAACGAATGAAAGATCTAGAAAATGATAATAGGCTATTATTTACAACGGTGATTTCTGAGAAATATTATCTTAATGAAAGAATGGAAATTGGTAGGCAATTATCGAATTTGTGGGCGGATATAAGTGGAAACACTGTTGGATTTTCCAAAGAAAATCAAGCATATCCTACGCAGAAACCAGAAAAGTTGTTGGATAGAATACTAAAAGGTTGCACAAAAGAAGGAGATCTTGTTGCCGACTTCTTTTGTGGCTCTGGGACAACATTAGCAGTCGCAGAGAAGTTGGGCCGTAAATGGATAGGAGCAGATCTTGGTCGTTTTTCCATCCATACTTCTCGTAAGCGTCTTATTCAGGTACAACGCGATATGAAGAAGGAAGGAAAAAATTTTAGAGCGTTTGAAATTCTAAATCTTGGTAGATATGAACGTGCTCATTATGCTAACGTTGATACTGATTTTCGCGAACAAGAAAAGCAACAAATTCTTGAACGTAAAGAGAAAGAATATATCGCTCTTATTCTTGCTGCTTATAGTGCACAAGCTATAGACTCATACAACACTTTTGTTGGGAAAAAGCGAGATCGGCTTGTGGCAATAGGACCCATAGATATGCCAGTTTCTGCTGCTTTTGTTGATGAGGCAATTAAAGAAGCTCAAGAAAAAGGGATAACGAAATTCGATGTACTTGGATTCGACTATGAAATGGGGCTCGACTTTGTCGACTTAAGTAAGCAGGGTGTTGACGTTCAATTTAAAGTTATTCCTCGAGAGGTATTTGACCGTCGTGCAGTTGAAAAAGGCCATGTAAAGTTCTATGACGTTGCCTATATTGAAGTAAAACCCATCATAAAAGGCCGCGGCAATAATAAGACTGTTGCAGTTGAGCTCTGCGACTTTAGTGTTTTTTATAATCAAGATAGCGTTGCAGACATAGAGAATGCTCTTAAAGAAGGTGCGAGTAAAATAGCAATAGAAAATGGGCAGGTTATTAAGGTGTCTAAGGATAAGAAAACATTAACCGTTACAAGGGAAATCTTAACAAAGAAATGGACTGATTGGGTTGATTATTGGGCAGTCGATTATAATATGGAAAGCAAGAAAGAACTTGTGCGTGTTGTAGATTCAAAAACAGGCGATGAAAAAGAAGAATGGACTGGTGGCTATATTTTTGAAAATGAATGGCAATCGTTTAGGATAAAAAATGATAGAAAACTTGAATTTGTTTCTGCTGAGAAAGAAGTATCGAAGGGGCGTAGAAAAATCGCGGTTAAGGTAGTTGATATATTCGGTAACGATACCACTAAAGTAATAGAGGTTAATATTTCTTAATGGCTCTTCATAAAAATTTTCCAAAAGACAAATTTACTATTTTAAATCCAGAGATTCGTTGGTTTCCTGCGGATGAAGCTCTGCGTGAGCAAGGATATGAAAAGCTACTTCCGCCGTTTGTACCGGAACTCCGCAAGCACGTAAAGGAATGGAGAGATAAAAAATATGAAGGAGCAACCTCTACTTCGATAGCCCTTCTTAATTGGTGGTTCAAAACTGAGCATATTTCATATGGACCCGATGGTGTCGCTTTTCCTTTTCGGTATTATTTTGCGCAGAGAGAAGCGGTAGAAACAGTAATATGGCTTTACGAGGTAGTCAAAATACGTAATAGATATGACCTGCTTCCATTTGATTCACTTGGTAGGGTAAGCCCTAATATGTTCGATGAAGATTGGCTTCGCCTCGTAATCAAAATGGCCACAGGAAGCGGGAAAACTAAAGTAATGAGCCTTCTTCTTGCGTGGTCATATTTTCACAAGCTTTATGAACCAGGATCGGAACTATCCCAGAATTTCCTACTCATAACTCCGAATATTATTGTTCTCGAAAGAATAGAGGCGGACTTCGGAGGATTGCGAATATTCTTTGAGGACCCTGTTCTACCGGAGAATGGCTACGAAGGACGAGATTGGCAGAATGATTTTCAGGTAACACTTCATTTGCAAGACGATCTTAAAGCAATTTCCACTACCGGGAATATATTTTTATCTAATATTCATAGGGTTTATGAAGGAGATATAAAAGAGTCATCTGTTAATGATGAGGATCTTACTAAATACTTTCTTGGTAATAAACCGGTATCGAAAACCAATGAATCATTGATTGAGTTAAGTAGCGTGGTGCGAGATATTGAAGACATTGTAGTGTTTAATGATGAAGCACATCATATCCACGATCCCAAAATGGCCTGGTTTAAGTCTATTCAGGATATAAATAATAAGTTGCTGCAAAAAGGAAAACGTATTTCATTACAAATTGACTGTACGGCTACGCCAAAACACGATAATGGCGGTATCTTTGTTCAGACGATTTCCGATTATCCTCTTGTTGAAGCAATCCATCAGGGTGTTGTAAAAACCCCAGTTCTGCCAGATCAGGCAAGCCGAGCAAAGCTACGTGAGAAACAGAGTGCTCTCTTTACGGAAAAATATGAGGACTATATTACACTCGGTATTGAGGAATGGCGCAAGGCACGCAAGGCTTTGGAGCCGACCGGGAAGAAGACAATCCTTTTCATAATGACTGATGATACAAAAAATTGTGATGAGGTTGAGCAATATTTGAAACGAAATTATCCCGACCTAAATGGTAAGGTTATGACCATTCATACGAATAAGAGTGGTGATATTTCAGAACGAGTAACAGGCAAAGCTAAAGAAGAACTTATCCTATTAAGAGAACAAGCAAATACTATTGATAATGCTGAAAGCCCATATGAGGTAATAGTATCCGTCCTAATGTTAAAAGAGGGGTGGGATGTTAAGAATGTTACGACCATTGTGGGTTTGCGAGCATATGTTGCCGCATCTAACATATTGCCCGAGCAGACCCTTGGACGAGGTTTGCGGCGTATGTTCTTTGGTCGTGAGGATGTTGATGAATATGTGAGCGTTATCGGCACACCCGCATTTATGGATTTTGTAGAATCTATAAAGGCGGAAGGTGTTGAATTGGAAAAGAGAAAAATGGATAGTACTACAAAGGCAGTTACTCCAACCGTTATCGAAATCGACAGTAGTAACCCTAAAAAAGATATCCGGAAATTAGATATAGAACTGCCAATTCTTACCCCAAGGATACAAAGAGAATATAAGAACCTAACAGCGTTGGATATAGCTGGCTTTAAAAACTCTAAAATTAAAATAAAACAGTTTAGCGAGAAAGAGCAAAGGGAGATTGTTTTCAGGCACGTTGTCGAAGAAGAAAAGATTCATCATACGACTATTTTGGAAAGTAATATTGAGCCAAATTATCAGAGTGTAGTTGGATTCTTTGCTCAAAGTATAATGCGAGAGCTTCGATTATTCGGTTGTTATGATATCCTTTTTGCGAAAGTGAAGGAATTTATTCAAGCATATCTATTTGACTCAACCGTTAACCTTGAGGATAGGAACGTTTTAAGGAATCTCTCGGAGCTGGAAGCTATCAAAACAATTATTGAAACTTTTAAGAAAGAAATTAATGTCCTTACGGTGAAGGATGTGGGGGATACTGAAATCAAGAATTTTGTTAAGATCAGCAATAGCAGACCATTTGTCGTAAACGATAGAGCATATTTAGTGCCCAAAAAAAGCGCATTCAACAGAATTATTGGTGATAGCCAATTTGAACTTGAATTTGCCGATTTTCTTGAACGACTCGGAGATGATGAGATTGTTTCGTTCGCGAAAAATTATTACGAGATACATTTTAAAATTGACTATAAAAATGCAGATGGAACGATAGCATATTATTATCCTGATTTTTTTGTAAAAGCTAATGATAAGCTCGTGTATATAGTTGAAACAAAAGGCCGAGAAGACTTGGATGATCCTTTAAAGATTTCGCGATTAGCTCAATGGTGTCAAGACGCTAACAATCGTCAGAAGAAAATCTCATATAAGATGCTTTATGTAAAGCAAGAAGTCTGGGATAAGTATAAACCAAAAAATTGGAAAGATCTCGTAGCATCTTGCAAATAAGGATGCTTAAATTGGAAAGTAAATATTATGTCTATATTTTCTAAGGGCTCAGAATGGCGCAAATGGGATTTGCAAGTTCATGTTCCAGGGTCAAAACTTTATGATGACTATAAAAATAATGGCAAAAAAGATGTTTTGGATGAATTTTGCGAAAATATTGAGCAATCAGATGTTGTGGTCTTTGGCATGACGGACTATTTTTCTGCCAATAATTTTAATGTTTTTATTAAAAAATATAAGGATAAATATCCCAATTCAGATAAAAAATTCTTTTTAAATATCGAACTAAGGCTAAATGAATCAGTCAACAAAGAGCAGGAAGAGATTAATATTCATTTAATATTTAATCCCACTTCATTAAATAGGGTGGATAAATTTTTAAGTAAGTTAAAAGTTGTTAAAACGAAAGAAGACGAAACGCCAATAATGTGTTCAGAATTAAAGAGCGATGATGAATACAGATCCGCTTCTATTACAAGAGTAAGTATTACCGACGCTTTTGAAGAAACGTTTGGTAAAAAAGCAGTAAGGCAAGAGCATTTTCTTATCTTTACAGCTGCTAATAACGATGGAATACGTCCAGAACGTGGAAAGCAAAGAAAAGCGGCCATAACCGATGAGATAGACAAATTTAGTGATGCATTTTTTGGTGGTGCTCAAAATGTAGATTATTTTTTAAATATCCATCGACTCGAAGATGAAGATCAATTAATTAACGAAAAACCGGTTGTTTCTAGTAGCGATACTCATTCTTTTAAAGAATTGTATGAATTTTTAGGGAAAAGAGTTACTAAGGAAGAAGGCGGAAAAGAAGTCATAGTCAAAGATCCAACTTGGATAAAATCTGACCCCACGTTTGAAGGATTAAAGCAGATTATTTATGAGCCTAAGCAGGGTGAGCGAGTTTCAATAGGCCCCATTAAACCAGACCAGAAAGATGATTATAAAATTATTAAAAAGATGGTATTTAAAAATACTAATGATTTTCCAGAAGCAATTGTTTTCAACAAAAATCTTTGCTCAATAATTGGTAGTAGATCATCTGGTAAGTCAGCGTTGCTTGCTTACATGGCACATGCAGTTGACAAAAAAATGGCCGAGAAAATGGTTGATGGCCCTGGGGAGGGGGAAAGTTATTTATGGAGTAAAATAAACTTAGAATATTCAATTGAGTGGGAAAATGGAAAATCGAATACTGAAAGCCCAGGTAAAGTCGTATATATTCCACAAAATTACCTATTTAAAAAAAGTAAAGACCCGGATGAAATAAAAGAAAAAATTGAGCCAGTATTGTTTAAGGTTTTTCCATACTTTCAAACAAAGTATGCTCAATCGATAAAAGATATAAATATGCACAATCAGGAAATATTGGGGCATGTCGGGAGGTGGTTTGAATTATCCAACTCAATTAGTGAGCTCGATAACGAGTTAAAGGATCTCGGAAATAAGAAAGCTGTTGAAAAAGAGAAAAAAGAATATGAAGCAAAGATCGAAGCGCTTAAGAAAAAGTATAAATTAAGCAAGGAAGATGTAGAGAAATATCAAAGCGTAAGTGCAGATATATCAGTACGCCGAGGCAGGATTAAACAAATAGTAACAGAGCTTTCGCAAATTTCAAATGTCACAAAAGAAAACGTGTATTTTAGTAGTTTAAAAATAACTTTTATACCAGCCTTTGATAATTTACCTAGGATGCTGCAAGAGGAGATTAATAAAGGATTAGTAGGGAAGAAAAACAATATTCTTATAGAAGTGAATAAGCAAATCTTTGACTATAAAGCTTCTATCGAGAAGGAAAAAGTAAGGATAGAGGAAGAAGTCGGTAAAATCGAAGAAGAAAATAGCAAATTGATTACGAAGTACAAGAAAAATGTTGAACTTGAAGAGTTTATTGAGAAATTGAATAATCATGCGCAGTTAATAGAAAAAATTAAAAAGACAGACAAAGATAAAAAGGAAATCTTAGATGAATTAGCAAGGTGCGAAAAGGCGATTAAATTAGAAATAGATAAAAGAATAGCTTTAATTGAGCAATTAAAAATAGATAAAGCGGACCAGCATATACTTAAAGACATTAAATTTGGTGTTGAGTATGATTTTGACGAAAATTTGAATACTGTAACACAAAAAATAAATATGAGAGACAAGACAAGGTTTACTGAAAAAAATGTACTTAAAATTAAAGAAATCAGAGAAAAGCCTGCCGATTTTCTTTTAGATGTATATACTGAACAGCAAAAAATTAATGTTGGAAACGATAAAAAGCAAGTAGCTCAGGAGGTTTTGTCTTTGACAGAGAAAATTTTATTTACGGCCGAAATGGAAAAAGACAAAATAGGTGGATTTTCCAAGTCTACAATGACACCAGGCAAACGCTCGCTATTTGCTTTGAAAATGATTCTTGCTGAGTCTGAAGATACTTGGCCGTTGCTTATTGATCAACCAGAAGATGATTTAGATAGCAGGTCTATTTATGATGAAATTGTTCCATTTCTAAAAGAAAAAAAGAAAGAACGGCAGATTATTATGGTAAGTCATAATGCAAATTTAGTAGTCGGCGCAGATTCTGAGCAGATTATAGTTGCTAATAGACATTATAATTCTGACGGCAAGCAGTTTAATTATTTGACAGGTAGTATTGAATACACGAAAGAGAAAGACAAAAATTGTAAAGATGCTTTACAAGCTCAGGGAATTCGGGAGCATGCCTGCGAGATTCTAGATGGTGGAAAGATCGCATTTGAAAATAGAAGGAATAAATATAATTTAACAAAACCATAAGTCATCGCAGGATTAAATGGACGATAGTATTATTAATAAGTTAAATAAATTTCTGAAAGATCACGATCCTATTATAGAAGAATGCCATATTATTTATCTTCTGGTAGAGATCAGAAAAATATTAGATAGATCGGAAGGCAATATAAATAGACTCCCAATTTTACGATTTTATTGCGATTGGGTGCTGCATACCGAAAAAAGTCGAAAACTAAATGTAATAGCACCTATTGTTAAAGGAATTGAAGATACTATCCTAAGTGGGCATAAATTCTCGAACGGATTGTTTTTACCATCTGGAGATTCTCATATAAAATTTATATATAAGGAAGAATTGCAAAAAAGTATGAATGAGTTCTTTTGTGATTATGGATTGCCAACAAATATCTTTTCTAAAGAAAAGTGGGAAAAATTTGTTTTCACTCTTATTCAAGTTCTTATCGATCAACCCCTTGTATTAAATGGTGAGCAGATCACATCAATGTGTTTTCGGCCCGCAGTTCAGGCAGCGAATTTAGAAGTCAAGTTTCGCAATGGCGTAGTGCATAGGTTCTTAAATGTATTTTGAAATTAATAATATAAAGAAAAGCCCCCGATCATAGCGATATTGACATTTCTGAAATTTATGATATATTTGAGGTGTTGATGCGGATCATTAAGCCTTCGTCCGCATACCAAGCAGTGCGTAGTAAAAAGCAGTACCTGTAATACCAGAGAATTGGCTTAAAACGATACACGAGAATTATGTCTGTAAGAGAATTCGTGGCGTTTTAGGCCTTTTTTATTTTCGGCTTAAAAGGCCCCAAACCAAGAGAATTTATGTTGAGAGAATTATCCTGGTTAGGGGCCTTTTTGTGTCTAGGCTCCGGGATAAAAACATTTAGCAGATTAAATTCTGCAGAAAGGATGTGTGTCATGAAGATTCAGAAGGTAAAGGTGACGGAGCTAAATCCGGCCGCGTACAATCCGCGCCTGGATTTACAGCCGGGGGATGCCGACTACGAGAAGCTAAAAAATAGCATCTCGACATTCGGCTTGGTGGAGCCGCTGGTATGGAATAAACGCACCGGAAATCTTGTGGGAGGGCATCAGCGCCTCAAAATCCTGATAGCGCAGGGCGCTACCGAGATCGAGGTCAGCGTTGTAGACTTGTCTTTGGAAATGGAAAAGACGCTCAATATCGCCCTAAACAAAATTAGTGGTGATTGGGACGAGCAAAAACTCGCAGACCTCTTATCCGAAATCCAGCAGATCCCCGATTTTGATGTGGGGCTGACTGGTTTTGTGCCGAAGGAGATTAGTGAGCTTATGGATGAGTTCACCTCTCCTAAGGATGAAGACAATTTCGACGTAGAGGCCGAGGTTAACGCCATACAAACCCCCATAACTCAGAATGGGGATCTTATTGTGCTGGGTGTTCACCGGATACTCTGCGGAGATTCGTCGTTTCCTGACGATATAAAGACGTTAATCGGTAACGATAAGGTAAACCTTATTCATACCGATCCGCCGTATAACGTCAATTACTACGGTGGCAACCGCCCGGTACCCAATGTAAGGCCGAAGAAGTCCAGGAATTGGGAGCGCATCTACTCAGATAACTTAAGCCAGGATGAGTATGAGGTCTGGCTTAAGAAGATATTTGTCAATGTAGACCCATTTCTTGACACCGGGGCGCCGTGCTATATCTGGAACGGACACAAACAATTCGGTCCTATGTACCAGATGCTCGAGGAATTAGGCTACCATATCGCCTGCGTCATCACATGGGCGAAGCCTAATTTCGCGATATCGTACTCCGACTACAACCAGCAGACAGAGTTTTGCCTGTATTGTTGGAAAGAGGATAATGGCCGGCACACCTGGTATGGCCCTACCAACGAAAGCACCCTCTGGGAAATAAAGCGCGATGCCACCAGAGAGTACATTCATCCCACTCAAAAACCTACATCGCTAGCCCAACGATCCATCAAAAATAGTTCCAAACGAGGCGATATCGTCCTTGACCTATTCTTAGGCTCCGGCTCTACCTTAATAGCTGCTGAAGGCCTGTCTAGGAGATGTTTTGGTCTTGAGATCGATCCCAAGTACTGCGACGCGATCGTCAGGCGCTATATTTCCTATATAGGCAAAGACAAGGCACCTAAGGATCTTGTAAAGAAATACCTCAAGGAGGGGCAAGATGTCAGAAAATAAAGAGCAACCTATCCTTACGCTTATACAAGATATAAAGGATGGACGAGTTTCTCCGGACACAGTTGATAAAGAAATGCGTAAGCAATGTATCGAGGTATTTCGGGCCGAAGGCTACTCTGTTCCTCATATGGCGCAAATTCTTAATAAATGTGAGAAAACAATCCGAAGGGACATTGCAGAAATTACAGAAGAGAATGAGTTGAGTCCTAGTGTTGACTTGGCAAAAAAGCTTGTGGGTGAAATTGTAGTGTATGGGCAGATCCACAAGAACTATCTCATGAGGTTGGCGCGTAGCCCAAATACATCTGTTTCTGAAAAGGCGCAGGCGGAATATTTTGCGCATAAGGTAAGTATGGATATGGTTGATCGACTTCAGAGCCTCGGGTATTTGCCTAAAAAGGCCCAAGAGATCATAGCGGATTTCTCGCACCATTTTGCTGTAGATGATGATAAGACATTTAAAGAAATTAAGACCCAGATAGACGAGATTGAAAAGGTCTCAACCGAATATGGAGAGCTAACACCAGAGATCAAAATTGAGCTTAAAGAATTAAAACAAAGGATCGAAAAGGCAGAGATAGAGACAAAGGTCATAGACATATCAAACAAACAGAAAGAGGAGGTTAAAAATGTTGAGTAACATAATAAAAAAGACAAGTTCTATCAGGCGTGAAGCAGCCAAGCAATCACTGCTGGCGTTCGCAGAGTTATATTTACCCCATCACCTGAAGTACAGCCATTCAGCGGCTCACTTAGAGATTTATGAGCTACTCTTTAGCGCCCTCAAAGA
>Ga0172370_10005137_pt1 | contig 17040 bp, 10 predicted proteins | sample LakKiv5m_FD_114538 | JGI IMG/M metagenome (GOLD analysis project Ga0172370, IMG submission 114538) | Freshwater microbial communities from Kabuno Bay, South-Kivu, Congo - kab_022012_11.5m | ecosystem: Environmental > Aquatic > Freshwater > Lake | place: Democratic Republic of the Congo...
TTTACAATTTTTCTGTTCTCGGCATTAGGACCCTGCATGAGCAGATTACCAATAATATAAGACTCTCCGCCGTTTGGAAGGTCAATGAGGAAAGAAGAAGTGCCTGTTTCCTCATCCATAATCCGATTTGAGTAAATAACGTTCAATTTGGCGCGGCTTTTCAAATTATGTCCGATTTTTGCATGATGCGAATAATTAAATCGGAATAATAACATACCGATGTTACCTATATATAAATTATGTGAATAACCGTCGCCTGCTCCGTTTCGGGCAAACTCAGAAAATTCAATAATCACAACACTGCTGTCATTAGCTCCGCACAAAATACCATCCTCATTGTCGTGAAAATAGCAATGTCTGATAGTTAAACCTGTCCCTTCAAGTCTTATTCCTGCACCGTTTTTATCTTGAACGGTACAGCCGGAGAATTCGATGTTTTCTATAGTGTTATTATTGCCCTGAATGACCCAAATTGCCTTGCCACCTGATGATTTTCCGTTTGCTTCGAGATGAGCAAAACCACCAATTCCCCTTAAGGTTATGTTATTTTTCTTAAATGCACTAACATCTCCGGAGTATATACCTGCATCAATTTCCACAGTGTCACCATCGCTAACTAATCCCAATACTGCACTTGGAACCTTATACTGACGCGATGGTCCGACTTGCCAGGTTTTACTTATGGGAGTGTTTGCGAGCCCTTTTATTTCGAGAGCAAGCTTCCAGCCCGGATTCTTGCCTTTTCCACCATAAGCACCTGCATATACGCCATTTTGGAATATACCATCGAAGTCCAAATCCCAGTCAATATCTTTAAAAAAGGGCTTCAAATCAGTATAGTTGATGTTATTATTAATAATACTTAAGGGATATAGGTCTAAGGAAGCTAAATCGAACGTGGGATTAGTAAAATACTTCGCTGCATCGTTGAATGAACCCGTAATGTTTGTATCTGAAATTATCGTATTAAATGGTGTTTTAGCAAATATGGCATTTGCTCTTGCAATAAAGTTTGCTGTTTTAGTTCCGTCAAATCGCACTCCTATATTTGTCGATAAAATGCTGTTCTGATAAATAAATACTTCTTTCGGAGGGTGGCTGTTATGTGTCTGTATGTTAATACCACCACTCTTTTCTGATACGAAAATATTATCATGAATAGTCAAATTGCCAGTTCCCTGAAGAAGATACTCCCTTGGATTGTTATAGAAGAAATTACCATAGATTTCAATTCGGTCATCAACTCCGTTACCCGTAAGTGGCTGACCGTCTACTAACAGGCTGGGTCTGTCGCCGTCTGGGGATGGTCTGTCATCCTTGGAAAATACATTATCCCTGACAATAGTAGAAGACGGTGCAGTCGGAATGCCGTTAATAGCAGGTCTGTCGTTTTGATGCTTGATTTGCATACAATATCCGGTAGGATTAAGAATTAAGTTATATTCGATTAATCCACGAATAAATGGTGCAGAACCGTCCGAATTGCCCAGATATATACCTGTTCCGGCTCCGATTATTTGATTTCGTGTAATAATCCAGTCCCAGCTTGTGATTTTCGTGGAAATTCCGCAAACCTGCTGATTGTTTCCATGACCGATAATAATATTATCATCAATATGGATATTATGAGAATAAAGATTCGTACCGCCACCTCCGGCTTTTATGGCATCAATATCGGCAATGTTTTTACCATCAAATTTGAAACCTTCGATTTTAACGTAAGAAGAATTTGTTATATCAATCGTATTTGCTCCGTCCCTGCCAATAAATACTGCAGAGTGTGGAGTTTCCGACTTCAGAACATACCATCCGGCAGCCGAACCGTTAACGTTATTGATATTAAGTCCGCTTGTATAATCTCCTGTGGAAAACAGAAGAGTATCACCGGCACTCATCGTAGAAAATAGTTGTTTATAGTTCGTATTGTTAGCAATTATGGTTTTTCCGGCAAAAGAATCTATATTAAGGAAAACTGTTAATATTGCCATGAGTATTATTATATTTTTCATATCGGTCGTCCTTTAAATTTATAAATAGAAAAGAGTTTCAGTTGCAAGACATTGGTAAAACATCACTGTTTTAATTAAATACCCTGCAATTCCGGACTCGCTATTAACTTGTATTTTAATTTTTAATAAAATTCAAATATTTTGTTCTAATTCCTTTTTGAAAACTGAAAATATACATACCTTTTAACAAATTCAAACCGGATAAATCAATCGTTAAGCTGTTCTCGCCTTCACTCAAACTGAATTTTCGGCTGTAATTACAATTATTTCCCATTAAATCATTAATGCTGAGTATTAAAGTTTCTCCAGCTTTTCCGGATATATTCAATTTCATATAATCATTCGCAGGAATAGGATATAACTCTGTATCTTCATCCGGTTGATAATTTTCTTCATCTACTTTTACTCCCAATTTTCCTTCATAACACCCGATTGAAGGCGGCAAACTGAATTGATTATTTAGAAAATCTCTTTTGGGATATTTTACGGATAATCCTTTGCCGATTGCGGGTGAAGTTGTAAGCAATATATAGTTGTCATTCATTGCATCCTTTAATCCAGGGTCGGCTCCGACCAATGAATTGATGTGAGTTACAGCGTTATTCGGACCTTTCCATGCCGGAGTTTCATAATTATACCATAGATTGTTTGAAAAAGTGAACGTTTCCGGTGCTGTGTTTGGACCGATGTTAATGCTTTTTTCGGCTGTAGCTGCGTTTCCAATATAACCCAGGTTATTGATAAATGAATTATTTCCGCACTTCTGAAATTGTGGAAGAACAGTTTCCTGCAAAATTCTGACTGTCCACCTTCCTGGCGATATAATTGTATTATTAACAACTTCGCAGTTTATAGCATTGACAAAAGCAATAGTACCGATTGACCCTTTGAAAAGATTGGAATAGACATAAATGTTTGAGGCTTCATAAGTTACACCTTGTGGTCTGAAAAATTGCAAATCGGTTGAGCCTCCGATATTCAGCGACCTTTCCCCGCCATCTGTAAATGTATTTCTTTGAATGGTTAAGTAACTGCTTCCGCCTTTAGCCTGAATACAGTTAGAACCTGCATTAACAAAGGTATTATCCTCAAAAAAATTATTATGGCATCCAACCATGTCAATCTGACTTCCACCGGCAGAACCATTGATAAAATGACATCTGCGAATCAATGAAGAATCAACACCCGAAAGCTTTAGCTGGTCACTGTTGCCGGTTGCGTCCATGTCTCTCCATATACAGTTCTCAATACGCAAATCATGAGAAGGACTGCTGAATGTTCCGCCGTCATCAATGTTTACCCCGTTGCCTGTCTGCTTTTCAAAGATAAATCCTTCAATCTCGATAAATGATACATTACTCATCATCCATGCAACTGAACCTCCTTGGATAATAACATCTCTGCCATATTCTGCCAAAATCGTAATCCAATTATTTTTATTCCCGTTAAGATTTGAAATGAACTGATTACCCTGATAAATTCCTTCTTTAAACAAAATTGTATCACCCGGAAGAGCATCTTTCACGGCAGTTGTAAGATTAGAATAATTCACTCCAGTTCCGATAGCAAGCGTTTTTGATTCGGCAGAACAATAAAAAATCATAAAAACAAAAATGACAATCCACTTTTTCATGGTCTTTTTAAAATATTAAATAAAAATTTACATATTTCAAAAATGAATTTACCAAGAAAATGTTACATTGTCAAAAGAAATTTGGCTGAAAGGATTAGTTAATTAGCTAAAAAAAAATGAAAAATAATGATTTTCAAAAAAATGCGAGATACTTTTGCAGTTCAAGTGTTATTATATTTTTGTAAGTGACGAAAACAAAAATAGCACCGGAGGTGCTTAACCTTGGTAGAGATTGCTGTTTCGTTTGCTCATAAGCTCCAGAGGAGCAAAACCTTCTGAAATATAGATATCGCATCTACGATGCTCAGGATGTAGCTTTAGGGAGCATTTTCTACCAATGTAACGAACCTACGGTTCTGTAAGAAATAAAATATTTTCAATTTTTTTGAAGAAAGTGCGAGATACTTTTGCGGTTGATGTGTTATTAGGCAAGGCTAAATAAAACAAGAAAATTAACTAACCAAAAAGCAAAAAAAATAAAAAATATATTTTGAAATGAGTAAAATACGTTGTAGATTAGTACTGTTGAAGAATTAGAAGATTTGAAAAGTTTCGAGATTAAGGGTCTTTCAAAAAATTCGAGAAATTTTATGGCTCGTACAAGTTTAAAAAATAGTTTCGCACCCCCCCCGTAAGTCTTTACGTGGCAAGGAGTTACGTCGTTTACTTAATCCTCTTTCCGTTGAATTTTACTGCAGTAAGTCCGTTAGCGGATTTAAAGCAAAATAAATTATTTCACAAAATTTTCAATTTCGGAAAGGAGAAAAGTATGCTGCTCTTAAAATAGTACCGGACTGGCTAATTGCATTTAGTCAGTCCGGCAAGTATCAAGCCATCGCAAGTAACACTAACTACTTTTAACCAGCCTAACGTACAAAAATACGGAATTTCAGGTTGGTGAGAAAGTGAAATTTTTTAACAACAATTCGAAAGAAAAACCATGAAAAAGATATTTTTGATTTTGATATTTGCCAATTTTATTGGGCTAAATCAAATAGCTTTAAGCGGAGACCCGCCGTGTGGCGGACCGTTTTGTTCCCCTTGGATTAATGAATCTCGGACTTTTGCTTTAAGTGATTGTCCGGATTGCTCTGTTAGTGTTATTTTCATTATAGCCCAAGTTGTAAGAATTACTATATTGGGACAATCACCTATCTTACAGAAGAATGTTCCGATTGCTCAATGAATGCTATTTTCAAAGAATCCGTCGAACTATTATTATTAGGTGGACCTTTATTAGGAGGGATGACGACAATGAATGATATACCATGCTGGAAATTGGAAGAATACAATACAAATGGCTGGAGATTGCAGCCTTGTGATGTTGATGCTTGCTGCCAGGTATTTTACGTAGTTGACAAAGAGGCTAATCCCCCTACTTTAACAAGAGTTGGTTTACCTGTTAGAATAGGTGATTCATGTCCAGAGGGATGTGAGGAAATATGCAGTTATGACTACCATCCAAGAGTATTCGTACAACCGGATGAACTTCAGCAGAATTTAAAATCTAATACTTCAGTCAAACTTATCCCTGTTCAAAATAATCAATTTAAGGTTCACCCAATTGGAAATATCGAAGGAACAATTCAGATTAACTTTTCTGATTATCTTGGAAAAAGTTTTAAGAACATGCTCTTACAAAACGGCTTAAGTAAAGAAGGTAATTATATAATTGACTTATCCGGATTTAACGGACTATTATTTTATAATATTACATTAGATGGTGAAATAGTCGGTAGCGGCAAAATCATTATTGCCAAGTGAATTTTAACTGAATGCAGGCTGAATTTTTCAGCCTGCTATTATTATTTAATCAAAGGATTACGAATGAAAAAGTATTTAACCTGTTTAATTTTTTTAATTTGCTTGATAATTACAGCAGAAACACCAACTTTTGGAAAGTGGACAAAATATTATACACAATTAATTGAAGATTCCGGATGGCAAAATGCAATGGATATTAGTTTTTGTGATTCATTGAATGGTATTATTGCTACAAATTTTATTGGTTCTTCCAAAAAATTTGTTATGCCATACCTTCTCATAACAAGTGACGGAGGTGTAAATTGGACGCCTATTTCGATGGATACTACTATTACTAAATATGACCTTATAAGTGATACTAATATCATCTTATTTAAATCATATATGACTATCAAAGTTCAATATCTTGATACCAATTCCATATTTGGTTTAGTTATAGAAGATTATACAAAATTACCTAATTTTAAAACAACGGCTGTAATCAATTCAACAGATAAAGGTAAAAACTGGAAATTTACAATCCTTGAAAAAGATACTTTTAATATTGGAGTTACTCTAAACATGCTCGATAAAAAAACAGGAATGCTTACGACAAAAAGATATGTTTATCTTACAAACGACAGTGGCAATACATGGAAGAAAATCATTATACCGGAATTTAATACTTTTGGAAAATATAATATCTGGGATGCAGCGTATTTGAATTCCAAGGACATGATTCTTTTTGTCAGCTATACACTAACCAATGTTACTAATATTTTCAGGTCAAAAGATAATGGGCAGACATGGAAGAAATTTGGAATGAATGATTCGGCTTTTTTTAATGGAGATTCATTTTTCTTTCTGGATAATGAAAACGGATGGAGATGCACTGAATACAATACAAAATACAACGGAGGAATAATATTTACAGACAGAATTTATCATACATCGGACGAAGGTGAAACATGGAATATGATTTATGTCAAAGAAACTCCATTTAAGTATGGTCCTGATTCTATGACATTCCCACTTAGAATAAAATTCCTCGATAGAATGAACGGTATTGCATTTAACAGTAAATTTAAAGCATTAATGACAACCGACGGAGGTAAAAATTGGATTTCTCAATTTCCAAAGTTTGATGAAATGCCAAAAAGTGATACGGCTTTTCAATTTTCAGCAGGATGTTATGCCGGCTCAAAAGATAATATATTTTTGTTAGATTATAGTTTAGGTCCCGTCTTTCATTATGAACTGGACCCGAACAACGTAAATGAAGAAAATAATTTGCTTCAGGACGAAATTTCTCTCTCTCCAAATCCCGCTACGGACTTTCTGGAAATTTCTTTTCCTGACCACGCCCTGAAGGACGTGGCAATTCATGTTTATAATGTTTTTGGGGAGAAGGTTCTTTCTTTGTATCACTACTCAGCGAAGCTTGATGTTTCCGCCTTGGCGCCGGGCATTTATTTCATTCGAGTTGGGGAGAAAGTAGGGAAGTTTATAAAGATGTAGTCTGAACTGGGATTTTAGGGGATTTTTGGGATTAAGAGGATTAAGAGGATTAAGAAGTGCCGTAGGCACGACCTGTTAGTAGTTTAAACTTGATTTTCAGGGTTTAGGGGATTGGGTTAGGATATAAGAATTGATTTCTTATCTCATTCTCAATTCTCCATTGTCAATTTTCAATTTATGAAGTCCCGTAAGGACGACCTGTTAGTAACACTCAACACCTAACACTTAACACTCAACACCTAACACCTAACACTCAGCACCCAACACTTAACACTCAACACTCAAAACTCAACACCCAACATCCAATCGTTATCTGCTTAAATTGGTCTCTATTTCCGCATAAGCGTCATCAGTTTCGTAAAAACGAATGGCAAGATAGTCCAGATTGTCGAATTTGGAAAAAGCTTCGGTCAATTTCCGCAAAATGTAATACCCGACGTTCTCGGCTGTGGTAGTGCTGTCAACCACGACATATTTGTAGTCGTTTTCCTGAAGAAAGTTAATCAGTTTTTGGTCATTCGTGTCGCAGATGAAAGAGTGGTCCAAACCGTCAATAATCGGTGTGACGGCTCCGTCCAAGTCGTAAAAGTCGAGCAGCATTCCGTTTTCATCAGTTTCTCCGCCGATGATTACCCTGATTTTGTATGCATGACCATGAATGTTTTTGCAAAGCCCTTTGTGAAACGGCAGCCTGTGGCTCATTGACCACTTGTATTCTTTAGCAATTTTTGTTTTCATCAAAATTCCATCGGCTTTTTATATTTCACACGGATAGTGGAAGTCATCCCGCCACGATAATTCCAGTCCGATACCACTTCCATCTCTTTTGGATGGCAGGCTTCGACCAAATCGTCAAGAATCAGATTAGTCACTGCTTCGTAGAAAATACCTTTTTCACGGAAACCCATAAAGTAATATTTCAGAGCTTTTAGTTCAAGGCATTCGGCTCCGGGAATATAATTAATCGTGATTTTGCCGAAATCAGGCATCCCGGTTTTTGGGCAAACCGATGTAAATTCAGGATTCGTATGAGTTATCACGTAATCCCTCTCGGGATTCGGATTCGGGAAAGTCTCTATTTTTGTCATTTTAATTTCCGAATTAATCAAAAAACTAAAATTATTGACGAATTTTCACTTGATTTCTTTTGGCATAAGAAAATTTCAACTATTTTGGTAGAAAAGCGAGATACTTTTGCATTTTATGTAGTATTAGGCAAGGCTAAACAAAAACAAGAAAATTAACTAACTAAAAAGCCAAAAAAATATAAATAATATTTTGAAATGTAAAAAGTACATTGTAAATTAGTACTGTTGAAGAAATAGAAAATTTAAAAAGTTTCGAAATTAATGGGTCTTTCAATAAATTCGAAGGTATTTTATGGCTGGTTCAAGTATAAAAAATGATTTCACCCCCTCCCCGCTATAAATCTTTATGGTGCAATGAGTTACGTTGTTTACTTAAATCTCTTTCCCTTGATTTTTACCGCAATAAGTCCACAGTTGGGCTTAACCCAAAATAAATTCAAAACAAAAATTCACTGTTTCGGAAAGAAAAGGAGGGTTAGGGTATGATTGTCAAATAACGGTCTAAAACGAAAGAGTTTTGACTAAAATCCAGTTTTGGGAGTAAAATAAAATAAAACCGGAAGGTCTCCCCTCCGGCTGCTTCATTAACCACAAATAATTTAGTGTAACCTGTGGTTAAACACGATACAAAAATACTTAAAATTTTAAAATGAGGAATATCATGAGAAAGATTTTTTTAATTTTAATCGTTGGTTTGGTCCTAACTTTAAATTTAAATTCTCAATATCCATGTAATTTGAATAATCAGGCACCATGCCCGCAAGGTTCTACAGGACCATATTGTTTCCCAATGGAATATACTGTGCCAAATTCGACTCCGACTCAGATTTGTAGTTTAGCAGTTTATTATTGCATTATTGTTTCTAACGACAATGGTTTATACCATGTAACAGCTTCTTTACACCATCTTTCACCAGATGATGTTGGTTGTATGGAGTATATTGGAAATGAAAATCAGGATTTTCAAGATAAAATGTGGGCAGCTATTTTAAATGACATTTACAATAATTACCCTTCCATTTTTCCTCCTTGCGGAGTACCTGGACCTACAATATATAACGGTTATCTTGTTTTTGAAACGAGCAGCCATAATTGTTTGAAATTAGTTAATGACACAGAACATTCACTAAACCTAGTTGTACCTTGTACGAATTCAGAATATCTCTGTACAGATTATTACTATGTTTGTTATAACTCAATAACCGGATTAGTTGAAAGACATTATGACCATTCCGAGCCATTCACAAGCCCAGATTGTCCTGCTTGGAACTGGAATCTTTGGCAACCGCCTCCAGGGAAAACCTGGCAGGATTATTTCGAAACACCATGCTGCTATTGGGACTGTCTACAGCATTAATGTATAAGATTGGGGTAAGCTCTACTTGCCCCAATCTTTAATTATTATTTGATATTGAAATATTTCTAAACTAATATTAAAGTAACCATTATGAAAAAGCTTTTGTTTATTTTATTTTTCTTGAATTTTTTAACAATTTATTCAAAGGAATCTTTATTTGAGTTCGAAAGATTTTCGACCAATTTTAAGGGTATAGCTTTTAATCAAAACAGTTTAATTGTCTATGGAGAAAGTGGTGTACTGCTAAAATCAAGCGACAAAGGTAAAACATGGAAGCAAAAAAATGTTGATAAAAATGAACTAAGTATAAACAAAATTGTTAGAAAAGGAAATGATTATTATGGAATATTATCAAAAGATTTTATTATCCGAAGTAAATATGACGGTGAAAATTGGACAAAAGTAAAACCTGAAAGCAATGTATCATTTAATGATTTGGCTTTGAACGAAGAATTTTTGTTTGTTTTATCTGATAGTTCGGTATTGCTTTACGACTATTCTTACAACAAAGTAAAAACCATAAATTTTTATACAGCGACTAAAGCGTCAGAAGTATTAGAGTTAGACAACCACTTGTTTGTGTCGGCTGATAGCGGTAAATTAATTGATTTTGACATTTCGAATGGATTCAATCCAAGAACAATTGATTTCACCGAATTAGCTCTATGCAACGGATGCACTAATCCTTCACAAATGAAAACCGAGAACGGAAATATTTATTTAACATTAGGTTCGGATTTAGTTGTCTCAACAGATAAAGGCATAACATGGACAAAAGCTGATAATGGAATATATTGCTACTCTATTCGTAATTCGGCTTGTTTTTCTTTAGTCTCGAATTTTGACTATTTTAGAAATATTTCCTTCCCGATGTTTTATAAGTCTTCGCTTGGTAAAAAAGAAAGAGTTAATAGTGATTATATCTCTCGCTATGTTTACACTATGTTTTATAATAGTCTTGAATTTATCAGCGATGATACGCTTATAGCCGTAGGTAATGATAAATTAATTATGATGTCCTACAACGGAGGTAAGAATTGGGAATACATCTCAAATATTAATGTAACAGCGACCGGTTCATGCTGGCTCAATGCTGATACCGGTTTTGTGTTTTATGATAAGGCACAGATTTTCAGAACAACTGATGGTGGTGCAACTTTTTTACCTCAAATTTGGGAAGACAATATTTACTTGGCATTCAAATATTTTAATGCATTATATTTTAATAGTAGTGGCGAAGGAATAGTTTTTTATCCGAATAATAAGAATAATGGTCTGAATTTTTTGTTAACAAAGGATTTCGGGGAAACATATAAGGGTGTAAGCGTTAGTAGTTTAATCGGTCTAGGCAATGAAAATGTACTCGAATTAGCAAGTTTTGATTCAAATTTTGTTTTCTTTTATCCCTGTTATGGTGGAAGGAATCATAAAACACTAATATTTTTATTTGATAAAAATCTTAATCATAAAACACTAACAATTCTTGATTCTATGACTATCATTCACATGAAAATCAATAGAGAAAAAAAAGAAATTACTGCTATCGGATATGAAAGGAAATATCCAAAGAGTTATGGTACTTATGATAGTGTGAACTTTTATTTAATGTCTTCTTTTGACTACGGCTCGTCATGGTCAAAAAACTTTAAATTCAATCTTGATAATAGCTTAAATACTATAACCGAAGTAGATGGAAAATATTATATCACAACAAAAAGATATGACAGTACTTATAATTCCAGTGGATTTCTAAATATCTTTGACCCTGTCAATAAAACAATAGTTAAAAATATTTACATCGGGAATAATATTAGTGGTACGACTATTTTTAAACTTGGTGAAAGATTGCTACTCTCGGGTTATGACCGGGTATTTTATAATGATAATTATAAAGAAGAACCAAGTGCCTGGTCATCTGATTCTATCTATATATATAAGTTATCTGGTACTTGTCGGTACGGCAATGGTATTGCTTATGTGGTTGGAATAGATAAAAATCATCAGTCAAGATTATTAAAAATGACTCAAAAAAATTCAACTGAAGTTGGTGAAATACAAATCTTAAGAACATACTTGTACAACGAAAAACCATATCCGATTCCGGCTTCAAATAAAGTGAGTTGCAAAATATACTGGGATTTGAGATATGATATCAATAATGCGAATTTTGAAGTTTATGACATTTCCGGAAACATTATTAAGTCAAATTCAACTATGATTTTCAATCGGAAAGATATTTTTTCAGGCGAAATTAATTGGGATTGCAGCAGTGTCCAAGATGGCATTTATTATATTTCGTTTACTCACGGAGACGCAAGAAACATAATTCCTGTTATCATCAGCAGATGAGGTATTTGCTGTTAGACGTTTCAGGCTTATCTCCCGGTATCTATTTCGTTAGAGTTGGGGATTGAGTCGGGAAGTTCATTAAAATTGAAAATTGAAAATGGAGAATTGATAATTGCAATAGCTATGTTTATCAAAATTTGTCAGCTTATTTTAGGACCATACAACCTAACACCCAACACTTAACACATAAAACAAAACAAGATTCTTCAACTCAAATTGAATATCAAATTTTTTTTGTAACCTTTTTGCGTTTTATGTGTCTTAGTAAAAGAAAATGAAACAAAAATATTAATATTTTTATGGTGACAAAATGCAAAATCTGAAACTTGTCATTTTAGCAGGCTTTTTTATTCTGCTCAGCGGTTTTGTTTGCTTTGCTCAGCAATTATTTGTGACCAGAACGGTCGGAGAAGGCAGCGACGTTATTAACGGACTTATCGGGACACCCGACGGAAAGCTTTTTGCCGGAACCGATAATGGATTGTTTGTTTCTACTGATGACGGCTTGTCGTGGGAAAAGGTCAATTCTGTTTTAGCCAATGCAGGTATCACTGCGCTCAAATATTATAACAATATGATTTATGCAGCGAGCGATTCAGGATTTTTCCGTTCTTTGGATAATGGAAAATCTTGGATTTTACTCAATCCTAAAATCGGAATAAGGTCAATGGCTTTTACGCCTGGCGATGTTATCTATGCTGACGGCTGGGACCAATATAATAATTTAAAGATTCTTGTTTCTTTTGATAATGGCAAAACATGGATGGAATCGTACGATAAACCATCAAACCTTAAAATTCAAGACAATCCCAGAGGGGACATTTTCAGAAAGGGTGATTATTTCATTTACCGTCTTGATTATTACAAAAGTCCCTGCTATTCTTCCTATTGCTGGCAATATTGCACTAATGGTTACGATTTCGGAGAAGCCCGCAGTTTTGTTATTTTAAGCGACGATTATATGCTTTCATCAACTGACAAAGCTATAATGTATTCCATTTACCGTGGAGGTGCATGGGGCAAGCTGGCGGATGAGTCCTTCGGTACATTGGGAGCCGATAATTTTGGCAGGGTTTTCGGCGATAATAAAATCAGTCTTGACAGCGGAAAGACGTGGAAAGTATATTTCACTGATTCTACTTTCAAAAATATGAATTTGATTTATTCACCAAAAAAAGGATACGTTTATTACACTTCTTCTACCAACGGCATAAAATTCACTACTGATGACGGACTCACCTGGCATAGAAAAACGCATAAATTAGCTCAAAATTCAATAAATGAAATGCGATTCTTAAATAATATTCTTTATGCTGCAACTGATAAAGGAATGTATTTTTCCAAAGATAGAACTCTTTCGTGGTACCCGCTCAATAATGGTCTAAATGACAAAATGCTCTTCAAAACCTTTGAACAAAAATCGGATGGAGACTTGCTTGCTTATATAGAAGACAGCGGATTCCAAACGTATTCATTCGCTAATTCTACTTGGCAGAAAAACAGTTCACAAATTCAACCTAAAGTTAGAAAAATTCTTAAAGCTACAAGCGGGAATATTTTTGCAGCTACCGACGGTGGCGTTTATGTATCCTTGGATAACGGTAATAACTGGACAGAATTGAACGTTAATATAACGGCTCAAGATATACTTTCAATAACTCAGGGCACTGACGGCAAGATATATATCGGCTCGCAGTCAGGATTTATTTATAGCATGGAACTGCTAACGCAGCAATGGTCCGTTATTAACGGAGGTAACTCATTGGGCTATCCTGTGACTTCATTATCTCAGAATCCGAAAGGAGATTTATTTGCTGCTACTTCCGGCGGTGGAATTTTCAAACAAAAAGCGGGTGGTGACCACTTTGTCGAATCAAATCTGTTTATAGGTGATTATGAACTATCAACGGTTTTTGCACCGACAGATGATTATGTTTTAACCGGCAGGAAATATGGTAATTACGCTTATTCATCAGAAGACGGCAGTTTTTGGAGCGGCACTATTTATTACGATTATTTTCCAAAGAGCGATAAACCTGTTACAAGCATAATATCTGATGGAGATGATAATTTTTATCTTTCTGAAAAAAACACAGGTATATTAGTTATGAAAAATTTATACACTTCGCCTCTGTATAGAAATGAATTTGTTAATACTTCATGGAATCAGAGGGGGATTCATTCATCGGATATTAAACAGGTAAAATTCTTAAAAAAAGATTCAGTATTTATCACAGCCGGTTCTGACGGTTTTGTCCGCTTTTGGAGGATGCAACAAAATAGTTATTATTCCGAAGGCATCTTTTGGTTAATCAAAGAACTGAAAATGAAACAGCCTGTTAGTTCGTTCGATTTGTCGAAGGATGAAAAAAGAATTTTGATTGGAACCTGCAGTAACGACACTGTCCGAACTTACGTTTATGACCTGGAAAATGAAAAATACTTAGCGCAGTTCATTCCTGGCATCAGTACCAGAAATTCCACTTTAAATTATAATAAGAATATCGTCAAATACAGCAATGATGAGTCATATATAATCAATTCTGCCATATTTGATTATTCTAACAAAGGCACAACAATCACAAGCGGCGATTTATCCCTTTGGGAAACAAATACTTATGGTTTTGTAAAGGATTTAAAAACCGGTTTCGTCGGTGCAGCACAATCAATAGCAGTTCCAACCTCGGGCACAAACATTGCCATTACCTGCGATTCAGCTTATCAGGTACTGTCTCCGAAACCGATTGACCACTTTGCAGGAGTTGCCATGATTGATATAATATCCGGTAATTTAACTTTTCTTAAAAAGCCTGAAACAAGCGGCGGGAACATTTCCAATGTGTTCATATCAAAGGATAACTCAATTATGATAGCCAGATGTGCTGACACAATGTATGTTTGGGACTTTCCATCGGGAAATCTTAAATCCGCTGTTTGCAATAGCAACTGGAAATTTTCTAATGTTATGCTATCCGATAATAATGTGTATCTATTGGGAGTCCAGGAATTAAGAAAGGAAATGCAGATTTGGGCTTTGAACAGCCAGAGATACTATATGGGTGGTTACAATGGTACAAATTCTGTTGACATTTCAGAAGATTCAAGAACTTTTCTTTTAGCAAACTCAAACTGGGCTTATTGGACTAAATTTGACATGGTAACGCCCGTTGAAGAAGAATTCGCCGGGAACAATGATTTGATTATAAATCCCAAACCCGCAAAGGACTTTCTGGAAATTTCTTATTCCCCTTCTATCAACCGTATGGTTAACCATACGGTTGATGGGATTACGATTTATGATGTCTTTGGAGAAAAACTTGTTTCTTCTTCTCATTACTCAATACTCACTACTCAATACTCAGCGAAGCTTTATGTTTCCTGCTTGCCGCCCGGTATCTATTTCGTTAGAGTTGGAGATAGAGTCGGAAAGTTCATTAAAATTGAAAATTGAAAATGGAGAATTGATAATTGCAATAACTATGTTTATCTAAATTTGTCAGCTTATTTTAGGACCATACAACCTAACACCCAACACCTAACACATAAAACAAAACAAGATTCTTCAACTCAAATTGAATATCGAATTTTTTTTGTAACCTTTTTGCGTTTCATGTGTCTCTATTATTTTAAGTAGGACAAATTTGGGAAATATTTGTAATTTATAAAGTTCATTGAACAAATTTTACAAGGAGAACTTATGAGAAGTTTCATTTTTTATCTGGCTGGTTTTTTTGTCGTTTTTCCACTGTTTGGTCAATGGACAGACAAAGGAGATTATAAAGAACTGAGAGTTTCGGACACAGCAATAACACAATTAGTAGTACCACCCAACGATTCACTTTTCTATGTCCTCACAAAAAATTTCCAATACAAAAAATTTGATTATCTTGGTAATCTGATAAGTGAAAAAGAAGTTCCGGCAAAAATTGGTTCTATGGATTTTACATCAATAAACGCAGACGGCAGGTTCCTCTTTTATCATGATAAAATGTTTGATACTGAAACCGGTGATACATTATCGGGTAGCTGGATTTCTCCTTGTCAAACCGGACATGATGGTTATTCTTATACTAATAATTTATACTATGACACTTACTCGAACAATTTAATTTTAACTTTTAGTTGTGTCTATGACATGGGTTCCGGTTCAACTGGTTTTGAAGATAGCGGACGGTATGGAGCAGCATTTTTCAAGAAAAGCTTACAGGATACTAACATAATGATTAATTATGGGAATCCTGAAATTGTAGAAACAGATATTTATTCCAAGAAATTTCTTTTGGTAGGAGTTTGGAGTTTCTCTTATGGAAGGCCCGGAGATCGTAATAATCCTTATATTGACGGCTGTTCAACCAATGTTTGTTTTTATCAACCAGCTCAATATGCTCTTCAAAAAAGTATAAATTATAGTAATTATTGGGATTTTGAGAAAAAAAATCCACGTTATCGGGTAAAAAACACTGATTATGGATTTATTGAATTAAATCAGAAAAAAATTACTGTAACTGATATTTTCAATGGTAAAATGGTTGATGTTGAAAATTTTGACTTCGATTTTAATCCGTTATTCATCATATTCTCGGCAAATGACCGGTTTCTTATAGCCGTAGATAGCTATTATGAAATATCTATAATCGACATAAAATCGAAGACTGTCGTAAGAAAATATCCCGCAGTTTCAAGTTTTCCAATAACCGATTTAAAACTTACTCTTCAGGGAAAAGGATTTTTTGTTGTTACTAAAGATGGATCGTTAAGACTGTACTCTCTGCCATATTTAACAGCTATTGAGGAATCAAGCGGTACACAAGAATTTTCTCTCTATCCCAATCCCGCAACGGACTTTATTGAAATCTCTTATCCTGGATTTGACCGTATGGTTAACCATACGGTTGATGATGTCAACCACACTCTAAAGGGTGTGGTTGATTTGGATGTTGCGATTTTCAATGTTTTTGGGGAGAAAGTAATCAACCTCACCCCAACCCTCTCCATTCTTGGAGAGGGAGGTTCCACCTCATACCCCGTCAACCTCACCCGCAGCCCCTCTCCAAAGGAGAGGGGAGTAAGAATAGACGTGAGCAGCTTGCCGCCCGGATTATATTTTGTGAAGAAGGAAAATAAAGTGTGTAATTTTATTAAAGGAGGGTTCTATAAATTAATACAATGAGAATAAGGAAGTTATGCGTAAATTTGCATGAGAAATAAGTGTAAAATTAATCACTATTGTCCGGTAAAAAAAAAATTAGGGAAGGAGGATGGAAATCCGCCTTCCCTTGGTTAATTTTGTAAGTACCAAATAACAAAGTTAGCCATGGACAAAAATAGTAAATTTTCAGGAAA
>Ga0172370_10005138_pt1 | contig 17035 bp, 14 predicted proteins | sample LakKiv5m_FD_114538 | JGI IMG/M metagenome (GOLD analysis project Ga0172370, IMG submission 114538) | Freshwater microbial communities from Kabuno Bay, South-Kivu, Congo - kab_022012_11.5m | ecosystem: Environmental > Aquatic > Freshwater > Lake | place: Democratic Republic of the Congo...
AAGCGCGAACTTCATGGCCGACTCATTGTGTGCCGCAAGCGGCACGCGCGCGTTGAGCACTTCCACGCAGTCAATCTTGCGCAGCAGCGAAGGCGTAAGCTTCCCAAGCGCAATGCCATGGCGCGCAAAATCATACGGGTGCGCGGCGCAGCACACAGCTTTTTGCTTTCCCACTTCCGCAAGCACGCGCGCAAGCGGCCCGGGCGCAATCCTTTTTTTCACGAAATACACAAGAAGGTCGCCCTCGTCCGTGGAAACTTCCTCGCCCGCAATCACCTGAAGCGGAAGCTTGCGCACCTTTGCAATCCTCTGAGCCAAAAAGGCGCCTTCCACCGAGTCGTGGTCGGTGATTGCGATTGCGCCAAGCCCCTTTTCCACTGCGGCATCCAGCACATCCTCCACGCGCGAGAGCGAATCCTTTGAAAAGGCAGTGTGCATGTGCATGTCGGCGCGAATCATCGTCCCACCGCCTTCTTTTTCACTATGCCCAAATAAGCTGATAGGGTGGATGGGGAGAGCATGCCGCCCCACCTGTCCATCTTGCCGCGCTCCGAGAGTAGCTCCTGGAAGAAAAGCGCCTTTGCGGCAGAGACGAGCGCGGATGGCGGCTCGCCGCCCGTGAAGTCCAGCGCGGCGCGCAGGTGCGAGTGCATCGCAAGGTCAAGCCCAAAGGAAGCGCGCCATTCCTTCTCGTATTTTTCCGGCTCGCCTGCAAGCTTCCCTGCCAGCATGCCGCAGCTTGCGCCGAAGAACACCCCGCCGCCAGTCGTTGCCTTCACCTGCCCGGCGGCGTCCCCCGCAAGAAGGACGCACCTCTTTCCCGCGCGCATTGCGGTTTTGGCGCGCACCGAAGTCGGTATCACAGCGGCAAATTCGTGCGTTGGCTTTCCTTCCACGCCAAGCGAGGAAAGGAAGCGCCTGTAATATGCAAGCGGATGGCGCGGAAGCGAAACGCCTATGCCAATTTTCGCCTCGCTTTCGTTCTTAGGTATCACCCAGCCGAAAAAGCCGGGGAAATCGCGCGAGGAAAGATAAAGCGTGGCGCAGTGCGCGTCGCTGCACCTGTAGGGAAAGTCGCCTTGCATGCTTGCCACATAGGAGCGTATCTTGGGGAAGCCGAACTTCCCTGCGACCAGGGAAGCAGGCCCGTCTGCGCCGATGATGCAGTCGGACTCAAAGCTTCCCGCCACCTTGCTGCCAAGCTTTAGCTTTCCGCCTTCCTGCACAAACTTCCCGGCAGCAAGCGAATCGAATTCCTGGCGCGATATCAGGATGGCGGTCTCTTCCTTCGGGGAAATCACGAATTCTTCATTGCCGCAAATTATCTTCGCCGATGCGATGCTGTTTATCTGCGCTTTCCTGTAGTCCACGCCTGATGCGGCGCGCAGCGCCTCAAGTCCGGAGCGGGATATCAGGCCCGAGCAAGCCTCAGGCTCGCCAATTTTCCTGTGCTCTTCTGACACAAGCGCGCTTTTGCCTTCGCGCAGGGCGGCAATGCCTGCAAACAGGCCGGCTGGCCCGCCTCCCACTATGTGCACGTCTGCCATATGTGCATTTTCGCGCGGAGTAGGTTTTTATAAGCGAATGGGGTCTAAAGACGACAGCGGCCTGGGAGGGCTGCCCAATGGGGGATATCCGATGGTAGCATTCACATTCGACCCGCTTTACTTTTCACTCATAGTGCTTTTCTCCGCGCTCATCCCCGGCATGGCAATCGGCTGGCCGCTTTTCCACAAAAGCAAGCTTGGCATAATGGAGCGGCTGCTGCTCTCGTTCTTCCTGGGGCTGTTTGCAGTGCCCACGCTGCTGTTCATAGAGTCGCTTGTAGGGATAAAGTTCTCGCTTTTCCTCGTCTTCATAAACGCATTTGCCGTCATCGCCGCAGGCGCATTCTGGGGCATCCGGGGCGGCGCGTTCTCATTCAAGATGCCTTCCGTGAAATTCACCAAGGAATCCGCAATCGCCCTCGCCGTGCCTGCGCTTCTCCTGCTCGTGGCCCTCCTGGCGTTCTGGATACGCCTCCAGCCGTTTTCGCCGATTTATTCAGAGCTTGACCCGTACTTCTACATCTACGGCACTGCCCAGGTAATCCGCGACGGCATCCAGCCGCTCACGGACGACACCGCATGGTGGCCTGAGATAAAGGCCAATCACCTTGGGCAGCCTCTCAAGAAATACCTTGAGGCTGAATGGTACTCGCTTTACACCAACGGCGGCGAATACAACAACTACCTGCTGTTCACAACGTCATCATGGCTCCCCCCAATTTCCGCGGCACTGATGTCATTCGGGGCATATCTCCTCGTGTCGTCGGTTTATGGGCGGAAATACGGGCTTTTTGCGGCGTTCCTGCTGGCGGTCCTTCCAATAACCATCTATAAGATGTCTGCGGGCGTGAACGAGGGTTCCCCGGTAAGCATGATGACGCTGTTCATGGCAATGGGGGCGTTTGCATACGCGCTTGCCAAAAAGGACCGTGCAATGGCGGTGTTCGGGGGGCTGGCGGCGTTCACCACGCTTGCGGCAGGCAACTATTTCATGGTTTTCGCCCTCGCATTCACTGTTTTGATGGGGCTGCAATCTCTGGATTATTTTGTGCGCGGCAGGCCAAACAAGGATTTTGTGATTACCTGCGGGTATGTCCTGGCAGGGATTTTCATCGCTGTTTTGCTCAATGTCGCATATTACCAAACCCCCAGCGGGCTTATGTCCGGCCAGTTCCTGATGGCTGTGGCTGCGTTCTCCCTGTCTGCCCTTGTCTATCTGCTTCTTGAACCCAAGCATATTCCCGCCGCCCTGCCGGTGCATTCTGCCGTGCAGGGCCTTGGGCTGGAGGATTCCGGCAAGCGCCTCAAGATACTGGTTGCCTGCATTGGGCTTGCGCTTGCGGTGTTCATCGCCACCCCCTTCGGGGCCTATGCGAAAAACGAGGCATCAAGCTACCTTGGGGCGGTGGAGTTCAAGACTGCGCTTGAGCGCACAATCGCAGAGCAGAACCTGGCGGGCGAGTCTTTCGAGGGCGAGGCGGGCTTCCTTGCGCTAGTGCCAAAAAACTATGTCAAGGCGGATGCTGCCGGGCTTGGCATTGCCTATAATGCGGCATATGGGGCGCTATCGCTGGTCTCGTCGGCATTCACATTCCTGGGGAATGCGCTGACCCGCCTGGCAGACCTGGCATTCAATGTCATGCTTGGGATCAACCAGTCCACAAGCACAAAAGAGGATTCGCTCCTTTTCCTGTTCCTCGTGGTCTCGGTGGCCGGCCTGACTGCCCACCATTTTTTGCGGCAGGGCGATGAACGAGAGGTGCCGTCAGTAATGATATTTCTCATGGCATTCCTCCTCCCGGTGCTCTATGTCGGCGTGAACAAGATAAAGTTCACCATTTTTGCAGGGGTGGCGATTGCCCTTTGCGCTGCGATTGCCATTGCCGAGCTTGAGCGCCTCTTCCGCTGGCTGGCAAAGCGCATGAAGGATGAGAACGCCGGAAAGCACGTCTCCGCAGTGTTCATTGTGCTGATTCTGGCAATTTCATATGCCCAGGCGGCCGGCCCGGCCCCATACGGCAAGATTTTCCTGATAAAATCCTTCCAGCCCCGCTACCAGGACAACCCGACCGCAATGATGCCGGTGGCCTCCAAGCTCTGCGAGGGCCTGCGCGCGAAAGGCGTGGCTTACAGCCAGATGCAGTCCCTTTGCGATGCTGGCGCCTATGCGAACTTTTCGGACAGCATGAACGGCCAGTTTGACGCCAATGTCTGCTGGCTGTCCCAGATGACGGTGGACGAGCTGTTCCCGGCGGCAAACGATGCCGCGGCGCAGCAGCGCTCGTCCGAGGCGGTGGCATCCGCCAAGTTCCGCTGCAACCGGCTTGCCGACTACTGGGTGGACTCCATGGAGTGGATGGGCAAGAACCTCGATTCAACCGACCGCGTGACTTCATGGTGGGACTACGGCCACTGGACGAATTACTTTGCCGACAAGAAGACCGTGCTTAGGAACGAGCACGCCAGCCGCGGCATGATTGGCCGCGTGGCGCACGACTACATCATCGGCAGCACGCAGGACCTTGTCGACAGCATGAACTATTTCGACAGCCGCTACGCGCTTTTCGACGTGGAGCTGATTGGCGGCAGCACGTTCGGGGGCAAGTACGGGGCGCTGAACTACCTGGGCTGCGTGCATGAGGGCGCCACCTCGCTTGACGAGCAGCCCGGCACCTCGGACTGCGAATACGCGCACTCGCCCGAGCGGATAGTGATACCGCTGCGGCAGACTGCGGCAAGCATCTGCACGATTTCCGAGAGCCAGCAGCGCACGGGCGTCTATGCCTACACGCTTGGCAAGAACGGAATTGACCAGTCCAAGCCCACCTACTGCATCGGCGAGGCAACGCTTGCCACCGGCGAGAAGATATCCGCAACCTACTATGCGGACAGGAAGGGCGCAAACGGCGACCTGGCGCTCTCCAAGGGCTTCATCCGCCCAATCGACCAGTCGCAGCAGGACGTGACTTATGCGGAGATAGTGTACAACGACCAGAAGGTATGGCCCGGCGCAAACGGCACGCTGGTGGACGGGATGGAGGATGCGAAGACGGACTTCTACCGCTCCAACCTCTATAGCGGCTTCTACCTGGAAAAGCTTCCGGGCTTTGACCTTGCCTACAAGAGCAAGAACGGCGAGATAAAAATCTACAGGATGAACGACACGCTCTTCAAGGGCAACAAAGCCGGCAATATAAACCTGACCGAGTCTGCCCGGCAGAATTAATGCGCCGCCTTCAGGCTGCAAGCACGGGCGGCTTTCGGGGCCGTTAAAAAGGCAAGTCAGTATTTGGACAGGAATTAAACAATCTTCCCGGCTACGTATTCCCTCATGTCAGGAGTTATGCCCGGCCACACGCCAATCCAGAAAGCATTGTTCATCAAATGATCCGAATTTTTCAGGCTGCCTGCCACCCTGTAGCCTTCGCCCTCATATGCTGGCTGGCGCACGAGGTTCCCCCCAAAAAGCATCCGGGTGGCGATTCCGTTCTTTTCAAGGTGCGCCACCATCTCGGAGCGTGCGAATGGCGCGCCTTCCGCTATGTTCACCAGGTAGCCAAACGGGCTTGGCACAGCATTGCCCAGCGACTTGGGAAGCATGAACCATTTCCCATATTTTCCAAAGAGCCTGAGGTAGAACTCAAAATTGCTTTTCCGTGCCTCGATGAATCCCGGCAGCTTTTTCAGCTGCGAGGTGCCAACCGCAGCCTGCATATCGGTTGCCTTGAGGTTATACCCTATCGACGAGTAGATGTACTTGTGGTCATAGCCAAGCGGCAGCTGGCCCATCTTCCAGCCGAATCTTTTTTTGCATGTGTTGTCCACGCCGGGCTTGCACCAGCAGTCCCGCCCCCAGTCGCGGACGGATTCCGCCGCGCGCTTGAGGGTGTCGTTGTCCGTGAGCACAGCGCCGCCTTCCCCCGTTGTTATGTGGTGGGCGGGGTAGAAGCTCAGGGTCGCAAAATCGCCGAACGTGCCGACCGGCTTCCCGTCCAGCTTTGCGCCCAGCGCATCGCAGCAATCTTCAATCAGGAAGAGCCCGTGTTCCTTGCATATCTTCGAAAGCCTGCCTGCGTCAAAGGGATTTCCCAGCGTGTGGGCTGCCATCACCGCCCTGGTCTTTTTGGTTATGGCGCCCTCCACCCCTGCCAGGTCTATGTTGCCGGTGCTGATTTCGGCATCCACAAAAACCGGCGTCAGGCTGTTTTGGAATATTGGATTGACCGTGGTCGGGAACGAGGCGGCCGCCGCGATGACTTCATCGCCCTTCCTGAGCCGTTCCTTGCCCATGAAAGGCGTGGTCAGCGCGGAAAGGGCCATCAGGTTTGCCGATGAGCCCGAGTTGCAGAACATCGCATGCTTAAGTCCGAACAGTTTTGCAAGCTCGCGCTCGAACAGGTACGTGTACCTTCCGGACGTGAGCCAGAAATCAAGGGAGGAATCCACGAGCGAAGCCACATCTTCCTCGTCGTATACCATGCCCGAGACCTGGACGCGCATGGCGTGCCCTGCCTGCGCCTTCCGGGTGGCCTTCCTGGCCGCCTGGAACTGCCGGGCATCTTCCAATATCCGCTTCCGCTTAAGGTTCAGGTCATCATCCACTCAATCACAACCGCCCGGCATCTTTCAGGAATGGGAATCCCAAGTCCCTGCCCGAGAGTATGGGCTGCGCCCCGTCCAATGGCCATTTTATCCCCAAGTCCGGGTCGTCGTACCTGATTCCAAGGTCATGCTCGGGGACGTGCCTTTCGTCTGCAAGGTAAAGCACTATTGATTCCTCCGTCAGCGATAAAAAACCATGCGCAAAGCCCTTGGGTATGTCCATCCCGTTGCCGTTCCTGCCCGAGAGCCTTTCGCCATGCCATTTCATGAAGTTCGGGGAGCCTTTCCGCAAATCTACGGCAACGTCGAATACCTCGCCTTTTATGCAGAAGACCATGCGCCGCTGGGGGGCCGGGGACATGTAGTGCAGGCCGCGTATGACGTTTTTCCTGTTTGTTGAGAGGAATACCTCCTTGACTTCGAAGCCCGCCCCCCTGAGGAGCTCAAAGTCCGCCGGCTTGACAAACGTGCCCCGGGCGTCATCGGCCATGAAAGCCTTGACTATCTTCACGCCGTCAAGAGGCGAGTCTGCAACTTCGATTTTTCCCATGGCATTCACCTGAATTCCTCCATCTGCATTTCAAGCGGCATTACCTTCCCGGCCGCGGCCTCCAGCTTCATTATGCTCAGCTTCAGGTACTGCGGCACCGGGATTTTCCGCTCTGCTATGGAAAATGGCCTCAGTTCGCATTCCAGCCCGAGCTTCCTGCACGCCATCTTCGAAAATTCCATGCGTGACAGGTAATCCGGCCCGACAACGTTATATATGCCGCTTGCATCCTTCTCCAAAAGCGCCAGAAGCTTCCTTGCCAGCTCCGGCCCAGAAATCGGCTGCGAGAACTGGTCGGACGCGGCTGAAAACGGCTTGCCCTGCTTTGCAGCCGCCTGCAGCCGCATGAGAAAATTGGAATTCCGCTCGTCGCGGCCGAACACCCCTTCCGTCCTCGCAATAAGCGCATTCCTGCCAAGCAGGCGCACCTTTTCCTCGGCGGCAGCCTTCGTGTATGCGTAATAATTCTTCGGGTCCGCCGGGGCGTCTTCGGCATAGGTGGTGCCATTGCTCCCGCCATACACCCAATCGGTGCTTATCTGCACCATCCTGTAGCCCCATTCCGGCTGCAGCAAGGCAACCGTTTCGGGCAGGAGCGTGTTCGCCCGGTAGGCAAGCTCCCTTTCCGTTTCCATCTCATCGACCGAAATCGGGGCCTTGACGCAATTTATGACCACGTCAGGCCTAGTCGATGATATGGCTTTTTCCACGTTCTCTTTCCTTTCCAAATCAAGCCTGAGGCTGGATTTCTCAGAATGCCTGGAAACAGTGGCTACCTCATGGCGCATTTTCAGGAGTTCCGACAGGTGGTGGCCCACCACTCCCGTTGCACCCAGAATCAGGATTCTTATGGAAATCACCGCACGGTCACTTGAGATAGCCCCCATACCACCTGACGGTGGCTTCCAGGCCGGCCTCAAAATCCCATTTCGGCTTCCAGCCAAGGCGCTTCCTCGCCTTTTCGCTCGACAGGTACTGCTTTTGAATCTCGTGGCTGGCCATGCCCTGTATCACCGGCTCGAGGCTGGAGTCCATTATCCTGGAAATTGCCTGAACCACATTCAGGACGCTTTGCGGCTTGCCGTAGCTGAAATTGAACGCCTCGCCATGCTCGCGATTGCCGAGCAAATTTTCACAAAGAAGGAGGTTGGCGTCGACAATGTCCTCCACATAAACATAATCGCGGACCATCTTGCCATCGCTCCTGATGACTGGCCTCTCCTTCCGCAGTATTGAGCGGATGGTGCCCGGCACTATGCGGTTGAAATTCAGGTCCCCCTCCCCGAAAATATTGCCGCACCTGGTCGCAGAAACGGGGAGGCCGTATGTCTTGAAGTATGATGTGCACAGCATGTCCGCGCACGCTTTCGAAACATCATACGGATGCGCTGCGGCAAGCGGGTCGGTTTCCCTGTAGGGCAGGCTCTCCGATTCGCCATACGCCTTGTCGGTGGATGCCGCCACAAGAGCCTTTACGCTGGCGGTGTTCCTGGCAGCCTCGAGCATGTTCCAGGTCCCCCTGATGTTGGACTCGAATGTGGAAATGGGCGAACGGTTGGCAGTGCCGACAATCGTCTGCGCGCCCAAGTGGAAGCATGCGTCTATCTCGTATTCATTCAGGGCCCTTTCCACAAGGGGGTAGTCTTCCAGGCTGCCATGGACCGCAGTCACTTCCTTGTCCAGGCGCTCGGTGCAAAAATAGCATTTCGGCACGTCGTCGCGCACCAGCGCCACCACATTGGCGCCCTCCTTCACCAGCCTGGCCGCCAAATGGCCGCCAAGGATGCCAGTGGCGCCCGTAACAAACACATTTTTAGAGGCCCATTTCATGAAAACACCGCCGTCTCACCACACTTTCCATGGCCGAACGTTCCCGTCCCACATCTTGTTCAGCTCGAGGAAATCCTTGTAGGTGTCCATGGAGTGCCAGAACCCGTCGTGCCTGTACATGGACATCTTGCGCTCCGATGCGAGCTTGACAAATGGCGCGGCTTCGAGCACGCAGCCCTCATCCGGCTGCAAATAATCGAATATCTCCTTGTTGAAGACGTAGTAGCCGCCATTCACATAATCGTAGAGCTTGGGCTTTTCCACAAAGCTCTTGAGCATGCCGTCCTCGTCCGCCTCGAGAAGCCCGAATTTCGAGTAAGGGTGCACCCCTGCCAGGGTGGCTGCCACCTTCCTCTTCCTGTGGAATTCGATTTCTTCCGGGATGTTCACGTCAGATAGCCCGTCGCCGTAAGTTGCCAGGAAATAATCCGTGCCGATATATTTCTCTATCCTCTTCAACCTGGAGCCCGTCATGGACTTGAGCCCGGTGTCGGCAAAGGTAATCGACCAATTTTCCATGCCTGAAGGCTTGTGCACCACGTCCTGGCAGCGGTCGGCAAGCCTTATCGTCGCATCGTTGTGCATCATCTCGTAATTCATGAAGAACTGCTTTATCGTCTCGCCTTTGTAGCCAAGGCACAGCACGAAATCTTCAAATCCGTGGAAAGAATACGTCTTCATTATGTGCCATATTATCGGCAAGCCGCCAATCGTCACCATCGGCTTGGGCTTGTATTCCGTTTCCTCGCGCAGCCTGGTGCCCTCCCCGCCGCAGAGAATGACCACTTTGACGTCTGAATTCTTCATGGTTGGATTTTAGCGACCAACTTTAAAAACACTGCTGATTTTACGGGCCGCTTCCACCCTGCGCAGCAAGCCGTCTATCTGGCTCTTGGGCTTGTTCAGCGTGTCATTCTGCCCCCCGACGAAGTCGCGGTTTCCGGTCACATGCACATACAGCCGGGCCGCGGCAATCAGCGGGAGGGTGAGGATTCCTGCCCTGCGCATGCGCTCAAGCAGGGAAAGGAGCGAAATCAGCCAGCGTTTTCCCTCGAGCTCGAGGATGTCCTTGTGGACCGCAAGGTTCATGTCAAACAGCCGCTGCAGCCCCGGCCTGCCAATGATGGCGTAAGATGCGCCGAAGTAGCGCCTGAGGATATGCCTCGCCACCCCTGCGCTTGAGTCGAATGTGCTGTCTGCTGCCCATGGGTAGAATTTCCTGACCTGGAGGTAGTACAGGCTAAAGACCAGGTCAATATAAAACCACGTTTCAGTCGAGAGGCTGGCGCCCCCCGCAATCACGCTGACAACCGGCTCGGGCACGATGGCAAAGCTGCCGGATTCATTTATGCATTCGAGGAACAGGTAGGAGTGGACGAAATCATAGAGCAGGAGCGGGTCAGGCTCATCCTTGCGCATTTCGCCTTTTTCGACCGATATTTTTTCCATCACGCGGGCGGCATAGGATGTCCTCAGGCACACCGAGCCGCCAAAGCATATGTTCAGCGGGGGACAGTCCCGGCTGCCCTTTTCAAAAATCCTGATGCCCTTGAAGCCAAAATCCGTCAATGCGCCCCTCCCCACAAAATGGTTCAGGTAAACAGCGCCGGCTTCCCGCCCACGGATGGCCCCCAGGCCATGCACCAGCATGGCGAGCGACCCGGGCACGAAGCCGTCGTCGTCGCCAATGTACATTGCGAATTCTCCCCGGGCAAGCTGCAGCGCCCGCAAGGCATTGATGTCATAGCCCATGTTGCGCGGGTTGCGATGGCTTGAGAGCGGCAGCTTCCTTGCCCACCTGGCAATGACCTTTCCTGTGCCGTCAGTCGACCCGTTGTCGGAGATGCAGACTTCCACTGCTTGGTGCATGCCGGCAATTTCAGCTGAAATGTTGGAAAGCAGGCGGTCAAGCTTCGCTTCCCTGTTGCAGGTGGGGATGCAGATGGACAATATCCTCTTTGGGGCCTTGGCTTTCACAAAGTTACTTAAATGATGCAAAAATAAATAGGTATGGTTTGCATTTCATGAGCAGACGGCTTGATGACATGGATGTTCCAGGCATTGCCCCGCCAGCCAGCACGGCAGGCCAGGCCGGTTCCGGGCTGCTGATAGTAATCCCGTGCTATGACGAGCTTGAGCTGCTGAAGAAGCACCTGATTTTCCTCTCCAAGCAGTCGTTCCAGGCATTTGACGCGCTTCTTGTCCTTGGCATCGGCTTTCCGGACGATGAGCTTGCAAAGTTCCTGAAGGATGGCAAGTTCCAATTCAACGCCTTTCTTGCCAAAAGGAAGGAAGACACCGGGAGCGCCGGCGGTTTTTTCACGGGCCAGAAGCACGCCATCGGCAAAAAATACCCCTTCATCATCCTGGCCGATGTCGATTGCATGCCTGAGGACGCACGGCTTGTCGAGTCATTATACAAAAACCGCGGGAAGCTGTTCGTTTCGCCATCAGTCCATTTCATCGACGAGCATGGCAACCGCTCGCCCGTCCCCCAGGGCGACAGGGACGCAAGGACGAGCACGTCACACTATACCCTCCTGTCCGCCGGCCTTTTCGAAAAGTACGGGCTGTATTTCTCCCCGCTTTATTGCGGCTATGAGGATGCCGAATACAGGAACAGGATACGGGAGCCAAGGCACTTCATTGGCAATTTCTGCGCCCACCCCGGGGCGAAGGCGGCATTTTTTGCAAAGCCGGAGAAGGGGCTGGCGTATTCGGCCAACCAGGCCCTGTTCTCGCCGCCATCCCTTTTCCCGAGGTTTGCCCTGGTGATGTCGTGGCTTTTGGCCACGCTGGTCCTGTTCCACGGGCGCCGCGGGCGGGCCCTCGCAGCCCGTTTTTTCAAGGCTATCTTCAAAAAAGAATATGGCAGGCAGGCTGCCGCCAGCATAGCCTCCGGGCTGCAGGGCCAAGGCCCAGCAGGCGCCGGGGCGCCGCGCAAAGGAATGCTCGCGCTTGCGCTCCCGTTCATTGCCTTAGCCTTCCTTGCGCTCTTCATCATCTACTTCCCAATAAAGGCCATGGGGCGGCCAAATACCCTCGGGTTTGGATTGGAAAAAAAAGGAAACTGATTGCCGGCGGGCAAATTCCGCGCCGTTCCCGGTCGGGGGAATTATAAACTCTTACTATGAGTTAATCTCGGGGTCATGCGGATGGATGCGCAGATTGACTATTTGAAGAAAATGGCCAATAAAATCAGGCTGGATGTCCTTGGCATGAGCCTGCGCGCGAAGTCTTCCCACATCGGAAGCTGCTTTTCCTGCATAGACATTCTGGCCGCCCTTTATATCGGCAAGCTGCTTCGCGTTGATCCGAAAAACCCGGAATGGGGCGGGCGCGACTATTTCATATTGAGCAAGGGGCATGCCAGCGCCGCCTATTATGCCACATTGGCGCGGGCCGGTTTTTTCGGCATAAAAGAGCTTGAAAGCTACTACCAGGACGGAAGCCGCCTGCCCGGCCATCCATCCAAGGGCTGCGTGCCCGGCGTGGAAGCCTCGACAGGCTCGCTTGGCCATGGATTGGGGCTTGGCTGCGGGCTCGCATATGCTGCCAAGGCGGAAAAGAGGGGCAACAGGGTATTCGTGCTTTTGAGCGACGGCGAACTGGACGAGGGCAGCGTCTGGGAAGCGGCGCTTTTCGCGGGCGCAAAGGGGCTGGGCAACCTGGTGGCAATAGTGGACTACAACAAGATACAGAGCTTTGGCAGGGTGGATGAGGTGCTGCCGCTTGAGCCAATCGACGGAAAATTCTCGTCGTTCGGCTGGGAGTGCGTGCGCATTGATGGCAACTCGATGGAAGCGATTTGCAATGCCATCCCCCCAAACCCTGCCGGAAGCGGCAAGCCCCGGCTGGTGATTGCGGAAACAGTGAAGGGCAAGGGCGTTTCGTTCATGGAAAACAGGCTTGAGTGGCACTATAAGCGCCTGGATGAGCGTGATTACGGCCTTGCCGTTGCGGAGTTGAGGAAGAATGAAGTGTAGGATCTGCGGCTCAGGCTCGCTTAGCCTGATTTACCAGACAGGCTCGTGCCCCAAATACAGCCACAAGTACCTGGAGGAAAAGGACTTTGGGGGCGATGCAGCATTCCCGCTCGCAGTCTACCGCTGCGAAACATGCAGCCTCATCCAATGCGCCGATGATTTTGAAGAGGACGAATACTCCGCCGATTATCAGCGCAATATCTCATTTTCAAATTCTGCCATGGGCCACATCAACATGTTTGCAGACAGGCTCAAGGGGCTTGGCGCCAGCAATTTCCTGGAGATTGGCTGCGGCAACGGGCTTTTTTCAGCCGCCATGAAGGAGCGCGGCTGCAAAGTGGTGGCGTTCGAGCCATCCAGGGCGGCATGCCGTGCTGCGGCGGCACGGGGCCTGGAAGTGCACAACAGGTTTTTTGACGACACCATCCCCGACGGCATGCGAGGCTACGACTCGTTCGCCATGCGCTTTGTCCTGGAGCACGTGCCGGACCCTGTCGGGATGCTGCGGACGCTGCACTCGCGCTGCGCTGAAGGCTGCATCGGCCTTTTGGAAGTCCCGAATGCCGACAAGCAGCTTCGGATGCGGAAGTGGTACGAGTTCTTCCGTGAGCACACGACTTACTTCACGCCGGAGACTTTCACCAAGGCGGCATACCTTGCCGGCTTCGAGCTTCTGGAAATGCACCTGACAATTGGCGAGGAGTTCATCACCGCGATAGTGCGCAAAGGGAAGCCGCCCGCCGCCGAGTGGGGCGAGAAGGAATTCAAGGAAAAGCTCCTTGGGATGGTCAAGTTCCCGGGGGGAGTTTGGGCATGGGGCGCCTCCGGGGGCGGAGTGGCAATGCTCTGCGAATGCGGCATCACAAGCCGGCACATCGCATACGTGGTGGATTCAGACTCGAACAAGCACGGGCTGTTCACATCCGGAAGCAGGATAATGGTGGTGCCGCCATCGAAAATCACCGCCTCGCAGCCAGGCGCAATAATAATCCTTGCATATGCATATGAAAAAGAGATAATCGCATCCATCCGCGAACGCGGCTTCAGGGGGAAAATCGGCTCAATCTTCCCGCAGCCGCACTGGATAGAGGCATGACATGAAGGTATTTCTCACCGGGGCAAGCGGGTTTGTCGGCGCCAATCTTGCCCGGCGCCTGGTCAGGGAAGGGCACGAGGTGCACCTGCCCCTGAGGAAGAATTCCGACCTCTGGAGGCTGGAGGGAATATTGGGCGAGGCGCACGCGCACCAGCTGGACCTGAGGGATTTCCCCGGCCTTTGCAAGGCACTGGTGGAAATCCGGCCAAACGCAATCATCCACATGGCGACCTATGGGGCGTATCCGACCGTCCAGTCCGATTTCGACACCATATTCGGCACCAACATGGTCGGCACCATAAACCTGGTGCGCGCATGCGGGAAGGTGAAATACGACTGTTTCATCAACACCAGCAGCTCATCGGAATACGGCCTTACGAAGAAAAGGATGTGCGAAGGCGATTTTCCAATGCCGGTCAACTATTATGGCGCAACCAAGGCCGGCGCCACCATCTATTGCCAGGCGCATGCGCGGCTGACCGGTGCGCCCATAATGACCACCCGGCTTTTTTCGGTGTACGGGCCCTACGAGGAACCCATGCGGCTGGTGCCTTCCGTTATAAAAAAATGCCTGCTCAACCAGCAAATCGAGCTCACCCAAGGCACGCAGCGGCGGGACTTCATATACACTTCCGATGTCGAGGACGCCTACCTGGAGCTTATGGGGCGGCCCGACCTGGGCGGCGAGATAATAAACATCGGCACCGGGAAGCAAAGCACCGTCAGGAAAATCGTCGGTGAAATCATGATTGCGACAAAAACGTCGTCCGTCCCGAAATGGGGGGCGCTGCCCACCCGCACGAACGAGGCGGAAAGCTGGGTGGCGGACACCCGCAAGGCCGGCCGCCTGCTCGCCTGGCGCCCCAAAACAAGCATCAGGGGCGGGGTGGAAAAAACCGTTGCATGGATGGGGAAAAACATGGAGCGATACTCCGCGAGGTAATGGCTTGAGATCGGCGTTCTTCAACGAATTATTCGCGCTCGCTGCAAAGGACAGCAGGATAGTGCTGGTCACGGCAGACATGGGGTTTGGCCTTCTGGAAAGATTCCGTGACGAGCTCCCCGGGCAGTACGTCAATGCCGGCATATCCGAGGCAAACGCGGTTTCGCTTGCCGCAGGCATGGCGCTCTATGGAAAAAAAGCCTTCGTATATTCAATAGCGCCATTCGTCACATACCGCTGCCTTGAGCAGATACGGGTGGACATCTGCTACCAGAACCTGGATGTCAAGATTATCGGGATGGGGAATGGCCTGGACTATGCGCAATCCGGCCCAACACACCAGCCGACAGAGGACATAGGCATGATGCGCTCGCTTCCCAACATCCGCGTGGCCTGCCCGGCAGACCCGCTTGAAGCGGGCGCGCTTCCGGGCGTGCTTTGCAAAACCCCCTCCCCCGCTTATGTGAAACTGGGGCGCGGGAATGAGCCAAGCATCCACCAGCTTCCGCCAGACATGGCAATCGGGGGGGCCCTGCCGCTTTTTGAAAAAGATGGCAGGGGAAAAAGAATCCTGATGCTTGCAACCGGGGGCATTTCCTATAACGCCTTGGCCGCCGCGAAAAAAATAGCCGATTCCGGGCGTGCCATCTCGCTTTTCAGCGTCCCTTGGATAAAGCCGTTTGGCTCGGACTTTTTTGGGAAGCATGCCCGCGATGCGGGGCTTGTAGTCACGGCGGAAGAGCACAATCCATGCGGCGGGCTCTGGAGCGCCGCCTGCGAAGCGGCCGCAGAAGCCGGAATCCGCACGCCAATCAGGCGCATTTCCCTCCCGGACGCCTTCCAGAAGGAGGTCGGCGACAGGGAATATTTGAGGAAACTCAACGGCCTGGATGCGGATGGCATGGCAAGGCAGGTCGAGTCATGGGCGGCGATTCAGGCCGGAATGGTTGGTTGACATGGGAAAAATTGCAGTGACTGGCGGAAGCGGCTTCATAGGCTCACACCTGGTCGGGGCCCTGCTCGGAAAACATGAGGTATTGGTGGTTGACAAAAGAAAACCCGATGGAAATGGCCCTGCCGGGGCAGCCTTCATCCAAATGGACATACGGGACGATTTGGGGGCGTGCTTTGCAGGCTGCGATGCAATTTACCATCTTGCCGCGGACCCAAGCGTATCCGGAAGCTCTGCAAACCCAGCCGGGTCTTTTGCAGACAATGTCGTCGGGACATTCAATGTCCTTGAGGCTGCAAGGAAAAATGATGTCGGGCAGGTCGTCTTTGCTTCCACGTCGGCGGTTTACGGCAATGCGAAAATGCCGACAAAGGAGGATGCCCCGATTGCGCCTGCCAGCAACTACGGCGCCTCCAAGGCGGCCGGCGAAGCGTATATCCGGGCATATTCGGAATGTTATGGCATAAAGGCGTCCGCGCTCCGGTATGCCAACATTTTCGGCGAAGGCTCGGGCCACGGGGTAATGCATGATTTTTTCAGGAAGCTTTCCGCCAACCCTGCCAGGCTTGAGATACTTGGCGATGGGAAGCAGCAGAAGTCATTCATGTATGTAAAGGACGCCGTCTTTGCCACCGTGCTTGTGGCTGGGAAGCAGGGGGGGAAGTTCGAGGCCTTCAACGTTGGAAGCGAGAACTGCGTCAATGTCGATGAGCTCGCACGCCTGGTTGCGTCCGAGATGGGGCTTTCGCCGTCATTCATGCACACTGGCGGGCAGGCCTGGAAAGGGGACGTGCCCATGATGCTTCTGGACATATCCAAGCTGAAAAAACTCGGGTTTGCGCCGAAATACTCGTTTGAGCAGGGCCTGAAGAATTATGTGGGCTGGCTGAAAAGCGGCTAGCTACCATTCCGAGTACATCCTGGTTATTGCCTTTGGGTCATAGCGGGCAATGAGATTTTTTGACGCACTTTTCAAAGCCGCCTTCCCGTCCGCAATGTCGCCCATTATGCGCACAAGGTCCGCCTCGTCTTTCCAATAAATCCCTTCGCCCGCGAGTATTTCCCGAAACTTTTCAGTGTCTGTTGCGACAATCGGGATGCCCAGGCGCGCCGCCTCGAGCAAAATCACGGGCAAGCCCTCGTCATCATCCGAAGTGAAAACATATGCCCTCGCTTTTGCAAGCTCCCTGAAAAATTCAGCGTCGCCCAGGCCCATCTTTACGGATAGCCTGCCCCCTATCTCCCCGGCAAGCCCCTCCTGCCCGCCGTCAAGGCGGTTTGTCATGAGGAGGGCGCGGCATTTCCCCGCCTTCGCCAGGCAGCGGAGAAACAAAGACAGCCTCTTGAAGCCGACGTTCCGCCCTGCCCATGCAAAATCATATTCCTTTTCCGGCGCCCTTCCGCCGGCATATTTTTCCAGCCGCTTCATCGGTATCGGGTTCGGTATCACAATCGAGTTTTTGAGCCCTTTCGCGTCAAGCGCCTTCCGGTTGGCTTCGGTGAGGCATATGACCTTGTCCACCATGGAA
>Ga0172370_10005139_pt1 | contig 17034 bp, 14 predicted proteins | sample LakKiv5m_FD_114538 | JGI IMG/M metagenome (GOLD analysis project Ga0172370, IMG submission 114538) | Freshwater microbial communities from Kabuno Bay, South-Kivu, Congo - kab_022012_11.5m | ecosystem: Environmental > Aquatic > Freshwater > Lake | place: Democratic Republic of the Congo...
GATGGAAAAGGAAAAACAATTGGCGCGGTACCCATGCGCAAACAATTTATTACAGACAAAGGGAAAGCATGGGCGGGTATTACGATTGATGATAAAAAACTTCTCGATATGACCCACAAATTAATTAAGAATACGAAGTGGCGTGGGGGTATGGAGCTTGAAATGATGAAAACACAAGAAAATGAATTTTATTTAATTGAAATCAATCCCCGAATTCCGGCATGGGTTTATCTTGCTGTTGGTGCAGGGCAAAATCACCCCGAAGCAATGACCAAACTGGCGTTAGGAATAGAAGTTAATCCTTTTAAAAAATATACCGTTGGAAAATTGTTCATTCGCTATTCCTACGATATGATTGTAGATTTAAATGAATTTGAAAAAATTTCAACATACGGTGAATTATAAAATTAAAGTAAAAAAAAATTATGGCACAAGAAGAAAAATTAAGATATGAAAGACCGGTTATAAAAAAGCTTGAATCGGGAATGCCTAATAAATTTGGTATGCGGACTGAGTATGAGCCCATGACTCATATTGAAAATATTGCCGTTAAAGATTTAATTAAAACCTATGGATCTCCGTTATTTGTAATCTCAGAAAAAAGCATTAGAAACAAAGTAAAACAAGCAAAAAGAGCTTTTAGTACCCGTTATCCAAAAGTTCAATTTGCATGGTCCTATAAAACAAATTATCTAAGTGCGGTATGTAATGTTTTTCATCAGGAAGGTTCGTGGGCTGAAGTTGTTTCTGGATTTGAGTATGATAAAGCTATTAGCAATAAAGTGAGCGGAACTAAAATTATTTTTAATGGTCCTGATAAATCTGAAGAGGATTTAAGAAAAGCAATAAAAAACGATTCTTTTATTCACATTGATCATTTAGAAGAATTATATACAATAACTTTTCTAGCAGATGAGCTTAAGAAAAAACCAAAAGTGGCTATTCGTGTAAACATGGATACTGGTATATATCCAATTTGGGATCGCTTTGGGTTTAACTACGAAAATGGTCAAGCATGGGAAGCGATTAACAAAATAATGATGTCAAAAAAGCTTGAATTAGTTGGTTTGCATGCACACATTGGAACATTTATGTTGAGCCCAAACGCCTATGCAATTGCAACTAAAAAATTAGCGGATCTTGCTTATAATTTGCAAAAAAAATACAATTACTTTGTTAAATACATTGATTTGGGCGGGGGCTTTGCTTCCAGAAATACATTAAAAGGATCCTTTTTACCGGGTGCCGATACCAATCCAACATTTGATGATTTTGCCGAAGCTATTTCAACAAGTATCATTAATTCACCCATAGATTCACAAAACCTTCCAACAATACTTTTAGAAACTGGTCGTGCTTTGATAGACGAATCAGGATATTTGCTCGGCTCTGTTATTGCAAATAAACGCTTGTCTACAGGTAAAAGAGCAACTATTCTTGATGTTGGTGTTAATATCATGTTCACTGCTTTTTGGTATGATCACAAAATAACTCCCGCGCAGGAATTCACTCATTATACCGAGGATACCGTTTTGTTTGGGCCGTTATGTATGAACATTGATGTCATTAGAGAAAACATTAATCTTCCGTTACTCAACAAAGGGGACAATGTTGTTATACAAGATGTAGGTGCTTATAATATGACGCAATGGATGCAGTTCATTACATTGCGCCCAAAGGTTGTGCTTATTGACTTGCAGGGCAAGGTTCATGTTATCCGAGAAAACGAATCCGTTTCCAACATTACTTCTCTGGAGAAAGTTCCAGATCATTTAAAGAAATTTGAGTTGTAATAGTTATAGGTAAAAACTCATTCAGATAATGCAGCAAAAAACCATTTCGATTATAGGAAAAGGAGTGCTTAATAGCTACTCTATTATTTTCTTTTCAGATAATCGAATTTTTGCTCTACTGTTAATGTTGGTTACTTTTTTTGATGCGTTTGCTGGTTTAAGTGGCATCATAGCTGTTCTTATATCAAACCTTGTTGCTTACGGAATGGGCTATAGCGAGGAGAATATTTCAAAAGGGTTTTATGGGTTTAATAGTTTGCTTGTTGGGCTTGGTCTAGGGATTACCTTTGAACCCAATGTGGCTTTTTATATTTTACTTGCATTCTCAGCTTTGTTTACTTTGTTTATTTCAATTACACTCGAAGGTGTGATTGGTAAATATGGTTTGCCTTTTTTAAGCATTCCGTTTCTGTTAGTTATTTGGTTGTTTTTTCTTGCAACTAGGCATTATCATTCACTGTTATTAAGTAATCGCAGTCTTTTAATTTTAAGCGATGTTTTTTCAACCGGAGGAATTAGTGTTGCAAAACAATATTATAAACTTGAAAATTTACCTATTCATGATTCGTTAATTATTTATTTTAAATCATTGGGTGCTATTTTTTTCCAGTATAGTGTTTTGGCCGGACTCATGGTTGCTATTGGCATTTTGATTTATTCGCGAATAGCTTTTACCTTATCGTTAATTGGGTTTTATGCAGCCTACCTTTTTTATTTTTTTATAGGGGCAAATATTCTTGACCTTAGCTATAACTATATTGGTTTTAATTTTATCTTGACAGCAATAGCAATAGGAGGTTTTTTTATTGTTCCATCAGTGCATTCTTATCAATGGGTGGTGGTGCTTATACCTTCAATAGCAATTCTAACAACTGGCTCGTCTATAGTAATGTCGGTCTTTAAATTATCTATTTACTCTTTACCATTTAATATTATTGTATTATCTTTTCTCTATGTTCTTAAGTTCCGAACGCGATCTACCTTACAAATACAAGAGGTCATCTTTCAGCAAAATTCACCTGAGCTAAATTTATATTCACAAATGAACAATCAAAACAGGTTTAAAAACGCTTATTTTTTCCCTGTTTCTTTACCTTTCTGGGGCAGCTGGTATGTTTCCCAAGGACATAACGGTAACATTACACATCAAGGAGAATGGAAAAATGCGTGGGATTTTGTTATTAAAGATGACAAAAATAAATCATTTAAAATGCCGGGTTTACAAAAAGAAGATTTTTATAGTTATAACAAACCAGTGATTTCTCCTGCAGATGGTGTAATTGAAGATGTAATTGATAACATAGAAGATAATGAAATAGGGGACGTAAACCTTAACGAAAATTGGGGTAATACTATCGTAATTAAACACGCACCAACGCTTTATTCAAAAATTTGTCATTTAAAAAAAGATTCTTCAAAATTTAAAAAGGGAGATGCTATTAGAAAAGGAGACGTCATTGCATTCTGTGGAAACTCAGGACGATCACCCGAGCCACACATTCATTTTCAATTACAAGCCACGCCATTTATTGATTCTCGTACACTCGATTTTCCTATTAGTTATTTTGTTAATCTTAAAAAGAATGAACTTTTGCAATTTGACAGGCCAAAAGAACATGATTTAGTTTCGAACATAGAAAACAACGTACTACTGTTTCAAGCCTTTCATTTTATACCGGGCAAAAAAATGAAATACCTTGTTTCTGATTCATCCAAAGCAGGAACAGAAGAAGTCGTGTGGGAAATACAAACCGATTATTACAACAACTCATTTATTTATTGTCACAATACACATTCCAAAGCGTTTTTTACAAACGATGGAAACATTCTTTTCTTTAGGCATTTTACAGGCGATAAAAAATCATTATTGTTCTATTTTTTCATGGCAGCATACAAAGTAATGATGGGCTTTTATAAAGATATCACTATTCAAGACCAATACCCTGTTCAATTATTAAATAATAAATTATTATTATTTTTTCAGGATTTCATCGCTCCATTTTATATGTTTATAAAAGCCAATTACACTATAAAATATGATCATATAGACGACCCCATGACTTCGGGAGAAATAATTTTAAAAAGTACTGCCCAAATGAAAATAGGGAACATTCTTCGAAAAAGCATGGACTTTGAACTAGAAATAAAAGAAGATCGCATTGCTGCTATTATAGTCAAAGAAAAAAATAATATTATTAGAGCACAATGGGTAAGTTAATATTTTTCGTTTTATTTCTTGGTTTTACCTTGTCGGATTTTGCTCAAAATAATAGCAGTTTTAAAACAATTGATAGTTTGAGTTATGCTCTTTATATAAATAAAAGTTGGGATTCACTTGCTCGCTATGGTGAAAAAACAATTAGAGAGGGAAGTGTTGATTATTACTATTTACGCATGCGTACAGGTATTGCTTATTATGAAAAACAATATTATGGAAAAGCAATTAAGCATTTCGAAAAAGCACTTACATTTAATCAAGACGATCCTGTTGCACAAGAATATCTTTATTATTGCTTTATAAATACTGGTCGCGATTACGATGCAAAAGTCTTGACTGCCGGATTTTCAACTAATTTAATGTCGAAAATTCATCTTTCAAAAAAACAAATTTTTGATGCTTTTTATTATGATGCCGGTGTTATTGTTGGAAATAATATTCAAAAAAATAAAAACCTTGATTTGTTGGGACCTGATAGTGTTTTCGGTTCACAAACACTGACAGACAATATATTTTTTTCAACTTTTTCATTAAGTCACCAGATCAACAAACGACTTTCTGTTTTTCATAGCTATAATTTTACAAGTGTAAAAAATAATTTTTTTGCAGCAGCTCCCAATTTTAATCTTGATAATAAATTTCTTTTATCACAAAACGAATATTATATCAATGCCTCTTATACTGTAAAAGAAGGGATGGTTATCAGCCCGGCCTTTCATTACTTGCATGGTGTATATTCTTTTCCAGGAACATTTGTAGACCCTGTTTACGGGTTTTATAGAATTTATTTAGTTGATTCTTTGTATAATAATTATCTTGCTTCGCTCTCTGTGGCCAAGGATATCTCATGTTTTAATCTAAATTTTTTTGTAACGCACTCAAACATAAAAAGCAAAGCACAAACACAAATAGGTTTTATTCCAACTTTTTATCCTTTTTATAATTTGAATTATTATTTAAAAACAACTTTAGTTTTTCAACAACAAATAAAAGAAGCGCCCTTACCACCGCCTCCATCGCTTGGACAACCGCCACCTCAACTATTGCCTGATATAACAGTCAATCATCTTATTTTAGAAGGTTTGGCGGGAATGAAATTGTTGCCCAAAATGTGGATAGAAGCTTATTTAACTTTGGGAAGCATTGAAAATTATAATGAAAAAAATAGTTTTCTTGTTTATAATTTTTCAGATGTTATCAAATTTCGCTGTGGCGCAAATCTTTTTTTGCCGATTAATGATAAAATTGATATAACTTTACGCTATCAATTTATGAAAACCGAATATCAATATGTTAATTATTTTTACGATGACCAAGTTTATAAATATTTAAAAAAGACCAATACTAACAACTATATAAATAATCTAATTTCAGGAGGAATAAAATGGAAACTTTAAAAAAAATAGCAGTAATAATAGTTCTTTTCGTGGGGGTAACCCAGATTAACATAAAAGCACAAAATGCAAGTGCTGTTCAAACGGCGTTTGATCAAAGTTACGCCTATGAAAACTCATCTCTTTATACAAAAGCGGCAGATGCATTAAAAGCTGTGTACAATGATAAGTCTTATGAAATGAATTTACGCATGGGATGGCTATTGTATAAAAACGGTTCCTATAACGAAGCCATCATTTATTATCAAAAAGCAATCACTATTTTACCAACATCTATTGAAGCTAAATTAGGCTATGTTTTACCGCAATCAGCACTTGGTAATTGGGATAAAGTTATTGAACAATATACTGAAATATTAAAAGTGGATCCACAAAACTCTACCACTAATTACCGTATGGGTTTGATTTATTACAACAAAGGAGACTTTAAAACAGCCTTCAAGTTCATGGAAAAAGCAACAACCCTATATCCCTTTGACTATGACATTACGCTTTATTTTGCATGGATTAATTTGAAACTTGAAAAATATACTGAAGCAAAAACATTATTTAATCGAGTGTTGCTTATTTCGCCCAACGATGCTTCTGCAACAGAAGGGCTGAAGTTGATTAAATAAAAATTTATTATCTGCAATTACAACTCTGCGAAAAGTAAATTGTAGTAAATGGTAATTGCAATACGATCTTTTCCTGCTGATTGGCGGGGATTGAAATAACCCGCATATCAAGCAAACGAAGACTATGCTTCAAATTTTTTATTTCCTCCGGAAGCTCGGTAATCTCGTTTCCCCACAAATCCAACACCTGTAATTTGCCCAACTTTCCTATACTTGCAGGAAGTTCAGGTATTTCATTTAAATAAAGTAGCAATTTTTTTAACTTACTCAGCTTACCAATTTCTTCAGGTAATTGCACTAATTTATTTCGCGAAAGATCCAGTTTTTCTAAGCACACAAACAACCCAATTTCTTCGGGTATTTCAGTAATTTTATTCCGGCTCAAATCCAATTCTTGTAAATTAGTAAATTGAAAAATTTCGGTTGGAATTTTTTTAAGTTTCTGTTTTCGTAAATTTAATTTATAAACATTGAGTGGCTCCTTCAATGCATCTTCCATTGTTGTAAATTCCTTTTTTGTAGCAAGTGCGGCAGAATCTAATTGAGCAAAACAAGTAGCAGGAGCTAACAACATCATGTCAACAACAAACAGCGCAACCATTATTTTCTGTATTGATTTAATCACAAGCACTCTACCGAATTTTTTACAAACCTACATATTTTGAAAAACATTTACACGCCAAACGTAAAATATTTGCATTTATTACTTCTCGCCCTAATTTATTAAACAACCCAATAACCCAATAATATTTTTTCTTTTAACTTCGCCTAAATTATTAACCGATGACTAAAATCATTTCCTATAACGTTAATGGTATTCGTGCTGCTATTTCCAAAGGTCTTATTGAATGGCTTAAAGCATCAGATCCAGATATTCTTTGCATACAGGAAACCAAGGCCCAACCCGATCAAATCCCTGTAATGGACTTAATCGAAGCAGGATACCACTGTTATTTTTATTCAGCAAAGAAAAAGGGCTATAGTGGAGTGGCACTACTTACCAAACAAGAACCCGACAGAGTAGTCTATGGTATTAAAAACGAAAAATATGATGACGAGGGCCGCTTTATACGTGCAGATTTTGGCGATATTTCAGTCGTGAGTGTTTATCACCCATCGGGGTCGAGCGGAGATGAACGGCAGGCTTTTAAAATGGAGTGGCTGGAATACTTTCTGAATTATATTAATGAATTAAAAAAAACACGTCCCAATTTAATTATTTCCGGAGATTATAATATTTGCCATAAACCGATTGATATCCATGATCCAATTCGTAATGCAACCAGTTCTGGTTTTTTACCCGAAGAACGCGAATGGATGAGTCGTTTTATTGATAGTGGGTTTGTAGACACTTTCCGTGTTTATAATAACGAACCAAAACAATATTCGTGGTGGAGTTATCGGGCAAATGCAAGAGCCAAAAACCTCGGTTGGCGCATTGATTATCACATGACAACCAAATCAATTGAGTCAAAATTACGCAGAGCATTTATTTTACCTGAAGCAAAACACTCCGATCATTGTCCCGTTGTTCTTGAAATAGATTTCTAATATTCAATATTTTAATTTTTATACTTTTGTTAATCAAATTTAAAATTATGAAGATAAATTTTTTTACCTCAACCGCAATCATTTTCTCTATTTCAATAGTTTTGTTTTCTTGCGTTCCGGCAAGGCAGCTTCAGGACGTGAAAGCAAAAAAAGAAAAATGTGAAACTGAAAATGTGCAACTCAAAACCGAAAACCAAACACTTACTACAAAAAACACAGAAATGACAGCTACTTTAGCTGATGTGAACAAGCGATTTACGGGATTACAAAACGATACAAATGTGCTTGGAACTTCGCTACGCAGAACAACCATAAATTACGATCAACTTTATAAAACCTATGAGTTGTTGTTACAAAAGAATAAGGAGTTACTTAGTGGAAATGTGAACGAAACAAAAAAACTTTCTATTGAGCTTCAAACAACACAGGAAACTCTTTTGAAAAAAGAAGATATGTTAAAGAAAATGGAAAAAGACTTGAATGATAAAAAAGATAATTTAGACAAACTTACTGCACAATTACTGGAAAAAGAAAAGAAAATTGCGGAATTGCAAGCCATCCTCAGTAAAAAAGATTCTGTTGTAAAAACATTAAAGGACAAAGTTTCAGAAGCTCTGAATTCGTACGTAAATAATGGATTAACTGTTATTCAAAAAAACGGAAAAGTATATGTTTCCTTAGATGAAAAATTACTATTTGCATCAGGAAGTTTTGCTGTTGACCCAAAGGGTGTTGATGCATTAAAAAAATTAGCAAAGGTTCTAGACAATAATACCGATATAAACATTATGATTGAAGGACATACCGATAATGTTCCTTATGGCGGATCGGGACAGATAAAAGATAATTGGGATTTAAGTGCGATGCGTGCAACGGCGATTGTAAAAATTTTAACTACGAATAGTAAAATCAATCCAAATCGATTAACTGCTGCTGGTCGTGGAGAATATGTTCCAGTTGATAATAACGCAACAAAGGAAGGGCGTGCAAAGAATCGTCGTACCGAAATTATTTTAACACCCAAAATGGACGAACTCTTTAAGGTGTTAGAATCAAACTAAAGAAAATTAATTTAAATGATTAACGGCATGTGTACCTAATCATTTTTATAAGAAACGTATGCCGCTAGTAGTCTATTAAACAACGCTTCTCCAAAATATCGCTCAATTAGTAATTTTTTAAATAAAATGGGAGCTGTTGAAGCGTATTCTTTTCCCTAAAAACCGTCTATCAAAAAAGAAACAGAAAAAACCAATCCTAAGTTAATACAGCAATTTAATGAACAATTGCTTTTGGTTGCTTAACCCCGAATTCAGGTTAATAACAATGAAGAAAACGGGCTATTATTTTACTTAAAATCGTAATGTTTCTTTACTGGTTTTTTAACATCCCAGACACATTCGAGTCCTTCTTTAAACGTAACAAAATCACCTGCCTTGATAGTATAATTTTCTTTGAGTGTTTCGATGACTGCTTCGCCTTCAAGTATTAAACAGTCTTCGTCTGTATCGTAATACCAATCGAATCGGGAAACTTCTTTGGTCCAGATAGGCCAGCTTTTAATTTTTCTTTTTTCAATTTCTTTGTTATCCAGCTTTTTGATAATTACCTGTAGCATAACATTCGTAATTTAAAATTTAGTGTAAATTTACAAAAAAAATAAAATCCTAAAAAAATGATTCCACTATTACTTGCTTTAGCAATAGCGCCAGGATTGGCAATTATTTTCTTTATTTATTATAAAGACAAATACGAAAAAGAGCCCTTAAGTTTGCTGGTAAAATGTTTTTTTCTTGGAGTACTTGCAATTATACCCGCAGTTATTATTGAACTTTGCTTTGATCTCTCGGCACATAAAGAAATGTGGATAGTTGCCATATATGCTTTTGCCATTGTTGGGCTTAGTGAGGAATCGAGCAAATGGGTTTTTCTGCGTTTTTATGCGTATCGTAAAAAGGATTTTAATGAACCATTTGATGGTATTGTGTATGCTGTGATGATATCCATGGGATTCGCAACAGCCGAAAACGTACTCTATGTATTACAGGGCGGATGGAGTGTTGGGTTGCTTCGCATGTTCTCTGCAGTACCTGCCCACGCTTGCTTTGCCATAATAATGGGTTACTTTGTTGGACTTGCAAAATTCAGGAACAACAGGGCGCTTCTTCTTTTTCTTGGATTAATGTCAGCAACGGTACTTCATGGATTTTATGATTTTTTTCTTTTGCAAAATGATTATGATTTATTAAAATTGATGGCCTTGGTTTCGCTGATATTAGCCATTATTCTTTCTTTTCGTGCTATTAAATTTAACCGAGAACTATCGCCTTTTAAAAACCCGCCGATTGTTGGTACTACACCAGCTGAGGAGGCACCAGTCGAAGAAAAAAAAGACCCGCTTAATTAAGCTGATAACGTTTTCCTGGTAAGCTTTTTATAATGCCTTTAAATTCGAGGTTTAACAGAATGGTTGCAACTTTACTCATAGTAAATTCAGCTAAAATGGCAATGTAATCTATACTTGGATTATCATTCGTGCGAATAATGGTTATAATTTTCTCTTCTTCGTGCGAAAGCTCAATGAATAATTCTTTTTGCTGTTTCTTTTGTTTTTTTGTTTTAAGCTCCCAGCCCATGATGTATTCAATATCTGCAACCGATTGAACCAACACTGCTTTATTAATTTTTATAAAATTGTTACATCCTTCGGAATAAACATCACCCAAGCGGCCGGGAACAGCAAACACATCACGGTTATATCCATTTGCAATATCGGCTGTTATTAACGCACCACCTTTTTTCCCTGATTCTACAACAATAACAGCATCGGAAAGTCCGGCCACAATTCTGTTTCGGCTGGGGAAATTACCTGTTTCTGGAATGGTTTCGCTTAAATATTCTGTAAGAAGTCCACCATGCTTCACTATTTTTTCTGCTAATAATTTATTCGTTGAAGGATAGATTCTATCTAAGCCATGCGCAAGCACAGCAATGGTATTCAAATTATTTTCTAATGCACCTTTGTGTGCACAGGTATCTATTCCATAAGCAAGACCACTAACGATTAGAGCGCCATGTTCTACCAAGCCCTCGATTAGTTTTTTACACATTTTCTTTCCGTAGTCAGTAGCATTTCGTGTACCCACAACGCTGACAACCTTCTTTTCATTTAATCGTGCATTGCCTTTGTAAAACAGGATGATTGGCGCGTCCTCACAATGCTTTAATCGTGTAGGATAATTCGCATCTAAATAAAAGAATGTTTGTATTTTATACTTATCAATAAACAGTATTTCTTTTTCGGCACGCTTCAATACATTTTGCGAAACTATTGAGCGAGCAATGGTATCACCCACACCCGGTATTTTTAATAAACTTGTTTTCTTTTCTTTAAAAACAGCTTCAACACTTCCGCAATATGCAATAAGTTTTTTTGCATTTACGGGGCCTACATTGGGAATTAAGCTGATTGCAATCTGGTATATCATTCAAAATAAAATTTACATCAAACCTACAGAAAATTTACAAATCAATTTGTATAATCATTAAAAAATAGTTTATGTCAGTAAATTGCAATTCCAAATAAAAAAACGATTGAGGGGTGTCAGTTTAAAAAATTTTGTAGGTTTGTGAATAACCATTAATTTTTTGAACATGAATAAAACCATTTCTTTTCTCTTATTCGCATTTTTTTCGTTTCAGATTGTAGCACAGGATGCTTACATAAAAGGAACTGTTAAAGACGCAAAGACCAAAGAATCCATGATTGGTGTAAGTGTGATACTGAACAAAAAAGCAGGCGTTACAACAGATGTGAATGGAAGTTATAATTTCAAGGTTACTCCAGGCATAGACACTATCATCTTTAAATTTGTTGGTTATGCTGAAGAAAAGAAAATACTAAAATTAGCTTCCGGAGATGTTGTCAATTTAGATATTATGATGACTGATGAATCACGCGAACTTGACGAAGTGGTTGTGAGTGCAGGAAAATTTGAACAACGATTATCGGATGTTACCATTTCAATGCAAATTATTAAACCGGCTATCATCGAAAACAATAATACCACATCCATTGAAACTGCTATTCAGCAAACACCCGGAGTAATGATATTGGACGATCAGGCAAGCATAAGAGGTGGTAGTGGATATAGTTATGGTGCGGGCAGCCGTGTTTTACTATGCGTAGATGACTTGCCTATGTTGTCCGGTTCCGCAGGTGATGCCAAATGGAATTTTGCACCTGTCGAAAACATTGAACAGATAGAAGTTATTAAGGGTGCTTCTTCGGCTTTGTATGGATCTTCTGCTTTAAATGGTGTAATCAATATTCGAACTGCTTATCCGAGCAACGTGCCTCAAACAAAAGTAATCCTGTTTGGCGGTGTTTATAATAATCCTCAACGAAAAGAAATTATCTGGTGGGGAAATACACAGCCCACATTATCGGGAGCGCAATTCAGCCATCTGCATAAAATTGGAAATTTTGATTTAGCATTAGGTGGCAATATTTTTATGGACTATGGCTTTCGCCAATATAACGACGAACAGCGTTATCGAATTAATATTAATACACGCTACAGAGATAAAAAAGTCAAAGGATTGTCTTATGGAATAAATGCTAATTATCAGGATGATAAAGGGTCTGAATTTTTACTTTGGCATGATGCAGATAGTGGCGTTTACAGGCCTTCCGATTCCTACACTCAGGAGTTTAACAACTCTCGTTTAAACATAGATCCCTTTTTAACATTCTACAATCCTAATGGCAGCAGGCATAGTCTTAAAACAAGATTTTATCGTACACAAAACATCAACAACACACAGCAAAACAATTATGACAATTTATATTACGGCGAATATCAATTTCAAAAGCATTTAAAAAAAGATTTGGTATTAGCAGCAGGAATTACAGGCAATTATTGCCAATCAGTTTCTGATATATATGGCAATACGAGTCATTATAGTTCAAGTGCGGGAATCTTTTCGCAAGTTGATAAAAAGTTTAAAAAAGTATCTGTTTCGGCAGGTGCCCGATGGGAAGGGTATAAACTTGATGAAAGCTCAAGCATTTCGGCCCCTTTGATGGAGTCGGTTGGCAAAGCTTTTCAAACATTGTTTGATTTCTTTAAAAGCGATAATTCAAAACCAGTCTTCCGGGCCGGTGCCAGTTATGAACTTACAAAGACAACCTTTGTAAGAGCTTCATTTGGTCAAGGTTTTCGCTTTCCTACAATAGCAGAGAAATATACACAAACTCAAGTGGGGTCATTAATTATCTTTCCAAACGCAAACCTATTGCCCGAAACCGGTTGGAGTGCAGAACTAGGTATAAAACATGGCTTTCGTGTTAGCAGATGGTTTGGAATGATTGATATTGCAGGGTTTTGGACACGCTATCACAATATGATTGAATTTGGATTTGGTATTCACAACCCGGATTCTATCGTTGTTACACCATTTAACTTTTCGAAATATCTTGGGTTTGAAGCTTCAAATATTGGAAACGCTGATATATCGGGAGTTGATGTTACTGTTACCGGGCATGGAAAACTTTTTGGGTGGCCCGCTACGCTTTTAACAGGTTACACATATACAAACCCCGTCAATTTAGATTTCGAAAAAGATAATACCAGTTCTGTTTCCACAAACATTTTAAAATATCGTTTTTATCATAGCGCAAAATTTGATCTTGAAGTTTCGCATTTGCGTTTCTCCGGTGGAGTGAGTATGGATTATCACAGCTATATTATTAATATTGACAAGGCTTTTGAAGAACCAGTTACGATTATCATGAAAGATGCTTTAGGTAATCCACATACAATCGTTCTTACTCAAAACGGACAACCAATTTATTTTTTACCCGGTTTAAAAGAATATCGTGAGGAACACAATAAAGGTATCGCTGTATTTGACGCCAGAGTTTCTTTTCAGTTAACTCAAGAATCAAAAATTGCCTTCATTGTAAAAAATGTTTTTAATAAAGAATACATGGGTCGCCCGGGCGATGTGAGGGCGCCAAGAACGATGGTTTTGCAAGTTTCATTAAAAGTTTAATTTCGTTCATCCTTTTATTAATAATAAATATAATTGAATGAAAAGAAAAATATTCTTATATGTCCCCTCGATTGGGGATTAGGACATGCAGCCCGATGCGTTCCTCTAATCAATAAATTTATTGCCTTAAATTGCAATGTTATAATTGCTACTTACGGGAGACCTTTTTCGTTTCTTGCATTGGAATTTCCTGATTTAACATTTGTAAGTCTTCCTGGTTACAACATCAACTATCCGAAAAAAGGAAGCATGGTACTAAAAATGCTGCTTTCTGTTCCTCGCCTGATTATTGGGATTTGGCGAGAACATAAAGCACTAAAAAAAATTATTCATGAATATAAAATCGATGTTGTTGTCTCCGATAATCGATATGGTTTGTGGAATAAAAAAATCAAATCTGTTTTTATCACGCATCAATTAATGATAAAATGTCCTACAAAATTAAAATGGCTTGAGCCTGTTTTACACAGGATAGTTAAATTATTTATACGCAAATACGACGAATGCTGGATTCCTGACTTTGATGGAATGCCAAATCTTTCGGGAGACTTATCGCACAAATATCCAACACCTAATAACACTTTTTTTATTGGTCCATTGTCGCGCTTTTCTGATTTAAAAACAACTGTTGATTTAATAGCGGTTCACGATTTTGATTATGATCTTATGGTTGTTTTGTCTGGACCGGAGCCGCAACGAACGATTTTTGAAAAACTAATACTTTCTCAATTAAAAAATTGGTCTTTAAAAACGATTATTGTTCAAGGAAAAACTGAAGAGAATACTAAAACATTGCTATCTGAAAATATAGAAGTTGTATCGCGCTTGAGTTCCGAAAAGCTGAAAGAACTTTTTTCGGAATCCAAAAATATTATCATGCGTTCGGGTTATTCAGGAATAATGGACATAGTAGCTTTAGAGAAAAAGGCCATTTTAGTACCTACACCGGGACAAACAGAACAGGAGTATCTGGCAGATTACTTTTGCGAACAAAAAATATTTTATTCGCAAAAACAGGATGCATTAAATATTAAAGATGCATTAACCGAAGTGCAAAGTTTTACTAAGTTTTTTCCAGAAACAGAATTCTTACTTTTAGATAAAAGAATAAAGAAAATTCTACAATAGAATTATTTGTCAATAAGTTTTCGTCATGCTCTCGGGAACACAAATTACAAAATGGGCAATGTTGATAGACTCCTTATCCAACTTTGAAATATCTTCCTGTTCGGTTGTAGAAATGGTTACAATTTTAAGTTTTGGGTTTAGTTGAAGCAAATACCAGCCAATGCTTTGATAATCGTTTGAATGATACGCACCATTGTAATGAATAAAGGTATCCCCTTTTTTATAATTTTTATAAATAAAATATGCCATGGTAGCGTCTTTGAGTGCTTGTGCTTTTGGCAGATTTGGCTCAACATGCCCTTGCATCGTATCCTTTAGCATGTCTGCATAGCATTTTAGTGTCGAATCATATTTAATTGGCAAGGGAGCTATAAATTTTTTTGCATCCAAATCCAATGAGTCTAGAACGTCAAATCCTTTTTTGTAAACCATCGAAGCATAGCGACGGGGAACATTGGTTGCAACAAATTTAAGTTTGTTTTTTTTTGCAAAGTCAAAAAAGGGTTTATAATCTGTCGGATTGTTTTTCCAAAGTTTTGCTTCATCTTTAAATTGTCTTTCGGAATACAAACCCGCAAAATATTCGTCTATCATCAGTTGATTATCGGCTTCGTACATCTCAGCTCCTAAAACCAACTTTTCTTTTTTTGCGGCATAAAGGTCTTTGGCAAGTTCATACTCAATCCAATGACAAATAGAATTATTGTGCAGTTCTCCGAACAAAACGATATCGGCATCTTTAGCTTCTGCCAACATTTTTTCATAGGACGATTCTTTTCCTTTTTCATTATAGATAATGTAGGCAGGCTTGTCGGCAGTAAATGCAAAAAGAACAACTAGTAGTAGGCATGATAGAATTTTTGTTTTCATAATTAAATTTTTAATGAATTATATTGTTAGTTAGATTATTGGTCGTAAATGCGGATGGCAATAATGAAATGGCGCTTTCGAAAATATGAATTTTCCCAGAAACACCCTGAAGAATTAATCTGATTTTAGAATTTCCCATCGTTTCGTACTCAGCAATAACTTGACGACAAGCACCGCATGGGTAAATGGGAGCATTAACTTTGAACACTTCAGATTTTGCTGTAATTGCAATTGCATTAATTTTAACTCCTGGATGTTCGGCCATTGCAGCAAAAACAGCAATTCGCTCTGCACAAAGACCGGAAGGATAAGCTGCATTTTCTTGATTATTTCCTCGTACAATCTGTCCGTTTTCTAATAAAACAGATGCCCCAACGCTGAACTTTGAATACGGCGCATAGGCTTTGTCACGAGCCACAGCAGCTTCTTTTAAAAGCATTTGATCTTCGTTGCATAATTCTGTTAACGAATTATACTCCGTAAGACTAATAATGCTATTAATTTTTTTCATCAGTAAACTTTTTCTTTTTCAAAAGTAGTAGGAAATTCTGTTCCTTGTGCAAAAATAAACAAACAATAGAAAAAAGCTACAAAACTTGCACCCGGTTGCGATTCAATAGTGTCTTCTGCAATCATAGATAGCATTGTGATGATCAGAAAAGTTAAAAAAAAATAATTTTTAATTTTTTTTGTTTTTATGGCAGGATAAAACAAAAAAACAAGAAACAATAAAAATCCGAAGACACCAAAAGCTACTGTTATAGACAAATATTGATTATGCGAACGCCATCGTTGTTTTTCTTCTAAAGACGATTTCATTTTAATGTATTCATTCTTAAAAGCATTTGGTAAATCCCCGGTTCCAACACCAATCAACCAATTGTTTTTAATTATTCCAACTGATGCCTTCCAAAATTCCAAACGTTGCATAAGAGAATGATTGTTAGGGTTGCGACTGTCCATATAATCATCGTACTCCCAAAAAGTTTGGTATATCCGATTTCGAATAGTAAACTGGTCCATGTATTTGTAATTTGCCACACCCCGTTCTATAGCTGATATTTCTTCATTAGTTAATTTGTTTACACCATCTGCATCTTTACGATATCCTTTTGATGTTAAAAACCTTACTAGAGTATACTTTACTTCTTGTCCTGTAGCGTCGTTTTGATTGTATTTAATTTTGCTTTTTTTATTCCATGCTTCTTCTAGTTCTTGGGGGCACATGTAAATTCCTAGTTTGTGACCATTTTCATAACGATTATCCGCTATTGAATTAATATAAGGATTTCCCTTTGATGTGTTTAAATCAAGGTGGTTCATGTCTTCGGGAAATCGATAGTCATAATCCGAACGTACGCTTTTAATAAAAAACACAACACCTAACACAATTCCTGTAATCAGCA
>Ga0172370_10005141_pt1 | contig 17031 bp, 16 predicted proteins | sample LakKiv5m_FD_114538 | JGI IMG/M metagenome (GOLD analysis project Ga0172370, IMG submission 114538) | Freshwater microbial communities from Kabuno Bay, South-Kivu, Congo - kab_022012_11.5m | ecosystem: Environmental > Aquatic > Freshwater > Lake | place: Democratic Republic of the Congo...
CCGGACGGGTTCTTCGACCGTCCCGGCCTGTACATGGTGCCGCTCAAGGTCCACTTCGGTGACGAGACCTTCCGCGACGCGGTCGACCTGACGTATAGGGAGTTCTTCGCCAAGCTCGAGGCGACGGAGGTGCTGCCGACGACCTCGCAGCCCACGGCGGCCGAGTTCGTCGCCGTCTACGAGGAGGCACTCAAGCAGTACGAACACGTCTTCTCCCTGCACATCTCGGGTGAGATGAGTGGCACCGTGCGCGCAGCCCAGCAGGCGGCGGAGCAGTTCGAGAACGTGTACGTCTACGATCTGCGTACGGTCACGAGCGCGCTCGCGCTCGGGGCAGAGCGTCTGCGGGCGCACCTGGAAGCCGGCTGCACGCTCGAGGAGGCGCACGCCTACGTGCGCCACTTCATCGACCACTCCAGCCTGATGATCCACGCCGCGACCCTCGAATACCTGCGTCGCGGCGGCCGCATCGGCCGCGCCGCCTCGTTCGTCGGAGGCGTCTTCGACATCAAGCCGCTCATCATCGCCCAGGACGGCACGCTTGCCGGATACGCCAAGGTGCGCGGTCTCAAGAAGGCGATGGCGGCCATGGAGCGGTTCGTGGAGGAGAGGAGCAAGCCGGACGACGAGCTCTACTTCTGCGTCATCGACGCGATCAACGACGTGGAGCCTCCGCTGATCCGCGAGATGATCGAGCGGCTACGCCCGAACGCCCATTACACATGGTTGGGGCACGTCGCGGCGGTGGTCGGCACCCACATCGGCCCGGGGACGTCCGCGTTTGCCATGATCGCGGAGTGACCGGGCGCGGACTCCCGCTCCGTTTTGGCGGCGGTCGGTACGAGGAACGGCCGCCGGTCACGCCCTTCTCCTTCGACCCGGCATCGCTCACGGCCCCCCTGGCAGGGCTTGCGGTGGTAGCCAAGCCGGTCGCGCGGCGTCTGACGAGTCTCGGTCTCGAGACCGTGGGCGACCTCATCGATCACTTCCCGCGGCGGTACGAGGACTTCCGTGACCGCAAGCGCATTCGCGACCTCAAGGTCGGGGAAGAGGCCACGATCCGCGGTGAGGTCGTGCGTGTGAGCGCCGACAGGACGGCTCGCCGGCGCGTGGACGTCGTCCGCGTGCTGGTCCGCGATGAGACCGGCGCGATCGAGGCCGTGTGGTTCAACCAGCGGTACCTGGTCAAGGTCCTCGAGGAGGGCATTCGACTCAGCCTGCGCGGCACCTTTCGCCCGCAAGGAGGTCGTCAATCCTTCGTCGTCAAGGGCCACGAGATCATCGATGAGGAGGCCGGAGAGGGCGTCCACACGGAGGGCGTCGTCCCGGTGTACCCGGCCAGCGAGCAGGTCTCCGCCCGGTTGCTGAGGACCATCGTTCGGTCGCTGGTGCCGATGATGCGTCGGCTTCCGGACCCGCTGCCGGCCGAGCTGCGGTGCCGGGAGGGACTGCCGACCCGCGCCGACGCGACCCTCGCCGTGCACATGCCGCGGGACCTCGGTCAGGCGAAAGCGGCTCGTGCGCGGCTGGTGCTCGAAGAGCTGCTGCTCATGCAGGTCGGGCTGCTGCTCCACAAGCGCGAGCAGCAGGGCCGCCTGCCGGCGCCGCCGTTCCCGGCGCCGGGCGACGTCAGCCGCGCGTTCCTCGACGGTCTTCCGTTCGCGCTCACGAGTCATCAGCTGGAGGCGCTCGACGAGCTCGAGGCCGACCTGCGCGGCCGTGCGCCGATGCGGCGCCTGCTGCAGGGCGACGTGGGCTCCGGCAAGACGGTCGTCGCCCTCTACTGCCTGGTGCGCGCCGCGGAGGCCGGGCTGCAGGGTGTGCTCCTGGCCCCCACGGAGACGCTGGCGGCGCAGCACGCGGAGACGGCGGCGCGCCTGGTCGGGCCCGTCGTGCCGCTCGAGCTCGTCACCGCTTCGCTCACGGCCAAGGAGCGTCGCGAAGCGCTCGTTCGGCTGGCGTCCGGCCAGACGCGGATCGCGGTAGGTACCCACGCGCTGCTGCAGGAGGACGTGCGGTTCGAGCGGCTGGCGCTCGTCGTCGTCGACGAGCAGCACCGGTTCGGCGTGGAGCAGCGGGACGCACTGGTCCGCCGCGCGGAAGGCGAGGGCACGGCTCCCCACGTCCTGCACATGACCGCGACGCCCATCCCCCGGACGCTGGCGCTGACCGTGTTCGGCGACCTGGCCGTGACCACGATCGCCGGGCTCCCGGCCGGCCGCCGGCCGGTGGTGACCCGTCTCGTCGATGAGACGCAGCGCGAGCAAGGGTACGACTTCGTGCGCGCGCAGATCGCCAGGGGCCGGCAGATCTACGTGGTGTGTCCGGCGATCGACGAGTCCGACTCGATCTCGGCGGCCACGGCGCTGGCCGAGGCGGAGCGTCTACAGGCCGGTCCTCTCCGGGAGGCTCGGGTCGCCGTGGTGCACGGCCAGCTGAAGTCGGCGGACCGGGACGAGGTGATGCGCGCGTTCAAAGAGGGAGAAGTCGACGTGCTGGTGGCGACGAGCCTGATCGAAGTCGGGATCGATGTCCCCAACGCCAGCGTCATGATCGTCGAGGGCGCGGAACGCTTCGGGCTGGCGCAACTGCATCAGTTGCGCGGCCGTGTGGGACGGGGCACTGAGAAGTCGTACTGCCTGCTGTTCAGTCGTCCCGAGACGGGCAGCTCCCAGGCTCGTCTGCAGGCGCTGCTTGAGACCAACGACGGGTTCGAGCTGGCCGATCGTGACCTCGCGATCCGTGGGGAGGGTCAGCTGCTGGGGGCGCGCCAGGCGGGCATGCCGGATCTCAAGCTCGCCCGTCTGGCGCGTGATCGGGTCGCGCTTCTGCGGGCGCGCGACCTGGCCGTCGAGATCCTCGCCGACGACGCCGATCTGTCGGAGCCGGCGAACGCGCCGCTCCGGCTGGCCGTCGACCAGGCCTTCGGGCGGGAGCTTGCCTGGCTGTTGAAGGCCTGATCGGTCGCTCGGCGGCGCTCCCGTATACTGCATGCATGCGCACTCCCGAACTGATCGCGACGCACACCAACACCGACTTCGACGGCTTTGCGGCGATGGTAGCCGTGCACAAGCTGTATCCGGAGGCCCACATCTGTCTCGGCGGCGCGGTCAATCGTAACGTCCGCGAGTTCCAGGCTCTGCACGCCGACCTCATCCCGGTGGTCGACCCCACCGACGTCGACCGAGACAGCGTCCGGCGGCTGATCCTGGTGGACACCGTCCACTCCAACCGGCTGGGCGATCTCGGCGACCTGTGCGGCCGCGAGGATGTCCAGGTCATGGCCTTCGACCATCACGCGCACCCCCGCGACCTGCCGTCGTACCTGTCCCGGGACGATCTGGTGAGCTCCGAGGATGGATCGCTCGTCACGCTGCTCGTGCGCATCCTCGCCGAGCGGGGTCTCGCGGTGACGCCTTTCGAAGCGACGGTCTTCGCGCTCGGCATCCACGAAGACACGGGATCGCTCACCTTCTCGACGACGACGGTTCGCGACGCCGAGGCGCTGGCCTTCTGCATGCGCGCGGGGGCCGACACTGCCCTGCTTGAGAAGTGGCTGTCCAACGCGCTCACACCGGCTCAGCGCCGCACGCTGGCCGCCGCGCTGGAGGCCGCCGAGGAGCTGCCGGTGCGAGGTGCGACGGTGCTCATCGCGGCGCTGGAGGAGGAGCTGTACGTCGAGGGCGTGAGTGTGGTCGCCCACAGGATCATGGACCTGACCGGGTGTGACGCCTGCTTCCTTCTGGTCGCCATGGAGAACCGTGTCTTCGTGACGGCGCGCAGCCGCGGCGGCCGCGTGGACGTCGCGCTGGCACTGGAGCCGCTCGGAGGAGGCGGCCACACCGCCGCCGCTTCCGCAGTGGTCAAGGACCGGCCGCTCGCGACCGTCGTCCGGGAGGTGTCGGACTCCGTCGCGGGGGCGATCGCGCCGGTGGCGACCGCCGGCGACGTGATCGAGCCGGGACCGCCGACGGTGACGCCGGGGACCCCGGTCGACGACGCCGCGCTCCTGTGCCGGCGTGAAGCGCTGGGCGGCGTCGCCGTGGTCGACGGGGCGACGCTCGTCGGTCGGGTCACGCTGATCGACCTCGAGCGGGCCGTCGCGCACGGACTCGGGCACGCCCCCGTCAAGGCGGTGACGACGTCGCGGCTGCCGCTGGTCGGTTCCGCGACGCCACTCGGGCACGTCTCGCTGGCACTCGCCCAGGATGACGTCGGCTGGCTTCCGGTCGTGGCCGGGGACGTGGTCACCGACGGCGCCGGGCGGCCGCTCAGCGACATCCTCGGGATCGTCACCCGTCGCGCGGTGGCGGGTGCGCGCCCGCATGAGCCGGCAGCGCCGGTCGTCGCCAACCTTGCGGGAGCGCTGGGCGAACTGGGGCTGGACGAACTGCTGCTCCATGTCCAGAGCGTGGCTGCCGGCGTGCGCGGGTGTTATCTCGTCGGTGGCGCCGTCCGAGACCTGCTGCTCGGCGAACCGGGTTTCGACGTCGACCTCGCCGTCGAGGGTGACGGGATCGCCTTCGCGGACGACCTGGCGGTGCGGCTCAAGGGGCACGTGCGCCCGCACCAGAAGTTCGGGACGGCCGTCGTGGTGGCCGACCGCCCGTCCGGTGAGCGCTGGCGTGTCGACGTGGCGTCGACGCGGACGGAGTCCTACGAGCATCCGGGAGCCCTGCCCAAGGTCGAGCACGCCGGCATCCGCAGCGATCTCGCGCGGCGCGACTTCACCATCAACGCGATGGCCGTCTCGCTGCGGCCGGAGACGTTCGGTGACCTGTTCGACTGTTTCGGTGGTCTCGCCGACCTCGACGCCGGCCGGATCGTGGTCCTCCACAATCTCAGCTTCATCGAGGACCCCACCCGGATCCTGCGGGCGATCCGCTACGAGACGCGGTACGGTCTGCGCATGGACGACCATACCCTGAATCTCGCCCGGGCCTGCTGCGCCATGGACCTCGTCGGCGACCTGTCGTCGGCGCGTCTGCGGGATGAGGTGGTGTCGCTACTCGATGAGGAGAAGGTCGATTTCTCGCTGCGCCGGCTGGAGGAACTGGGACTGTGGTCGTCGATCCACGGGCGCTTGCGCGTGGACGCCGCGACGCGTGATCTGGTGCGTCGCGGCGACTCCCTGCGCGCGGCCCACGGGCTCGAAGCCGGGGTCCCGCGCTGGCGCCTGCGGCTCGTCTGGCTGCTCCGCGACCTCGACCCCGAGGAGATCGCCGCCTGGGCGGACCGGATGCGCGTGCGCCGCGGCGACGCGGACGTTCTGACCCGCGCGTTCGTCGTGGGCAGGAGGCTGGTGACCAGGCTCACGCGCGGTCCGAGCGAGGCGGAGCTGTACGAGTTCGCCCGCGGCGAGCCGTTCGAAGCGGTGCTCGTCGCCATGACCCTGGACGAGTCCGGGGTCGCGCGGGACCGGCTGGCACGCTTCCTCGACGTGAGCCGGCACGTGCGCCTCGAGATCCGCGGAGAGGATCTCGTGAAGGCGGGGTTCGCGCCGGGGCCGGAGCTCGGGCACGTCCTCCGCAGCATCCTGCACCTCAAGCTCAACGGGATGATCGACGGCCGCGACGCCGAGCTTGCGGCGGCCGCCAGTCTCCGGGCAGACACGTGACCGAGACCAGCCTCCTGCTGCAGTTCGCGATCACGCTGCCCCTGCTCCTGGTGAGCCTGGTGCTGCACGAGCTCGCCCATGGGTGGGTGGCGTTCAAGCTCGGGGATCCCACAGCCAGGGCGCTGGGCAGGCTCTCGCCGAACCCTCTCCGGCATCTGGACGTCTGGGGCACGATCGCGCTCGTCGTGACGTTCCTGGGCTCGGGCGGCACCTTCTTCTTCGGCTGGGCGAAGCCGGTGCCGGTGAATCCCGGCTACTTCAAGGATCCGCAACGGGCGATGATGCTCGTGGGTGCGGCTGGTCCGGCGACCAATCTCGTGCTCGCTCTCGTGGCGGCCGCGCTCGTGTGGGGTACGTACACGTGGAACCTCTTCCTGGCGCAGGCCTTCGCCCTGCTGTTCGTGCTCAATGTGGTGCTCGCAGTGCTGAACCTGCTGCCGATCCCGCCTCTGGATGGGTCGCGGGTGGTCGGCGGGTTTCTCTCGCAAAGCCAGTACCGGAGCTGGGTGGCCCTCGACCGCTACGGGAACTACGTGTTCGTCGGGCTCCTGCTCGTGGTGCTGGTCGCGCCGGAGATGTTCGAAGCGACCATCGGGAGAGTCCTCGACCTGTCCTTCCTGCTCCTGCCGGGAGGCTGAGCCGTGGCGGCTCCCGGCCTGCTTGAGTGGCGCGAGCGCGACGGCGTGAGCTGGCTCGCGTGGGGCCGGGATGGTGTCTGCGCCGCCTTCCCATCACGTGAAGGCGGGGTCTCGCCGCCGCCGTTCGACAGTCTCGATCTGGGGCTGTCGGTCGGCGACGAGGCCGTGAACGTCCTCGAGAACCGGCGGCGCCTGTGCGCCGTCCTGGGGTTGGAGCATGACCGCCTCGTCATCCCCGGCCAGGTGCACGGCACGGCGCTGCGCTGGGTGACCGGGGCGGAGGTGGGCCGCGGTGCTCGCGACCGCGAGTCGGTGATCCACGACCACGACGGCCTCCTGTGCGCGACGTCGGAGGTCGTCCTCGCGATCAGCTACGCCGACTGCGTGCCGGTGGTCATCGTCGCCGCCGGCGACGACGGCCCGGCGTTCGCCGCCGTTCACGCAGGCTGGCGGGGCATGCTTGCCGGCATCGTCGGCGCGGCCGCGGCGGAACTGGGCCGGCACGGCCGCCTGCTCGGTGCGGTCGTGGGCCCGAGCATCGGACCGTGCTGCTTCGCCGTGGACGAGGGACTCCGCCGTCGCTTTCTGGCCCGGTTCCCGGGCTCGGCCGGCGATGCCACCGTCGACCTGTGGCGGTGCGCCCGGGACGAACTGGAGTCCGGCGGTGTCCCGCCGGACGCGATCGCCGTGGCCGGCCTCTGCACGGCGTGCGACTCCCGGTTCTTCTCGCACCGGCGCGATCACGGCGCCACCGGACGGCATCTGGCGATGGTGTGGCGGCAGGAAGCGCAGAGCACTTCCAGAAGTAGGCCGGTAGGGAGGGAGCACCGTGGTACGACAACTCGTCCCCAAGCTGGAGATTCTCCGTGAGCGCTACGCGGAGGTGCAGACGCGGGTGGGTGACGCGGCCGTGGTCGCCGGCCGTGATCCGGCCGCCGTACGTGTCCTCGTGGCGACCAAGTACGTCGCGGCGGAGCATCTCGGGGTCCTCGGCGAAGCCGGCATCAGGCTGATCGGCGAGAACCGCGCCCAGGACCTCGTGGCCAAGCATAAGCTCTACGGCGACGCGTTCGACTACCACTTCATCGGCCACCTGCAGAGTCGCAAGACGAAGCAGGTGCTGCCCATCGTCAGCCTGATCCATTCGGTGGGCAGCATGAGCGTCGTGCAGGAGATCGAAGCACGCGCCGCGAACGCCACCGACGTGCTCCTTGAAGTCAACATCGCCGGTGAGGACAGCAAGAGCGGTGTCTCACCGGACGCCGTGGACGGATTCCTCGATCAGGCGGCAGCGTTCACCAAGGTGCGGTTCCGCGGTCTGATGTGCATGCCGCCGCTGTTCGATGACGCCGAAATGGCGCGCCCCTACTTCGTGCGGGCGCGTGAGCTCGCCCAACGGCTTTCGACATTGTGGAGCGGAACGTATACTTTCCAGCAGCTATCGATGGGCACGAGTGCCGACTACGAGGTCGCCGTCCAGGAAGGCGCGACGATCGTCCGGGTCGGGAGCGTGCTCTTCTGATCCGGTAGGGAGGGACCCAATGGGCCTAGGCGATTCGTGGCACAAGGTGGCGGTCTACTTCGGCATCGCCGACGACGACGACGAGTACGAAGAGGACGAGACCCTTGCGCCGCACGAAGAGCTGGAGCGCTCGTACCAGGAGCGTCCCAACGTGCGCAAGCTCAACAGCGCCCGGGGCCGGAGCGACTACGACGACATCTTCACCGACGAACCGCGCAAACGGCCGCCGTCGTCGCAGGTGGTGCGTGCCATCGAGCCGGCCCGGCCGGCCAGGGTCGAGGTCCACCTCGTCATCCCGAAGAACTTCAACGACGCCCAGCAGATCGCCGACAAGTTCAAGGTCGACGTTCCCGTCATCATCAATCTGCAGGGCTCCGACACCGATCTCGCCAAGCGGCTGATCGACTTCTGCAGCGGTCTGACCTACGCGCTCGACGGTGGGATGCAGCGCGTCGGGGAGAAGATCTTCCTGCTTACCCCGCGCAACGTCGAGGTCTCCGCCGAGGAGCGGGCGCGGCTCATTGAGAAGGGCTTCTTCAATCAGTTCTGATCGTTCGGTGTCGTCGTGAAGGTCGGATTCATCGGCGCCGGGCACATCGCCCGGGCGCTCGCGGCAGGGTGGTGCCGGCCGGAGGTCGCCGACCCGCCGGCGCTCGCGTTCTACGATGTCTCCCCGGAAGCGGCGGAGCGGGCCGCGACCGACTGCGGGGGCGAGGTCGCCGACGGGGCTCCCGGACTCGTCGCGGCGGCGGATCTGGTCGTGGTCGCCGTGAGACCGCAGCAGGTGGCGGGTGTGCTCGCCGACGTCGGACCGTGGCTCGGCGAGCGGTCACTCGTCTCGGTGGCGGCCGGGATGTCGATGGAGCGCCTGCTCGAGGGGTTGCCCGAGGGCGCTCACGCGGGGCGTGTCATGCCCAACGTCGCGGCGGCGCTGGGGATGGGCGTGTTCCTCTTCGTCGCTGGCACGCTGGGGGACGAAGAGCACGACGTCCAGGAGCTCTTCGCGAAGGCCGGTGACGTGGTGCGTGTCGCCGAAGAGGACTTCGATACGGCGACCGCGGTCGCCGGGTGCATGCCCGGGATCCTCGCGATGCTCGTCGCGGACTTCGCCAGCGCCGGTGAGGCGCGTGGATTGGAGCCGGACGTGGCGCGGCGTCTCGCCGTCGGCGGGGTGAGTGGGGCCGCCGCAGTGATCGCCCGTGAGGGTGACCCGGCCGCGGTGCTGACCGCTGCGGCGACACCCGGGGGCATGACGGCCGCCGCAGTGCGCTCGCTCGAGGAGCACGAGATCAGGACGGCCGTCCATCTGGCCGTGCGCGTCGCGGCCGGGCGGGCCCGGGAGCTCGCTTAGCACGGGAGCACTGGTAGAGTGAGTGACGCCGCGGCGCGGGCCGCGGGAGCGAGAGGGGAACGACATGAAGCTCACACCGCTGGACATCCGCCACAAGGAGTTCAAGCGCGGCATGCGCGGCTACAACGACGTCGAGGTGGATGAGTTCCTCGACGAGGTCGCCGACGAGTACGAGCGTCTGTTCAAGGAGAACGTCGACCTGCGGGAGCGTGCCGAGGCGCTCGACGACAAGGTCGCCGGCTACAGGCGTATCGAGGAGACTCTGCAGCAGACGCTGGTCAACGCGCAGGCGAGCGCCGAGGAGCAGAAGCGCAACGCCACGAAGCAGGCCCAGCTCATCCTCAAGGACGCCGAGGTCAAGGCGAGGCAGATGATGGACGAAGCGCACTCCGAGCGTCAGGCCGAGGAGCGGGCGATGGCCAAGCTCAAGAGCGCCGAGGACGACTTTCGGTTCGCGTTCCGCGAGATGCTCGAGGGGTATCTGCGCCAGCTCGGCGGGGCCGGCCCATCGGCGGACGAGGAGGCCCAGGACGACTTCGCCCGGCGGGCGGAAGCCATCAAAGAAGCGATCGCTCGCGAGGCGCCGGCAGCGCGGGCGCCGGCCGCCACGGTGGCGTCGGCCGAGATGCGGCAGGAAGTCGAGGCGGCACTCGCTGTGAGGGAGGCGTCTCTGGAGCCCATCGCGCCTGTGGATTGGCCGCCTGAAGCGGAGCCCGTGTCGCCGGTCGAGCCGCTGCCGTCTGCGACTGAGGTCCGCGCCGCAGTGCCGTCCGATCCGGCGCCGGACGCGAGAGAGGTCGAGACCACCATGACGCACGAGCCGCCGCCGGTGGTGGCGGACACGCCACCACCGGATCCGGCAGGAGAGCCGCCGGCCGCGACGGCGGGCGAAGCGCCCGCGCCGGAGCGAGAGCGCATCCTGTTCGGTGAGAGCGACGATCTGCTTGCCGACGTGGACACCGGGGTGAACGAGAACGAGTTCAAGTGGTGAGATCGTGCCGCTGCGTGAGGGTCGCGACGGCCTGACGCTTGCGGTGTGGGTGGTCCCGGGAGCGCCCCGCAGCGAGATCGTGGGCGTGGTGGACGACCGGCTGCGGATCAGGCTTTCGGCGCGGGCCGTGGAAGGTCGCGCCAACGAGGAGCTCGTGCGGTTCCTGGCCGGGCTGCTCGCGGTGCGCCGCCGCGACGTGATCGTCGCTGTCGGGGAGAGGTCGCGGCGCAAGCTGCTGCGGATCAGCGGCGTGACCCCGATCGACGCGCGACGTAGACTCGGACTCTGAACGAACGAAGGAGCAACGGATGGCGAAGCTCGCCTACTGCAAGCGCTGCAAGGCGACCTACCCGCTCAACATCGTCGTGAACGACGGTGGACGCTCGGGCAAGGTCAAAGAGCCCACCTGCCCGATGGGGCACACCGACATCAAAGAACTGGACGCTCCGCTGAAGCCGCGTGGCAAGAAGTAGCGACCGTCTGGGGGTCGGTCTGGCGCTTGCGGCGGCCGTCCTCGTTGCGGACCAGGGCAGCAAGTGGCTCGTGCGGGGCGCCGCCGCCGATCTGCCGTACGAGATCGTCGGCGGCGTCCGGATCCATCTCACGTACAACTCGGGCATCTCCTTCAGCCGGTTCGCCGGCTCGGGGACGGCCGTCGTCGTGCTGGTCTGCGTCGTTGCTGCGGCAGTGGCCGTCGCCTTCATCGTGAGCCCTTCGAGATATCGGCCTGCGCTCGGCGTGATCCTCGGCGGGGCGGTCGGGAACGTCATCGACCGCCTGCGGTTCGACGGGGCGGTCGTGGACTTCCTGGGAGTGTTCGGGTGGCCGTCGTTCAACGTCGCCGACGCCGCGATCGTGGTCGGTACCGTCCTGCTGGCTCTGCAGGTGATCCGTGGGCAGCGGGCCTGAGAGCACGCGAAGCTTCATGGTGACGGCGGCTGAGGCCGGCGCACGCCTGGACGTCGTCCTGGCGGCGCGCGCCGGCCTCAGCCGTTCCGCGGCGCAGCGGCTCATCGACGAGGGGTCCGTCACGGTCGACGCACTCTCGGCGCGCAAGCGCCACATGCTGCGCGCCGGTGAGGTGGTGTCGTGGACGCCGTCCGAGAGGGTCCCCGTCCTGGACGCGGAGGATGTGCCCTTCGCCGTGGTGTACGAGGACGACTGGCTGCTCGTCGTCGACAAGCCCGCCGGCGTGGTCGTGCATCCCGCCCCGGGCCACGAACACGGCACGCTCGCACAGGGACTGGTGGCTCTGGGCGCCCGCGGCGGGCACGAGCGCCGCCCGGGGATCGTCCACCGCCTTGACAAGGACACGTCGGGCCTGCTCATCGTGGCGCGGAGCGATGAAGCCTACACCCGCCTGGTCGCCGCCATGGAGCGCCGCGACATCCACCGGACCTACCTGACCCTCCTCGCCGGCAACCTGCCGCAGGATGAGGGCACCATCGACGCGGCGATCGGCCGTCACATGCGCGACCGCAAACGCATGTCGCTGCACACGGTGGCAGGCAAGCCGGCCGTCACGCACTTCGACGTGCTTGGCCGGGCGCCCGGCTACACCTTGGCCCGGGTCCGGCTCGAGACCGGACGGACGCACCAGATCCGCGTGCACTTCGCGGCGCTCGGCTATCCCGTGACGGGGGATGTGCAGTACGGCGGCCGGCAGCGGCCGGAGGGCCTCGGCCGCCAGTTCCTGCATGCCGCCCGCCTCGACTTCCCACATCCGCGGGATGAGCGGGAGATCTGCTGCGCCAGCCCGCTCCCGCCCGATCTGACCGGTTTCTTGGAGGGCCTCGGGCTTCCGACCCGGCCACTCGCCTGACGCGTGGCGGCCGACCTTGCCGCACCTCCGCGGGGCTGTTACAGTGTGCCCGACCTTTAATCCACGTCCCGAGAGACGGAAAGGGGGTGCAGCGCTGCCGTACGCGGTCTCACGCCGGTAGCGCGTTTTTTATGCCCGATACCAGACCATCCAACGAGGCCGTCGTCCTGACGGCCGAGCAGATGTCGCGGACGATCACGCGCATCACGCATGAGATCCTCGAGAAGAATCCGGTCGCCGACAAGCTGGCGGTGGTGGGGATCCACACCCGCGGAGCCTACCTCGGCGACCGTATCCATCAGCTCCTCTGTGATGTCGGAGGCAGGGGGTACCCGTCCGGCAAGCTGGACATCTCGTTCTACCGCGACGACGTGGCGGCTCGCGGGGCCGTCGGGGTCATCCCGAGTACCCCGCAGCCGGTCGTCAAGGACACCGACCTGCCGTTCGACATCGACGGCTCCACCGTCGTGCTGGTGGACGACGTCCTCTTCACCGGACGTACCATCCGCGCGGCGATCGACGCGCTCTTCGACTACGGTCGCCCGGCTGGGGTGCAGCTGGCCGTCCTCGTCGACCGCGGCCATCGGGAGCTGCCGATCCGGCCGGACTACGTCGGCAAGAACCTGCCCACAGGGCTGCGCGAGCGGATCAACGTGCGGCTCGAGGAATGTGACGGCATCGACGAAGTGGTGCTCGTGCGCACGCAGGAAGGCGGATGACATGCCCAAGCGCGACCTGATCAGCATCGACGACCTCTCCCGCGCCGACGTGGAACTGCTCCTCGACACCGCCGAGAGTTTCCTGCCGGTGCTCGAGCGTGACATCAAGAAGGTGCCGACCCTTCGGGGGCGCACGATCGTGAACCTCTTCTGGGAGTCATCGACACGCACGTCGTCGAGCTTCGACCTCGCCGCCAAGCGGCTCTCGGCCGACACCCTGGCTCTGAAGGCCAGCGGCTCGGCCGTCGAGAAGGGCGAGACGCTCAAGGACACGGCGATCACGCTGAGCGCGTATTCCCCCGACATCATCGTCATGCGTCACCCGTCGGCGGGCGCCTGCCAGACGCTCTCCGCCAACACCGAGGCGAGCGTCATCAACGCCGGCGACGGCAAGCACCAGCATCCGACTCAGTGCCTGCTCGACCTCTTCAGCATGCGCCAGAACCTCGGCCGCGATCTCGATGGCCTCAAGGTCTTCATCGTCGGCGACATCCTGCACAGCCGGGTGGCGCGCAGCGACATCATGGGCTTCACCATGCTCGGGATGGATGTCACGCTGGTGGCGCCTCCGACGCTCATGCCGCGTGGTATCGAGGAGATGGGCGTCACGGTCGAGTACGACCTCGCCAACCTCAAGGACGCGGATGTCATCTACCTGCTGCGTATCCAGCAGGAGCGCATCAAGGCGGGCGCCAATTTCCTGCCGTCGCTGCGCGAGTACAACGAGTTCTACGGCATCTCGCAGGCGCGGCTGAGGCCGGGGCAGAGGGTCATGCACCCCGGGCCGATCAACCGCGGCGTCGAGATCGCCTCCGACATCGCCGACGACGATGAGAACCTCATCGCCCATCAGGTGTTCAGTGGGCTCGCGGTGCGCATGGCGATCCTGTACAGGACGATCGTCGGCTACAGTGACGGATCCGCGAGCGGGGAGGTGCTCTGATGGAGCGCACGTGGTTCAAGCATGCTCCGGCGGCCGACCTCCTCATCAGGGGTGGACGAGTCGTCGATCCCGGCACGGGCGTCGACGAGACGGCGGACGTGCTCATCGCCAAGGGCAAGATCGCCGAGATCGGCACCGGTCTGAGCGGCGGCAAGGCCACACGGGTCGTCGACGCGTCCGGCATGCTCGTCCTGCCGGGCTTCGTGGACATCCACACGCACCTTCGCACGCCCGGCCGGGAGGACGAGGAGGACATCGTGACCGGGACGCGGGCGGCCGCGGCCGGCGGCTACGTGGCCGTCTTCGGCATGGCCAACACCGATCCCGTCGTCGACTCGGCCATGATCTTCCGGGGGCTGGCCGACCGGGCTCGCGCCGAGGCGCTCGTGCCGACCGGCTTCTTCGCTGCGGTCACGCGGGGTCTCGAGGGAGAGCAGCTCACCGAGATGGGTGAGCTCGGAGCCGTCGGAGCCGTCGGCTTCAGCGACGACGGCCGCCCGCTGGCCACCGCCGCCCTCACCCGGCGCGCACTGCAGTACGTCAAGGTGAGCGGCCGGTTCGTGGCCATCCACCCCCAGGACGACTCGCTCTTCACGGACGGCCAGATGCATGAGGGTCCCGTCTCGGCGCGCCTCGGGCTCAGCGGGATCCCGTCCCTCTGTGAGAGCCTCGATGTCAGCCGCACCCTCGACATCGCCGAGTACGAGGATGCGGCCGTGCACATCTGCCACGTCAGCACGGCCGCCTCGCTCGCTGCCATCGAACGCGCGAAAGCCCGCGGGGTGCGCGTCACCTGCGAGGCCGCGCCGCATCACCTCACGCTGACCGATGCGGCGGTCGAGTCGCTCGACCCGAACCTCAAGATGAATCCTCCGCTACGCGCCGAGAGCGATCGCCGCGCCCTCGTCGAGGCGCTCGCCAGCGGGCTCGTGGATTGTGTCGCGACCGACCATGCGCCGCACGCCTCGGAAGAGAAGGACGTGCCCTTCGAGGAGGCGCCCTTCGGGACGATCGGCCTCGAGACCGCCTTCAGCGTCCTCTTCGGCGCGCTCGTCGAGACGAATGCGCTGGACCTCGCGACCCTGGTCACACGGATGAGCGCCACGCCGGCGCGCCTTGCCGGGCTCGACGCGCCCTCCGTCTGCGCCGGCGCCCGCGCCGACCTCTGCGTCGTCGATCCGGACGCCACGTGGACCGTGAGCAGCCGGACCCTGCAGTCGAAGTCGTTCAACTCCGCCTGGCTCGGCCGGGAGCTCACCGCGCGTGTCAAGCTCACGGTCGCCGCCGGCCGCGTCGCCTGGGACGAGCTTGCCTAGTCCGGCGCTGATCGTACTCGAAGACGGGGCGTCGTTCTCCGGAGAGGCGCTCACCGGCGGGGGCACCGTCGGCGGCGAGATCGTCTTCAACACGAGCATGGGGGGGTACCAGGAGATCGCCACCGATCCGTCGTACTGCGGCCAGCTGGTCACGTACACCTTCCCGATGAACGGCAACTACGGAGCCGACCCCGGACGCGACGAGTCCGGCAAGGCGCACGCCCGGGCGATCATCGCGCGCGAAGTCACGAACTACCGGTTCAACCGCGATTCGCGGACGACGTGGCTGGACTGGCTCGCCGGGCACGGCGTCCTGGCGGTGACCGGGGTCGACACCCGGGCGCTCACGCGTCACATCCGCGAGAAAGGCGCCCTGCGCGCCGTCGTGAGCACCGAGGCGGCCGACCTGCGCCAACTGCGCAAGGCCGCCCAGGGTCTTCCGTCCATGCGCGGCCTCGATCTGGCACGCGCCGTCTCGTGCGCTGAGGTCTACGAGGCGCCGACGCTTGAAGGCGGTCCGGCACCCGAGCTGCACGTCGTGGCCTACGACTACGGGGTCAAGCGCTCCATGCTGCGGTATCTCGGCGAGCGCGGCTTCCGCGTGACCGTGGTCCCGGCGCAGACGAGCGCCCAGAAGGTCCTGAAGATGGCGCCGGACGGCGTGTTCCTGAGCAACGGCCCCGGCGACCCCGCCGCGGTGACCTACGGCGTCAAGGCCGTGGAGCGCCTGCTGGGCAAGGTCCCGGTCTTCGGTATCTGCCTCGGGCACCAGATCCTGGCGCAGGCGCTCGGGATGAAGACCTTCAAGCTCAAGTTCGGGCATCGCGGCGCCAACCACCCCGTCAAGGACCTCCGGACGGGAGTCGTGGAGATCACGACCCAGAATCACGGATTCGCGGTCAAGGACGCCGCCGTCTCCGGCGCCGAGATCACGCATCTCAACCTGAACGACGGGACCGTGGAGGGTGTGGCGGCCCCGGAGCGGTTCGCGTTCTCGGTGCAGTACCACCCGGAGTCCACGCCCGGGCCCCACGACTCGCTCTACCTGTTCGACCGGTTCCGCGAGGAGATCGAGCGCTTCAAGAAGAACGGCGGTGTCTGATGCCGCGACGCGACGACCTCAGGAAGATCCTGATCATCGGCTCGGGCCCGATCGTCATCGGGCAGGCCTGCGAGTTCGATTACTCCGGCACGCAGGCCTGCAAGGTGCTGCTCGAGGAGGGCTACGAGGTCGTGCTCGTCAACAGCAATCCGGCGACGATCATGACCGACCCGGCGTTCGCGACGCGCACGTACATCGAGCCGCTCGATCTCGCGACGCTGACGCGTATCATCGAGGTCGAGCGGCCGGACGCTCTGCTGCCGACCCTCGGCGGGCAGACGGCGCTGAACCTGGCGATGGAGCTCAAGGGCGCCGGGGTGCTCGACCTGTGGGAGGTCGAGATGATCGGCGCCGACGAGAAGGCCATCCACCGCGCCGAGGACCGCCTCGAGTTCCGCACCGCCATGGAGGAGATCGGCCTGCGTGTGCCGCGCAGCCGCCTGGCCGAGACCATGCAACAGGCCGAGCGCGCCGTCGAGGATCTCGGCCTGCCGCTCGTCATCCGCCCGGCCTACACGCTCGGCGGGAGCGGCGGCGGTATCGCCTACGATGGCGAGAGCTTCACGCGTATCGTCGAGCTCGGTCTGCAACTGAGCCCGATCTCCCAGGTCCTGCTCGAGGAGTCGGTCGTCGGCTGGCACGAGTTCGAGCTCGAGGTGATGCGCGACCACGCCGACAACGTGGTGATCATCTGCTCCATCGAGAACATCGACCCGATGGGCGTGCACACCGGCGACAGTGTCACGGTCGCGCCGGCGCTCACGCTCACGGACCCCCAATACCAGGAACTGCGTGACGCCGCGAAGGCGATCATCCGCAAGATCGGCGTCGACACCGGCGGCAGCAACGTCCAGTTCGCGGTGAACCCCGAGACCGGCGAAGTGGTCGTCATCGAGATGAACCCGCGCGTCTCCCGGAGTTCGGCGCTCGCGTCCAAGGCCACCGGATTCCCGATCGCGAAGATCGCCGCGAGGCTGGCTGTGGGCTACACCCTCGACGAGATCGACAAC
>Ga0172370_10005143_pt1 | contig 17028 bp, 11 predicted proteins | sample LakKiv5m_FD_114538 | JGI IMG/M metagenome (GOLD analysis project Ga0172370, IMG submission 114538) | Freshwater microbial communities from Kabuno Bay, South-Kivu, Congo - kab_022012_11.5m | ecosystem: Environmental > Aquatic > Freshwater > Lake | place: Democratic Republic of the Congo...
AGCCTTTCCCATCCCCTCGGTGCCCGTCTGTTTCATACCGTTCGTCATAATGTCCTTCGTGCGGTAACCCGCATCGAGCGCTTTCAGCACCGCCTGCTCCACGGTGGTAGCCTCTTTGCTCAGTCCCAGTGAGTAGTGCAGCATCATGGCTGCGCTTAATATGGCGGCGATGGGATTGGCCAGGTTCTGTCCCGCTATATCCGGCGCGCTGCCGTGGATGGGTTCGTACAGTCCGAAGGCGCGGGACGATTTACCTTCGGGTATCCCGGCCAGGCTGGCGGAGGGCAGCATGCCCATGGAGCCGGCCAGCATGGACGCCTCGTCCGTTAGTATATCGCCGAACATGTTCTCGGTCACAATCACATCGAAATAAGCGGGATCGCGTATCAGGCGCATTGCGCAGGCGTCCACCAGCATATTATCTACAGTGACACCCGGATACTCGCCTGCCATCTCTCCCGCAATTTGCCGCCACAGCCTGGAGGACTCCAGGACGTTGGCCTTATCAACAGATGTCAGTTTACGGCGGCGCGAACGCGCCAGCTCGAATCCCACACGCAGTATGCGTTCGATCTCTTTTTCCGTATAGACCATCGAGTCGACCGCCCGTCTTCCCCGCGAGTTGCTCCAGCGTTTCTTGGGCCTGCCGAAGTACAGGCCTCCGGTCAGTTCGCGCACTACCATCAGGTCCACTTTGCGTACCACCTCAGGCTTGAGGCTGGTGGCATCCTGCAGCACTTTAAACATCTTAACCGGGCGAAGGTTGGCGAAGAGCCCCAGTTCCTTGCGTATGGCCAGCAGGCCGTCCTCCGGCCTGGTTGCCGCAAGAGGATCGTCCCATTTGGGCCCGCCCACCGCGCCCAGCAAGACCGCATCGCACCTGCGGCAGGTATCAATGGTCTCCTGTGGCAGGGCGCTGCCGAATTTGTCGATAGATATGCCGCCGATGAAGCCCTGTTTGTACGTGAATTGGTGGCCGAAGCGGTTGCCAACCTCCTCCAGCACACGACGCGCTTCGTTAGTCACGTCCGGCCCGACGCCGTCTCCGGGTAGGACTGCAATATTGAAATTCAAATCACTTTGTCCCGGCGCTCTTTTTTCGCATATACTCGATCAGCCCGCCCGAGTCGATTATCTCCATCATAAAGGCGGGATAGGGTACTGCCTTGAACGTCTTTCCTGTAGACAGGTTGGTTATCATTCCCGTTGGCAGGTCGACTTCAATCGTTTCTCCCTGCTTGATATTATCTACGGCCTCGGCGCATTCCAGCAGGGGCAATCCGGTGTTGATGGCATTGCGGAAGAAGATGCGAGCAAAGCTCTTGCCGATAACGCAAGAGATGCCCGATGCCTTGATGGCGGAGGGGGCATGCTCGCGCGAGGAGCCGCAGCCGAAGTTTGCCTGGGCCACGATGATGTCACCTGGCTTGACTCTCTGCAGAAAATCCGGATCGATGTCCTCCATACAGTGCGCCGCCAGCTCCGCGGGATCGTGCATGTTGAGATAGCGTGCGGCTATGATGGCATCGGTATCTATGTTGTCGCCGTATTTATGCGCCTGGCCTTTATGCGGCATCTATTCCACCTCCCCCGGCTCAGCAATCCTGCCCAGCACCGCGCTGGCTGCGGCAACGGCCGGATTGGCCAGATAGACCTCAGATTTGGGGTGCCCCATCCTGCCGATAAAATTGCGGTTGGTGGTGGAGATACATCTTTCTCCTGCAGCAAGTATACCCATGTACCCGCCCAGGCAGGGGCCGCAGGTAGGTGTGCTGACGGCTGCGCCGGACTTAATAAATATCTCGATCAATCCCTCTTTGAGCGCGTCCAGGTAGACCTGCTGTGAGCCGGGAAGTATGATGCACCGCAGGTGAGGATCGACCTTTCTGCCTTTAAGAACGCGCGCAGCCAGGCGCAGGTCGTCCAGCCTTCCGTTGGTACAGCTGCCGATGACCGCCTGATCGATAGGGACATGCCCCACACGGCTGATCGGCCGGGTGTTTGAGGGCAGATGGGGGAAGGCCACCTGTGGCTCGATTTTGGACGCGTCATATTCGATAATCCGCTCGTATTCGGCGTCCGAGTCGGATGCATACACATCGTACTTATGACGAGTACGTCCCTTGAGATACCGCCTCGTCGTGGCGTCCACCTGGAAAAGGCCCGCCTTGCCTCCTGCTTCGATAGCCATATTGGCCATGGTGAAGCGGCCGTCCATGCCGAGATTGACAATAGCCTCGCCATGGAACTCCATGGCGGAGTAAAGCGCGCCGTCAACTCCTATATCTCCGATGGTATGCAGGATTAGGTCCTTGCCGCCGGTCCATTTGCCCGGCCTGCCGTGATACACGAATTTGATGGTGGGAGGCACCTTCATCCATATCTCGCCGGTGGCCATGGCGATGGCTATATCGGTCGATCCCATACCCGTGGCAAAGGCGCCCAATGCGCCATAGGTGCATGTGTGGGAATCCGCCCCCACAATCACCTGCCCGGGCAGCGCCAGTCCCTTCTCCGGCAGGATAACATGCTCGATGCCCATCTGCCCTACCTCGAAATATATCAACTTGTGCTTAGCGGCAAACTCGCGCATCATGCTGGCCTGCGTTGCTGATTGTATATCTTTATTGGGGCAGAAATGATCCGGCACCATTACTATCCTGGCGGGATCGAAAACGCGCGCGATGCCCAGCCGCTCGAATTCCCTGATGGCGATGGGCGCGGTGATATCGTTGGAGAGCACCAGGTCGCACCTTACGTTGAGGAACTCCCCGGGGCCGACCATCTCTTTGCCGGAGTGGGCTGCAAGTATTCTCTCTGCTAACGTCAATCTATCATATTCCTAATTATATTTTGCGGGCTGTCATTGCGAGCCCGAAGGGCGTGGCAATCTTGTATACCTGCAATTACTCACAAGATTGCTTCGTTGCTACGCTCCTCGTAAAGACATGTTTTATCCCATTCATCCTTTGGCCCTCGGTATCATGAGGACCAGCACGGTAACAACAGTTGTCGCCACAGCGATAATATAGAGACCGACACCTGCTGCGATGCCGATGGCGGCCGTGACCCAGATGCTGGCCGCGGTGGTGATACCCATGACCTTGTCGCCGCGCATGCCTCGGAAAATAACACCTGCGCCGATGAAGCCGATGCCCGTGACCACGCCTGCTGCAATCCTGGCCGGGTCTACGTTTCCGGTGAATCCGAGCACCGAGACTACGGTGAAGAGCGCAGAGCCCAGGCAGATCAGCACATGGGTACGCAGGCCGGCCGGCTTACCGGCCCTCTCGCGCTGGAATCCGATGCCTCCGCCCAGCACGGCGGACAGCAATAACCGCAGGCCGGCCTCCAGTTCAGGGCTCATCCCCGTTTTCCTCGCGAGGCGACCTCTTGCTGACCAGCAGGCGATTGAGCGCATTCATATAGGCCTTGGCGCTGGCCACGATTATATCTGTATCCGATCCACGGCCGGTATAGGTGGCACCCTCGCTCTCAATGCGGATCAGCACCTCACCCAGGGCGTCGATACCTTCAGTTATCGATGATACGCTGAACTCCGTCAGCGTGTTGGGCACGCGCACTATGCGGTTAATAGCCTTGTAAACGGCGTCCACGGGTCCGGTACCCAGGGCGGCGTCCGCCAGCACCTCCCGGTTGGGACCTGTCAGTCGGACCGTGGCGGTGGGCATGCTGTGGTTGCCGCAGCTCACTCCCACATGTTCCAGATGATATATTTCGGTGGCCGTGCGCAGCTCTTCGCCTATGAGTGCCTGTATATCCCGGTCTGTGATCTCCTTTTTCTTATCGGCCAAATCTTTGAAAGCTTTAAATGCGTGGCTGAGGGCCGCCTCATCCAGCGAGTACCCGAGCTCCAGCAGCCGTTCCTTAAAAGCATGCCTGCCGCTCAGCTTGCCCAGAACCAGCGCGCTGGAAGGCACCCCAACCGCCCGGGGGTCCATAATCTCGTAGGTGCCGGCTTTTTTAATGATGCCGTCCTGGTGTATGCCCGACTGGTGGCGGAAGGCATTGGCTCCTACTATGGCTTTGTTCTGAGGCACCACGAATCCTGTAAGCTCGCTCACCATGCGGCTGGTCTTGTATATCTGTGTGGTGTCGATATTGGTAGCGATATGGAATAAGTCGCTGCGGGTTTTGAGCGCCATCACTACCTCTTCCATGGCTGCGTTGCCTGCCCTCTCTCCTATGCCGTTGACGGTACATTCGATCTGCCTGGCCCCTTTACGCACGGCCTCCAGGCTGTTGGCCACGCCCAGGCCGAGGTCATTGTGGCAGTGGACGCTGATCAACGCCTTTGAGATATTGGGAACATTCTTAACGATGCCCTCGATCAGTTTGCCGAACTCGCCGGGGGTGGAGTACCCCACCGTATCGGCGATATTGACAGTCGTTGCACCGGATTCAATAACAGCCTCCAGTATCTCATAAAGGAATTTGGTATCGGTGCGGGTGGAATCCATGGGGGTGAACTCAATATCATTGAGATATCCCCTGGCGTGTGCAACCATGTTCGCTGCCAGCTTGAGCACATCGTCCTGGCTTTTCTTGAGCTGGTAGGCCAGGTGCATGCTGGACGTGGAAAGGAAGATATGGATTCTCTTTTTCCTGGCCGGCCTGACGGCCTCCCAGGCCCGGTTGATGGCCTCCTGATTGGCATGGCTGAGAGCGCAGACGGTCGCGTTGCTGAGTTCGCGCGCGATCAGGCGCACCGCCTCAAAATCGCCCTGGGAGGTGATGGGGAAGCCGGCTTCGATGACGTCGACGCCCAGTTTCTCCAGTTGACGCGCAATCTCCAGTTTCTCGTCGGGGTTGAGGCTGGTCCCTGCCGCCTGTTCACCGTCCCTCAGGGTCGTATCGAAAATAAGGACACGTTCACCTTTCATTGATACATCCTTATATAATGCTGTTGCGGGTATGCCCGGGAGTGCTATTTCAACCAGGGCATCATGGCGCGCAGCTTTTTGCCTACCACCTCTATCTGATGCTCGGCCTCGCTTCGCTTGAGTGCATTATATACCGGCCGGTTGGCCTGGTTCTCCAGGATCCACTCACGCGCAAAGCTCCCATTCTGAACCTCCTCGAGTATCTCCTGCATCTCAGCCTTTACCGACTCGTTGATGATCTGCGGGCCGCGTGTGTAATCGCCGTACTCGGCCGTATCGCTGACCGAATAGCGCATGAAGCCCAGGCCTCCCCGATGGATAAGGTCGACGATCAGTTTCAGTTCATGCAGGCATTCGAAGTAGGCGATCTCGGGCTGGTAGCCCGCCTCTACGAGAGTATCAAACCCGGCCTTGATCAGCGCGGTCACACCGCCGCACAGTACGGCCTGCTCACCGAAGAGGTCTGTCTCGGTCTCCTCGGCGAAAGTGGTTTCTATGACTCCGGCCTTGGCGCATCCAATGCCTCTGGCATAGGCCAGGGCCTGTTGCCTGGCCTTGCCCGATGCATCCTGGTACACGGCAATGATGGCCGGCGGTCCGGATTTCTCGGTATAGAGCTGCCTGACCATATGGCCCGGGCACTTGGGAGCGATCATGGACACGTCGATATAGTCGGGCGGCACGATCTGGCCGTAATGGATATTGAATCCGTGCGCAAACATCAGGGTTTTCCCCTTGGCCATTTGATCTGAGATCGATTCTTTATAGACCCTGGACTGAAGCTGATCCGGGACGAGCATCATGACGACATCGGCCTTTTTGGCGACTTCAGCCGCGTCGAAAACATCGAAGCCCGCCCTCTTGGCGGCCCGGTGGCCCTCTGTTCCTTTAGCCTCGGCCACTATGACCTTGAGCCCGCTGTCACGAAGGTTCTGCGCGTGGGCATGGCCCTGGCTGCCGTAGCCTATGATACCTATGACCTTGTTTTTCAATAAGGCCAGGTCTGCATCCTTCTCGTAATATATCTTTGCCATATTACCTCCTGCTGAAATAATTGATTGGATATTTAAAGATTTACCAGTCAGGTACGTTCTCTTCCTCCGACGCCGGCTGATCTACGACACGCCTGAGCGGTTTATGCTCCTCGATAGTGAGTGGGCCGGCGCCTCCGCGCGGCAGTGCGATGGTGCCGGTGCGCGACATCTCCCTGATGCCGAACCCGCGCAACAGCTCGATGAGAGTGTCCACCTTGTCCGCCGTGCCGGTTACCACGAGTATTAACGAATCGGGTGAAACATCTACGATATTAGCGCGGAAGATATCTACGATCTGGATGATCTCGCTGCGCGTGGATGGTGTCGCTTTGACCTTCACCATCGCCATCTCGCGGGCCACCGGGTTATCGCCGGTGATATCGGCAATACGGATGACCTCGATCATCCTGTCGAGCTGCTTTCTGACCTGCTCGATATTAGCGTCATCCCCCTCCACCACGATGGTCATGCGTGAAAGGCCGGGTTGCTCGATATGCCCGACCGCTATGCTCTCTATATTGAAGTTGCGCCTGCGCAGCGTGCTGGCGATGCGGTTCAGAACGCCGGGCCGGTCCTGCACCAGTGCAACCAGTATATGTTTATTATCCAAATTATTAAGTCTCCGTCGATGAGATTCTGCTGCTACTTCTTGATACTGGCCGCCGGATTGGGCAGCTCGAGGAATTCTACAATAGTCTTTCCCGGCGGTACAAAGGGATAAACGTTCTCTTCGGGCTCAACTATAAACTCGATGAGGAACGGACCCTTATGCTCCATAGCCTTGTGGATAGCCGGCCTTACGTCTATCTTCTTGCTGACCTTGATGCCCTTGATACCGTATGCCTCGGCGATCTTAACGAAATCGGGATTATACAGCTGGGTGCCGAAATATCGCTTGTTATAGATGAGCTCCTGCCATTGCCTGACCATGCCCAGCCAGCCGTTGTTGAAAACGGCTATATTGATATCCAGGTCCTCCTGCACCATGGTAGCAAGCTCCTGCACCGTCATCTGGAAGCCGCCGTCGCCGGCTATGCACCAGACCGTCTCCTGCGGGCATCCCACCTTGGCCCCGATAGCGCCGGGCAGCTCGAATCCCATAGTGCCCAGGCCGCCTGATGAAACGAAGCTATTGGGCCTGTCATAGTAGAAATACTGCGCCGCCCACATCTGTGCCTGTCCCACGCCTGTGACTATAATGGTATCGCCCCTGGTGGCCTCGTGTATCTGCCTGATAATATATTGCGGCAGGATGTCTTCGTGGTTGCGTATCTCCATGGCCGGATGCTGTGATCGCCACTCGTCAAGCTGCGTGAGCCAGCCTATGTGATCCCGCCTTTCTATCTGTTTATTGAGCACCTGCAGCACATTTTTCAGGTCGCCCACAATCGGCACGTCCACCGGTATGTTTTTGCCGATCTCCGCGGCGTCAACGTCGATATGCACCACGCGCGCGTGGGGCGCAAAGGTGCTGACGCCGCCCGTAGCGCGGTCATCGAACCTCATACCCACCGCGATCAGCAGGTCGGCGTTGTGGACGGCCTTGTTGGCGTAGCCCATGCCGTGCATTCCCAGCCAGCCGTAGCTGAGCACGTGCGATTCGGGAAAGCAGCCGATGCCCAGGAAAGTAGAGACAACCGGGATCTGGGCGTTTTCGGCCAGCTCCTTAAGCTCGGGGAAGGCCTTCGATATATTGATCCCGTGGCCGGCGATGATCACCGGACGTTCCGCTGAATTGATCAGGTCGGCGGCCTTTTTAATCTGGGCGGGATGTCCGAACAGCTTGGGTTTGAATCCGGGGAGGTCCACCTTCTCGGGATAGATGAACTCCGCGCGGCTCTGGAACACGTCCCTGGGAATATCCAGCAATACGGGTCCCGGACGTCCCACCTGAGCGACATGCGCCGCCTCGCGAACGGCCTTTGCCAGGTCATCGACATTCAGAACGAGCTGGTTATATTTGGTAATGGGCACAGTGATGCCGGTGATGTCGATCTCCTGGAAGGCGTCTTTACCGATAAAGTGGGTTGGAACCTGACCGGTGATAGCCAGCAGAGGCACGGAATCGAGATAAGCGTTGGCAATTCCGGTAACCAGGTTGGTTGCGCCCGGGCCTGAGGTAGCCAGGCAGACTCCCAGTTTGCCGGTCACGCGCGCATAGGCATCGGCTGCGTGGGCCGCGCCCTGCTCATGCCTGACCAGTATGTGACGCAACTGGGGGTACCTGGGAATAGTGTCATAGAGAGGAAGCAATACACCGCCGGGGAACCCGAAGATGACCTCGACTCCCTCCTTGATCAGGCACTCACATAATATCTCTGCGCCGGTCTTAATCATCTGTGCAGGTCACTCCTAATCCTCAAATACCGCTCCCTCGCTGGCGGACCCCACGTTCTCTATGTACCGTTTAAGGAATCCGCTCTTTATGCTGGTTTTGAACGGGCGCAGGGCGCTTAAACGCTTCTTGATCTCAGCCGCGCTGAGCCCGACCTCCAGCTTTCGGGCAGGTATATTTATACTGATTATATCACCGTTTCTTACGGCGGCGATGGGACCGCGATCGGCGGCCTCTGGTACAACGTGCCCGATGGCGGCGCCCCTGGTGCCGCCCGAGAAGCGCCCGTCGGTTATCAACGCGACTTTACTGTCCAGGCCCATACCTGTTATCAATGAGGTAGGTGTAAGCATCTCACGCATTCCGGGTCCTCCGCGCGGGCCCTCATATCTAATGATCACCACGTCGCCCGCCCTGATCTTTCCGCCCAGAATGCCTTTAGTAGCGTCCTCCTCATTTTCGAAAACACGGGCCGGGCCTTTGTGTACCATCATCCTGGGATCGACAGCTCCGCTTTTAACCACAGCTCCGCCCGGGGCGAGGTTGCCGAACAGAATGGCCAGCCCGCCGGTTTTCGAATACGGCCTGGAGAAAGGCCTGATCACATCGCGGTTTTTTACCCTGGCGTCCCTGTAAATGCTTGAAAGGGGTTTGAGCGTCACCGTCTTGCAATCTCCGTCCAGCAGCCGGGATATCTCGTGCATGATGGCCGGTATTCCGCCCGCCAGGTCGAGGTCTTCCATATGCGCGTCGCTGGCCGGGCTGATCTTGCACAGGTGGGGCACACTATCGCTAAGCTCGTTGATGTGCGACAGGTTGAACTTGATGCCCGCCTCGTGAGCAACGGCCATCAAGTGCAGCACCGAGTTGGTGCTGCCCCCCAGCGCCATATCCACGGCGAAAGCGTTGCTGATGGATGCCCTGGTTATAATATCGCGCGGGCGCAGGTTTTTTTTCAGTATCGCCACTATCTGCTGGCCGGCCTGCCTGGCCAGGTGGAGCCTGCGAGAGTCGACAGCGGGGATGGTGCCGTTGCCCGGCAACGCAATTCCCAGCGCCTCGGACAGGCAGTTCATCGTATTGGCAGTGAACATGCCGGAGCAGCTGCCGCAGCCGGGACAGGCTGCGATCTCGATCTCCTCGAGCTCAGCCTCGCTGATCTTTCCCTGGGCGGCGCCTCCCACGGCTGTGAATACGGAGATCAGGTCCACGATGCGGCAGGCGCCGTCCTTATGGAGTTTCCCCGCCAGCATAGGGCCCCCGCTGATGAATATAGATGGTATATTCAGACGGACGGCTGCCATCAGCATGCCCGGGATAATCTTGTCGCAATTGGGTATGAAGACCAGCGCATCGAACTGATGAGCCTCGGCCATGATCTCCACAGAGTCCGTGATCAGTTCCCTGCTGGGCAGGCTGAATTTCATTCCGGGGTGGTTCATCGAGATACCGTCGCAGACACCTATAGTATTGAATTCGAATGGCACTCCGCCTGCGCCGATAATGCCGGTTTTGACGGCGCCGGCGATGGAATTCAGATGCGTATGCCCGGGAACTATCTCGTTGAAGCTGTTGACGACTCCGATGAAAGGCTTATCGAAGTCGGCGCTGTGTACGCCCACAGCCCTCAGCAGTGCTCTGTGCGGCGCCCTCTCGATACCGTTCTTGATACTATCGCTTTTCATGTGACAGATACCCCACAAATAAATTTCTCGGATCGCCGGACGGATTCCGTACAGGTACGGTGGAGATTGTAGTAAACTATCACATGTAATTATTTATTGTCAAGCAAAAATCAACTTTATCATAATACTGGACGGCGATAGCGGGTCAATTTTGCGTCAACGGTTCATTGTGGGGTATCGAAGCGGAGGCTGACGATTTCGTGGGCTCGAGCAGAGAAACGTATGCATCCATCCTGCTCAGTCATCGGTTCATTCACGGCCGTCTCATCGAGCCTGCATCTCCGCACGGCCATTACGGGTAAGTCCGGCTTGATGCTCACATCGATTGCCCGGCCCGCGATATTGAAGCCGCGCACGAGCAATCCCGGCCCATCTTCGGGGATCTTAATTGCAGTGATGACAAACAGGTCGGGAACAACGGTCAGGAAGGAACCTGTACCGCTGCGTGCGCCGTTATGTGGAATATCTACGACGGCGCGCATGGGAGCATTGAACGCGTAGGCCTGCTGAAAGGACCCGGCCCAACCGCCAGTATGCGGAATGATCGAATACTCAAACTCATAAGTGCCCTGCATCTGCGCGTCCGGCACGGCCAGCCAGGGCGGACCGGCATGGTCCTTGCGCGTGTCCAGGTTGTCCAGCGACAGCCAGCCCGTACAGCGCAGCAGAGTTAACGCCACTTCCGATACAGAGCCTGTCCGTAATATCTCCGCCTCGGGCAGTCCGCGGTTGGCGATCATTAGGCTCGTTTTACCGTCCGATATGTCGACGAAGGCGCGTTGCGGCTGCTGTGCTGCGGGCTTCTCGAACCAGCTATTATCATGGGCTGGAGCGCCCGGAGGTCTCCTGACGACCTCGAAGTGGCCGTCATAGTATGCTTCACCCGTCTTGAAAGGCGCGGAGAAGTGCGCCCGCAGCCGGTGGTCGCAGCAGATGTTGGTTACGCTCGTTGTAAAATCGACACGTGCGATCCCGCGGGTCAGTACCGCTTTTGTGGTGATCTCAAGGGGCGCTCTGCCGGCAGACCTTGCCATACGATCTGGAGACAGAGAGCCAGGGACGAGCATCTCCAATTTGAGAGTGATGGATTGAGTGACAGGTCCACTGTCGATACGAAGGCCGGTTACAGTGGAGTATTGACGGGAATCAATGATACTGTCATCGGCGGGGGCACAGTAGTTATACAGGTCTCCACGGTCACCGCCGTCTGTGAAAAAGTTCAGGCCGCTGTAAACCTGACCGGTCCTTTTATCAAATAGGCTGAAATCGTTGCTGCCTTCATCAACAGAGACTATTAGACATTCATTTTCAATGGACTCGGGATTGGCGCAGCTGTTGGAGACGGCGGCTGCGTGCGATCTTTGTATCCAGTATGTCGCGTAGCCAAGAGGCGGCACATCGCCGGCGATGAAAGAGATCTGAGATGGCCGCACCAGCGCTGCTCTGACATGGAATCGCCTGATCGAGGTATCAGCGAGGCAGCTATTCAGATTATCCTGCCAGGTTTTCAGGGCGGGCTGTCCGCTGTTGTCCACGATGATATCCAGATAAAGCTCGTCGCCCTTACGTTCAATTCCGATATCATGGATCTCGATGCCGTGGCTCGATCCCTGCGCTGCTGTTTCCCACAGCGCGGCGAGCCCCTGCCAGTCCAGGGTCGTATTCAATAATTCCTCCACACCGCCCCTGCTGACGATCTGGTGCGGTATGCTGTTTCCCCCACCATTGATTATCTCGATATCACCGCCTGAATGGCTCAGGATCAGCGGGATGGTTACGGCCCCGCTATTGACCGACGATAATGGATTGAAAACCGTGACCGAGAATACCGCTGCTTTGTCCGGATTGAAATAGTCTGTGTTGAGACATGCTGTTATATCGGACAGCGCCCGGCCCGCGACCGCTTCAGCTATCTGCCCGACCTGGTCGAAACGCGTCCTCATTTCATCGTGTACCTGGTCGACGGAGCAGCCGCAAATGGAGTCGTGGGCGTGGTTCTCCAACAGCATGCGCCAGGCCGGCGCAATAAATCCGTCCGGCCGCTCAAGCGATGCGAGAGGGGGATCAGACGGTTGTTTTGAGGCAATCAGCAGGGCGATGGCGCTGTACGGCTCCGCCCATTTCTCCAGCAGTACCTGGCAACGGTGGTTATTCTGTTTGATCCAGATACGCGAAGAAAGCGTGCCGGGCAGAACGGGCTGCCTCCTGCAATCGCGCAGCTCGCCTGTAATGAGCGGAATGGCCGTTTTCGATGCGTCCAGCCACTGCCGCAAATCGGCCAGGTAGAGGGGAAGAGTGGAGTGTACGAAGTTGTATTCAGGCAGGGCCTGATTCAGGAAATTAAGTGCGGAGGTTATTTCGGGGCGTGGCTCTATGTGGTCCGTACCCTGCATGAGCAGTATGGGGCCGCCCTGCGTGAAGGGGACCAGTTTATCCAGCGCGGTTTTAGCCTCCGCCAGTGTGGCCTCATCGTTGAAGGAAGGTATTTTGACGGCGTTGCTGTAGCTTTCCCGCAGGTGGGCCAGAATGACCCGCGTGCCGTCGGGTCCCTGCCACCATAGCTGGCAGGGCTGATCGCCGATGCCGCGCCAGGCGACGGCGCTGCGCAGGCCAAAACCGGCCAGCAGCTGGGGCATTTGCCCGATATGTCCGAACGAGTCCGGCAGGTATCCAGCGTCCATGCACCGTCGGAAGCGGGCTGCCATTTGACTGCCTATCAGCAGATTGCGTATGAGGGCTTCAGGGCTGACCAGGAATTCATCGGGCATGCAGTACCACGGCCCCACAAGCACGCGTCCGCTTTCTATATGCTCCCTGAGCTCGGATTCCCGTTCAGGTCGTACGGACAGGTAGTCCTGCAGCAGTATGGTCTGGCCGTCCAGCATAAAGTATTTATAGTCTTTATCCGACCTGAGGATACGCAGCAGCCTGTCGACCATGCGCACGAGATTGAAGCGGAATTGCTGGTAGGTGCGATACCATTCGCGGTCCCAGTGGGTATGGGAGATAAAATGGACTGTTATCATATCTTTTGAGCCGGGCTCCCGTTCCTCACTGCTATAGCCGGGGTTGGTTATCGGTGCCGCTTTTATGGTCTTCGCCCAGGCGGACATCGCCGTCGCTGAAAAACTTGAACTGGTTTCGCCCGTGGCCTTTGGAATAATACATGGCCGCGTCGGATTTTTTAATCAGGGTATCCAGATCCGGCGCATCTTCCGGATAATTGGCGACACCGATGCTTGTGGATATAGTGACATTGTGGATGTCTATCATCAGCGGCTCCCGAAAAGAATCGAGAATTCTTTGGGCGATAGCGGTGGCATCTTCCTTGTGATTGTTCTCCATCATTATCAAGACAAACTCATCTCCGCCCACACGTGCGACCGTATCGCTGGAACGGATGATGCCTTTAAGCCGCGAGCTAATCGTTTTCAGCACCTGGTCACCCGCTGCATGTCCGAGCGTGTCGTTGATGGACTTAAATTTATCGAGATCCAGCGACATGACAGCAAGCCTGGCTTTATTGCGGCAAGCGAGCGCCGCCGCCACAGTGAATCGATCCGTTAGTAAAACCCTGTTGGGCAATCCGGTCAGAAAGTCATGGGTCGCCATTTGCTCGAGTTTTAGCTGCATTTGCTTGCGCTCGGTTATATCGGTAATCAATGCTGTTATACCCACAATTTCTCCGTCTTTATATATAGGCCGACTGGACGTGCGCACATATATTATCGTGCCGTCTTTATCCAGTATGCGGAATTCCCAGGGCTCAATCTCTCCCGTTACCAGGCGGTTGAAACTATCCATAAGGCCCGGCAGGTCATCGGGGTGGACAAGCGGGATAAAAGGTTTTCCGATTAGATCACTTACCTTGTACTTGCTCAGTCGCTCGACTACCGGGCTTACGTAGGTAATATTGCCCATATTATCCAGGACATAAAAGACATCGTTGATGTTCTCAACCAGCGAGCGATATCTTTCCTCGCTGTCACGCAGTGCTTGCTCCGCCTGTTTGCGTTCGGTAATGTCGCGGCTGATAGAACGAAAACCGGTGATCTCACCAAGTTCGTTTTTTCGCAAAGAAATCGAGGATTCCACTGATAACGTACTGCCGTCTTTGCATCTAACTCTATGTTCAAAACCTTTATTCGGCTCAGACGTCCTCTATACCTCATTGAAAGCAAGCAATAAGGACTTGATAGAATCTTCAGGCACCATAAGACGATAGTTTTTTCCGATCAGTTCTTCACGCGTATACCCGAGGCTTTGGCATACAGAGTTGTTGGCGAGGGTAAAGTTGCCATCAATATCCACTTCGTAGTAGGAGTCATACATTTGCTCCAGGATTGCTCTGTTTTTCTCCTCCGATTGTTTCAGAGTATCGATCGACGTATGAAGCCTGTCTCTCTCGTTAAATATGAGCGCCGTCAGCATGCTTATCACTATTGCGACTATCATGAAAATTGCCATCCTCAGGATGGCATCAGGATAGGAAGATATGAAGAAAGTGCGGGGCAGAAATATTATCAGCGCAAATATATTGGCCAGTACAGCCCCACGTAACCTGAAGTAATAACTGGAGTATAAAATCGGCACTAAAAAAAGCATTCTGTGCGGGTCGTGAACCCCAGAGAAGATTTCCCAGCGGAGGGCATCCCATCCACAAATATTGACCAGTTCGCCAAAATAGTAAAAGACAGCGCAGACGATAAATAGGCCGGCTATTATATAACAATGCTTATCATTCAGTAACGGCTTATGCATAATAATCTCGCTGGGGACCGATGCTATGGGTATCCTGCCTTTGCAACGGGAAGACTGAAAAACCGAGTGGTGCAATATTTGTATCACGACAGGTCAACAGTGTCAATACGTTTTCTCCCGTATTGTCGTATCAAATCAGACGATTATTAACAGGCTATTGGGCCTGCGTTTGCTCTGATTAGTTAGGTTTTGTACATGAAGTGTATCTTAATCAGAATGCAACATCAGGTGGTTTTAAATGCAAACCTTCCGCTGTTGAAAAGCTCCAGGCAGGCATCTACCACAGCGGGATCATATAATTTGCCCCTGTTTATCGATATCTCCCCAAGCGCCTTATTCAGGCCCTGTGCTGGCCGATATGGACGATCTGCGGCTATGGCTTCAACGACGTCCGCGACCACCAGTATCTTCGCTTCCAGAATTATCTCATCGCCCTTGATCCCGCCGGGGTAGCCTGATCCGTCCAACCTCTCGTGATGCTGAAGAATAGCCTGCGCGACAGAGCAGTGGAAATCCATGTCCTTGACAATCTCGTACCCGTAGTGTGGATGGGTCTTGATCAGGTTGTATTCTATTTCCGATAGTTTTCCGGGCTTACTGAGTATATCGGAAGGGATATACATTTTGCCTATGTCATGTATGACCGCTGCTGTCCTGAGCCTATCGATCCGTATATCGTCCAGCTTCATCTCTATGGCGATGGCGGTCGCCAGGGCGGCCACATTCTGCTGGTGGCCCGCAGTATAGGGATCCCTGGTCTCCACGATTTTGACCATGGCGTTGATAGCGTCGTCCAGTGTCTTTTTAAGAGATTGATAGCTGTTCAGCAGTTTTTCCTCGGCCAGCTTCCGCTCGGTAATGTCCCGGCATACGCAGAAGATAAGTTTCTGACCTTCTACAACAGCTGCGTTGGTACTTATCTCAACAGCATAAGTTGTGCCGTCCTTGCGGCGGTGCATCGTCTCAAAATGATCGCCTGCCTCATCCACGGAGCGGATCATTTCAAGCGTTTTTTCCCTCGGGAACTGAAATTCCCAATCAAATACGTAGAGTTTATGCATTGCCTCGGGAGAGTATCCAAGCATGGCGGCAAACTGTTTGTTCGACTCATATACCTTGCCGTTCTGATCGAGTATGACGATGCCGTCCCTGGACTGCTCAACCAGGATACGCCGTCTGAGCACCTCGTCCTCTAATGCCTTCTCCAATCTCTTGCGCTGGGTGATGTCTTTAAACACCGTCAAAATCGATTCAGGGTTGCCTTTTTCATCCATCAGCATGGAAGAGCTGATCTCCAGGTAAAACTTGCTGCCGTCTTTTTTATAGCTGGTGAATTCCTGGTTTCTGACCACGGTCTCTTTACGAAGCTTTTCCAGGTTCTCTATTATTATTTCGGAGTTTTCAGGCGCTACCAGGTCCATGACGTTCCTGCCCTTCAAATCCTCTGTCTGCCCAAAGCCGAAAACCTCCAGGGCCTGCTTGTTGTGCATAACGATCGTTCCAGTCATGTCCATCAGCCCTATGGCGTCGGGTGAAGTCTCTACCAGTGTTCGGTAAAGCGACTCGCTTTCCCTGATTCTCCTTTCTGCCAGCCGGTCGTCCGTGATATCTCGCGCTGAGGATAAAGCGCCCTTCACATTGTTGTTTTCATCCTTGAGCACCCGGCACCACCAGGCCAGCAGTCTCTTCTCCCCATCCTTTCGCCTCTGCCAGCTTTCAAGGTAGACAACGTTTTCAGCGCCCTTGAAAAGGGAATCTACCGCGGCGTAGGTGTCCTGTTCGCCCTCAAAGTAGTATCCCGCCTCCTTACCTATCATGTCCTCGCCGAAAAAGTCGGTGGCGGCCGGGTTGGCCCATATATACACTTTATTTTCATCTACTTCCGCAATGATGTCGGGTATAGCGTCCAGCATGGCGCCGTAGCGCAGGCTCAATGTCCTGAGGGATTCGGATATTTTTCTTCTCTCGGTGATGTCATGCGCGATGCCTACGAAATAGCGAAAAGAGCCATTATCGTCAAGTACCCTGTTGCCGCTGGTGGTGTGCCAGCGCCATTCACCCGAGGCGTGCCTGGTACGATATTCCAGTCCGGGGGTGAATCGACCGGTCTCGATAAAATAATTCAACGCGAGCTCGACCATGGGAACGTCGTCAGGATGGACGAAAGAGCGGAAAGTCCGGCCCTGCATCTCCGAGGGCTTGAATCCCAAAATTCTTTCCGAGGCGGGAGATACGAACAGAAATACTCCCGCGGCATCCAGCGTGTAGATCATATCCAGGCTGTGGTCGATGATAAGCCTGTGCCTCTC